>Ga0182012_10004334_pt1 | contig 14856 bp, 10 predicted proteins | sample 612S2SmetaG_FD_120486 | JGI IMG/M metagenome (GOLD analysis project Ga0182012, IMG submission 120486) | Permafrost microbial communities from Stordalen Mire, Sweden - 612S2S metaG | ecosystem: Environmental > Terrestrial > Soil > Wetlands > Permafrost | place: Sweden: Stordalen | collected... | reverse complement strand
GCGATGCGGGCGACGGTGGCGCCAGTGGAAACTCTCAGAGCCCATTGCGGCTCGAATGGATTACGTACGGCGTGAATGCCGGCTGCCCGTGCTGCGCGCAGAACGGGGCGCAGCACGCGAGGAAACATATGCGTGTGCTTGTGGGTGTCGATGTGTGTCATGCGCAGGCCGCGCTGCTGGAGGGATTGAATCTGCGCCAGAGATTCCCGTTCAATCTGGTCCGCCACCTCCTGAAGGGTAGATCCGGCATAGATATTGGCGAGAAAAGCGGGCAGGGAGTACGGGAAGTGTCCTTTGGCCGAATCGGTCAGGTGGGGAATGTCGCGGATGCCGGAGAGAATCGGATTGCCGTCGACGAGAACGATATGGCAGCCGACATGCAGTGTTGGCGTTGCTAGTGCGCCCTCGATAGCTGCATCTGTTGCTGACTCGTTAGCCATCAGCGTGCTGCTCGTTAAGAGCCCAGCAGAATTTAGCTCGAGAATGGCGCGATTGATTCCCTGCGTGAGGCCAAAATCGTCGGCATTGACTATGAGACGGGGCACTGGATGAGTTTAACAATTCGAACTCCGGCACTTGCGGGTTACCCCCCTCGCAGAACGCCCCCCCAGGAGCTGAAACGAGCATTTATTCCAAGGCAATTACGGCACAAGTGAAGCAGTGTCCTTTCAAAGCTTGTTTATGAGACGGCTTCTAGGGCCAAAACTTCTTAGCACTGATCACAGCGTATTTCTTGATCTCCACTCTCACGATTTTAGATTTACCAAGGCCCAAAAAGCCCTTTTGCTCCTCATCCCACGACCGTTGCAGGATTCGAAACGACTGCTTGTAGAATATCCATCTACCGCTCTTCCGGACGCCAAACACAGCGCCGTAACAGGCGTCGAAATCCTTATCAACACCGTCGAACTTGTTCATCTTCAACTCTGTCTTTGACCCTTTGTCATATTCAAAGTAATCATAATCTTTCCTGGCCGCGAGGCCTGAGCCAACCTGTGTCGGTTTCTTTTTGGCAAAGGTCTGGAAGGCCTCAACACCCTTCGCCATCTGGACGGTCTTAGCGTGTGCCTCGAATTGATTTCGGGTCGGTTCGTCGATCAAACTCTTCATGTGCATGTCTTCATCTTTGGATAACGGCGCTCCGCTGCTGTTCGAGTGATAGATGGTGGGATGCTCCGGAGAACCATCGATCGTGATCATGCAGCCGTCGAGGTTCGGCGTAAAAAACAAGTTGCCGTCAAGTCCCGGAGTATTGGCAGGCTTGGGCCGGACGCGATAGATGGTCCGCTTGGCCCAGGGAAGAAAGTAAACCTGAGGCGTTTCGCTTCCCTTACTGCCGGACGCTTGAATCTGAAGGTGGTCAGCGGATACGATCATTTGCGCGTACATCGGGAAACTCGACTTCACCTGCTCCAGAGCCAATTGCGTTCCTTTGACGCTCCCTTTGGCGCTCCTCTGCGCGCCGGTCCCGCTCACTACGATCGCAAACTGACTCCCGACTCCTTCCGGATTGTCGTACAACTTTTGAAAGTTGGACATGACTGGACCTCCAAGATGATGGAAAGTGGACCCAGTATTGTGCATTTCCGCAAGCGAAGTCAACCAATCTGCTGCAAGCGTGACGTCAAGCCGCCTGTATCTGGACGCGGCTTCTGCCCGGCGGCGGCCATCCGCCAACACACGGGTTTCTTCGGTTACAATTCCCAATGGGATGTTTCCCCTGGAGCGAGTCCTATGGCCTACGTTGCAGCTTGCCCTGAAAAATACAGCGGACAAGTGGTCGGAGATGGGCAGTGCGTGGTCTTCGTTGAGGCAGTGAGTGGAGCGCCCCATACGGCGCTATGGAAACAGGGCGCTCTGGTTAAGAACAGTACGATTGCAGTAGGGACTGCAATCGCCACCTTCGACCCGAACGGAACATACGGCAATCACACCGATGGCAGCTCTCATGGAGCGATCTATGTTGGCCAGAATGCCGCGGGGCTGCAGGTTTGGGATCAGTGGACCGGCCAACCCGTTCATCAGCGGACCATCCGATTTCAGGGCGGGGCTGCTTTGCCTGCAAATGACGGAGATATGTTCTATGTCGTCGAGTAGGGTTTGGCCGTGCTGCCTCGTTTATCTGCTTGCGCCGATATTGGCTGCCGCTCAATCCGGACAGCAGCCGTATTCGGGTGTATTGATATGCCCGGCGAAGATTGCTGTCGAAGAGTCCGCATCCCCTGTCTCTGGATGGTTGATTGAGCCCGGATCTCAACAAAGGCTCTTCGAGCGCATCTCGGTATTTCAGGTTTCTCCTCAAGGACAGGAGTTCGATCTTGCGCCAGACAGCGAGAAGCGGAGTGGCTCGATCATTTCTCAAACATGGAGCATCGCGGAGAATCCATCCATGAAATTCATGTTGCGATGCAGGTATCGCAATACGCTTGTGACTCTGAAAAAAGAGATACCCGCAGGAGTTCGTGCCTGTCATTTGAAATATGCGGGAAGTGCAAATGGAGCGGTGAACGGCCCTTCTGAGATGAGTTGCCGTTGAAAGCCCGTCCTCAGGCTCATCTCTGCCGGAGCAGGATGCTTACTTAGGAACGTGAGCAATCCAATCCCAGGCGGTCTTGGCCACTTCGCTCACAAGGTCCAGCACCAGCGCCGACACCAATGTGCCTGCGCCTGCCAATAAGAAAGGCTTACTGCTGGCAGAGCCGTCAATCGCTTTGTTCAAATCATCGCAACGAATCTTGAACTTATCGCTCCAGTGACGGGCGGCTTCTTCGAGCGTCTCTGGAGCCCGCTTTTGAAATTCCGCGACGACCTTGTCCAACTCGGTTTCAAGGTTGCCCAGGTTATCGAGAAATTTGAAACGGGCGTCGAGGTCGCGAGTTTTCTCGATTCCCGCAGCAATGAGTTTGTCCTTGTCTGGAATCTTCTCCGGAGATTGCATGGCTTCCTTGTCAAAGATCAGCAGCGGATCGGTAGTTGTAAACTGCTCCCTGACGGCTTCGACTCTTCCGCGCAATTTGCCGATCTCGTCCAGGTAAATCGAGGGCGTGGGCGAACTTAAAATATCTTCGAGATCCCCGAAATAGCCGCGAATTTGCCTGAGCAGCAGCAGGTTCCTCTTCCGGGTTCTCAGCGTTCCCACCAAAAATGGAATGAGAAGCGTAACGGCAAACAGAGCCAACAACGGCAGAAGCGTCTCGAGAGAAAGTGCGCCGCCAGGAACTCCCAGAAAACTGATGTCGAGAGGCTTGCCAATTCCAAAGGCCCAGAAGGCCAGCGCAACATAAATGGCCATGGGGATCATGCCCAGGCCCTGATTGATGAAGATGCGCTGCCTGACGTCGTCGTCCAGGTTCTCGGAGGCAAGCATACTGGCAACCACCGTCAACTGCATTATGTAACCGGGCAGCATGAGCAGCAGCAACATGCACTTGACGATAGGAATCTGCAGCGCAGACGAATCCCATGCGTGATGAAAGAACACAATTCCTGCCGCAACCGGAAGAGCCCACGCCATTGCGCCGCTTACAAGTACCAGAGCCGGCGAAAGGACGGGGTGATTGAGATCAAATTCCTTTCCGGCCCAAAGCGTGCGGATGCTTGCAGTCTCATAGGAAACATCCATCACCAGACCCAACACCCAAAGAGACAGCACGCCCAACTGCGAGGCCAGAAAAATCAACAGTACAAGCCTCCAGCTCCAGAATCCGCTGAGCAGGTAAATGAAGCCGAAGAAGCCGATGAGGCCTTCGAGATTCACCAGTTGGCCGGTCCAGAAGGACTTGCCCGCAGGAACGGTGGCCTGCAGCTTGTTGAGAGACCAGGCGCATGCAAAGGCCCACCATGCATAGGCAATGAGGAATAGCAGGAACTGAAGAATTTTCATAATCTACGCTCCCGTCAGCATCAAGGTAACTCTGCGCGCGTCGCCCCCATCTGAGGCGATCGTAATTTCACCCGTTGCCAGCTTGCGAATGCTCTTGAACTTTTCTCCCCACTCGACCAGCACCAGCGCGTCGGGCGTGAGCAGATCCTCAAGGCCAAGCGTCTCAAGCTGCCGCTCGCCCTCAAGGCGATACACGTCGATGTGGCACAGTTTCACCGCTCGCCCGTTTTGCAGGCCATCATACTCGTGCAACAGCGTGAAGGTGGGGCTGGTGACTTCGTCGGCATCCGCGGCATCGAGGGCCTCTGCTATTCCCTTCACCAGCGTGGTCTTGCCTGCGCCAAGATCGCCGCGCAGGATCAGTAACTGCGGCGGGTCGAGCAACTCCGCCAGCTTGCGGCCCACCGCAATCGTGTCCGCGTCGCTCTCGGTGGTGAATTCGAAGGTTCTGGTCAAATTTCCGCTCAAGGTTCTGCTTTCGGCGATGGGCGAAGGATCCGCCATTCACTTACCTCTTATCGAATGTCTGCTCGGGCGCCTGCGCACGAACCGCCCCTTGCAACCAAACATAACCCGTATTGTCGCCTTTGCCCATGTGAAAATTCTGGCACTTGAAAGCCTGGGCAAGATATTGCAGGCTGTCGGTGGCCAGCAGGGTGTGCTCATCCGCTTGGCTCACGGCTATGTCAGCCGCAAGCCCATGCAGATAGACGGCGGCCTCAACGGCGCGAGCTGGATCGTTAGGGTATTGCGCCAGCAGCGCGGCGACGACTCCTGTTAGCAAGTCGCCGCTGCCGCCTTTTGCCATGGCCGGGTTGCCGCTTGTGTTCACAGCCACGCGGCCGTCAGGATGCGCGATCAGCGTGCGCGCTCCCTTCAGAACCACCGTAACTTTCATGCGCTGGGAAAAGCTGCGCGCTGCTTCAAGCCGGTTGGCCTGGATCTCGGAAACGAAAATGTCGGCCAGCCGCGCCATCTCGCCCGGATGCGGCGTGAGCACGAGCGTACGCCCTTTGGCGAGTTTGGCCAGCAGAACGGGCTTGGTGGCGAGAATGTTCAAGGCATCCGCATCGATGACTGTTGGAATCTTTGTAGCCGAGAGCAGTCCAGTGGCGAACTTGGCCGTTTCGGCGGACTGGCCGAGACCTGGGCCAATGGCGAGCACGGACTTGCCGGCCATGAGAGCTGCCAGCCGCTCAGGTTGCAGGTTATCGGCAAGAATGCCGCCTTCAGGGCCAGCGCTGAGAGGCACGGTCATAAGCTCAGGCGCAACGGACGCAACCGGAACTAGCGCGGCAGCGGGCACAGCCGCTGTGACCAGCCCAGCGCCCGAGCGTAAAGCCGCCAGTGAAGACATGGCCGGCGCTCCGGACCTTCCACCCGCAGTGCCGAAGCTGCCGCCCACCACGAGAACGTGGCCGAAGTTGCCCTTGTTGGAAGCCACTGCACGCGGTGCCTGCGCCAGAGCCAGCGAGGAACCTGCCCAGGAAAGTTGCAATGAGGAAACGATAGCTTCATCCGGCGAGCCGATGGGGGCAACGACTACGGGTTGGTGCCAGAAGCGCGTAAGCTGCCCAAACAGATGCGCGGGCTTGGGCGCGGTAAAGGTGACAACGGCATCGGCAGGAAAGACGGGCCCCGATGCCTCCGCAGATGTCGCATCAGATGCCCAGCCGGAGGGTACGTCCACCGCGAGAATCGGCGCATCGCATCGGCGCACCCACTGCTGCGCGGCAAGTGCGAAGCCCTTGAGCGGCGGCTTGAAGCCGGTTCCAACGACTGCGTCAATGAGTAGATCGCACAACTGCGCAGCGTTGAATTGTTGAAGCTCGGCCGCGCCGTTGACAACATAAACAGCGCCATTGGGTCGGCTCGTCAGCTCAGCCCATGCCTGAGCGGCGTCGCCGGTGAGTTTTTCCGGTGAGCCCAGCAGCAGGGTTGCCACTTCGAGGCCGGCATCTGCCAGCAGGCGCGCCGCCATCATCCCATCGCCGCCGTTGTTGCCGCATCCGCAAAGCACGGTAACGCGGCGGGCACGCGGAAACTGCATCTGCGCGAATCTGGCGACCGCGGACGCAGCGGCGCGCATCAACTCAAGCGATGGAATGCCGAACCGTTCCATGGTAGCGCGGTCGCAGGCTTTCATCTCGGCGGCGGAAAGAACTTGCATGGCAACCATGGTACGACAAGAGGCAGCGAACAGTAGACAGTGAACAGTAGACAGTGGTCAGTGATCAGTGAACAGGCTTCAGGTAAAGGTACAACCTTTATTGTGAACTGGATAATTAATGTCCTTTCAAACGCGCCGTAGGCGCAGTGATTGTTAGCCCCGCGCTTTAGCGTGGGGAAGGGATTCCACAGTTTGACTCCGGAGTCCCTTAGGGACGGCGCAAGGATATTTCTTTTTTTGCAGGAATCAATGGGTTGGCGGACTTTAGCCCCGAGGGAATGTTCATTTCCACCTGACCCACTACCGGATGCGGATGTCAGTGCTGAATTCGATCTGCCTGCGTGTCATACTGTTATCAGCTACCGCTCCGCGCCCAACTTTGACGAACCAATTTTGACGAAATTGCCATGACCGATCAACCCAATGCCGAATTCCTGCGCCGCGCCATCGCACTGGCAACGGAGAATGTCACCAGCGGCAATGGCGGCCCGTTTGGCGCGGTGATCGTACGCGATGGCCGGATTGTGGGCGAGGGCGTGAACACGGTAACCGCCACGCATGACCCCACGGCCCACGCCGAAGTCAACGCCATCCGCGCGGCTACAAAGGCACTCGGAACCTTCTCGCTCACCGGCTGCGAGCTTTTTACAAGCTGCGAGCCCTGCCCCATGTGCCTCGCGGCATCGTATTGGGCACGTCTCGACCGCATTTACTACGGTGCTCGCGCAGCAGACGCAGCCCGCGCAGGTTTCGACGATGCTTTTCTCTACGACGAGTTGCGCAAAGACCACGCAGCGCGCGCCCTGCCCTCGACGCAGTTGCTGGGCGAAGAAGCCTGGTCCAGCTTTGCCGCGTGGCTCGCGTCGCCCAACAAGATTGAGTATTGAAGAGCAGACTCGAGCCTGCGCATTAGAACTCGATTCTGGCCTGGAAGGCGATCATGCGCGGGGAGCTGTCTCCTCCCAGGCCGACGCCAAGGAGGCCCGTCGGAGGCGAGATGGTGCTTTCCAGCGTTCCGAACTTGGGCGGAATATACTCGCCGGGAACGCCGGCTTCCACACTGCTGGGCAATGCAAAGTTGGGATGGTTGAAGGCGTTGAACATCTGCACATCGAAGCGTAGCGAGGTCTGCTCCCACATGGGAAACCGGCGCGAGAAATAGATATCGGAGTCCGTAAAGTGTGGGCCGCGCACGGTGTTGCGGCCGGAGTTGCCAAACTGGCAGTTGGCTGGCGAGTCGCCGCCTGTGCATGCGCCGGTTGTTGGATCGACAACAGAGACGAAGGCGGTGGGGTTGAGCCATTGCTGCGTTCCGGCGACCGTGACTCCGGCGACCGGGGATTTTTGATAGAGCGGCTGGCCTGCAACGCGGCGGGCATACTGCGGGCCGACGAACTGAAAGACGCCATTGCCCTTGGCCGTGTAAGGCTGGCTGAGGACGGAGAACGGAAGGCCGCTGTGCAAGAAAGCCGTCTCAGAGATCGACCAGTTGCGGAAGAGGGCGCGCAAGAGAAGACGCTTCGATGCGAATGGGATCTTGTAGATGCCGTAGGCGGAGAAGTTGTGGCGCACATCGTAGTCGCAGTTGCTGTATTGACGGTTTAGCTCGCCGGGCAGCGGGGAAAGAATACCCTGCGAAGAGAATGGGAGCAGGCCGCCGTTTGAAACCTCGTCGAGGCAATGGCTTAGCGTGTAATTTGCGTTGAGGGTTAGAGAGCGGAGTTCCTCGGAGAGGCTGACTTGCAAACCGGAATAGTTGCTGCCGGCGTCGGTGCGGAATTCGTTCACGCTGCCGAATCGCTGGTCGAGCGGCTGTGCGTAGGGGTAAGGCGCGAAGCATCCGGCGCAAACGTTCTGATAGCCGTTGAGGCCAACCTGAAACGGCTCATGAAGGCCACGCGTGCCGACGTAGCCCAGTCGAATGGCGCCGTGTGCGCTCAGCTTCTGCTCGACGCCGAAGTTGTATTGATAGTAGTACGGCGTTTTGAGCTTACCGGTGGGGGAGGTATTCAGGCTGACAGCTAGCGGACAGGTGGGCGCATTGGGGGCAATTCCGGAGCAAGGCGGGCCACCGGCGCTGAAGAGCGCCTGAAATTGACGGTAGGCTGCCGACGCTGCGTCGGCCGCGCTGTTGGCCGCGCCGGGAGCAATGGCAAGGCCGCCCACCTGGCCGCCGAGGCCGCCGACGAAGGTGGGCGCGTAAGGCGCGTTGGTGGCGGCCAGATCGGCAATCTGGGTGGGGATGATGTCGTTGAAGACGCCGAAGCCGAGGTGGAGCACTGTGCCGTGCGTAACTTGATAGGCCAGGGAGATGCGCGGCTGCCAGACCAATACAGGGGTGGAGGGAAAGAGGCTGCTCACGCCGGTTTGAATTGCCTGATTGAGCGGCTGGCTGACGGCGTGCGAAAGGTCGAGGAACGAGCCTGCCGGGCGCGCAAATAGGTGCTGCTTGTTAACGGGATCGGTGTTCCAGGTCGCTCTTACGCCGACAATGAAAGTGGCTGTCGGGGTTGGCTTGTACGTATCCATTGCATAGAGGTCGAGATTGCCAACGGCGACTCGTTCGTTGAATGAGATGGGAAAGGTCTGGCTCTCTGTATAGGCTGTGCCGTAGGTGAACTCGGCCAGATCGTTATAGACGGCGGTGGGCACGCTGCCCTCGCCCAGATCGTAGTCGCTCACGTCGACGCGGCGGGTATTGATACCGAAGCGGTACTCCTGTTTGCCGCGAATCCAGTCCAGGTTGTCATTGATCTGCCATTGCGTGACCTTGCGACCCTGGGGATAGGTATTGTCGTTGCCGCCGATGGTGGTAAAGGGCGCATTGTTGCTGCCCGCGGCGAGCACGATGGGGAACGTCTCTTGTACCTGGCCGAAGTTGTTGGGCTCGAAGATGCTGGAGTACCAGCTAGCGCCGGGGTTGAACTGGTTGACGAGGTGGGGACGGAAGAGGTGCGTGTAACCGGCCACAAAGGTGTACTGCGGCTGCGGAGAATATGCGTTGAAGATGACGTTGATGGGGTCGGTCCATGCGGCCTGCAGGCCGGTGTCCGATTGGAAGCGGTACCAGACGGTGTTGGCGGCGTTGATGGCGTGGTCGATTTTAAGCACGAACACAGTTTCGTGGTCGCTGTTCTGGAGCGACTCCTGGCGCTGGTTTGCGCAGCCCAAGCCATTTGCGATGGGGCAGGAATTGACGGGGATGGCGGTTCCCGCTGTGTTGCCGTAGAGGGCGAACATCGACTTGTAGAAACCGGCCTCGGCCGGCTCTGCGGGAAGGTTGATTCCAGTGATCGGGTCCACACCACCGATGAGCAGTTGGCTGAGCACAAATTGCTGGTACGCGGGAGTGGGCACCACTGCCTGGGTCACAATGGGCAGCGCAATGCGCAAACCCTCGTAACTGGTGAAGAAGAAGAGCTTGTTTCTGCGGATGGGACCGCCAACGCTGTAGCCGAAGTGGTTCACATTCGAGCGCGGCTTGGGGGTAACATTGCCCGGCGAGTCGTTGGCGTGGAGAAAGTAATTTTCCGCGCTGAAGAGTGAGCCATCCCAAAGCTCATACATGTCGCCATGAAATTTATTCGCGCCGGATTTTGTGAAGTAGTTCACCTGCGATGCGCCGTAACGGCCCTGATCGACTGCATAGGAATTTGTGTTCACCGTGGCCTGATCGACGGCATCGAGCCCGAGGACGAGATTCGTGGAGAGGCCGATGTTCAGGCCCAGCCAAGGATCGTTGGTGTCGTAGCCGTCGAGGATGTAGCCGTTTGAAGTGGCGGGAAGGCCGTTGAACTCGACGTTGCCGTAGCCGCCGGCGGCCTTGGAATCGTTGGAGGAGCCTGCGGTGTTCATCAGTGCTCCAGGAGCGAACTGAGCAATGAAGGTGACGTCCGAGCCTGCGTTTGGCAGATTGGAGATGGTCTTCGATTCGATCGTCGTGGTGGTGTTTGGATTTTCCAGGGTAAGCAGCGCCTGCTGGGCCGTAACTTCGATCGTCTGCGAAGTGGCAGATACCGTGAGATTGAGATTCAGCGCGGCAGTGCGGCCCACTTCCACGGCGATGGGCTTGGAGGTCTGCCCGGCAAAGCCGGTGGCGCGCACTGCGACGGTGTAGGTGCCTGGGTTGACCTGGGAGAAAAGGAAACGGCCGTTGGAGTCGGTTTGCATGGAGCGGACCGCTTTGGTGCCGATCTCTGTAGCGATGATATCGACGCCGGCCAATGCCGCGCCCGACGCATCCAGCACGGTGCCGGAGATGGCGCTGGAAGTGCCGCTCTGCGCGGCTAACTGAATGCAGTTCACTGAGATTAACATGAGGAAAAAGATGTGCAAGGGCCGGGTTGGAATACGATGCCTCACGGAGACCTCCGAGGGGGAATGCGACTCTAGTGGCCCATTGCAGTTTGGATTAGCAGCCAGCCGTTCAGACCCGCGATGAGCACAGCCGTGAACCAGGCCAGCGCCTGGAGCATGCGCCCGTTGACGAACTCGCCCATGCGGGCGCGGCTGCCGGTGAAGATCACCAGCGGAATGACTGCGAAGCTCAACTGGAGCGAGAGAATCACCTGGCTCAGAATGAGCAGCTTCTCAGTTCCCCGCTCTCCGGTAACTGCGACGACGATGATGGTGGGAATGATAGCCAGCGTGCGCGTAATCATGCGGCGCAGCCAGGGCGAGAGACGGATGCGGATGAAGCCCTCCATCACAACTTGCCCGGCAAGGGTTCCGGTGATCGACGAGTTCTGGCCGCTGGCTAAAAGTGCAATTGCAAACAGAGTGCTGGCTCCCGTCACGCCGAGCAGTGGGCTGAGGAGCTTGTATGCATCCTGAATGGCTGCGACCTCATAGTGGCCGCTGCGAAAAAAGACGGCGGCGGCGACGATGAGAATGGCCGCGTTCACGAACAGAGCAATCATGAGCGCGAGAGCCGAATCGATATTCGACATCTGAATGGCGTCGCGCTTGCCCTTGGGAGTGCGCACGTATTTGCGGCTTTGGACGATGGACGAGTGCAGGTAAAGGTTGTGCGGCATGACCGTTGCGCCGAGGATGCCGATGGCGATGTAGAGCATGTCGGGATTGGTGACGATGGCCGGCGAAGGAATAACAAGATCGCGCAGGATGGGCCAGTACTCGGGCCGGGAAAGAGACAGTTGCACGCTGAACAGGGCGATGATGGCGCCGATGAGAGCCATGACCAGCGCTTCGATATAACGGAATCCCCAGCGCTGCAAGAGCAGGATGAGCAGCACGTCGAGTCCGGTGATGAGCACGCCGAAAAATAGCGGAATATGGAAGAGCAGTTCCAGCGCGATGGCCGAGCCGATGACCTCGGCCAGGTCGCAGGCGGCGATGGCAATCTCGGCGAATATCCATAAGAAGAAGCTGACACGTTTGCCCCATGCCTCATGACACAACTGGGCCAGGTCGCGCTCAGTTGCCACGCCGAGCTTGAGGGCGAGGCTTTGCAGCAGAATCGCAATCAGGTTCGAGGCCATGATAACGAACAGCAGCGTGTAACCGAAGCGCGACCCGCCGGCGATATCCGTTGCCCAGTTGCCGGGGTCCATGTAGCCGACGGAGATGAGGAATCCGGGCCCGAGGAAGCCGAGCAGCCGTCGCCAGTAGTACGGCGAGCTGGACAGGCGCACACTGGCATGAACCTCGGGCAGCGAGGGTTCAGAGGGCAAGGCGTGCCTCAAAGCGTGTTGGACGGGCTCAGTGGGCAAATATTCGACTCTGTGGCAAGCTGCGAAGGGGTACAGCGAACCCTCTCAACCTTAGTATGCCACAGGTTGTTAATTGTAGTTAATGAATATTCTTATGTAACGTTACTTCAATATTGCCGGGCGCAGCCAAACAGCTTCCGCTGCAGGCCTGCCAAGGATGGAACTGCCTGAAGACAAAAAGATTGAGACCGTCTGGTCGTAGTTCTGGCTGGTGACTCGGAGAGCCTGTCCGGGCCCGATGCCGGAGCCGTGCAGGAAGAGCAGAAGCTTCGGGTCGCGCTCCTGAAGGCTGGTAACTGTGTAGCTGCCCCCCTCGACAGCCTCGGAGAGTGGGATCTCCCCGCGGCGTTTGCGCTCGGCGGGGTTTTCGGGCAGTACGGCATTGCCGTGCGGGCAGGAGCCACCCTCGCCAAGCCGCTCACGCAGTTTGGCCTCGAAGGCCGGCGAAACGGCATGTTCCAGCCGTTCGGCCTCCTCGTGAATCTCATGCCACTCCATGCCGAAGATCTCGCTCAACATGCGCTCGATCAAATGATGGCGCAGAGCGGTGCGATAGGCGGTCTCTCTTCCAGATGCTGTCAAACGAACAATACCGTCCGCGCCGACCTTCACAAGTCCATCGCGCTTGAGCCGCTTGAGCGCCATGGTGACGGCGGGCGCAGAGACCTCAAGCCAGTGCGCAAGCACGGCGGGAATCACCTCGCGGCCCTCGGCCTCGGCTTCAAGGATGGCCTTGAGGTAATTCTCCTTCGATACGTGGATTGCGTCTTTCATGACAGATGTGCATTCAGTCTAAATCGGTTGAACAGCCTGCGAGGCTAACTACTCGAAGCGATGGCCGAAGAAACTGAGCAGCGATAGCGCAAGCAGGCCCAACCCAACCAGGGACTGCGCGCCGGATACGGTTCTCAACCAGCCCAGCGGATTCAGTTCATACTCGCGGAAGGTGAGACTGTGCATCCAACGGCCGAAGTCCAGGCCCTCGAAGCCGAGATTGATGATGCTGATCAGGCTGAACAGGACAATGGTCTTGAGGAAACCAATTTCCCACCGTACGCGCGGCCAGCAGGACCTGACCCGCAGGCGCAGCCGGAACCAGCCTTCGGCGACGAGCAAATATACACGGTTGCGATTTTTTTGCTCCTCGATGGGAATCGAAGAAGCCTCCCTATGCGGCGCGACCTGCCAGTTGGGCCGGGCCTTCGCGTCACCAACAAGAAGATCCACTTCCCGATCGTCCACCTGTTCCACCAGATGCAGTTCTGTTCCGAACAATCTGTGGCGAAAGCCGAGCCAGTAGATGGGAATGGCAATGAGCGCAAGTACAAGAGCAAGGATGAGCGGGCGCATCGGAGCGGTGCCATAGGCACAGGTCCAGTCAAAAACGATCATCTCCAGCGTGGATTGTGTGTGACGCTGGTAGGCGAGGTTGACCAGCAGCTCTGCCTCGGAGTAACCGGCATTTTTAAGCGCCGTGCGCATGTCGATGAGCGGATACTTTCCCTGCGTTCTTGTGGAATCGCTTTCTTCCTGCTCTTGACTCGCGGCCGCGCCCGATTGTTGCTTCGTCACTTTGTGGTGTAGGACGAATAATAGATCGCTCCAGAGAAATCCGGCGTCGTCCAACCATGCATGAGCCTTGCCGGCAAGTTGATCCCGACGCCATGAGAGCCAGAGAAGCCATCCATCGGCAAAGGTGGCCGGTCTGGGCAGGGCCTTGCCGCAGGCCTCGGTGTCGGAGATTTTGTTCCCGGTCAGGCAGCCGCTCTCATTGAGTGATTCGGCCCAGCGCAGTGTCTCAATGCCGTCTGCCCGAGCTATATTGTTGGCAGGCGGTTGGGTGCCCGGTTCATATACCGCGTCCTCGAGCCAGGCGCGAGTCAGGTCGGCATCGCTCAAGTCGGTACCTTGCAGATTCGAGCCTGTGAAATCCCCTTGAACGAAACTTGCCCGGGTCAGATCGGCGCTGCTGAGACTTGCGCCTGCCAGATCCGCGTTGTCGAGCGTGGCGGCGGTCAGATTGGCATGATCGAGAGTCGCGCCACTCAGATCGGCAAAGACGAGAACTGCGCTGTTCAAATCGGCATCTTCGAAATGAGCGCCAGTCAGATCGGTATCATCGAGCCTCGCTCGGGTCAGATCGGCGTTATCGAGAGTTCCACCGCTCAGATCGGCATATTCGAGGTTCTGGCCAGTCAGGTCGGCACGACGGAGTTGAGCGCCGGAGAGATCCGCGCGCAGTGGGTCATCGAATGCATTCTGCGCCAAGAGCGCGGCCTCGCTTTGCAGACCGGTGCCTTGCAAATCAGGTCCGTATTTCTGGATCCAGAGTTTATGGTTGGCGAGGATGCGATCAAGGTCAGAGCGGGTCCGCGGATTGCATCCGCTGTCCATCCATTCCCATTTGGCCTTGTCCTTCGGTGGGGTGTACGTGGGGCAGGAGCCGGAGAGATTTGCGGCAAACGCCGGAGCGACGGAGAAAAGAAGCAGCAGGGGAAGCGCACGTTTCGTCATCATTGGATACGGGTCTCGATAAAACTAGAATCATAGAGCAGAATCCGAGTAGATGTACCCAACTGCACGCCCGTCAAGTGTCATTTTCCTTAAGAAAATGACACCTTTCACGATCGTCCAATGGGCACTGTTACTCGGATTCTGCTCTAAGCGGACTGTAGCACGGAATGGCGCGATGGAGAACTTCCGGTTCAGAGAACCTATTTGTTAGCCATGAGTTTGCTTCCCAGTTACCCCGGTCACCAGAAGAGCTTGTTACCAGGATTTCGAAAATTCATGCAAGAAAAAAATCACCAGCCGAGGGTTGCGGGAGTATATTGATGCGAAGCCGGGAAAGCTGAATAGAGATACCGGCTAAATTCACCAACGGAGGTACTCACAAGATGAGTACGAAATTCAAGAGGTTTTCTGGAGTCGCGTTTCTGACTCTTGCAGCAATCGCCCTGATCGCGTCTACCGCGGGAGCACAGAGTGTAAAGGTGAACTTTGCCACGCCTGTTGTAACCACAAACAACTCAACACCGGCTCAGGGGGTATGGTTCATCGACCGCTTCCCG
>Ga0182012_10004333_pt1 | contig 14859 bp, 25 predicted proteins | sample 612S2SmetaG_FD_120486 | JGI IMG/M metagenome (GOLD analysis project Ga0182012, IMG submission 120486) | Permafrost microbial communities from Stordalen Mire, Sweden - 612S2S metaG | ecosystem: Environmental > Terrestrial > Soil > Wetlands > Permafrost | place: Sweden: Stordalen | collected... | reverse complement strand
TTAGTGTTTGATTGACGCTGTAAATATACCACCTTTTCCTGAAACAGGGAAATTTATTATAACAGTTTATTAACATGGAAAATTATTGGTATAATTGCAGTAATGATTACTATAGAAGAATTAGAAGGTTTAAATATATTACTAAAACAAGACCAATTTGTTCCTACATTCTATTGGACTGGAGATATAGCGGAAGATGCCGAACGAATTAATAGGCCACATATTAAAGCCGAAGGAGAACAAGAAAATAGAATAAGAGAAACTATAGACATTATCAATTTATTTAAAGATCATCCTGATTTTGATGAAACTATAGAAGTTAGAGATGTGTTTAATATTCAAAATTGGTTTTTAAAACAAAACAATTACAAAGGAATTAAATCCGGATTAAGGGACCATAATGTGATGTTTGAAGGATCCGTTGATTGGAAATTATTGTCTGAATATTTCTATAAGATATTGCCGGTGAATTTTTCGACCAAAGAACAATTATTGCTTTGGTATACCGTTATGCAAAAAATTCATCCTTTGAGCGATTTGAACGGAAGGGTATTTGGTGTCATAGTAGCAATCTTATATAAACCATGAATATATTTTTAAAATATTAGTAATAATCATAATATTAATAATAGCTGCTATTATTTTTAAAGCAATTGATAGCGATAGACTAAAAGAAATAGACAAATGGGCTAAAAAGAATCAGTTTACAGTTATTTCTAAAGAACAAACTATTTTAGATACTGGCCCATTTATTTTAATTCAGGATCATCAAACAGTTTACAAAGTCAAAATACAAACTAAAAATAATGAGAATAAAACTTTTTATTTTAGGTTCGGATTTGGAGATCCTGATATAGAAGAGTATAATTAAAACAAATAAAAATGAATACGCCAAACAATCAAAAGATAGAAGAACTTTTAAAAAATCTTCAAAACAAAGAAAAGAAAAGTGGATTTTTTGATCTTCCTAAAGAAGAAAAGGTTTGTAAAAATTTAATGCGCCTCCAATATCCGGAGTATCTTTAATTTTTGATAGTTCAAAACAATCAGATTCGTCCTCTAATTTAAAATGCTCTAAGCTTAGAGTTAAATAAGCATTATCTTCCCCTTGAGAAATTAAATCCAACATTGTATCAGCCCCACAAACCATTTCAAGCTCCCACTTTTCTCCTTCCCATTCAGGCAAATCGACATACCATTTTCCAGTATCTTCTTTTATAAATTTATACCTCTTCAGTTCCATTTTCTTCTTCAGATAATATTTCTATTTTATATAACGAATTTTGAGTATTAAAGGTTCCATCATCATTAATTTTAGTGACTGGAGATGATCTGAACTGCCTCATTCCTTTTTGAACATAAAAGAATTGTCCTACTTCTAGTTCATTAATAGCTATTCCAATTTTTTCATATCCTTCATCTATGCCATAAGGGTGAGCACCTTCGAACTTTGTATCTTTTAATTTAGTTAGTTTAACTTTTTTGCCTATTACTTCCATTTTATTTGCTAATTTTTAAGTTTTATTTTATTTTATTTGAAGGAATTGAATATCCAATCGTATATCCATTCATGAACTTGTCTTCTTCCCATTTTTTCATAGATCCAGTGTATCTTTCATAAGCCGCCTCGTTATAAAATACTTTACCATCCTTTTCAAATAGTTTATGCGTTACCATAGTAGGTTGCTCATAAATATTAAAATCCAACATCTCATTTATATTCCTAGGATTAGGATGATATTTAGGAGTGCTATCCCAATTTCTTTTAGGTGGACAACAACCATCAGTTTCATGTGGTGCTCTAGGAGGGAGTGGTGCTATTAGATTCAAAAATGGTTTCACTATATTTATTTTTTAATTTTATGCGGCGATATTCCATGTATGACCATTAGAATAGAACACCCTATAACAAATATTATTGCCCCAATCAGATGAAAATGCAATTCAAATATTACTACTCCAGAAATGACTAAAATAAGAAATAGAATGTAAAGTTTTAAACGTGTGTTTCCTTTAAAATGTTGTAAAAATTGTGTTTTATCCATATTACTATTATATCATTTTTATTTTAGTTTTAAAAATTACATTGGACCTGCATCTCCGCCATCTTTTATTAACCATTTATGCATAGAATTTCTTTCTTCTTTGCTCCTAATATTTCCGCTTGTAAAATGCGGGTCGGAAACAATATCGTAGGTCATTAATTGTAATTCTTTTGTTTCATAATAACAAATCTCACTGAACATTTCGAATATGTTAGATGGGCTTGGAGGAATGTAACTCATGGATTAGAATCCTCAAAATATTTATTTGCTTTTTGATTTTCCGAATCTTTTGTCATGATAATCTTTTACTAATTGATGCTCTTTCTTGTGAGCCAATGCTATATTTTTATTCATTTTTCTATCTCCAAATATCTTGGTAATCAATTTCTTTGTTCTTCCATCCTCATTCTTGAACACTGTATTATTCAATAATACAATATCATTAGGCTGTATTTGATATTCTTTTCCATCTAATATTGCGGTTGTTTCATTAACTTTAATTCCTCTATATGACTCTGGACCTATATTGAATTGTCTCATTGTGGTAGGATATAGAGATGCAAAGTCAAATACCGAAATCCAAGACATCAATCCAACTGCTGGAAATTTTACATATCCTCCAGATAATTCGTCATCTTCATCCTTGTCTATATCTGCTAAATCTAGCTCAAGGCCTGGAGTTGGAGTGGAATTTTGATATTGCTTTGCCATGACAATGCCATCTTTTTTATATTCGTATAAGAATATTCCTTCGGTCACTCTAATGGCGGATAATGAGTCTTCAATCTGTATCTTTGCCATGTTAGAAATAGATAACATGAGGTCAAATGTACGTTGTTTTTGATGTATTAATTGAACTAATGCTGTATCTATGCAGTTGTATAAGCAATAAGTATACCAATCTTTGTGATATAACTCTTTTAGAGTCATTGTCTTTCCATCTGGACCTTTAGAATAATCTAATTTTTTAACTCCTAAAACCTTTTTAGATATGAAATTTAAGCTATCATTCTCTTTAATTTTGATAGATGTATCCCATTTTTTGAATATATCCATGTAATCAAATATAAGCCTATGTTTAGGCAATTCTTCGAATGATGGTTTTTGTATATTTGCATTTTTCTTCCAAGGCTTTATCAATTTACCTGTAGGCGAAGCAACATTAGGATTAAGTCCTAATTTTCTAGCTCTTGTTACAAAATACACCCAATCGTAACCTACAAAATTCCATCCAGTCAGAACAGGCATTTTAGGCAATAGTTTATTGAAGAATGTATCTAATAATTCGTATTCTGTCTCGCAATATTGCCATTGTATTGTATAATGCGTATCGAAGTCTTTGAAATATTCATTCATGTCCTTCTCCATTTTAGAGACTTGTTTATCTGTCAAATCTTTAAGACCCATCAAGAATACTTTGTCTTTGAATATAATACAAACGGCAGTGATAGGATTTGCTGCTATGTGCGCTTCTGGAAAACCATCTGTGATTTCTACTTCTATATCACAGAAGAACATGTTAGGCTCGTTATATGCGAAAATGTCTTTTTTCTCTTCTTCTGGAAGTGCATCTAAGAAATCATATACCGTGTATCGATTAGGATTTCTAGCCGCCATTAATTTGACAGGCTTTCCATCCCATGTTCTAAATTCTTTTGATTTGTTGAAATCCTTTTCGTGGGTAACTGTCCACTGCATAGGATTATGCCAGTTGTAATTTTTGAACTTCAACTTTCCAGTCTCATCGATGTATGAGACTATAAGTTTACTGTTAGAATATTCGTAGTGAACTATCATATTTTTAAATGCCTTAAATGCTTTTTATTAATATGAATTATATTATAAATGAATGATAAAGTTTAAAACAACTTCTCTAAATCTTCTTTAAGAATAGCAAATAATACTTCTTTAGTATCATAATCTATAATAGATCCATCATATTGTTGCATATTTGAATCCATATATACCATTGTTAAATCAATATGACCTATGAATTTAAGATCAGTGGCGGAATTTGAAATAGATTGGTCGCTAGTTCTTTTATTTAATTCAAAAGACTGTAATAAAGATGATGCCATAATGGGTGAAACTATTATTTTATCACAATCAAGTTTTTTAATGCGTTCGATGATATTATTTAAAATATCAAAATTTTCAGTAATAGCTTTTCTTTCTTTAGAATCATCAACAGATGAAATACTTACTACTTTAGCTTCGACTACTTTAGCTTGTTCATCTAATATGGATTTATAATCTGATATTAATTCTTCCAAAGCTTCCTTAGAGAATACTAAAGAAAAATCTTGAGCGACCATCACTTCAAAATTAATGCCAATATGTTTAGTATTAATATCTTCTTTTTCTAATTTGATTATTTGTTTCATGATATTATTTTTGGTTCATTTTGAAATGCTTTTTTACTTGCATCGAAATTATATTTAGTGATTGTTTTCCAAGGCCAATCTGATAAATCTTTCGTTTTAGAATATTTAGTAGCCCATAAATATTTCTCCCATTCCTGATTATCGCCAGTCCAACTAAATTGAAAGCCTAACCAATATATGTGAAGTGCTGGCTCTGTTTCTACTCTAGGAGTTTCAAATTTATCTTTCCAAGATAATTTAGAGATTGAAATTTTAGGAAATAAATCTATTTCTACATATCTAGATAACCATTGGTTTCTAAACCAATATTTTAATTTAGGTTTTTTCATTTGTTTGTTATTAATACTTGGTCATAAAATAGAACTCTTCTTAGTTGTGGATTTTCCGCATATTGAACCCAAACAAATTTAGCTAAAGTAGTATCAAAATGCACCGATAATGTTTTAGGATCCAAATCTTTAAAATCTATAATAGATTTTACCTTTTCATCATATATTAATTCTGTAGCTATCATCATATTTAAAATTTGTTGTGTAATTTAGATTCTGTTGCAGCATCAAAGGAATAATAATTACAAGTTAATTCTTCGTCTGCTTTAATATCTCTTGCCGCTACAGTATTTCCATGTTCTGTGTTATCATCATGCAAATTAGAATCATCGCAGTGATTTATAAATCTACTGTTATCTAAACATAGTATCCATAAATTTTCATATAAATAAGCATACTTCTTAACAAATGATCTTTCTATTTCATTCATTAAGTGAAGATCAATATTAGTGTATTGTTTTATGAAAGTATGATCGTATCTCCAAACAATAGTTCCTTTAGATATATCGTTAGATGCATATAATCCTATATCTCCTCTTTCTGTTTTATCTAAATAGGTTTCTACTTGAAGCATGTATTAATAATTTCCTGTTGAATTTCTGCGCCTATTTTCTATATTTTTAGAGTAGTAATAATTCATTAATTCTTCGGGCGTCATATCACATGAAATCATTAGGTTGAAAATAAAATGTTGGATGTCTATTAATTCCATCTTCAATTCTTTTTTATCTCTATCAGATAATTTGTCGTAAGACATTTTATGCAATTCTTTTTTATGAGATGATTTCCACGGTTTCCATACACCACTTTGAATTCCATCATGCATTCCTCCTAAAGCATTAAATACTTCTCTTAATTCATCTTGAATTGCATGATAATTCCAATCAAAAAATCTTCTAAAATCTTCTAAAGAACCTTTTCTTAATTTTTTGAAATCATACCCATAAACATTTTCTTGAATATCTTTTTGAAGATTATACATATCTCCTAAAGTATCTTTTGATTTAGAATATACATCTTCAACTTCTAATTGTGCACATTCTTGAAAATTTGTATTTACTTTTTTTATTTGCACATTTTCAGATGACTTAGGACCATCAACAATTTTTAAAATTTCATCTACATATCTTATACCCGCGCAAATGTTAGTTCCATAATTTCCATCAGATAAGAATAAAGAAATAGAATGTACTTTTGCTGAAGATTTGCCTGCAAATTTGGTTTTTAAAAGAGTTTTCAAATTTGTTTGAATTTCTAATAATCTAGATGTTATCCTATTATCGGAAGGAATCATTCTATCTGCTGTATGCGGAGTTGTTATTAATTCAGTCACATCGCCAGCTAAAGAATAAACTCCATCGCTAATATCTTTTTGTGTAACATAAACAAAATCTAATTTTTCTTCTACTAATACATCACAAAGTGCCTTTAAAATAACAGGAGTTTGGTTTTCTACTTCTCTTACATCCGCATTAAGTTTAGCTTTTATTAAACCTGCTGCTGTTTTTTCAGCAAACACACATAAATTTTCAATAGTAGAAGCTGAAACTTCTACTGTCTTATCTTTTCCTAGAACAAGATTTTTTATAATCGGGTCCCATATACTTTCGGTAGTAATCATTTTATTTAATTGGTTTTACTATTTTTAAAGGTTGACCATCTGGCATAGTCATCACGTCACCTTCTTCGTGTTTAGTGTGATGATGTTTTTTACCATCATTAACTTTAATGCCCTGTTTTTCTAATTCGTCAACCCCCATTTGTGTTGCGATATTTTTTTGGAATTGAGTAATAAGATCTTTGTTTAAACCCATATTCCACTCTTGGATTTTCTTGAATAAGAATCCTGATTTATTATCGAAATGGTTATAAATTTTAGAACATTCAGATAGTTTTCTAATTGTAGAAGCATAAATAAAAGTTTTTTCTTTGATGCCAGTAACAGTGTATTTAGTAAGTAATTCGTAAAGAATAATTGGCTCTCCACCTATTAATTCTAGTTCTAAATCCGTATTAGGCTGAATTTTACCAGGATAACGATTAAACAATGTAGCATATAAATGTATTCCAATGAATACTGAACCTGCATCATATACGGAAAAGTCATTTACTACTTCTTTAATGAAGTTAAATTCGAATCCTTTTTGTTTATAAGTGTAAACGGTATTTTTAATTTGATCTTTAAGAGCATCAAATTTAGCAATCAATTCGTCATACTTAGAATCTCTTTCTTTCGAAGTATAATTATCAAAATCGTTGTTAGTAGCAATGTAATTGTCAATATCCGCTATTGATTCTTCAATTTGATTTTTTGATTCTTCTTTAATATAAGACCAATTCATAGTATTAGGATCAAATTTATCCTCTACTAAAAAATTTATATAATCTACTACTTTATTCTTTTCCATATTGTTTGCTTTTGTAAATTTATTTTTATTTTATATAATCAAATTCAGTTAAAGTTTATTCTAAAAATTCAACTCCGGTCTTTTTATTTGATTTTAATTTTTTCTGTATTTCCTCAGAATCTTTATTGAATTCTTGTCCGTCTTTATCTCTCTTTTCATAAAGATCAGAAAGTTGATTTGCTTTTGCCACTGCATCAATACCATATTTATTTAAGATGCCTTCGTTGGTCTGCAATCTGAATTTTCCTAATTTGAAAGTTCCTTTATTGACATCCATTTCTAATCTATCTAACTCTTGACAAATTAAAATATCAGCACTTTCACCTTCTAATGCAATCAAATAATCTTCGTTGATGTAAATTATCAAATCTATTGCACTTACATATTGAATAATAGGAGAACATTTTTGAATCTTAATAAGACTTCTTTGTTTAGATACTCCAATGACTTTAGTCTTGATGTTAAAAGGCAAAGCCATTTTATTATAAGTTTCATTCACTAAATCCAAAGAGCTTTGTTCTAAATCATAAAATTTAGGCTCTTCTGGTTTCTTTTCTTTCTTAGGCTTGTTTCCGAATGGTTTTTTCATGGTTATATTTATTTGATTGTTTTATTTGTTCTCGTTTTATTTAAAATGATCTTATTTCAAATCGTTCTATCACATGAGGATGTTCAGTAGTTCCTACAGTTATTTTATCAAACCATTCTTTTAAGGGGCGTGCATGATAAGAACCATAATGTAATGATTTATAAATTACTAAATCTTCATCGTTATCGGAATGTTTTGCCAAAACAAAACTTCATATAAACCACCTTTATAATGCGTATATACTAAACCGGGTATAGGCTTTCTTTTTGTTTTACCATCTTCTAATTTAATTTTTCCAGATTCTTTAATCATGATGTTTTTATTGATTTTTTTTTATTAAAATAATAAGATTAATAAATGACCTAAATAACCTAAGATTCCTAATCCGGCTAAAATAGCTCCTAGAATCCATAAATAAACAAATAGATTATTATATAAACTGAATCCAAAAGTGATTCCAAATTTGTCTCTAGATAACACTTCAATATCGTACATATTGACTAATTCGTCTAATTCCATTTTAGGCAAATCATCGTTGAAATCTTTTAAATACTTTTTTATCTCTGTCTCTACAGCACTGTCAGCGCCTAATTTTGCTCTTACTTCCTTTGGAATAGTAGACAAATCTATAACGGTCCAAAGTCTATTAATTCTATCTATATTAAGACCATATTTATTGGCTAGAAATTTTTTGTTAGTTTTTATATTCTTTCTATAGATAAAGAAATACTTAAGTATTTTTAAGGGATTCTTAAAAAAATTATATTTAGCAGCATTAGCTTCTTTGCTGCGTACAAATCTACTTTCCATGAAGTTTTATATAGGATGCTATAAGAAAAGTTTAAAATTAATTATCGATTAAATTTCCGCCAGATGTGGCTAATTTAGGAGTTGTATTATCTGCTACCTCTTGCATTAATGCAATCATTTGTCCTTGAAGCTGCACCATTTTTTGCATTAACATTTCAGATTGAGTAGGACCAGTTGGTTTGGCTGCTTCTGGTTTTTTAATTGTAGGAATAGAAGCAGCCGCTGATTTAGCAGATCCTCCTCCAAATGATGACGCGGTTTCTGATTTAACCTCTTTTCTATCTTTGTTGAATGCAAATGTTGATTCATCTATTTTTACACTACCTTGTGCTCTGATCATCTCAAATACTTTAGTGAATTCAGATTGCTTATCGTTTAATTTGTCTAACACATCTCCTAAATTATCTTTGTCTATCACAGATAAAGTAACAAGTCCGCCATATATTCCTGTCAAATCTGGAACCTTAGTCAATCCTTTCATTGATGTTGATAATACATTCAATGATTTAGATAATGTCAAATATGCTCCAGCTAATAATGTAATTCCTGATGCGGCATCTACTGGATCATCCACTATATCTAGGTCAGAAAATACTGTAAAGAATTTGCCTATACCTTCAGACCATTTCACATCTGGGAATTTAGAATAATCTCCTTTAGCTACTTCTACAGCAATTAAAGGCATCAATGGAGCTAACAATTTAATAGCATTCATCGCATCTGGAATTTCATCTAAATCTATTCCTGCATCATCAAATGATTTTATAGTCTGAGCAAAAGCTAATAATGATCCGCCAACTCCAGAAGCCCATCTTGCATCGGGTCCTCCTTGATAAACCGAATTATCGCTTCCAACTGCTACTCCTATTTGATGCAACGATCCTGCTAATCCAACCATCGATGCAATTCTGCTATCAGTTGTTTCGCCTAACACCCATTTATCTAAGAAGCTTGGCTCTATTTGATTCAATGCGCTAGTGAAATGAAATAATGCTAATCCTATTCCTTCTGACCATTCTTTTTTAGGTCCTCCAGTGTAATCTCCGCCTTTCACAGCGAACGATACTAATTTTAATGCTTCTCCAATCTTCACTATGCTTGCTATTCTACTTTCCATAGAATCTCCAAACAGCATGTCTAAAGGCCCAGGAGCTATTTGTGTGATAGCATTAGTGAATAAAGTAATTGAAGTTCCAACACCTTGAGCCCAATCTAATGAAGGATAAACACCCCAATCGCCGCCTTTAAGTATATGACTCACTTCGACAATTGCTGCAGCTAATGACATCATTCCGGCGATTCCTAATCCAATTGCAATTGCACCAACACCTGTCATAATAATCGCGCCTAATGCAACAGCACCTAATCCGAATGCTCCCATAGAAAGTCCAACGCCTTCTGCCCAATCTAAATTAGGATATTTTCCATATTCTCCTTCTGCTAATATTAATGATGATGCTAATATTCCTCCGGCCACAGCAATCATTCCTATAACTCCAGGAATTATTTGTCCTAAGAATGATCCCATTCCTAAAGCTAGCAATCCTCCTCCTAATAATGCTGCTCCAGCATTCAATCCCCATTCTAACGTAGGATACGTAGAATAATCTCCCTGTGCTAATATCAACGATGTGGCTAATAATCCTCCAGCCACAGCAATCATGGCTATAGAACCTTCTATAGCCATTACTGGAGTCAATCCAATTTTAGATAATAATGTGATAGCTAATGCAGCAATTCCTACAGAAACAACAACTCCAGCTGTAGTCTCAACAGTCTTCATGAAAGGCAATTGAGGCAATCCAGTCAATATTTCGGCAGATAATAATAAGCCTAATGCAACCGCTGGCATTGTTGCAGCTATAATGAATAAATTTTTAATCTCTTTGGCATTCAAATTATCAGAGACCATTCCCATTCCTATCATTGCAATAGACATTCCTATTGCCACGCCTATAACAGAAATCATCTGCTTAAATCCTAGTTCGGGCATCATTGTCAATACGGCCCCGGATACGGCAAGTCCTGCCGACATGATAATCATATTTAATGACATGATAGCAGCATCTTTAGGTTTCAAAGTCTTATCCATTCTATTGAATGTTTCGCCTATCAATGGCAATGCAATAGACAATGCTAACACAGATGCAAAATCCACATCCCCTATAACTTTAAATGCCGTTCCTATCGCTAAAATAGCGCCAGCCATCAGAGTGATGGTTTTAATTCCTTCTCCTATTCCTTTTGTCTTGTCTTTAGGAGATAATTTTTCCCATATTCCAGTCTTCTTTTGTTTTTTAAGACCTTCTACAACTTGTAATATCTTTTTGGTATCTTCTTTGGTGGATGATGTAGTTTCTACAATGACAGTAAGCTCCTCAGCCATAGTGGCCATCTCTTTGAATTGCTCAGCCGTAGCAGCAACCATAGATTTAAAATCTTGCTTGTTCTCAACTTGAGCCTGTACGGCTTTGATTAAATACTCGATAGATTTGTTAAAATCTTGGAGAGCCGCTACATAAGCAAACTCTTTATCATCCTTTTCTGCCATTTATGACAGTATATATTAAAGGCTGAGCAGTTTAAGGAGTATAAAATTAAATATAAGTTTCGTCTTCTTTAGCGAATTTTTGGATATTAGTTAAATCATCTTTAACTTCTTTATCTAAATTTGCCTGATCTTTCTTAAGAGCATCTTGTGATGTCTTAATTTTAGTCTTCATATCCGTAATTTCTTCAGGTGATAAATCTCCAGAAGCAACTTTAGCTGTCATCACATCAATATCATTCTGAGCCTTAGCTTGATCCCAAACATGTCCTAAATATTTATTGTTATTTATGATCTTGGCCGCTTCATCTTCCCAGGTAGCTTGGTTTTTAGCAAAAATAGGCTTAAACTTTTCTTTATTATCGTTATAAGCCTTTATTTTATCTTGATAATCTTTAAGCTTGATTTCTTTGTCTGAATTAACCACTTTTACCTCTTCCAAGAACATTTCAAATGTTTTGTATCTTTGTTTAAACCTGTATTTCATATACAGTATATATTAGAAAAGTGATAAAAATCTATATTTTAGAGAAAGCCATTTATTTTTCAATTTTCTTTTAAAAGATTGATTTTTACTTCTTTCAGAAATAAATTCTTTTACTTTATCCATTTTGTCTTTGGACCAAATTTCAGATTCTTTAATTTCCATCGATAGGAATGTGATTTATAGACTGATTAAAAGTATTTTCGGTTATATTATTGTAATATTTAGAAGCATAGTATATTTCTTTGATTCCTACTCCAGCAATATGTTTTAAACAGTTATCGCAAGGCTCATGTGTGCAGTATAAAACGGTATCTTCGGTAATTACAACATTATTTTTAGCAGCAAATAATAACAAATTCATCTCAGAATGAAGCTCATTTTTTAGAGACCAACCAGAATGTAAATCTTTAAATTCTTTGCTGTCTAATTCGCCGGCTAGAACATATTTACTAAAGCGTTCTTGGCAGTTTATGTGTCCCTTGGGCCCGCCGTTGACTCCAGTTGATATTATCCTACCTCTGTCGACAAGCATTGATCCTACCTTATTTCTACAACATTTAGAAAACTGTGCTAATTCTAGGCACATTCTTAAATAAACTTTATGTTTCTCTATATCTTTCATGATTTAGGCAAATATTTTTCTAATAAGTACATTCCAGTGAAATAGGAAGCTATAATTTTATTAGGATTGTTTCTTATATAAAAAGGAAGTTTAAGCCATATTAAACCTACTAATATTTTTAAATGATTATCAGTAGTCAAAAAATCTAATTTGTCTGTTTCACAACAATATAATTCAACATCATCTCCAATTACTTCAAATTTAAAATACTTATCTAAATTGAATATGTCATATCCTGTCAATCCATACAGAAATTTAGCAATATCATATTGTGTATCGCCATATATTTCAGAGTTTCCAAATTTTCCTCTAGGATCTATGAACTTAATCTCTTTTGTTTTAGCATTGTACATAGTATTAGAAGAATTAGTATCTCCATGTATTACACCCCATGTATAAGTTCTATCAAAAAGATATTTAGTAAGTCTATCCATCATAACATAAAAATTAGGAATCTTGATGTCATTAACGGTTTGAACATTTTTAGGGATAAAGTATTCAATCTTATTATATCTTTCTATTGGAACTTGAATGTATTCTGTGTGTATATGATCATTAAAATCTACTCGTTTAGTATTAAACAAGTGCAAATGTTGTATTTGTTTTAAATAATCATTATAAACTGTGTTAGCTCTTACTTTTAGCTTATTTATTGCTTGATGAACTGTCTCAAATCCTTCAGGAACTAAATTTTCCATTTCTATGGAATGATTACTAGCTATATGAATTTTAGGAAATAGAGAATCTAATTTATTATCTTCTATAAACTCATAAAATTGAATTTCCTTGTCTATTACTGTCTTGCCATATTCACTATTAGCTGATTTAATAACTCTTTTTTCTTTAAATTCTATATTGTTGAACCATCTTTGTTCTATGTTAGAGGTTTCTAAATATTTTTCGTATTTTAATTTATCTCCGATATCAATCACATCAATATCTTGACCTTTTACAGGATTTCCTGTTCTAAGTTCATAATCATTAACAAGATGCATTGCATATTCTATAAAATCGACTTCACTTCTCTTTGAATAAGCAACTAAATTTTGATAATAAAATGCTTCTATATGTTCTAAAGTGGTATCTTTTAATTGATATATGCCTACAACATTGCCATTCATCTCAGGACAATGAGTAATACCTTCTGAATCTATTTTATACCTGTGAATGTTATTTTTGTCTGTGAATATTCCTAGTCCAAAAGAAGTTTTAAATTCTGTATAATTTAATAAATCGCTTGGAAGAATATCTGACCAGCTAAGAAATAAATTAGTTTTAGTTAACCAAGTAGGATAAGCATTTAATACATATCTTAATGTATTAAAGGTGCCATCGGTTTTAGGGTATAACGTAAGAACTATTTTATTTTTTAAATTAGAATGAAACACATTTATGTATTTCTGCACCATGTTATAATGTGACTCTTCGCTGAAGACAAGCATCAATTCTTCTACCTTCTGTTTTTCAAGCCAGAAATGTAGAATTTTATCAAGCATAGTTTCGTTGCCTAAGCTCAATAATATTTTAGGATAGATGGAATTTGTATATTTATACAAACGACTTCCAAGTCCGCCAGCAAGAATTATGCATTTTGATTTTTCCATGGAATGCTATTATATAATTTTAATTCGAACAGAAAAATCCATCCTTGTAAATTTGATCTACTACTACTACGTTTTTAGGATTTTCTGTTCCTTTAGATGTTATGACAAGTTCGCCAGTTTCATTATCAAATGATAACACGGTCTGATCATTTTCTGACTCAACATTTTTTTTTGCACTTAAAACTTCTGAGAAATTTTTTGGCTGTTTGTTCTTTTTCATATTATTTGGATGATTGTTCTATAAAACTGTCTTTACTTTTTAAAACGGCATCAAAAGAGTATAATTCTTTTATTCTCACTATTTTATTTTCATCAACTATTCCTGCTGCTCTAGATCTAAAAACATACTTAGATAAATTTTTGGTTAATATTTTGCCATTTGTGGTATTTAATAATGTGAGTTCACCATACAAAACATTTTTCTTTTTAAAAATGCGATTTATCACATGTGAAACTTTATTAAACATAGTTCTAGTATTAGAAGGATGTCCTAGTTGCCCATACAAAATTCCTTGTTCTTTAATTTTCTTGCGTAGCTCTTTTACCTTAGGCATTACTTCTTCTGCGATATAAATTCTATCATTTTTATTAATGACATCGAAATATATTAAAGGTTCTATTATTGTTTTCTTTTCCATATTAATTACTAGATGTAATTGTTTCTTTTTCTTCTTTTGATGGACTTATTTCTACGTCATAATATTTACCTATTACAAACATATCTGCTGCATCTTGATTAATGGTTTTTAAAACAAGACCAGTTCCACTTGATTGTTGATAATAAATAGGATCGTATGGTACAATTAATTCAATTTCGTGATTTAATTTACCTGACTGATAAGTATCAGATTGTCTTTTGCTTGTACATCTGCATTTAACTATTGTACTAGTGATTTGTTCTTTCATTTGTTTTATCTTTGTATTTATTTTTATAAGAATTAGAATAAAGTTCATATTCTGAATTTCCTGTCTTAAACTTTATATACTTTAAAGAACCATCAGATTCTAATTGCTCTTCTATTATTTCTGTTAC
>Ga0182012_10004331_pt1 | contig 14860 bp, 26 predicted proteins | sample 612S2SmetaG_FD_120486 | JGI IMG/M metagenome (GOLD analysis project Ga0182012, IMG submission 120486) | Permafrost microbial communities from Stordalen Mire, Sweden - 612S2S metaG | ecosystem: Environmental > Terrestrial > Soil > Wetlands > Permafrost | place: Sweden: Stordalen | collected... | reverse complement strand
GGTTTCGCATCATCCTTCATGTACACGGTGCGGTTGATCGTATTCTTAGCATCCAACCGGTACGCGTCGAGGAACAGTTCACCAACCAGGATGTAGTTCGGAGCCATTCCGCCGTAGCGAGTGCAATCGCGCCATGCGATTTCCATTTGCTGGGTCAAGTTACCCGCAGTGCTAGTCGAAATGCCTGTAATCGCGGTGTTCTGCCACCAGGTGTAAATCGACTGATCGAGACCGCCGACAACCTGTGAAACGGTCGGGGTAGTCGATACCAGAAGGTCTAGGCCCGGGATATTGGTCGTTGACTGTGTGCCGTCCAAATGGAGCATATAGTCAAAGTTTTCCTGAAAGCCGAGCTTCAGCGTTTCGCTGTTCTCTTGTAGCAGGTTGGTCAACTGAACCTTTTCGGCTTCGCTCGGGACACTGGACTTATCATCCGTCATCACGATGCCGTTCTGCGTCAACTCGTCTTCGTTCAGGCCGAATCCGTCATGGAAACTGCCCCAGGTGTACTTAGCCTGTTGCAAGGTGCGCTTACGGTTGTAGGTGACTTGCGTGTCGCCGAAGTACGATTGGAAATTCGAATCGTTCGAGTACCGGAGCTGTTCCACTACGTACTGAAGGCCGCCGACATACGGCTTCTTCTCTTCCATCAGCTTCTTGATAAGCGGACGGGCAATATTAACATTGTCGATCGGATCGTTACGAAGGAAATAATTGATGGCCGCGTTGGCAGCGTATTGGAGCTGTTCGCTGGAAAAAGGCATGGTGAAACTCCTGAAAATGGAAAAACTGACTGTTTTTCCCAGGAGTGAGCACTGGATTTGGTGGGGCGCCGACACCCACGATTCACGACTTACGATCGCTCTACGGCAAAGTCTATGCCAGTAGAGGATTGCGTGTCAACTAACGCGGGCTGACTTCCAATTCCTTTTCGCCTTTTGAGCCCTTACCTTCCGAGGTACCCGCGCCGCGGCTAAGTGCCTTGTCCATCGCGGACTTCGCACCCTTCTTAGACTGTTCTTCCTGATCTACCTGTTCGCCGGGGGTGTCCGTGCCCAAATCCATTTTATGGAAGTGCAAGGACATCGTGCGCGGGGTATTGCCTTCGCCGCCCTTCGCTTTGCCGCCACTCGGCGGTCCGTCCGCACCTTCGTTGAACGCGCCGACGTGTACAAGCCCACTGACTTTTACCTTACTGCCGATCGGCGGTAGCTTGTTCTTGAACAATTTCGCAATGTGATGCGCTTCTAAGTGCATCACGGGCGGCGCTTCATGCTCCGAGGTATTGTCTCGGGCTAACGAGCCTTTCGCCTTACTCGGATCGGATTTCGGTGTAAAGTCTGCCATATTAGTACCCGGTCATTTCCATTCGTTTGCGCATGATCCCGGCTTCCGCCAGGCGATTCTGTCCCGTAAGTATGCGGTTTGCCACCTCAAAACGGGACCATATAAACTGACGGATCATCTTATTCAGATTCTCTTTCATCTCTGGCGTAAGGTGTCCTTGAAATATATCATGCGCCAAAACCTGTAAACCAGCAAGATAGGCGTCAAACTCTGTCAGGCATTGCTGATCGCCTAGCTTCGCGCGACCCCCGACGGGGTGTATCGTGATGTTGCGGTAGTAGGGGGTCTTAGCGAAGTGGACAGGGCCCCGCACCGCAGCGTTTGCCAAATCCACGAAGCACCAATAGGCATTCGTGCGCGGTTGCAGGATCTCATCTAGCCGTTTGCGTCGGTAGATCGCATGCTCCGGCCATACGTGCTTGTGCATCATGAAGTTCCACAGCGTATCGGCCGCCGTGAACGTCTGGTCCTCCGCGACATAGAACGCGTCCCAAACGGGCTTTTTGGCCACCTCGTCATACAACTGGCATGGGGCGTAGTAGATCAGTACTTCGGGATTGGCATCCAGGAAGTCGATACCTTTCTGTACTTCCTCGGGAACTAAGTAGTCGTCATCGCCCAGGTAAACACAATACTTAGTGTTTGCCGCTAGGAGCGCCGCCCTTAGGTTGGGGAAAGCGCCGATGTTCTTCGACTGACGGATATAGCGCCCAGGGAATTGCAAATCGCCCGTGCAATCGGTTGAAGCATTGTCCGATACGATGATTTTCGTATCCGGGAAGTCCGTTACGGTACGGTCCAGTGTCCATTTCAAGAATGGCACCCGATTATACGTCGGGATGCAAATTGTGAGGTCTTTCATGATCCGATGGTATCCGTCTTGGGCTGCGCGAAGGGTTCCATAGTCCGGCCATCGTGCGATAGCCTGATTCCGCAGTTAATCCAGCCCTGGTAGCCCGCTTCACGCACCAATTCGCAGAATGAGTAATCCTCCGACAGCAGGTTGTCAAGTGCGATTCGGCCATTGTAGAAGTGGTGGAACTTACCGCCGCCGTAGGACGGAACGAGTTTCTTATCGATGATCGCCTGAAGTACAGAGCGTTCCACTTTAAGGAATCCCCCGGGCATGAACCGCGCCTTGAGCATCCCCTCTTTCGGGATATCCTCTAGCGCTACTTGCATACCGGTATTGTCACGGCAGAAGGGCATGGGCGGCTGACATTTATCCGTATAGAGGCCACTGACAAACGGTTCCGTTGTATCGATGAGGTTTTGCAAATCCGCGCGGGTGAAACCGATATCGCTGTCGATACATACCATCGTATCGAACTCTTTGCGGTTAAGAAACTCGTTCGCTAGCACGTTACGCGCCACGTAGATATCCGACTGGCCCGCGAGCGGCAACCAGCCGCCGTGCAGACCGGCGGATTGAAGTAACCCTGCCGTGTAGAGGGTTTGCGTTTGGTTGCCCCGAATCGGGGTTGTGATTAGGACTTTGCCGTAATTCGTACTCATTTGTTCATCCCCGACAACGCACCGTTAACCGCCTCAAGCATGCTGCTCGGGGCCTTGGTCTGCCCACCGGCCGGCTGTTTAGCCCGCATCGGTTGGTTCGCGGGGACGGGTCTCGGCGCCGCGGCCGGCGCATTGACCTTGATGTTCCGGTACGCCTCGGTGAACTTCGCTTTCCACTGGGAAGGCGGGATCGATGCGAACACCGCTTTGAGTGCCGGGACCAAAATGGCCTTTTTGGCCTCGTAGCTGGGGTCACTTGCCCGGAGCGTCTGCTCGAGCGAGGAGAGATCCGCGCGGGCGGTGGCTAACTCTTGCGTCGCTTGCAGCTGTTGCTGCTGGGCGTGGCTGGCGTTGGTCGTGAGTTCGGTACGAAACTGCTGGCCGTTGCGCGTGCGAGCGATTTCCTTCGCGTATTGCGACGTAATCTGGCCCTTTTGCACTGCGTCCTTGAGATCCGAATGTGCGCTGAGTGGATCTCCGACGCTACGTTCTTTCCCGAGGAGCGTAGCAAGTCTTTCAGCAACGCTTTCCACGAGTTCAAGGGCTTTCTCCTGCTGCTGCGGGTTATTGCTGTTGAAAAGCGCCAACCAGCTCAGTGCCTCGCCGTATTGCTCCGGCGAGGTGCCCGTCGCTTGGACACCCTTAACCAAATAGTCGAAATCGGTCCTAATCTGGTCGCGTTCCGCGGTGACCGTCTTTGTAGTATCGATTAGGGTGCGGATTCGCTCGGAGGTTTCCTTCTTTAGGTCTTTCGGGATGGGGTCATTGACCGGATCCTTGGGCTTCGGTTCGACCTTCGCGGGCTTCTCGCCTTCTGCGGGCTTCTCTGCTTCTTTTTTCTTGAAAGTACCGTCCGCATTGCGCTCAGCGCCGCGCGCTTCGGCTTCCGCGTCGGTTTCCTCGCCTTCCGGTGCCGCTTCCTCGCCTTCAGGCGCTTCTTCGACTTCGGGTTCTGCGGGGCCGCCTTCGTTTTCAAGTTCCTCGACTTCCGCAGCCGGTTCCGGTGCGATGTCATCGCCGAGGGTCGCGTTTACCGCGTCTAATACTGTCTCTTCAGCCATGTGGGGGCTTCCTATCGTTGTAAAAACTTAAACTACTGGGGTCCTGCGCCGGGCGGCGGTGCCGCAGGGCTCATGGGTGGCGGCGAGCCGGGAGCCGGGGCGCCAATCGGCGCAGGATTCGGAGCAGCGGGCGGCGGCGGAGGCCCGTCACGGGTAAGTACGGGCTGTATGAGCGCCGCAGCGGCTTGCGGGCTGATCTCGCCCTTAAGGCTGACACTGATCTGCGGCACGACAGGCGGCGGCGGGCCTCCGGCTCCCGGGGAACCTGGCGGCGGCTGTCTGGGAATGAATCGTTCCACATCGCTTTCATCGCCCAAGCGTAACATGGTCTCTTTCACGAGTTCAATCAACGCATTCGCCATCGGCGTATTGCCTTGCGCGAATGCCTGTTCGATTTCCTGCAAGGATTTTTGGATTAGCGGCAGGATCGTAGACCACGCCTGCATATCGGTCGCTTGGCGCGGCTTGCCGGTACTGCCCGCTTCAATCGAAACCTCTACCAGCGTAAACAAGTCCTCAATAGACATTCCCGCAGGCCAAAAAGCCTTCGGTCCCGCCATCCGCATTACGTCCCGGGTTTCGAGACACTGTAATGCCTGCTCGGCAGTATACTGCGCTAGATCCGTTAACATCGTTTCAAGATTGTCCCGATCAGAAGTCGTGCGAGCTTGCGTGCCAGATTGCTGGATGTTCGCCTCGGTAGCAGTTTTAGGATTACCAGGGCCGTTAATAGCAGCAGATAGCGCTTCTTGTACGCCAGATATTCTCTCCATGTCGTTGAGAATAAGTGTCGGATCATAAAGCCTCATGTCAATCGCTTGAACAGGCTTCGGCGCGAACATATTCGCGATAGGTGTCGTCGGATCGCTCGGCCGTAGCGCTGTGTATTCTTGAGATTTGGATTCAGTTAACTTTTTCGCCTCTATCTCGTCGAGCATCGTCGCGTTGAATAGCACACCAGGTATCGATCGCTCTCGCGTAAGTCTGAAGTTCGATCTCGAACTGCTGTACTCGTCCTGTAGCTTGTATAGCCGCCAGGACAGCGACTGCGCGTGACGCTGGCCATCCACTTCGTAGAAGGCGAAGTAGAAGTATGGATAAAAACGGCTCGTCGGATAGGGTGGTGGATATGGTTCCTTCGCCCATTTTTTAACTCCATCGACCATGGTACGAATTTGCTTGTCACGACGGTCCCAAATCTCAACCACGCGCACGAATGCCGGGGATTCTTGGGTTGACGTATTGGTCACGAAGGCCTGCGCACTTTCTGCCGTTAACATGCCCTGCGGCAGGACGTTATCGATGTCCCGCGTCGTTAATTCCTTCGGCGCGCGTTGGTAATAGATTTTAGCGGACTTGATATCATCGACGGTTAGCCGGGGAAACCGGGCCAGCGCGTCGTCTTTGTCGAGATACAACTCGTTGCCGATCCAATCGGCATCTGTGTAGTTCTCAATGCAGTTGATATCGGTTGAAACCTGAATGTTCTCGGTTTCTACGTAATCGATCACGAACATTTTATTGACCGCGAGTTCAAGTTTCTCTTCGAGTTCCTTGATTAGCGCTTCTTTCTCTTCCTTCTCCGCGTCGAGCGTTTCTGAATCCGACGCATCTTCGATCAGCTTGATTTGTGCAACCAATCGCGCATGGGTTTCCTGCGCATCGTTCAACGCCGTCTCCACTTCCGGCTGCGGGCGCTTTTCCGCGACGAAGGTCGCCTTAAACCAACCCTCGCCGTTCGATAGCACCGAACGAACCCCTTTGCGGGCGGGTTTCTTCAATCCCCCGCGCTTCCAGACACTCGAGATGACAATCTCTAATGTTCTTGCGAATATCTGCGTCTGGTAGGTGTTCGATTCATCGACTTGCGGTGCTTTGCGGACTGATACGTCAGGATTGCGTGCATACAATAACGCAACCAGGATATCGATAAAAGCGCCGATAAGATTTGTGGTAACGGCCCACGATAGGTCAGAAGTTCCGGCCGCATACCGACGATCAATAGCCACTTGTTTTCGGAAATTCTCATCGAACTTGCGGGCGTCGTCATAACACCTCCAGAGCTTGCTGACTAGCGCTTGTTCGTCCTCGTCAGCTTCCTTGTCATCGGCTTCGTCTTGGTCAACACCGTCCTTGCCGTTCGCTTGACGCGGATCGGTGAGGATGCTACCCCCGCCGCCGGGAGTGAGAGGACCATTGGACGCACCTGATGTCATTTCATTTTCCGGGTTCGTTCACGTGCGGCGTAGCGCTCGGAGCCGGATTCACCAGGATCTCCGGCGCCGCAGGAACGGGGTGGTTCTTGGCGAGCTTCGCCATAGCGGCTTCCGCCCTTGCCTGAAGCGTTTCCCGTAAAGGAGTGCTTTCCTTCGGGGCATTGCGATTAATCGCGGGGATCATATCCGCATTCAGCTTGGCTGGTGCCGCATCGGAGCTGCGGGTAGCAAATCCTGGCCGCGAGTGTTTCATGGGAACATCCCTACCTGTGTGGGCAATACGATCGGCGTCGAGTACCTAAACGGTGTCACTACGACTGCGCTTTCGATCAATACTGCGGGCCATACGTTAGTCGTCTCAGTTGAGAATATGGCGGTATTCGTGCCTACCGTCAAGGGCGGCCCGGTCAGTATAGGCGTTGCGGAAGTCGCAGCGACCGTAGGGAGCGTCTTGGGCACCCCCGGCGAGCTGCTAGTCTGCGTCATACCGCTGAGCGACTGCCGGCTGCGCTATATACCGGGCCCGCAACCGCTAGCGCTTGTTCTGCTAGGATGATCGAGTTCGCCCCCACAAAAGGGTTCGACTGCGATGAAATCTGCGCCGTCACGATAACGAGACCGGCCGTACTCAACGCTCCCGGCTGACTGACAGCCGTCGGAGTAACTTGCCCTTCTATGCCGCCGTTAGCAAAGACGTAATCTTTGTACTCTTGCGCCATATCAACTCCTCTTCGGGTTCTGCGTTACCCCCGGCTCGTTCTGCGAGTACGTGACAGTCTTAGCGACTGCGACTGCCTTCACGTCGGGAACGCCTGTACCTTCCGACACTGCGGAAGCAACGATGACGGTTCCAAACGTCTGATTCTGCCCGGGGGAGGAATTGGCCTGTGCCATTACAGGAACTTCCAAAGAAGTACAGCAACGATACCAACTACGATAAATGCGAACGCAGTGTAATGCGCCTTGATAAAGGTAATTACGCCATTCTCCGTCGAATCGACGGCGGTTACGATCTTGGTGCCATCAGCCTTAATGGTAGTCACTGTTGCAGTTGAAAGAATGTCAGTCATTACCAGTACCTCACTTTCGGTTTCTCATTGCGCTCGGAATATTCCAACCACTTTTCCGTAAAGGGGATAAGTAGTGGCTTATGCTCCTGCGATGGTACTCTAGCATCAAACATCAAGTCAACGCCGCGTCCAATGAGGCCGCACACGTCCGCTTTGTCATCCCAGCGCCCGCCGGGGAACTTCACGAGCTGCTCTACCAAATCCTCCGCCCAACGCCGTTTGACGGGTACGTGAATAGTTCCCGCAGTCGCCCGGGCGTGAAACGCTTGGAGCTTGACCGCCTTATCCTGGAGGGAGGGTAGGGACTCAATCGCGACGAATTTTTGTGCGTGGGTCATGGCGCTACGGATCGCGGGACCGATGGCCTTGTCGATCAAGCCCCCTTCGTTGAAGTGCCTGACCGGTTTCCACTGAGCAATGAGCTTGATAAACCCCGCGATCCCGACGTCCGTCTCACACTGCTTGCTCCACCAATCGACCGCCCACAAGTCGCCCTTATGGTCAACGCCCCACACCCCGTGCTCCGTGAAATCGGGCTCCTTCTTGCCGGCGCGCGGCTCCATGGTGGCATAGTCGCTGGCCGAATAGAATCGCAGCGATTTGGGCAGCGCGTCTAGCCCGTCGTACCCCTGTATCACGCGTCTACTCGTGCCAAGTCTGGATCGTAATACCGAAACATTTCGCGATTAAAATGTATGCCAGTGAAAGGTGCGGGGCGTTGCTGATAAAGTGCCGCCCAAGTGCGAGCCGCACGAGGGTTATCACGCCACGTACTCCAGTGGTCCCGAGGAAACCACTCAGGCCAAAGAAACTCCCCTTGCTTGCGTCCAAGCGGATCATCTGCCCGTTCGGCCTCTGCCGGAATACATAGCACCTCCCACCGCTGTCCATCACGACACTGAATGATCCCGGATTCACCGGCATAGTCCATTGGCAATATTGCACCGGCTAAGTCCTCCTCGTGCCATCGGGTCTGAATGATAATAGCCCACATCTTAGGCTTCGCTCGGGTCATCGCCGTGTCGATGTACTCGTTGTAAATCTTCTCCCGGATGCCCGGGGAGTCGGCCTGCTCGCGGTTGGCTACGGGGTCATCGATAATGATACCGTCCGCGCGGTTGCCGGTAATACCCGCGAGCAAGCCGGCGCTCATCATAGAACTGCCGTTGGTCATTTGCCAATCATCGACCGCCCGCTGATCGTCCAGGAGAACCGGTTTGTCCGCCCAGATCGCCGTGTAGCGCGGGTCGCGAACGATCGATCGCACCTTGCGCGATTGCTTCGCGGCGATCGTAGACGCGTAGGATCCTAAGATGATCTGCGTCCCCTTCTTGCGCCCCATCGCCCAGGCGGGTGCGAGTACCGAGGCGTAGGTAGACTTAGCCGAACCGGGTGGGGCGAAAATCATGAGCCTGCCGCGGGGCGTTTCGATACAGCGCTGAATGGCCTGCATGATGAGCAAGTGGTGGAGGGCTATCTTCGACTCGACGGGGGCATAGGAAACCTTAACTTTCTCGGTAGGATCCTTAAGCTTTCCCGTAACCGGGTCATCCTCATCTTCCGCCTCAATGATCGGCACCCCCGGTACGTCAATCGCTTGGCTGAAATCAACGAGCGAGGCCCGGGCACGTTGGCGGCGTAGCAGCTCGGCGGCTACCTGTTGGGCGGGGATATCGCTCACGATAAAAGCGGGTCTACTTCCGTAAAGCTAGCCTCTATGGGCGCCAACCGGGGAAGCGAGGTCTGATTGATCAGCGCGAGTAGCTCTTCGTCCGACTTCCCCGCCAATAGGGCCGCAATCTGCCGGTTCGCCGGGATCTGAATGATCGCCTGATTCGGCTTCCCATGCCCGCGATCAAGGAGGCTGTCCGCCGCCTTGATCTTATCCTTATACTCCGCCATCTGATCATCCAGCACATCGCCAAGCGTTTTGATCGCTTTCTCGGTGTACTGGCGGGCGAGGGCATCGGCGGATTTCATTCCGCGAAGATTACCCCACGCCAGGCGTTGCGTGCAAGACGATCCCGTTTAGCATCAGAGATAGCAGCCACAGCAGCATGCCTAGCCACCCCCAAGAGGGTTTTGTTGGCGGTGCTTGGAACAAGTTGAACGCAGCGAAGGATAGACACACCAGGGCGCCCACCTGCAGGATGAAAGGTACGATTTGCATAAAAGAAACTCCATAGCTGTTGATTCACGTTACTTGTGCTTCCTAGGATGCTTCGCTCGCCTAGGGGGCGCGGGGGCCGGCGCCGGGGGCTTAGGCGGTTTAGGAGGCTTGGGGGGCTCCGGGGGCTCGGGCGGTTTGGGAGGCTTCGGCGGTTGCGGGGCTTCTGCGCCCGATTCTAGGGGCCTGAACAGCGCCCATACCATGAGCGCTGCGGCGAATAACGCTACAGCCACTACCAAACACCCTACGCAGTCGTCCATGTTCCTTGTCTCCCTTAAGGTGCCGTCCTCACGGTGATCCCGGCCGTTGCCGGATACGTCGTGGGGAACCCGTGCTGCCGGTGGCGGAGCAGGTGTACCACCTGCTCCACCAATTGCACTAACCGCTCGAGCTTGTGCTCAATACGACGGTCCTCTTTCATGCGATCGCCACGCTAATAGCGGTCGTCGCCGGAAACGTGGCCGGTGAACCAATTTCCGTAAAGGATTGCGATACCGCAGCGCCGATCGCTGCCCCCGCACTATCCTTATCCTGTGCGGTCACGGTACCCGTCGAGCCGGCGACTGCCGCCACGTTCGGGAACACCGCGGTCCAGGGCGGGGATTCCACACCGGTGACGGTGGCTGTCTGAACGGCGCCAGCCGAATCAGTCAGGGTGATGACAGTACTCGCATACGCGGCGTTCGAAGCCGGAAGCGGGGTGCTGACTTTGGTCAAGGTGACAGTAGCGGTTGACATAGTTTATCTCCCAGTGAATAACAACCTGAAGCATGCGCCTCGCGACGAAGAGGTGTCTGTGCGTTTGACCACATAGTGGACCCCCGGGGGTCTTGCAAATAGCGTGTCGGTTTGGGTCCCTTTTGCGACTCCCCGGGGGCCTTTCGCTTATAGGTAATAGCGTGGCGCGTGAACCTAAGCGCCCGCCCGCTATGCGCAACATGGGCCTCCTAAAAGGGCCCCTCACCCCCTTCCCCCAATTCCTAAAAAGGCAGCCGCTAGTAGCGGCCGGCTCGACGCAAGTAGCGTGCCGCTAGTAGCGTTATGTAACCAATGCAGCACTGCCTGGCAGCTCGTCGCAACTTGTGTGGATAACTAAGTTATGACGGAAGGTGTGACGAAGTTATGACACCTATAATTCCCCTGTTATTTCCTATTTGTCACAACTGTCATAACTTAAAGTACTCAACCCAGCTCAGGGAAACACCTTCTATTTAACAGTGTAAGAAATAGCTATTAGGCTACCCTACATGCTCAGGCGACCGATAGCCCATGTTCCGTTGTGAAGTTAGTCAAGGTATGTCAGGTTATGACTCACTTGACCCTATTTCCGGTTTGCTGTACCTTCCACGCCGTGAGAAAGCCCCTTCCAAAACGCAAGCGCAAATCGCGTCGAGGCGAGCGCATGTTCGTATGGAGCTACGATGCAGGCAGCGATAGTTATTCGGGCATTGCAGATAGCTCCTACGCCAACCTGAAGTTAGGTGCTGCGGCTAAACATAATCACGCGCTTAAGCGCTATCAAGCTATTGCAACCGTTGCGTTGTCTTTGTTTGAATTGCAACGCACCAAAGTCGAAGCCGCGCGCCATCTAGGTGTAAGTGTGAGCACGTTGAATCGCGCGCTGGCAAACTATCGAATACCAAACAATCCTGACCCACTATTGGAGTAGCACCGTGAGCAACATCATTTTCCTAAGAGATATTGCCAAGAGCCTTGAGCGCACTGCAGCAAGAATTAGGGGCATTGCGCCAGGGTTTACACGAGCCGAGCAGGACCGCTTGGTTAAGTGTGCCCGCATGCTGCATGCGACAGCTAATCAAGTGCGCAATCAGCTCAATGATATTGAGTCGGTTGGTTGGGAACACGACTATCAAGAATAGTTTATCAATCTGTGACGCAAGTCTCGTTAAGCTATTTACTTCCCTAAATTAATCGCCGATACTACAAGGGCACTAGAAACAAACCGATCAGGAGATTGAGATGAAAGACAACCTCTACGCAATCACAGACCGCTCAGGCGATATCGGCGGCCGCTGGCTAGCCAGCCAAGCGCGCAAAATGTACGCCGCTGGCGTCAAGCACGCCGCCCTAACTAAGGAGCTAGTCCAAGTATGGCGCGCAGCACCGAACGGGGATTTGTTAGCCTACGACAGCGCGCGTACCCGCAAATTATCCGATCACATTGTGGCGTACCGCAACGCGATGCAGCCGAGGGTGCAATCATGACATTCGACAGTGAAACGCTGCAGGTATTAGCGCAACGTGCGCGATTAGCGAGCAATCGCGGCGATAGGAATGAATGGAAGATGATCGCTCGAATTATGTTTGCAGTTCTCTACTACAACCGATCAGGAGCTTGAGATGAAAACGAGCAATAAACTTCCCACACCCCACGGCGCTAAACTACTCCGCGGCGTATTCTATTTTGGCGCGCGCCATAACGCACTGCGCTACGCTAATGATATGGGTTATCCCGTTGATCGTTTGATGGAATACGATCATGGCTACGCCATACAAGGTGGGGTGTCAGGTGATTATGCAGGTCCCCACGGACTTAAGATCGGCGATTGGAACGGAGCGCAATCATGAAATACGAAGCAATTGAACTTCCTGTAAAGATTGGCTTGCATACGTTTGGGAAGGAAAAGATGCCACCGCTAGACCCAAGCGTTGTTGACGTATCACACATAACCGAATATGGGTTAACTCAGAAGTTATCAACTGCAGTTCGGTGCTTTTAGGTGCAATCATGAAATACGAAGCAATTGAACTACGCGTGAATCGTTGGGCGGTTCGCTCATTTGGTAAAACCTTCCCCGTACGCTACGTGAGAGCCACGAGCTCGGCCGAAGCGATCGCTAAGGCATACCCGCAACCGACTGATCAAACACTCGCTACCGACTTACTGGCGGTTTTATGAGCCTAATAACCCGATGCAATGAGTGTGGCTATGGCCAAGGCTGGCATACGCGTAGTTGTGTTGCTAGCATAAAGCTAACCGCACCGGCCATTAAGCAAACCTTCATTCCGCCCAAGCAGCCAAGTGAAGCTGGAGCCGCGATCGTGCTATTAGCGATACATGGGGGCTGTCTCTTCTTCGCTATTTGGGTCATCAAGACAATATGGAGCATCGTATGATCCGCGCCTATCACTTCGTCAATGCGACCTTGCGCGACGGCTCAGCCATACCCGCAAACGGTGAGTGGTTAACGTTTGAAGGTAAGCTAAGTATCTGTAAGCGCGGGCTACACGCCTCTAAGCACGTAGCCGACGCGCTTACGTACGCTCCAGGCACTACCTTATGCTTAGTCGATATCGACGGCGATATGGTCGAACAAGAAGATAAGGTTTGTGCGGCTAAGCGGCGCATCGTCGCACGTTTCGACGCGACGGAATTACTACGCGCCGATGCACGAGCTAGCGCGTTAAGCGTAATTCATTTATGGAAAGCGCCGGCAATCGTTCGTCAGTACTTAGAATCAGGTGATGAGTCTATTAGGGTTGAAGCTAGAGACGCCGCCGCCGCCGCCGCCTACGCCGCCGACGCCGCCTACGCCGCCGCCGCCGCCGCCTCCGCCGCCGCCGCCGCCGCCTGCGCTGCCGCCCCCGACGCCGCCTACGCCTACGACGCCTACGCCGCCGCCGCCTACGCCGCCGACGGCGCCCCCGACGCCTACGTCGCCAAATCGAAACACCGACAAGCATCGCGTGATCGGCTTGCAGCGGCGGTAGACGCTAAATTTAAGGAGTTAATGTCATGATCTTCGCAATCATCTGCAACACAGTCGCTATTCTCATGTGCATCACCGCAATCACCGGAGCTAAATCATGAACGGTTATTATTGTTTCGCTACCCGCGCGGGTAAGCTGTACTTCTACGGCCCTTCTCACTTCGACGCGCACTCGGAACATGTGACGCTCGAGACGCCAGTCGAAGAGGAATACGTGGACCTGGAACAAACCGCGCGCATGGAGCGCATGCCGTCATGAAAATCGTAATATTTTTAGTTGTTTGCGTACTCGGATTAATGTTTCTCAACTCTTTGTTTCACCTAGCGGTAGCGGTAGCCGTTCGTAAAGAAGTCGGCTACGGACCCCTCGTATTTATGGTGATCCGATCAGCGCTGATTGGCGCTGCGTGGTGGTATGTATGATTCGCGCATATCATTTTGTCTCATCCACCTTGCGTGATGGGTCACCGATTCCGGCGGACGGCGAGTGGTTGACCTTCAAAGGCAAACCAATTTGCTGTGAGCAGGGCTACCACGCGTCCAAGCATGTGGCCGATGCGGTTCAGTTCGCGCCAGGCGCTACGCTCTGTTTGGTTGATATTAATGGCGATTGGGTAGAGCAATCGGACAAGCTATGCGCAACCAAACGGCGTATCGTCGCGCGATTCGATGCGACTGAACTATTGCGTGCGGATGCTCGAGCATCAGCACTATCAGTGATTCATTTGTGGGAAGCGCCGGCTATCGTTCGCCAATACTTGGAAACAGGCGATGAGTCGATTAGGGCAGAAGCCAGAAAAGCCGCCGCCGCCTACGCCGCCTACGCCTACGCCGCCTACGCCTACGCCGCCGCCTACGCCGCCTACGCCTACGCCGCCTACGCCTACGCCGACGCCGCCGCCTACACCGCCGCCGACGCCGCCGCCGACGCCGCCGCCTACGCTGCCGACGCCGCCGCCTACGCCGCTAGGTCGAAACACCGACAAGCAAGCCGCGATCGGCTACAGGCAGCAGTAGATGCCAAGTTCAAGGAGTTACTCTCATGATTTACGCCATCCTCGCCAACCTAGTGGCTATTCTCGTATGCATCCGTGCGGTGCGATCATGAAAACAATGAAACCGTGGCTGACCGTGGCCGCTGGCGTCTTGTTCTATTGGCTGGCGCTTCCCGCGTTGCTTAATCTGATAGGGCTACACGCGATGGCGCACTACCTGCAATGGTGGAAGTCATGATTCGCTTTATTCTACGTCTATTCTTTCGCCCCAAGCCGCTGCATATTCGCTACGCGCAGTTCCGTCAAACTTACAAAGGATCCGGATTACTATGAACCTCCTAACGATCACTCGAGAAACCATTACCAAAATTCATGCCCTGTTGGATGAAGGTTTGGTACAAGGACTTGGCAAACCAATACCAGGCCAAATGTGCGTGGAAGCGGCAATCAACTACGCGCTGGGCCGTCCGCACGGCGATGACCCCGGCTGCGTCGCGGAGGCCATACGTCGTCTTAAGATTCAACTGAATGACGCGCAATGGTCAAGCAACATCGCACGCGCTAATGGCATGCGCCGCTTAGCGATTGCGCAATTAGGAAGCAAAGACGCAATCGATGAGAAGCTATTTGCGCGTAGGTGCGCGCTCCTCGTGGCGCACTTGTGGCAAATGCCGGCAATTGTTCGTCTGTACCTGGAAACAGGGGATAAGTCGATTAGAGTAAAAGCCAGAAACGACGCCACCGCCGCCTACGCC
>Ga0182012_10004330_pt1 | contig 14868 bp, 21 predicted proteins | sample 612S2SmetaG_FD_120486 | JGI IMG/M metagenome (GOLD analysis project Ga0182012, IMG submission 120486) | Permafrost microbial communities from Stordalen Mire, Sweden - 612S2S metaG | ecosystem: Environmental > Terrestrial > Soil > Wetlands > Permafrost | place: Sweden: Stordalen | collected... | reverse complement strand
TCATTCCTCAACTGGCCTTCGGCCAGATTGCATAACTTCACAATTTCCTGCCAGTTTTGCGAGGAATCTCAATGGACAGGTACTAATGCTCGATGAGCAAGGCGATCAGATCTTTGCAATTACCGATGATATTGCGGAGCGTGTCCGCAAGATTGGCGGTACCACCCTGCGCTCCATTGGACACATCGCCCGGCTGCAGCGGCTATCCGACAATGACGCTGACTACGTCACACCGAAGGACATGCTGGCAGAACTCGCCGAAGATAACGAGGCCCTTGTTCTGAGCATGAAGTCAATGCACGATTTGTGCAGTGACGCCGGAGATGTCGCAACAACCAGCCTGTTGGAGACATGGATAGATGAGGCCCAGCGACGCACATGGTTCCTGTTTGAAGCTACGCGGGATTAGTTCATCGTCCTGAACGTTTTCTTCGGCCCAGCCCCATGTACCTGGTTTCTTCCGGCATGCACTTTCTTCATCCGGCATCATCCGCTCGCCAAAGATGAAGAGAGTGTACGTAAACCTTCAGCAGAAGATCCCGGCATTCGGATTCGGGAAGGCATCCTCATTCTCTTCATCGTTCCGATCAAGACACTCGAAGTCCTTTTCGACCAGGACAGAAAGCTTGCAGCCGTTGTCGATCAACTTGTGAGCCTCAATGCCGACCTGTTCAGACTTAGCCCATCTGTACGCCTGATCAGTCGGAAGGGAGACGCGAATCTCGCCGTCATCAAAGGTTACATTCGGATCTTGCCGGTCAGACAACGCCAGGCTGTAGCAAAGGATATTGCTAGGATTAGGTGAAAACTGAGTGAACTCCACGATCGCCCCTTGGAGCATCAGCCGCGCCAAGTCCTTCGGAGTCACACGCAACCGAATCGAATTGCCTTTGATCCTGAGCTTCATTGGTCCTCCTCTATACATCTAAACTCTGCCGCGGGCGGATAGTAGATTACTCATTGCTCGCACCCGATCTTTTCTGCGCCAGAAGTGCCGAGCCAAAGACGTTCAAAAGCTTCACCCCTGCCGCTGTCGCCTCGCGCGCCTCGCGAGTCGTGAGGCCTTTGGCAATGCCGAGAAGTGAAGTGCTTTCCTTATCGGGATTCAACGCAGCACTGACCTTGTCAGGACTGAGCGTGCTCAGCAGGCTCCCGAAGGTCAAGATAATGCGAATTGCAACTACGGCCTCGCGCGAACTGAGGACCTCGACCAGGTGTTTCGTAACTTCCGTCCGCGCACTCAAGAGGCCGCTGGCAAGGGACAGCAGTCCCGCGTCGTGCAACTCTTGGGCAAGGCCAGCCACGGCAAGCAGTGCTTCAGCATGTTCAGTCGAGAGGTTACGTATCCTGCGAAGCAGATCGTCCCGCGAATCCTGTGGCTGAAATGCACGAAACTCGACTGCTTTGGCCATGTCTAGTTCCTCGTCGAAGCCGACACCGATTGAATTTGAACGAGCTCTGCCTGTCCCGGAAAACGGTAGTCGGTTCGCTTCCATTTGCGTTCGACTTCCACTCCAGGTTGCGGAGTTCGCTTACCGCAATACCGGAAGTTCAACCGCGAAAGCGGGCTCTCTTCCTTGTCCGCGAGCACAGTCATCCGCACTGCGGTCTCTTTGCAGGCCGGAGTAAAGCTGGGTACATTTACATGCGGCCCCGTCCGAACACTCACTGCACCCTCCTGCGACGTAAGAGGTAGAAAAATTTGCTTTCGCATTCGAATCGGAATCCATGATTCTCCCAATTGCACTTCGCTAGCCGGCACTTATCTGATCGAAAGAGACTCGCCTGCGTCACCTTGTCCGTCTGGTCACGTCGAGTAACACGAAGAGTTCGATTCAGAACTCACCTAACTCCTTGCAATCTTCTTGCAATCTTAATGCCACATGCAATCCACCCCGACGCCCCCTTGCGCGCTGGGCATTCCCTTTCAAAGAGTGCAAGCCAGTCGAGAATCGAAAGGCCTCCACGGCTCTTCGAGTCAATCTTTAAAAGGGGCTGACGATACTTGTTGATGGAACCTCATCGGTTCTCGCCCGCTCAACACCCGACTACGATCACTTCATCCTGCGCTGAATGCAGGCTTCCTCCTCTGCGCTGGCACGGCCTAATCGCCGACATTACGGCACAGCCAACGAATAGTCGACATCTTCAGCGCGGCGATCCAAAGGCAAGCCCACCTGTCGGGTCTCGCAGATCCTTCCAAATTACGCCGGCCCAATGTCGGACGCTTACAATTTGGGCACTGTGCCTTTGAGCATCGCTCTAGAACGATAGACATATCTCCGCAACGGCGATTTAAACCCCGTGCCTCCGCATTCTCGGTTGAGATGCCCTGCCAATCGAATCCGGCGCTCAATCGCGAAGCCCTGTACACAGTACTTAACTGTCGAAATCTCGTCGCGGGTGGCGAATGGTCGGCTGACTTTGATCTCCACTCCTCGTTCTTCGGCCGCGCCGCTCTTTTGTTTCCGAATGACGAATCGCACGCCCTGCTGGAGATTACGCGCTCTTTTAACATTCTTGCGGGGCGCCCAAGCAATTGGCACTTCACTTGCAATTTAAATAGGCAGATGAGCTTCGCTTCGATCTGAACAGCACTTTGAGCATCACGTCGTCAAGCTTCAAGAGGAGAAACCAGAATGAAAAATGAAAACATCCAACCGGAGGCAGTGAACCCGTCTCGACGAGGGTTTCTTGCCGCAACCTCTCTGGCATTGGCGCCCGGCGGACTGGGTGGAGTTGCGTGCAGAGCGCTGAAACGATCGAGGATGCGCAGGGCCGATCAGAATCATTCATCAAGTAACGCCAATTCAGAGAATATGGCCTTGCTGAATGAAGAGCCGAAACACTTCCTCAGTCAGCTCCAAACAGTAGGGCTGAAAGACATAGATAAATTGACCCGCTTTCTTCCAGTCGTCATCCTTGTTCCCCGGGGAGAACGGGGCCTCCGGATTTCCTCTGAACTCGATGTGCAAGCTACTGCGCTCGAGCTTTACAGATTATCCAATGGGATTGAAAACGGCGACCATTCAGCGATGCACCTATTGGTCAAAGACGCCGAGTGTGAGTTCGCATTTGGGAGTGTTACTTTGAACTTCTCCACCATGGAGGTTAGCCGCGATGGCAAACCCGTCACACTCACGGCGCTGGAATTCCGATTCCTCAAATATCTGGTGCAGAATCCGCGTCGCGTACTTTCGCGCGATCAACTTCTCAATCATGTTTGGGGTTATGAGAGCTACCCGTGTACTCGCACCGTCGACAATCAGATACTTCGTCTGCGGCACAAGCTCGAAGAGGTTCCTACCCGCCCTGCGCATTTTCTGACCGTCCATGGTGCGGGCTATAAGTTCTTACCCTGAGCGTTTGCGAAGGGACGATTTCAGAATTCAACAGGAGAGGCAATGGTGAGGAATGACAAGAATCAGGCTGATGCAGTGAGCCTGTCTTGGCGAGTTCGTCGGCTTAATTCATTCACCTCCCTGCAGAAGTGAAGAGTCTCTCATCCGCCCTTGAAGCATTGGACAAGCAATCCGTGACCGGCAATCCTGCAAATCTGTCGACGTTGTTGCCGCAATCATCCATGAAATCAGCCAACCACTTGCGGCCATCGCCATGAATGCGCAGACCGCAAATCACCACATTCGAGCGGAACATGCCGACATGGCGGCGTTGGAGAGCACCATGCAATCGATTTTGCGTGACAGCCTTGATGCGTCGCAGACAATTCGAAACATCGCTTCGCTCTTTCAGGGGCCGAGCACGGACAGTGCACTGGTCGATCTCCCATCCGTCATCAAAGATGTTCTCCTCCAACTCGAGCCGAAGATGCATCAGCACGCGATCAATACACATCTTTCCATTGATCCCGCAGTTCGACTGGTTAACGGCAACAGGCTTCAGATTCGACAGGTGTTGAGAAATCTGCTGACGAATGCCATCGAATCGATGGAGCACAACTGTGACTGGCCCAAAGATCTGGAGGTCAAAGTGTCTGGGGAGGGCGGGATGGTGCTCACTGAAATCGCCGACCGCGGGCATGGAGTCTCTGATTGCGAGAGAGTCTTTGACGCCTTCTTTACTACAAAGAAAAAAGGCACGGGGATGGGACTGCGCATATGCAAGATCATTGTTGAAGCCCATGCGGGCAGGCTCTGGGCGTCTGCGCGGCGCGATCGGGGCACCGTCTTCGCATTCTCACTGCCTTTGGCGGCGGACCTCGCATGATCGATACCGATGGAATCATCTTCGTCGTGGATGATGACGCGCGGATTCTTGCGTCTCTCCAAAGTCTTCTCCTGGCTGTGGGATGCCAGGCTTCGCGTCTGTTGTGCGCCTCTGCGCCAGCATCCCAGTCCCCGTCCTCCTTTGGCCATAGCTACAGGCCGAGTTCCGTCAGCCCAGGGTGATCGTCGGGGCGTCGGCCTAACGGCCAGTGAAACTTGCGATCGGACTCTTTAATCGGAAGGTCATTGATGCAGGCATAGCGGTGAGCGTTAAGACCGTGTTCGTCGAATAACCAGTTTTCATTTCCGTAGGAACGGAACCAGTTTCCTGAGTCGTCGTGACACTCATAAGCGAACCGGACTGCGATGCGGTTCCCATCGAACGCCCAGAGTTCCTTGATCAGCCGGTACTCCAGTTCGCGGCTCCACTTGCGCGCGAGAAACTGGACGATCTCGGCCCGTCCCGTAACGAATTCCGCTCGGTTCCTCCATATGCTGTCCAGCGAATATCCGAGGGCAGCCTTCTCGGGATCACGCGAATTCCATCCATCCTCAGCCTTGCGGACTTTCAGCGCAGCGGTCTCGCGGGTAAAGGGCGGTATTAGACTTTGAGCTTCAGCCATCTGAATCATCTCCTTGTGACCGTTTTCGTTTGCGCGAAAGACACTCAGCTTTGTGCATGGATGCCGTCAACTGTCTGGAGCATCGTTCTTCCGTCGCAATTTCTGCAACACCTGTAAGTACCAAAGCAATCTGCTTGCCAAAGGTCTGAAATACGGATTTCCCATGCGGCGGACGGCGTATTGCCGAGGCGTTAGACCGTTTCCATGCCGACTTGCCCGCCAGAGGTGGCGAGGTATCGACAACTGCTGTCCAAGGAGCGGCAGGCACCGGGACTGTTCTGGCGACTGCTGAGGCTTAGTCCCCATGTGCCGACATAGACTGTGCATCCTATCGTTTTTTCCGAAACGCCCGATTTTGTCATCATTTTTCCGCCTCGTGGTCTTCGCAAATGGCTCATAAGTTGTTTGTTTTGGTAGGTCATTTTGGCTTTTTTCGGCATAACGCTATTCTTTTCATGCGCATGGGAGAAAAGTGGGGGAGGGGTGGGGTATTCTTTGGCACAGACCGGGCGCATAGCTGACAGATTTGACCGCAGAGATTCGGTGAGTTCTGGAGGCCATGAAGCGATTGTCCGCCTTTCCCCGAATTAATCCGCAAAGTTTGCAGAAAAAGTTTGAGTTCATCTTTTCGGATCGGCAATCAACCGGCGTACCCTAATAAGAATCCCCAGCAATTCGGGCGGCCAGGTGCCTCGAGCACGATTGTTTCGTGCATGCGGACGGTTTTTCCGTCTTCCTGAAATCCTCTCGATAAGACATGCGTTGCATTCGCACACCTCCACATCTCATCTGTGCTCATTTTCCCAGCCAATATCCGTGCCCGGGAAAATCCCGCCCAGTTCTCTTACTCCAATGCGTTTGGCGCCGCCAAACGCCAGGAAGGCTATCTCTCTTGTCATTGCAGCAGAGAACGAACAAAGCATGAAACAAAATCCCATACAAAACGATAATTGTGGCACGCCAGTCACAACTCTATTCTTGACGGATAGTGGATCACTCTCATCGCGGCGCTTTGACAAACTGACTTGATTGAAAGAAGGAGGAATCCGTGCAAACACTGCTATCATTCGCGTTTCTACTCGCTAATCAAATCGGCAGTACAATCCTGGTGTGGCGCCTTGGGGCATGGGACTTTAACCGCAGGGTTGTGCCCGACACTCTGGAATCCGGATCGGATAAGGAATCGCTTCTGTTTTCTGAAGGAAACTACTACGCGGTGTCCGATCAAGCGTCAAGTTCACCTATCGACATCGGGGACTCATGTTATTGGGGCTGAAGTGGAGGAACTTCATCTCCCTGGCTCACGAATTGCGTTTTCCGCGATTCATTGAATCACGCTTGCCTGAAAGGATATTACGATGCCCTCTCCTATTGTCGGACTACACCATGTCACAGCAATCGCATCGAACCCGCAGCGGAATCTGGATTTCTACACCCAGGTGATGGGACTGCGGTTTGTCAAACGGACTGTCAACTTCGATGACCCTGGTAGCTACCACTTCTATTTCGGAGATGATAGCGGCTCACCCGGTACGATCCTGACGTTCTTCGCCTGGCCTGGGGCCGCACGTGGACACGCCGGCGTAGGCGAAGTCTTTCGCACGAGTTTCAACATCCCACTAAGCTCCATTGAGTTCTGGGAACAGCAATTACAGACGAACGGGATACCAGCGGAGCGATCCGGCGAGAGATTCGAAGAGGACGTGCTGACATTCTCAGATCCTGACGGCATGAAAATTGAGCTTGTCGCCACTGCCGACACCAGCCCGGTCAACGCTCCCCGATTCGCCTCTATTCCGCCTGAATACGCTATCCGCGGCTTTTCCGGTGTGACGCTTCTTGTGCAACGTCTGGAACCTACCGCGGCGATCCTGAATGTCATGGGGTTCCAAAAAGTGGCCGAGCAGCACGGAAGGACTCGATTCGCCCCGAAAGGAACAGCACTTGGGAACCACGTTGACTTGCTGATCGATGCTGAAGAGCGCTACGGAAATCTGGGCGCGGGCACAGTTCATCACATCGCTTTTCGAGCACAGGATGACGCGGCTCAGCTCGAATGGCGAGCCGAAATTGCGAAGCACCTGAAAGTGACCCAGGTTCTCGACAGAACCTATTTCCACTCCATATACTTTCGCGAGCCCGGTGGCGTTCTGTTCGAACTAGCCACAGATCCACCAGGTTTTTCCTTCGATGAGCCGTTCGAATCGCTTGGTGAGGAACTCCGGATTCCTCCGTGGCTCGAGCAGCATCGCGGCCTTATTGAGAAGCAGCTTCCGGCAATCGAGCTTCACAAGCCGCTCCCACCGATGGAGCTTCTGTCTTCGAAGGGAGAATCGATTTGATCTTCGACCCACACCGCAATCAACCGCTCTTTCGGCTTGGCGCCGCGCTAAGCGAGGCGAACGCCGCGATGATACTTCTCCATGGTCGAGGCGGTTCGCCCCAGGACATGTTTTCCCTCGGGGAAGCTCTCGGTGGGCCAGGATTCGCGTATTTGGCTCCGGAAGCGGCAAATGACACATGGTATCCCCAATCCTTTCTTGCATCGCTGCAGCAAAACGAACCCTACCTATCTTCGGCACTCGAAAGAGTCGAGTCTATCGTGCAACTCGCAACAGCTGCAGGGATCTCCGCAAACCGGGTTGTGGTCGCCGGTTTCTCTCAGGGCGCGTGCCTGGCGACGGAATTCGTTGCGAGACATCCTCGCAAATATGCGGGGCTTATCGCATTTACGGGCGGATTGATCGGTCCTCCCGACTCTGACTTGTCTCACCCCGGAGATCTGGCTGGTACACCGGCGTTCTTTGGTTCGGGCGATCCAGACCCCCATGTTCCTTGGCAACGTGTTCAACAATCCGCGGAAGTATTTAGAAAAATGGGCGCAGATGTGGCATTACACCGCTACCGTGGAATGCCTCACACCGTCTCCCCCGACGAAATCGAGTCAGCTCGTGAGCATGTGCGACGTCTTTCGCCTCAATAAAGGCATGATCTGAATCTCCACTGACGGCCAATTGATTGACGACGTACGTCCACGATCCGGGCCGGCGTCTGCTTGTTTCCTTGTGCCAGTTAATGCTCCATCCATACGATTTTGTCTCATTGCCCACACATGACGGGCACCCCAACAAAAAAGATTTCATAAATACAAATATCGCGCTGATATATCATGATTTCACTTAGGTTATATGTTCGATGGGCCCGTCATTTTCAATGCTGCACAGGTTGCGACGAGAAGTTGGCAGACGTCAGCTTCGATCGGCTTATACCTGAGTTCATTGCCTCCCCATTTCGCTGCTTATGAAGATCGAATACGAGCAACGAGACACGCACCTTGGCTTGATCCAATCCATTGTGCGCGCCGTTCTGCAATCACACTTGTGGCCGAAAATTATGAGCTTCTTTGCCATGTTTGTGACGCTGCCCGGCTTTGCGCAGACACCGGCTCCCGGTCAGCTTGCCGACCAGTACGTTCGGACAGATTTCTCGGTTGAGAACGGGCTTCCAGATAATGTTGTCGATGCAATCGTTCAGACCGGCAATGGCGTGTTGTGGGTCGGGACACAGTCAGGCCTCGCTCGCTTTGATGGACGGGAATTTACGGCAATTGATTTGAGCACGGAGGGCCCCACCCCGCAGGGAGCTGTGCATTCGCTCCTCGAGTCCTCGCGTGGCGACCTCTGGGTTGGGACCGATGCCGGTGTGGTCCTCATTCCAAAAGCAGCTCTGGACCGATTCGATCCTTCCCTGCTGACCTTTCATCACCTGGGCGGCGGGAGCAATCAGGTCGTCGCGCTCGCGGAGACTCGCCGCGGAGACGTGTGGGCCGGATCGAACCACGGCCTATACCACTTCGACGGCCGCAATTTTGTGCAGGTGATCGCGAATGACGGCGTGAGCCGAATTTCAGAAGCGCTGAATGGAAATCTGCTGGTCATCGGCGGCAAGGAGTTTGTGGAATGGAATGGCCAACAGGTCATTCGACATCCTGGACTGGCAGCCAGCCTGGGGATCCATGATGAGGACATTTACCAGGCATTTCAGGACCGCAACGGGACCATGTGGTATGGCACAAGGACTGGCCTTTTTCGTCGCGGTGAAACTGCTCAGCCGGCGCTGAAGCCAACGAATGTCGCAAACTCCGGAGTGTTTCGAATTCTGCAGGATCGCGACGGAGCCATATGGTTTTCGAGCCGTCTTGGACTGTATCGCGTCCATGGAGACCAACTGGAGTCGCCCGCTCCCGGTCTGAACCCGCGATCTTTCTGCTTCGACCGCGACGGCGATCTGTGGATCGGCACAAACGGAAACGGCCTGGTTCACCTGAGGCGCCGGGTGGTGCGTATGTTCACAACCGCCGATGGGCTGCCTGTGGACATTGCGATGGCAATTCTGCAGGCTCACGACGGCAAGCTTTGGGTGGGCGGCAACTGCGGCTTCTCTGAGTTCGATGGGACGCACTTCAAAATCTACAACGAGAAAGACGGCTTGCTCAATACCTGTGTCTGGTCCCTGGCCGAGGACCTGAATTACGACCTCTGGATCGGGACATACGGCGGCGGTATATTTCGGATGCATGAAGGGCACTTCACTCAATTCTCGACCCAACAGGGCTTGGCGGGCCAGGTTGTGCAGCAGATCTCCGTCGCGCATGATGGTTCGCTCTGGATTGCCACGCAAGACGGCCTGAGCCACATGCAGGACGGACGTTTTCGGAACTATACAACCGCAGACGGGCTATCGAGTAATCAGATCCTGAGCATTCATCAGGATCGTTCTGGAACCCTATGGGTAGCGACACAGGCTGGAGTCAATCGGCTTGAGGGGGATCGGTTTGTGCCGTTCCCTCCGAACCCGTCGGGGGCCAGGCCTTTCGCAATCCGATTTGCAGAGGACTCTCAAGCAGACCTGTTCACATTGGAATCTCCCCGAGGAATTAGTCTCGTCTCACAGGACCGGCTTGTGAGCGCGAACCAGGACTTCATGGCTTTGGGTATGGTGGAATCGCCGGAACACGACCTCTGGTTCAGCGGGAAGAGCGGGATTACTCGCGTCCGGCGCGACGATCTGATCAACAGCGCGTGGAGTCAGCAGGGTCCTCTCGATTACCAGACATTCGATCGCTCGCACGGGTTGGCTTCTATACAGTGCAGTGTCGGGAGACCAAACATCGCGCTTACGCCGGATGGAAAGTTGTGGGTTGCAACTGTCAAGGGCCTCGCGATGATCGATCTGACGCGAATACCGCATGAGACGAAGCCGCCAAAGTTGTTTGTCGGCTCAATTACGGTTGGCAGAGACAAGGCGCAGGCGGGAGAGGAGCTGACTCTCCCGCCAGGGACGCATCATCTGGAGATGCACCTCGAAGCTGTCGATCTTTCCTCTCCGGAGCAAGTGCGCCTTCAGTACCGGATGGATGGCGTGGATTCTTTCTGGATTGACGCCGATAGATCGCGCACTGCGGTGTACTCGAATCTGCCGCAAGGCAGGCACGCCTTCCATGTGCGTGCTAGCGCGAGCAATGGAGCGTGGGACCGCACCGGTATCGTATTCGACGTGACACAACAGCCCTATTTTTTCCAGACAATCTGGTTTCGCCTGATCGCAGCCGCTGCGTTCATTCTTCTGATTTCGACGGTCTACCTTTTGCGCGTTCGGCAAATTTTGGGCCTCGCACAGATGCGGATGGAAGAACGAGTAGCGGAACGGGAGAGGATTGCGCGCGATTTGCACGACACGTTGATGCAAGGGGTATTCGGCGCTTCGATGCAATTGGATCTCGCTGAGGACCAAATTCCCGATGAGTCACCCGCGAAACCGTTGGTCAAACATGTCATACAGACGATGAGTCAGGTTGCCGAGGAGGGGCGGGTGGCGCTGCGCGCCTTGCGCATGCAGGATCTTGCCAGCGGAGACTTGGCAATCTCGTTGTTGCGCATACGACAAGAAGTGGCTGCGGATGAACGGATCAGCTTTCGCGTCATCGCTAATACCGTCACGCGGCCTCTCCGGCCGCAGATCCGAGATGAAGTTTACCGCATTGGCCGCGAGGCGGTCATGAATGCATTTATCCATGCGAAGGCAAACAGTATTGAAGTGGAGATCGAATATGCGGCAACATACCTGCGGGTTGTTGTTCGCGACGACGGTGGCGGCGTGGACCCCGAAGTGCTGCAATCTGGCCGTGAAGGACACTGGGGCTTATCGGGGATGCAGGAGCGTGCTGAGCAAATTGGCGCCATTCTCAAGCTCAGGAGCCGCATTGGCGCAGGCACAGAGGTGGAACTCAAGGTTCCGGCTGCGATCGCTTTCGAGGACGGAGTGAGCAGTCGATTCCCGAAGTGGCTGTCGTGGCTTAGTAGAGACGCATTCGAAACAAAGACCAGGCACAATGGGAAGGAGTGAAGGTACAGTGAATACTCAGACAAACATCCGGGTTTTCTGCGTGGACGATCATCCCATCACCAGGGAGGGGATCGGCGCTGTCATTCGAAACGAAGCGGATATGTTACTTGTTGCAGAAGCCTCCAACGGCCGTGAGGCCATTGAGGCTTATCGGGTTCATCGGCCTGACGTGACGCTGATGGATCTGAAGCTGCCAGACATCAGCGGCATTGACGCGATGATTGCGATCCGCACGGAATTTGCCGATGCGCGCGTGATTATCCTGACGACGTTCGAAGGAGATGCCGAGATCCAGCGTGCACTGAATGCAGGGGCTCAAGGTTATCTACTGAAGAGCTTGTCTCGAAGGCAACTGCTCGATGTAATACGCAACGTCCATTGCGGCAGGAAGCAGATACCGCCTGACGTCGCTATCCATTTGGCGGAACACATGGGGAAAGAACCTCTGACCAAACGCGAAGTTGACGTGCTGGAGAAAATCGCGGAAGGAAAGCGAAATTCCGAAATCGCGACCCTCCTGTTCATTTCCGAAGAGACAGTCAAAGGACACATCAAGCACATCTTGGGAAAACTTGAGGCGGTCGATCGCACAGAAGCGGTGGCGATCGGGCTTCGAAGGGGCATCATCCACCTGTAAACAGAAGAGCCGGAAAATGACTCGTTCGGGGGGTTCGCCGCAAGGCGACTTCGGTTAACGTGTTGGCAAGCGCGTTCGCGCTCGCGGAGGACACGCTGCAGAGACTCTTTTCTACTTTTCCGGATGGGTTGCCAGGGGTTGGCCTCATTTTTCTGAGGTTTTTGCTAGGAATCAGCACGATTTTTCAGGCGATCGGAATGCTAGGCAGCACAAACGCGCCCCTCCAATTGGCGGTCGACACGTTGTCGATGCTGCTTGCGATCGCCGTGCTCATCGGCTTTCTCACACCGATCAGCTGTGGCCTGATAACGATCGTCTATTTGACGATTGGTTCCGGTTCGCTGTTGGTGAGCAATGGACAAAGCAGTTCCTTCACAGCTCTCGATTTTGCCGTGATCTCAGCCGCGCTGGTTTTGCTGGGCCCCGGCGCCTTTTCCCTGGACGCGAAGATGTTCGGCCGCCGTGAAATCCGCATCCCGCGCAAAGGACCGTGATCGAACCAGGAAAACCAGACAAATCGGGGTCCAACGGTCCGGGGAATCGGGCAGCAGACGGGCCCGTAATGTGCAGTGCCAATGAAGGCTACTGCCGCCGTCTTAAGGCGCAAGCGCCGCATTTCCCACTTAGTCGGTGGTCGCTGAGTCAACATGCAAATGGTGTTCGAGATATTCCTTCAACGCCACTGCGTTGTTGTGTTCTGTGTCATGGGAACTATAGAGGAGCGTCACTTCTCCCTTGCGCGCGGCATCGAGAATCGGCTGCAGCGCATCTGTCCGGCTCTTCAGTTCGGCAAAGTAGCGCTTACGGAATTCTTCCCAACGTCCGGGGTCATGATGAAACCACTCGCGCAACTCGGTGCTGGGCCCAGCCTCTTTGATCCATTGAGCATTTGCGAGTGCAGATTTCTTTATGCCTCTCGGCCACAAGCGCTCCACGAGAAAATGAGATCCATCGTCGTTAACCCTTGGGTCGTAAACCCGCTTGAGCTGTATAGCGCCAATCGCTGTTCTTCACTCCTCTCATCGGGCAACGGTAGTTCTCGTTCGAAGATAGCGCAAACTGCGAATTCAGCCGGCCTGTGATGTCACCGCCATTGTCGGCGCCTGCCTTTCCGAGCCGATCGGGATATCGCCGTGGAGATGTTTCCAAACGGGTTGCGCCTGGCGCTGCGTAAGAATGTGAAATACGGTGATGGAACCGGCAACGGCAAAGCAGACGCCAGTCGTGTGGTGCATGGCCACGGGCCCATCCAGCTGCACGTACAAATGGACCTGCGCATGCAACATTGATTGAAAGACGGTGACCCCTCATGAACGAACTGACCCCTTGAAGCTGTTAATCCAGAAACCTTCAGAATGCGCATTTACACGCAGGTGGCCATGACCGAAACGAACGCAGTTACAGCAGACACGGGCGTTCATTTTGCAGACGTCCTCGTAAGCCCTCCTTTCCCACTATCGGCAAACTGGAGGACACTAATGACGGGAAGTTGCTTGCCTGAATCCAACCAACGGAAATACGTGGAGTGCCTCAGCGATGAGGGTCTTGTCGATCAGGCAAAACGCGGTAACGAGTCGGCGATTGTCGAACTTTGGCGTCGATACGGGAGCACTGTGCGTGGCAGAATTTTGAGAGTTACACGCAATTGGGAAGATACGGAGGACATTCTGCAAGAGACTTATCTCAAAAGCTATATCCACCTTGATCAGTTCGACGGCCGAGCCAGGTTCTCGACATGGCTTGTCAGGATCGCAATCAATTCAGCGCTGATGCTATTGCGCAAGCGTCACAAGAAGTGCGAACTCCTCACGGAGAACGGGGATCTAGTGTGGTGTATCGCAAATGTCTAGACTATTGAGATGCGGCATGATACATTGCTGTGCATGGGCATCGCACTTGCCGAGATCGTGCTGAGCGAAGTGGATCGGAATGCGTTGGAACGTACGATTCGTAACAAGACCTCGGAACAACGAAGCGTTTTACGGGCTCGGATTGTTCTATTGTCGGCTGCTGGTGAAGCGGATCTGGCCGTTGCGCGGCAACTGGGCGTGAACCGTCATACCGTGCGCTTATGGCGCCAGCGTTTCCGCGAGCAGGGTTTGGCGGGACTGATGGACGCGCCGGGCAGAGGGCGCAAGCCAGTGCTGGCGAGCAAGGTGAAAGAGGCCATTCTTACCGGGGCCGTGCAGCCGCCTGCCAACCGCACTCGCTGGAGTTGCCGGTCGATGGCCAGAGCGCAAAAGGTATCTCCAAGTACGGTGCAGCGGATTTGGTCCAGCAACGACATTCAGCCGCACTTGACGCGGACCTTCAAAATCTCCAACGATACCCGGTTCGAGGAGAAATTCTGGGATGTGATTGGACTGTACCTGAATCCTCCCGACAAAGCGCTGGTGCTGTGTTGCGACGAGAAGAGCCAATGCCAGGCTCTGGAGCGGACCCAACCCGCGTTGCCGCTGGGCCTAGGTCATATCCGCACTGCCACCCACGACTACATCCGTCATGGGACAGTGACGCTGTTTGCGGCTCTGAACTACCTGGAAGGAAAGATCGTTTCCATGCTGGCCGATAAGCACCGGCATCAGGAGTGGCTGCGATTTCTAAAGAGAATCGACCGCCAGACCCCCAAGGGGCAGGACCTGCATCTGATCGTCGATAATTACGCCACCCACAAGCACCCGGAGGTGCGAACGTGGCTGGCCAAACATCGGCGCTTCCATCTGCACTTCACACCCACTTCAGCTTCGTGGATGAACCTTGTCGAACGGTTCTTTCGCGACCTAACCGAGGATGTGGTGCGAGAAGGCAGCTTCCGGCACGTGAAAGAACTGAGCGACCAGATCATGGCTTATCTGGCGGAACGAAACGCCAACCCCACACGCTACACCTGGAACGCCAAAGGCGAAGATATCCTGCGCAAAATCCAGAAGGCAAAACAGGCATTGCCTGTATAGTCATTTTGGAGACAGCACACTAG
>Ga0182012_10004329_pt1 | contig 14871 bp, 11 predicted proteins | sample 612S2SmetaG_FD_120486 | JGI IMG/M metagenome (GOLD analysis project Ga0182012, IMG submission 120486) | Permafrost microbial communities from Stordalen Mire, Sweden - 612S2S metaG | ecosystem: Environmental > Terrestrial > Soil > Wetlands > Permafrost | place: Sweden: Stordalen | collected... | reverse complement strand
CTCTCCGGCGCCGCAGCGGAGACTCGGCCGGGAAAAGAAGCGCAGGCGGGCACGCACAAGGCGCATGATCCTGAACTCGTCCAAAACGAGAACAGCCCGAAGGGCCGTCCCGAAGGCGACCACCGCGAGCGCCAGGGCCGCTTCACCCGCGACGACTGGCAAGGCGCTGCCCATCTGCTCCCCACCTATCTCTACGACGAATGCACCCCCCGCTACCTCACCACCCCAAAATCCTCCGCCTACGTCAAAATCGCCGAGGGCTGCGATCACCCCTGCACCTTCTGTGTCATCCCCAACCTGCGCGGCAAATTTCGCTCTCGCCGCTTCGAATCCGTAGTCGCCGAGGCGCGGCAGCTTGTCGCTCGCGGCGTGGAAGAGATCACACTCATCGGCCAGGACACCACCTGCTACGGCGAAGATCTCGGCCTCAAAGACGGCCTGGCCACCCTCCTCGACGCCCTTGCCCAGATCGATGGCCTCCGCTGGCTGCGCTTTCTCTACGCGTATCCCAACCGCATCACAGGCCGGCTGCTCGAGACGATCGCGAAGCACGACAACATCTGCAAGTATCTCGACGTTCCGCTCCAACACGCGTCGCCCGCGGTCCTGAAGACAATGAAGCGCGGAGCCGGCGCGGAGATTTTTCTCAAGACGCTTGAGAAGGTCCGCGCAGCAGTTCCTGGCATCGCCCTCCGCACCAGCTTCATCGTCGGATTCCCAGGAGAATCCACTGAAGACCTGACCATCCTCGAAGACTTCATCACGGAAGCAAAGTTCGACTGGCTCGGTGTCTTCGGCTATTCCGACGAAGAAGGCTCAGCTGCATTTCCGCTCGAGGGCAAGCTCCCCAAACGCACCATCGAGGCGCGCAAGAAGCGGGTGATGAAGCTGCAGCAGAAGATCTCAAAGCGCGCCAAGCAGCAGTGGGTTGGGCGCGAGCTTTTGCTGCTGGCCGAAGGCGAGAGCGAGGAGACGCCGCTCCTGTGGGAAGGCCGCACCGAGTTCCACGCGCCGGAAATCGATGGCAAGGTCTACATCAACGACTTCGGAGAGCTTGATGCTCCGGTAGCGGGACGGTTTTACCGGGCCGAGATTACCGAGGCGCACGACTACGATCTTGTTGCTAGGATTGTCTCCGAGGCCGTCTAGTCCCTGGCCCCTGTTCCCAGTTCCCCGACCCGCGATCCGCTCAAACCAGCCAGCCGACGACAAGCTGGCCCGCGAAGCGAGCACCTTGTATAGGCTCGTTCACGGCCCGCTGCCAAGCGGCGGCGCGGAGCACCGCGTAGAACGCTGACTTCGACGGCGTTAGTGAATCAGTCGGCCGGTTTCGGTGGGGAAGTGTAGCCCCGAAGGTCTCCGGCATCTTCCCGGATCGGCCTCAGGAGGAGCAGCTCTTCCACGACATATCCGGCGAACGTTCCATCGGAGAACGTCACGAGGATGCCGTCAGGATGGTCCGCTTCAACCTTGAGGACGCTGATGGTCGGAACCTTGGCGTTCAATCTGGCACTCACTTTCAGCGACAATTTGTGAAGCGTACACCTCAGCCAGCCTGCCCAGTGTTCAATTCTGCACACGCTTCGACCGCAACGTAAAACTCCCTCATCAGAGCATAGGGGCGAGGGGTTCAGGCGCCTTTTTATCTTGGCCTTTCGGCTGTCCCATGCTCGACTTGGATGAATGCAAATTGGCCGGCAGGGGGGCGGCGCGGAGCCTGCGCGAGCCTGGCGGCCGGCTAAAGCCTGGAAGCGCGATCTAACAAGCGGGCGAGCTGCGCGAGGGAGGCGGGGAAGTCTGGCTCCGATAGTGTTCGGCGCTTTCCCGGACCGGCCTCATGGGGAGCAGCTCTCCCGAGCTAAATCCGGCAATCGTCCCGTCGGAGAACGTCACAAGGATGCCGTCCGGGTAGTCTATCTGAACCTTGAGGATATAGATGGCGGTGCCGTTGATGTTCATTTTGACACTCGCTTTCAGAGACATTTTGTGAAGCGTACTGCGCAGCTGGTGTGCTGACTGTTCAATTTTGCACACTGTTGGACCGGCGTCGTACAACTCCCGCGTCAGAGCATTGAGCCGCGGTCGAGCAGGCGGGCGAGTTGCCGGGTGCCCCCGGTCCCTTGCATTTGGGGACCGGGGATAGCAAACCCACCATCCCACCAACTCGAGCCTGAAAGCTGGAAGCCGTACCTAGGCTTCTGCTTCGGCAGGCAGAATCGGCACGATCGCGGGGGCGTCGTGACGATGCATGAGGAAGTGGGCCAGCAGGAGCGAGCCGCCTACGATGCCGACGACCGCGTCTGCAGCGGGCATGCCGCGGGTTCCCCAACGGCTGTAGCCGAATCCGTCGATCGCGGCCATGTAGGCGACGGGGACATTGCCCAATCCGTTAATGATGGAGTAGCGGGAGCTGCCGCTCTTGCCGGAGTTGCCGAGGAACTCGAGGATGACGGCGGTGAAGAGGGCATATGATGCGCCCGCGGTGAACAGAAAGAGAGTGGTGCTGAGATAGTACGTGGCGGGATGCAGGGGTCCGACCCAGAGGATGATGAGCGTGCACTCGTTGACGAGGCAGACGGACAGATAAGTAATAGACGCGCGCTTGGTGGCCGGAAGGAGTCCTGCGGAAAAGGCTCCGGCGGCAGCCAGAGCTGCTCCGCCGAGACCGTTGAGCCAGGCAACATTTGTGCCGTTGACGCCGTAGTCGGCAGCCAGGCCGGGCAACAGGCCGATGGCCGCGCCGCTGCCCATGGGAAAAACCATGCATGCGATGTAGGGCACGGCCTTCCAGCGGAAGAAGGTGTCTTTGAACTCGCGGCCGATGCGGGCGAAGATCTGGCTGGCGCCGTCGGCGGCGATTTTTTCCTGGCTTGGCGCGGCGAAGGCGAACACGGCCGGCAGGGCGATCATGGCGGCGATGACCCAGCCGAGCGAGCCCTGCGGGATGCGCTTGCCAAGCGAGACGATGACGAACAGGGCAACTGCACCGAGGCCCATCGATCCGCCCTGCCAGAAACTGGCAGCACGGCGGCGCGCGGCCTCAGTGCGGAGAGTGCCCATGATGCCTCCGCCGGCGGAGATGACCAACTGCCCCAGGCACGCGCTGAGGAAGAGAAGAGCTACCGCAGTGGGCGAGGCCAGGCTGGGCCGATAAAACGTGACGACCATGGCCCCAGCGGCGGCGGTAGCGCCAAGCATCACCCAGGTTTTGCGTTCGACAAAGAAATCGGTGAGTGGGCTCCAGAGGAAGTAGATCGCGGTGGGCAGCGTGAGGAGCGAAATGATGCCGGAGCTCTGCGCCATGCCCACGCCCTGTCGCGTGAGAAGGAAGGAAAGGCCGCCATTGATGAGGCCGCTGGCAATGACCGCCATAGGCACGCCGATGAGGGCGAAGATCCAGGCGCGCTCGCGCGAGGATTTTGGCGGAAACAAGGGACCCGGCATCCAGACCTCCTGGGTGGTGCTGCGAAAGCTATGGATTGAAGTGGGCCCGGTGTGGGGATGGGGAACGAGCTTGATTTACGTTACACGAAAAAAGCGGGTTCTAGGGGTTGGGAACTGGGGGACCGGAAAAGCACGAAGGAAAATTGGCCCTTTCCCACACGGGATTTGGCGTGGGCCGCGTTGCCACTCGGTCTTGCCCCCGGCTCTTTTATCATTGCTCTGCCCCAGGCTCCAGGCATCTCTGGCCGCAGAACGGCCATCGGAGACTTATATGACCATGGAACGATTCGTCTGCTTACTCTTCGCCCTCGAGCTGGCTGCTCGAGCCTGCGCCCCTGCCCAGGATTCGATGCCCTCGCAAAACTCTGCGCCCTCGCAGGGCATCCGTATCGCCGTCGTGGTCGACGCAAAGTCGGGCCAACCGGTTGCCGGCCTCATGCAGCAGGACTTTACCGTTCTGGATAACAAAACCCCGCGGCCCATTACGTCGTTCAGAGTCGTCAACGCTGCCAGCGAACCCGTCCACGTGATCCTGCTGGTCGACGCCGTCAACATGCCTTACCAGGCGCTCGCTTACACTCGGCAGGGCATCGAAGAATTCTTGAAAGCCAACGAAGGCAAGCTCGCTTATCCAACCACCCTCGCCATCCTCACGGATCAAGGAGCGAAAATCGTCCAGGATTTCTCCAGCGATGGCAATGCGCTCAATGACATCTTCCACAGCCAGCAGATCGGCTTGCGACAAATCACTCGCACTTCCGAGTGGGGCGGAATCGAGCGCCTGCAGATCTCCCTTGAAGCCTTCCACCAGCTTGCCGCCTTTGCCGCCAAGAACCCCGGCAGAAAAGTTGTCATCTGGATCTCGCCCGGCTGGCCCCTGATCTCAGGTCCGAATGTCGACCTCAGCACGCGGGACGCGAAGCAAATTTTCAACGACGTCGTCTCAATCTCGAATCAACTCCGGCAGGACAACCTCACGCTCTATAACGTGAACCCGTGGGGCGCTAATGAGTCGCTTGCACGCGCAGACTACTATCAATCCTTCCTTAAAGCCCCCGCCAATGCCAACAACGTTGAACCCGGAGCCCTGGGCCTCCAGGTTCTGGCCGTCCACTCCGGTGGACTCGCCATCGAATCCAACAGTGACGTGGCGGGCAACATTGAAACATGTCTCAATGAATTTCGATCGTGGTATGAGATCGAATTCGATCCCCTCCCCGCCGACAGGCCCAATGAGTACCACCACATCGAGGTCCGGCTCGACCAGCGCACCTTGACTGCGCACACAACCGACGGCTACTACGCCAACCCGAAGGTGCTCCAGCCGTAGCGCTAGGCCCGCTCTTTCCCAATCAATCGAATTCCTGCACAAAGAATCTGCTTCTTGCGCAAAAAAAGCGGGATGGTCTTGGTTGAGACCATCCCGATCAGGAGGCAATCACTTGGGCAGCCGCCTCTATTTCGATAACTGGTCGAGGGCGAGGTTGAGCGAGAGGACGTTGACTCTTGGCTCGCCGAAGAGGCCGAGGTCGCGCGGAGAGATGTGCGTGGCAATGAGAGCGCGGACCTGATCGACCGGGAGGTTGCGAGCCTGGGCGACGCGCGGGGCCTGGTAGTAGGCGTTGTCAGGAGTGATGTCGGGGTCGAGGCCAGACCCGGAGTAGGTGACCATGTCGATGGGGACGGGCTTGCCGGGATTCTTGGCGGCCGCGGCGTCGATATCGCCCTGGATGCGCGCGACGAGCTTGGCATTGGATTGCGCGAGGTTGGTTCCACCGGAGGAGGTGGCGTCGTATCCATTGCCGGCGGCGGAGGGGCGGGGATGGAAGTAGCGGTCGGAGGTAAAGCTCTGCGCCAGGAGTTCGGAGCCGATGATCTGGCCGTCCTTGAGGATGAGGCTTCCGGCGGCCTTGTGAGGAAACAGCGCCATGGCGAATCCGGTGACGATGAGGGGATAGATAATGCCGAGCAGAACGGCCGTGACGAGAGTGAAGAGAATGGAAGTGCGGACGATGGAGTGACGGGCGGGCGCGGTTTGCTGGCCGCTGAGGTGTTCCGATTCTTTGTCGATCAGAGTTGATCCCGACATGGAGTGCATGTGAATCTCCTTTTTCTTGCAGGGGCTAAAGCCCCGAATCTTTTGAGCCTGTGATGCACAGGCTAAGGCCCGTACCCTTCAGCCGCACGTTCCTACGCCATGTGCAGCGCTACGAGGCAAAGGTCAATGGCCTTGATGCCGATGAAGGGCACGATGATGCCTCCAACTCCGTAGATGAGCAGGTTGTTGCGCAAAAGTATTTCAGCGGCCTTGGGCTCGTACTTCACGCCTTTGAGGGCCAGCGGGATGAGCGCCACAATAATAATGGCGTTGAAGATGACCGCAGAGAGAATGGCGGACTGCGGCGAATGCAGATACATGATGTTGAGCACGCCAAGGACGGGAAAGACTCCGGCGAACATGGCGGGGATGATGGCGAAGTACTTGGCCACGTCGTTGGCGATGGAGAAGGTGGTCAGAGCGCCGCGCGTCATCAATAATTGTTTTCCGATTTCGACAATCTCAATGAGCTTGGTGGGATTGGAGTCCAGATCGACCATATTGCCGGCTTCTTTCGCAGCCTGGGTGCCGGAGTTCATCGCGACGCCCACGTCGGCCTGGGCAAGAGCGGGCGCGTCATTGGTGCCGTCGCCGGTCATGGCGACGAGCTTGCCCTTGGCCTGCTCGCGCTTGATCAAATCCATTTTGTCCTTGGGCTTGGCTTCGGCGAGGAAGTCGTCGACACCAGCTTCGCGGGCGATGACGGCGGCGGTCAGCGGATTGTCGCCGGTGATCATGATGGTGCGGATGCCCATCGCTCGAAGACGGGCGAGACGGTCCTTGAGGCCGCCTTTGACAATGTCCTTGAGGTAAATGACGCCGAGGGCTGTCGAGTTTTCAGCAACGACGAGAGGCGTTCCGCCGGCGCGGGCGATCTCTTCAACATGGTCGCGCACTTTCTGGGGCAGCATGCTTCCCTGCTCCTCAAGGAAGCGGGAGATCGCATCCACGGACCCCTTGCGAATGCGGGTTCCGGGCAGGTTGACACCGCTCATGCGGGTTTGCGCGGTGAAGGGGACGAACTCGACGTGCATTTCGCTGAGGTCGCGACCGCGCAGGTTGTATTTTTCCTTGGCGAGCACCACGATGGAACGGCCCTCAGGGGTTTCGTCGGAGAGCGAGGCGAGCTGTGCGGCATTGGCCAGGCGTTCGGGCGTGACGTCGGGCGCGGTCATGAACTCAGTGGCCTGGCGGTTGCCGAGCGTGATGGTACCGGTCTTGTCGAGGAGCAGGGTGTTCACATCGCCCGCAGCTTCAACGGCGCGGCCGCTCATCGCGAGCACGTTGTACTGCACCAGGCGATCCATGCCCGCGATGCCGATGGCCGAAAGCAACCCGCCGATCGTCGTAGGAATAAGACAGACCAGCAGCGACACAAGTACAAAGACAGTCTGGGGCGCTTTCGAGTAAATGGCGAAAGGCTGCAGCGTGACGACCGCCAGCAGGAAGACGATGGTGAGACCGGAGAGCAGAATGCTGAGCGCAATCTCGTTAGGCGTTTTCTGGCGGGATGCGCCTTCAACCAGGGCGATCATGCGGTCGAGGAAGGTCTCGCCGGGGTTGGAGGTGATGCGAACCTTGATGAAGTCAGAAAGCACGCGGGTGCCACCGGTGACGGCAGAGCGATCGCCACCCGCCTCGCGGATGACGGGCGCCGACTCGCCGGTGATGGCGGACTCATCGACCGATGCGACCCCTTCAATGACTTCGCCGTCTCCGGCGATGTATTGCATGGCCTCAACGAAGATGACGTCGCCGGCGCGCAGCAGGCCGCTTGCGACCTCTTCAAGGCCGCCGTCGGCTGTGTAGCGCCGGGCGATGGTCTCGCCTTTTGCCTTGCGCAGGGTGTCGGCCTGGGCCTTGCCGCGGCCCTCGGCCATGGCCTCGGCAAAATTCGCGAACAGGACCGTGAACCACAGCCAGAGGGTGATCTGGAGATTGAAGCCGAAGCCGGGGCGGTTGTGCATATAGTTGTCGATCAGCAGCGCGGTGGTCAGCACGCTGCCCACTTCAACCACGAACATCACCGGGTTCTTGACCATGCCGCGGGGATCGAGCTTGAGCACCGATTGCAGCAGCGCCTCGGCCATGATTTCGGTGTTCCAAAGACTTTTCTTGTCAGCCATGAGAGTCTGTCTCGCCTTTTCCTTGTGCGGTAAGCGTTAGTAAAGCTGGCCTGCATGCAGCTGCAGATGTTCGAGAATCGGTCCCAGGGTCAACGCTGGGAAGAAAGTGAGTGCGCCGAGCAGCAGAATGATGCCGATGAGCAACGCGGTAAACAACGCCGTGTTTACAGGGAAGGTTCCAGGCGAAGGGGGTACGCTCTTCTTGCTTGCCAGATTGCCGGCCAGCGCAATGACAGGAATCATCATGAGGAGGCGCCCGCAAAGCATGTCGAAACCGAGCGTGACGTTGTACCACCATTGTGTGGTGGGATTGACGGGAATGTTGAGGCCGGCAAAGGCCGAACCATTGTTGCCCGCGCCCGAGGTGAAGGCATACAGGATCTCCGTAAGTCCATGTGGGCCGCCGTTGCTCAGAGCCAGCAATCCCATATTCGGGGATAGCACGAAGATGCCGGTGAGGGTGAGGATGATGAGCGGAAAGATGAGGACGTAGAGCATGGACATCTTTACGTCGTAAGACTCGATCTTTTTACCAAGGTACTCGGGTGTGCGGCCGACCATGAGGCCGGCGATAAAGACGGAGAGGACCACCATGATGAGGATGGCGTAGAGGCCGGAGCCGACACCACCAAAGACGAGTTCGCCAAGCATGATGTTGGTGAGCACGACCATGCCGCCCAGGGGCGTAAAGCTGTCGTGCATGCCGTTGACGGCACCGCAACTGGCGTCAGTGGTAATGGTGGCGAAGAGCGCGGATTCGGCAATGCCATTGCGAACCTCCTTGCCTTCCATGTTGCCGCCCGCTTGCCCGGTGGTGTAGGTTTGCGCGGCTCCGTGGATCAGGGGGTGCGGTTGCGACTCGGCCCAGTAGACGGCGGTGAATCCAGCGGCGAAGAGGACAAACATGGCGGCGAAAACTGCCCAACCGTGGCCCGGAGAGCCGGTCATGCGCCCGAGCGTGTAGGTGAGCCCGGCGGGAATGATGAAGATGGAAAGAATCTGGAGGAAGTTGGAGAACGGCGTGGGGTTCTCATAGGGATGAGCGCTGTTCGCGTTGAAGAATCCGCCGCCGTTGGTGCCGAGCATTTTGATGGCTTCCTGCGAGGCAACCGGGCCTTGGCCGATGGTCTGCGTCTGGGCAGGCTGCTCGAGAGGGTGTGCGACGGTGTACTTGCTGAAGTTCTGGGGCACGCCCTGGGCAACGAGCAGCAGCGCGTAAATGAACGCTCCCGGCAAAAGCACGTAGAGGAGAGTGCGGGTCATATCCACCCAGAAGTTGCCGATGGTGGCAGACTGGGTGCGCTTGATGCCGCGAATGAGCGCGACGGCCACCACGATGCCGACCGCTGCAGACCAGAAGTTATGAGTGGCGAGGGCGAGCATCTCAGTGAGATAGCTCATGGTGGCTTCGGGCGTATAGGACTGCCAGTTGGTATTGGTCGTAAAGCTGGCTGCGGTGTTCCAAGCCAGATCGGGGCCGACGGCGGCCAGTCCCTGCGGATTCAGAGGCAGCCACGCCTGCAGGCGCTCAATGCCATAAGTGAGGAGCAGGGATGCCGCGGAAAAGCCCAACGTGGCGAACGCATACTGACGCCAGTTCATTTCCTGTGCTGCATTGATCGCGCAGAGCTTGTAGATGAGCCGTTCGAAGGGACGCAGGACGGGATCGAGCCAGGTGCGCTCGCCCTCAAGGACGCGCGCCAGGTAGATGCCCACCGGACGAACGGTCAACAGCAGAACGAGGCAGTAGAACGCAAACTGCAACCAGCCATTGGCGGACATGTCAAAATTTCTCCGGGAAAAGCAGGGTGAGGGTGAGGTACCCGAGCAGAAGGACGGAAAGAACGAGGGCAATACCGGTGACGAGGTCGATTTGCATGGGTTACCTCAACTTCTGGCAGGCCACGACGTAGAGAAACGCCATGGCGAAGAAAACAACGGTAAACAGCAGCATGACGACATCTTGCATCGCAGATCTCCCGCCGGCTTTCGGAGCCCGGCACAGGATTGATTGTGGGGTGAGCAGAATTTGGGTGGGAGAAGGATTTCGTAAAGGAACCGTAAAGATCAAGCGGGAAAGCCCACATAGTGAGAAGGGATCGGATTGCAGACAGAGAGTTTGGGATCGCGGATTTGGCGATCGCAGTGGCGAGATTTGGGCTATTTGGCGCGGACTTTACTGGCGCGCCGCGGGCTATTCTTCGATTCCGGACCAGCCCTCAGGGATGAAGCGGTAGCCGACCCATGGCTCGGTTTGAATGTACTGTCTATCGGTTTCGGCCTCGAGCTTTTTGCGCAACTGGCCTACAAAGACGCGGAGATATTCGGGCTGGTGAGCCGATTGCGCGCCCCAGACCGCGGTGAGCAGGGCGCGGTGGGTGATGACCTTGCCGGCATGGCGGGCCAGGTGCGCAAGCAGATCGAATTCCTTCGGCGTTAGATGGATTGCTTTGCCGAGCACGGCGACGCTGTGGTTGGTGACGTCGACAACAAAATCCCCGGCCTCGATGGCCGTGGCCGCGCGCTCCGGAGCACGACGAAGATGTGCGCGCACGCGGGCCAGCAGTTCCTGGATGCCGAAGGGCTTGGTCACGTAGTCATCGGCGCCAGCGTCGAGGGCTTCAACCTTGGAACGCTCGTGCTCGCGAACGGAGAGAACCAGCACGGGGATCGCTGAAGAGGCTCGGATGGCGCGGCAGACCTCCACGCCGCTCATACCGGGCATCATGAGGTCAGTGATGACGAGATCGGGCGTCCAGTCTTTGAAGGTGCGCAGACCCTCCTCGGGATCGTTGGCCGTGCGCACGTCGTAGCCCTGTGCTGAGAGCGAACCGCGCAGCACGCGGGTGATGTTCGGCTCGTCGTCGATAACAAGGATTCTGCCTGGCATGGCGTTCTTCTTTCTCAACTCACTCAACGGAAGATTACATCATCCGGAAGGGGCGTATGATTTCCGTGATGAGTCCTGCGAACAGATTAATGGAAGGCCTGCCCGATTCGCGGGGAGCGCTTCATTGGGCAGTGGCGACTGCACTGGCGGGCGCGACCACATTCGTGCTCACGAGTCTGAACGCCAACTCCGCGACGGCAGGCATGGTGTACCTGGCGCTGGTGGTGTGGTCGGCGACGCAGGCCGGGATCATTCTGTCGCTCTACCTTGCCCTGCTTTGCGCACTGGCATTTGATTATTACTTTCTGCCTCCGTACCACACGCTTCGACTGGCAACTGCCGGTCAATGGGTGGAGATGCTGACGTTTCTGGCGTGCTGCGTGCTGGTCAGCCGGGTGGCGGAGCGGGCGCGCAAGCAGACCGAACAGGCCGAGCAGCGGCGCATGGACGTGGAGCGGCTTTACGAGTTGAGCCAGGAGCTGATGCTCTATGACGACGCGGACGCCCTGATCCGCGACCTTCCCCGGTTGATCGACCGGATCTTCTCGCTGGACGGCGTGGTGTTGTACGTCTACGAACGGGACCAGTTTTACGCGTCGACGTCGGAGCTGCCGATCAGCATTCAGGCGAGCCTGCGCGCCATGGCGCAAAGCCGGAACCCAACCCTGGCAATTCCGGGAGACATGACGGCGAGGCCTCTGATGGTGGGGATGCGGCCGATTGGCGCAATGGGGTGGAGGCCGGCGGAGCTCTCGCTTGAGGTATCGACGGCAGTGTGCGCGCAGGTGTCGATTGTGATCGCGCGCTCGATGGCCCTGGAGGCCACGGCGCGCTCTGAAGCTGCGCGGGAGGGCGAGCGGCTGAGAACGGCGCTGATTGACTCTCTGACGCACGAGCTGCGCACGCCGCTGACCTCAATCCGCGCTGCGGCTACCACGCTGCTGCAGACGGCGGAGATGGATGAGGAAGGGCGGCGCGATATGGCCGCGATTATAGATGAAGAGGCCACGCGCCTCGATACTCTGGTGGGCGATGCGGTGGAGATGGCCGAGATTGATGCGCATGTGGTGAAGGTGCGGCTAGGTCCGCACCATCCGCGGGCGCTGCTGGACGAGGCCGTGGAGGAGTCGCGCAAGGCGCTGGCCAAACACCGCGTGACAATTGCGCAGAAGACGGAGGAAAGCGAGGATCCGGTGTGGTACGACAAGCACCTGCTGGGCCGGGTGCTGCGCCACCTGCTGGAGAACGCGGCGGCGTACTCCCCGGCCGGAAGCCACGTGAAGCTGAGCAGCCGGCGCGTGAAAGACCGGCTCGAGTTCGCGGTGGAAGACGACGGCCCGGGGATCGACGCCGCCGACCTGGGCCTGATTTTTGAGAAGTTTTACCGGGGGCAACGCAGAATCAGCATGAAGAAAGGCTCCGGCATGGGACTGGCGATTACGCGCGCGATTCTGACCACCCATGGCGGCGGGATTGAAGCAACAAATTGCGCAAAAGGCGGAGCGCGCTTCCGCTTCTGGGTGCCGCTGGTGGAGAAGGAACCGGAAGTCAAGGCCTGAGCCGCAGTTCCCTTCCCTGCGCGGATTTTCCGTCAAATTAATCCGGTCAAACCGGCTCGTCTGACCAGTCGCAGACAATTTCGCATCGCTTTTCTGAGCTTTCAGCAGCGTATTCAAGCAGGCGAGCCACGCGCCACGCGTCGACCGCGGCGACGGGGGCTGGGCCTTTGCCGAGGATGGCGTCGCGGACGGCCGCGTAGAAGAGGCGATAGTCGCCGGGAATGGGCTGGATGGGGCGAGTCACCGTGCCGCCGTCGACATCGACGCAGAGTGTCCCCCAGGCGGAGGTGGGCTCGGTGCCCCATGGGCCATCGGCGATGCGGGTGATTTTGCTGAGCGCCGCTTCCTGCGGGTCGACGCCGGTCTTGACGTAGTTTCCGCGGGTGCCGCGGACATGGTAGCGGGGACGCTCGATGGTGGAGAGGGTGTTGGCCGAGACCACGACTGTGAGGCCGGGATAGCGGAGGCGAATGGCGAAGGAATCGTTGGCGCCTTTGCCATCGCGCTCGCGCTTGATTTCGGCATCGACGCCTTCAGGGAGGCCGAAGAGGGCCAGAGGCTGGTCGGCAAGATGCGTGCCGAGATCGAGCAGAAGCCCGCCTTGCGCGGGATCGTTTTTCCAGGGCATGCGTGCGGTGGGCGCGGGACGCCAGCGGTCCATGGTGGACTCGAAGGAGACGAGGCGACCGAGCGGTGCATCGTGAAGCAGCTCTTTGAGCGTGAGGAAGTCGCTGTCGAAACGGCGGCTGTGAAAGGGTGCGAGCAGGAGGCCTTTGGCTGCGGCGAGCGTGATGAGCTCGGCTACTTCAGCTGAGGTGACGCACATGGGCTTGTCGACGACAACGTGCTTGCCGGCTTCGAGCGACTGGCGGGCGAATTCGAAGTGGCTGTCGTTGGGCGTTGTCACGACGATGAGCGAGAGCGAGGCGTCGGCCAGCATCGCGTCAAGCGCGCGGTAAGTGGTGATGCCCGGATAGCGCTCGGCCGCTTTATTGGTGGTGCGTTCGACAATGGCGGCCAGTTCGATGCCTTCGACGGAAGAAAGCAGAGGGGCGTGAAAGACGCGGCCACCCAGGCCGAAACCGATGAGTCCTGCACGAATCATGATTCCTCCTCCGCGGAGAGAAATTGTCCCCAAGGTCAACGGCCCAAAAACTTCTGCTCGTGCGATGGTACGACTTTGGGGTTGCCGGAAGTAACTGGCGGGCCGGACGGCTTCATGGTCGCCATAGTTCCCTACTAGCCAGCATCATGCTTGTTCAATTACTGAGCTGGCCCGTCCACGATGATTCGCGAGGTCGAGCCGAAGCGGTGATAGCTGCTGAAGCTGACCTCATTGATGCGCTGAATTTCCCTATCGCTCATATCTCCTCTGGCGTGAGATTTCACCAGGGAGATCGCGAGGCTGCGCACCGGGCAGATGTAGCTCTTGCCGTCGATCTCGACGGGCCCGTATTGCACCGAGACGGCGGCGCGCATGATCGGGTCGGAGCGTTTAAGTTCCGACTCGATAGTGACACGCAAAACGGCGCCGGTGGCTGGCTCGAGATACAGGTTCCCGTGGTAGCCGGGCGTTCCGTGGTAGGAGTCGGACTCTAAACTGGCGGCTTGGGGGTCGATACCGAAGGCGACAGCGGCACCGGTATCTTGTGAGCCCCTCACACAGCAGTAATTCACCCAATAGTGGGAAGCAACAGGCGGAACCTCGTAGTGAAAGACGGCGACCGGGCCTGTAGCAGACTGTTCCCAGTGGCTCCACTTCAGCGTGCCCTTGGATGCGTCGGTGAGGGTAGTCCCCAGGGCCGGGCCAAACTCGCCGAACGAGACCAGCCCAACAGGCGAGGGATCGTTCTTGAGCTTGGCGCCAGAGGAACTCGGCTGAACATCCAGAACCTCCTTTCCGTTGCGATAGGTGATGTGGTTGCTGAAGCTTGCCGCCAGATGCAGATCCGTTTGCGGAGCCCAGCCGCTATGCGTCACCGACTCGGGGATGTCATTGTAGCTGTCGGTGAGGCGCGTCGCCAGAAAATCCGGCATCTGGTGTAGAGTGACTCCGACAAAATCGATTGCGGATTTCAACATGGCCTGTTGCACGGCGATCTCCGGCGGGGCTTTATCGAGTAATTCGCCAGTTGGGGGCTCAAGAAATGCCGAGAAATCGGCGAGCATCTTCAACGACAGGGCGGTCTTCGGGCCGGGCTTGAACTCCGCCGTAATGCGGTCCAGCGCAGGCTGAGTCAATTGTTCGGTCAATTTCAGGGAGTTGAGCTGCTGCGCGCAGCTGCCATCGTTATTGCCGGCCGCTTGCTGCGCGGCCAGTTTCTGTTTCAACTGCTCCACGGTAAAACTATGCGTAGCAGCATCGCAGGGAGCTATCACTGCCAACGACATGATCAGGAGTAGGAGTTTCCGCATCTTCTCACCTCGGCAATCCAGTCTACATCTCCCTCGCTCCGTCAGTCGCCCCCATCACAGCCTTGGCCTTGGTGAGTGACTCCTGGCACTCAAGCCACGGCACGGAGTCGGCAACGATACCCGCGCCGGCATGCACCGAGTCTTCGACCCCTGCGCGCAGCAGGTAGCGGAGGGCCGGCTCAGGCTTCGAGCTTGTATCTTGTTTCCGCGAGGCGGTAGAGGCGGCGCCAGACCAGCCGATTCATTGTGACGACCATGAGGGAAATCATGATGGTAGCCAGCAACAGGAGCGGGAAACGGCCGCTGTCGGTGGCCGCGTCGATTTGCGCGCCGAGGCCG
>Ga0182012_10004326_pt1 | contig 14876 bp, 14 predicted proteins | sample 612S2SmetaG_FD_120486 | JGI IMG/M metagenome (GOLD analysis project Ga0182012, IMG submission 120486) | Permafrost microbial communities from Stordalen Mire, Sweden - 612S2S metaG | ecosystem: Environmental > Terrestrial > Soil > Wetlands > Permafrost | place: Sweden: Stordalen | collected... | reverse complement strand
GACCCCCAGATTCGTAGTCTGGTGCTCTATCCAGCTGAGCTACGGGCGCGTTTTTCGCTGACATTTCACGGGCGAAACGCGCCCTTCGATGCCGCATGCAGTCGCAAAAAAGTTCTGCAGGTCGCGAAAGCGCGCCATAGCTACCGGCTCCGGCCGGGCTTGGCAAGCTCCGGAACGCGGCATCCGGCCATGTGTCTGCGGGGTCATCGGCCAAAGACCGGCCAGATCCGCGCGGGTGGCGCCCGCTCAGGCCCGCGCCCGCTCGTTGCGGACAGTCAGCAGTTCCACCGGTCGGTCCGGTACGACAATCCGGAAGGTGGCGCCGATGGTGCCCTCGACCAGATGGATGTCCCCGCCATGGGCGCGCACCAGTTCGGCGGCGATCGAAAGCCCCAGCCCGCTGCCGCCGGGCCGGCCTGAGGGCTGAAAGGCCTCGAACAGGTGGTCGCGGGTCTTTGGCGGCACGCCGGGGCCGGTATCGGAGACCTCGATGATGGCGACTGCGCCTTCTCTGCGCCCGGTGATGCGGATCTGCTGGATTGCAGCATCGCCGCGCGACCGGCTTTCCAGCGCCTGCGCCGCGTTGCGCACGAGGTTGAGCAGGACGCGAAACAGCTGGTCCGGATCGGCGTCAACGGTCAGGCCGCGCTCGATGGCGGCGATCCAGCCGATTGAATTGTCCGATCCGAGGCCGGCGGATTCCCGCACCTCGGCGACCACGGGCTCGATCAGGATCATGCGGCGGTCGGGCGCCGCCTCCTGGGCGCGCCCATAGGACAGCGTCGACTGGCAGAACGCGATGGCGCGCTCCAACGAGCGCATCAGTTTCGGCGCGAAGCGCTGTACCCGCGGATCGGGCACGCTGGCGAGCTGATCCGACAACAGCTGCGAGGACGCCAGGAGGTTGCGGAGGTCGTGGTTGATCTTGGAGACCGCGAGCCCCAAGGCCGCGAGCCGGCTCTTCTGATGCAGCATCGACACCAGATCGCGCTGCATGTCGCTCAGTTCACGTTCGGCGACGCCGATCTCGTCGCTGCGCTGGCTCGGAACGATGATCCGCGCCGAGCTTTCCGGATTTTCGTGAAAGTCGATCAGGTTTTCGGTCAGGCGCCGCATCGGCCGCACGAACAGGAAATGCAGCGCCAGATAGACCAGCGCCGCGGTCAGGGTCGCAATCATCAGCGAGATCAGCAAGAGATTGCTGGAAAAGCGGTACATCGCCTTGCGCAGCGGCAATTCGTCGGTCACGACCTCGATGAATTGCGCGCCGCCGGGCGCCGGACCGATGACCCGGATCGCCTGATTGCCGCTTTCCAGCATCACCTGGAAGGAATCGATGATCGCCGACCACACCGTCATCGACCGCATGTCGATGTCGTGATCGATCGCCGGCGGCAAATCGGCGCTGGCGAGCAGCCGGCGCTGCTGCCCCATCTTGATGGCCACCGCGCGGGCGCCGATGCTGCGCAGGATTTGTCGCGCCAGCGAGTCCGGAACCGAGCCCGAGGGAGCGGCATCCAGCACCAGCGCCGCAGTGTTGGCTGCCGCCAGCCGATCGTTCAGCCGGTTAATCCGGAAATTGGCGATCGCCGGCACGTAGATCAGCACTTCCGCAATCATGATCAGGGGAATGGTGAGCAGCAGGAGCTTGCCGGACAGTCCGAGCCGGCGCGCCGGCTTTGGTCGCCCCGATGGCGTTCTCGGCTGTTCGTCGGTCATGGACACGATCATCCGCCTTCAATACCTTGCGCGATTTGAAGATGCGGTCTGCAACCCGACCGGTCAAATTACGGTTCGCTAATGTCGGCCGGTTCCAGGGACCCATGCGACACCCGCCGGGAAACGGTTTTTAAACCTTGGAAACAGCCGCGAATCCCTGTCTCTTCACTCCAATTAAGCCGTTTCCGAGGACTGAGAACAGGCCTCCCGCAACATTGACGAAAACCGGTCTCTCCCTTATAAGCCGCGCCAACTGTCCGCGATGGCCCGGTCTGGCCGGGACGGCTTGATTTGGCCGTAAAACGGCCCTGTCCAGGCCAGTCAGCATCAGCAGACTTATCTCATTCATCAGGCAGAATTGCCCGGTCAGCGGAGAACGACCCGTGAAGCGGACTTATCAACCCAGCAAACTGGTGCGCAAGCGCCGTCACGGCTTTCGTGCCCGTCTTGCCACGACCGGCGGCCGCAAGGTTCTCGCGGCGCGCCGCGCCCGTGGCCGCAAGCGTTTGAGCGCCTGAGCCGGGCTTCCCGGAGATTTTCATCATGGATCGGCTAAGGCAGCGGGCGGACTTCCTCGCCGTTGCCAATGGCGTGCGGATCAGCCGTTCTGCTTTCGTGCTGCAGAGCCGCCGCCGCGACGATGATGGACCGATCCGGGTCGGTTTCACCGTCACCAAGAAGAACGGCACGGCCACCGAGCGCAATCGGATCCGGCGCAGGCTTCGCGAATTGGTGAAACGGCTGGATGTGCTATCGATGCCGCCGCACCGTGATTATGTGCTAGTCGGCCGTCGTGCCGCGCTCGCCTGCGAATTTGCGACCATGCTCGATGATCTCCGCTCGGCTCTGCATCGGCTCGACCGGCAGTCCCGTAATCCGCCTGACGCCAGCGGCCAACCGACTTGAATGACGAGAGCTTGAATGATGACCGATAATCGCAACACCATAATCGCCGTCATTCTGTCCGGCCTCGTGCTGATCGCATGGCAATTTTTCTACAACGTCCCCCAGATGGAGAAGCAGCGCGCCGCGCAGCAGGCCCAGAGCCAGCTGGCAAAATCCGCAGCGCCGGCTGCAAGCCCGACGACACCTTCGGCCACGCCACAGCCCGGCACCAGCCCCGCGCCATCAGCCAATGCGCCCGCGACAAATCAGCCGCCCTCCGCCGCCGCTCCCGTGGTCGACCGCGAGGCCGCCATCACCGCCGGTCCGCGTGTCAGGATCGACACCCCCCGGCTGTCCGGCAGCATCGCGCTGAAAGGCGCGCGCATCGACGATCTGTCGCTGGTGCAATTTCGCGAGACCGTCGACCCGGCTTCGCCTGCGATCGTGCTATTCTCGCCGTCGGGCACGGCCAATCCCTATTATGCGGAATTCGGCTGGGTTCCCGCCAGCGGTTCAAGCATCAGGCTGCCCGATCGGGATACCCTGTGGCAGCAGGAAGGTTCCAACAGTCTGACGCCGTCGAGCCCGGTGAGCCTGAAATACGATAATGGCGACGGCCTGACCTTCCACCGCACGATCTCGGTCGATGAACGCTACCTGTTCACGATCAAGGACGAAGTCACCAATGTCGGCAATGCGCCGGTCACCCTCTACCCCTTTGCGCTGATCTCACGGCACGGCACCCCGAAGGTCGCCGGCTATTACATTCTGCATGAAGGCCTGATCGGCTATCTCGGCGACCAAGGTCTGCAGGAATACACCTACAAGAAAATCGATGACGCCCCGCCGTTGTTGAACCGCAATGGCGCCAAGGGCTACGAGTTCACGGCGACCGATGGCTGGCTCGGCATCACCGACAAGTATTGGGCGTCGGCGCTGCTGCCGGAGACCAATGCAAGGGTCAAGGCGAGCTATTCGTCCAGCCAGATCGGAACCATCAGGAGCTATCAGACCGACTATCTGGAGGATCCGCAGACCATCGCGATCGGGGGCACCGGGAGCACCGATACGCGGCTGTTCGCCGGCGCCAAGGAAGCCAGTGTCGTCGGACTCAACTTCCCGATCGGCGGTTTCGGCGGCTACAACAAAGAGCTCGGACTCAACCACTTCGATCTCATGATCGATTGGGGCTGGTTCTATTTCATCACCAAGCCGATGTTCCTGGCGCTGGACTTCTTCTACCATCTGGTCGGCAATTTCGGCATCGCCATCCTCTTGGTGACGGTGATCGTCAAGCTGTTGTTCTTCCCGCTCGCCAACAAGTCCTACGCGTCGATGGCGAAGATGAAATCGGTGCAGCCGCAACTCGCCGCCTTGAAGGAGCGCTATCCCGACGACAAGGTGAAGCAGCAGCAGGAGATGATGGAAATCTACAAGAAGGAGAAGATCAATCCGATCGCCGGTTGTCTTCCGGTGGCGCTGCAGATCCCGGTGTTCTTCTCGCTCTACAAGGTGCTGTTCGTCACCATCGAAATGCGCCACGCCCCGTTCTACGGCTGGATCAAGGACCTGTCGGCGCCCGACCCGACCAACCTGTTCACCCTGTTCGGGCTGCTGCATTTCGATCCGACCCAGCTACCGCTGTTCGGGCACTATCTGGCGCTCGGGGTCTGGCCGATCATCATGGGCATCACGATGTGGTTCCAGATGAAGCTCAATCCGGCGCCACCGGATCCGACCCAGAAGATGATCTTTGCCTGGATGCCGCTGATCTTCACCTTCATGCTGGCCGGTTTCCCGGCAGGCCTGGTGATCTACTGGGCCTGGAACAATACGTTATCGGTGCTGCAGCAGAGCTTCATCATGCGCCGCAACGGCGTGAAGGTTGAATTGTTCGACAATGTCAGGTCGACCTTCGTTTCGAAGAAAGCTGAATCCAAGACCTGACGACCTGTTGCAGGGCGGCGATCCGGGACATTTTTGCCGTCACTGCGGGGAGCAATGCGACGAAGCAGTCCAGGCTTCCCGAGCCGGCAGATGGGTTGCTTCGCTGCGCTCGCAATGACGGCGGGACTGCATTTGCGCCTCCAACGAAAGTCCAGGCATGACCGTGGAATTCGATGCCGACCTGATCGAGCAGGGGCGCAAACTGTTCGCCGGCGACTGGCATTTCTTCTGGGCCGCGCCGGCGATCGAGGCGCTGCCGCCGATGGCGGGGATGGAGGTCGCGTTTGCCGGCCGCTCCAATGTCGGCAAATCCAGCCTGATCAACGCACTCACGGGCCGCGGCGCGCTGGCGCGGACCTCGCATACGCCCGGCCGCACCCAGGAACTGATCTTCTTCGAGGGTCCCGGCCATGCCGGCTTCCGGCTGGTCGATATGCCAGGCTACGGTTACGCGTCCGCGCCAAAGGCCAAGGTCGCGTCATGGACCGCGCTGATTCACAGTTTCCTGCGGGGCCGCGGCAATCTGGCGCGGGTCTACCTCTTGGTCGATGCCCGGCATGGCTTCAAGCCGGTCGATCTGGACGTGCTCAAAACACTCGACCAATCGGCGGTCAGCTATCAGGTCGTGCTGACCAAGGCCGACCAGATTAAACAGGCCGACCTGCAGGCGCGTATCGCCGCCACCTCGGCTGCGCTTTCCAAACACGCCGCGGCCTTTCCCGACATTCTGGTGACATCTTCGGAGACCGGCGCCGGGATTCCGGAATTGCGCGCCGCGATGCTCCGCCTTTTGAGGGAGCGAAGTTGACGATGGTGACTGGCGGTTGGCGTATCCTGGTCATTCTGGCCGCCATCATGGGCGGCGACGGCGTCATCCTCGCGGCGGCGGCGGCACACCAGGCCGATGCGTCACGGCTGGCGGCCGCTTCATCGATGCTGCTGTTTCACGCGACGGCCGTGTTGGCCACGGTGGCACTTTGCGAACGCGGCATTGTTCATCGCGGGATCGGGATCACGGCGGCATGGGGCTTCGTCATCGCGGCGGCGCTGTTCGCCGGCGATCTGACCTTGCGGCAATTTGCCGGGCACAGCCTGTTTGCTTTTGCCGCGCCGACCGGCGGCACGCTACTGATCGCGAGCTGGCTCACGCTCGCGGTGGCCGCGGCCTGGCCGCGGCGGGGGTGAGGCGACAGTAGCGCGCCTTGCGCCGCCTTCGGATCAACGCCCGCCTTTGAGCGGGAGAATAAAGAGGCGCGGCGGGCTTTGCGCATGCCCGCCAATCAGTTAGAAACCGCCGCGACGCCGCTGTGCCCTGCGAGACCTGCCTCATGACCGACGTACCCTACATCAGTCCGCTCGATCAGGCCCGCATCCTGTCCGAGGCGCTGCCGCACATGCAGCAGTATGACGAGGAAACCATCGTCATCAAATATGGCGGCCATGCCATGGGTGCGGAGGACGTCGCCAAGGCCTTCGCACGTGACATCGTTCTTCTGGAACAGACCGCCATCAACCCGGTGGTGGTGCATGGCGGCGGGCCGCAGATCGCGACCATGTTGAAGCGGCTCGGCATCCAATCGGAGTTCGCTGCCGGATTGCGTATCACCGACGCCGCGACCATCGAAATCGTCGAAATGGTGCTGGCAGGCTCCATCAACAAGCAACTGGTCGGCTACATCAACGAGGCCGGTGGCAAGGCGGTCGGCCTGTGCGGCAAGGACGGCAACATGGTGACGGCGGCCAAGGCCACGCGCACCATGGTGGATCCCGACTCCCACATCGAGCGGGTGATCGACCTCGGCTTCGTCGGCGAGCCCCAGAAGGTCGATCTGACCCTGCTCAACCAGCTGATCGGCCACGAATTGATCCCGGTACTGGCGCCTTTGGCGACATCGCAGAGCGGACAGACCTTCAACGTCAACGCCGATACCTTTGCCGGCGCGGTGGCGGGAGCGCTGAAGGCCAAGCGGCTGTTGCTCCTGACCGACGTGCCCGGCGTGCTCGACAAGACGAAAAAGCTCATTCCGGAACTGTCGGTAAAGGACGCGCGCAAACTGATCGCCGACGGCACCATTTCCGGCGGCATGATTCCGAAGGTCGAGACCTGCATCTACGCGCTCGAGCAAGGCGTGCAGGGCGTCGTCATCATCGACGGCAAGATGCAGCACGCGGTGTTGCTCGAACTGTTCACCAACCAGGGCACCGGCACGCTGATCCACAAGTGACGATATCGTCGACCAGCCGCTTTGCAGTCGTCATGCCCGGGCTTGTCGGGAAAAAGACGCCTCGCATGCAGGCATTTTCCTTTGCCGCGGCTCTTGCTCTTGTAGCCTGTTCGACGCCGGCCGAGGCCGATCTGAAGATCTGCAATCGCATGAGCTATGTGGTCGAGGTCGCGATTGGCATCGACGATAAGGCCGCGACCGCGACGCGGGGATGGTTTCGCATCGACCCCGCTGCATGCCGCGTGGTCGTGCAGGGCAAGCTGACCGCCGACCGTATCCTGATCAACGCCCACGCGCTGGGCGTCTACGGCTCGTCGCCGATCCCGCAAAATGGCGGGGACACGCTATGCACTGCGGCCGGCGATTTCGTTATCGCGGCGGCGCGGCAGTGCCGCGCGGGGCAAACTCCCGCGCCCTTCAACCAGATCAGCCCGAGCCCGACCGATGACGGCAATCTGGTGGCCTATCTGGCCGAAGACAGCGCGTATGACGACGAACAGGCGAGGCTCGCCGGCATCCAGCGGCTATTGGTGATCGCAGGTTACGACGCCGCGCCGATCGACGGCGTCGACGGCCCGAAGACGCAAAGCGCCATGGCGGCCTTTCTCAGGAATCGCGGCCTGTCCGCCGATATCGTCCAGACTCCGAACTTTTTCGCGACCATGATCGAGGCGGTACAGGCACCGTCCGCTACCGGCCTGACCTGGTGCAACGACACCCCGCACAAGGTCATGGCTGCCGTCGCTAGCGACGACGGCAAGACCGTGACCAGCCGCGGCTGGTACCGCATCGACCCCGGCAAATGCCTGCATCCCGATGTCACCGGCCAGCCCCGGCGGATCTTCAGTTTCGCCGAGGCGGTCGATGCCGAAAACCACACCGTCTCCTACAAAGGCAAGCCGCTGAACTGGGGCGGCCCCAGCCAGCTTTGTACCCGCGACAGCAAATTCGAGATCAACGAGCAGGGCGACTGCGGCACTCGCGGCCTCACCACTACCGGCTTCGCCCCCGTCGACATGGCGGGCGGCGGCACGACGCTGCGCTTTGCAATGCCGTGAAAGAACGATGACGCGATGAGCACACCCCGCTCCTTCCTTGACATCGACACCTGGGTGTTCGATCTGGACAACACGCTTTACCCCCATCACGTCAATCTGTGGCAGCAGGTCGATGCGCGGATCGGCGAGTTCGTGGCGGCCTTTCTCGGGATATCCGCGCTCGAGGCCCGGCGTATCCAGAAGGACTACTACCTGCGATATGGCACCACGATGCGCGGCATGATGACCGAGCACGGCGTTCGCGCCGACGACTATCTCGCTTATGTGCACCAGATCGATCATTCACCGCTGGAGCCCAATCCGGCGATGAGAACCGCGATCGAAAAGCTCAGGGGCCGCAAACTGATTCTCACCAACGGCTCGACCGACCATGCCGACAAGGTGCTGGAGCGGCTCGGCCTGGCTTCGCATTTCGAGGCGGTGTTCGACATCGTTGCCGCCGAGCTGGAGCCGAAACCGGCACTGAGAACCTATCAGAAGTTTCTCAGAGATCATGACGTCAATCCGGCGAGGTCGGCGATGTTCGAGGATCTGGCGCGCAATCTCGTGGCACCGCACGAGCTTGGCATGACCACCGTGCTGGTGGTGCCCGACGGCAGCAAGCAAGTGGTGCGCGAGGATTGGGAGCTGGAAGGCCGCGACGCCACCCATGTCGACTACGTCACCGACGATCTGACCGGGTTCTTGCAGGTGCTGGTCGCGAAGGCCTAGGTCGGTGCGAGCCTTGACTCTCGCGGCCCAAATCCCGACAAAGCCCTCTCGCTCACCAACCGCATCGCTGCAGGAAATTCCGATGTCTCTCGCCTCCCTTGCATCTACCATCAACGCCGCGTTCGATGCCCGCGACGGTATTTCGTCCGCCACCAAGGGCGAGGTGCGCGACGCCGTCGATCACGCGCTCGATCTGCTCGACAAGGGCGAGGCGCGCGTCGCCGAACGCGGCGAGAGCGGTCAATGGAACGTCAACCAATGGCTGAAGAAGGCAGTGCTGCTGTCCTTTCGGCTCAACGACATGAGCGCGATATCCGGCGGTCCCGGACGGGCCTCGTGGTGGGACAAGGTGCCGTCGAAGTTCGACGGCTGGGGCGAGAATCGCTTTCGCGATGCCGGTTTCCGCGCGGTGCCGGGGGCCATCGTCCGCCGTTCGGCCTTCATCGCCAGGAACGTCGTGCTGATGCCCTCCTTCGTCAACCTCGGCGCCTATGTCGATGAGGCCACCATGATCGACACCTGGTCGACGGTCGGCTCCTGCGCGCAGATCGGCAAGCGCGTGCACATCTCCGGCGGCGTCGGCATCGGCGGCGTGCTGGAGCCGCTGCAGGCCGAACCCGTCATCATCGAGGACGATTGCTTCATCGGCGCGCGTTCGGAGGTGGCCGAAGGCGTGATCGTGCGCAAGGGCGCCGTGCTGGCGATGGGCGTATTCCTGGGCGCTTCGACCAAGATCGTCGATCGCGACTCCGGCGAGACCTTTGTCGGCGAAGTGCCGGAATATGCCGTGGTGGTGCCGGGCACCTTGCCGGCGAGACCGCTGAAGAACGGTCAGCCGGGCCCCTCCACGGCCTGCGCCGTGATCGTCAAGCGGGTCGACGAGCGTACCCGTGCCAAGACCAGCATCAACGAGCTGCTGCGGGACTGACGTGACCCATGATGGATGCCGTTGCCATTGCCCGCGACCTGGTCCGCTGCCCGTCGGTCACCCCGGCCGACGCCGGCGCGCTGGAGGTTCTGGATCGCATCCTGAAAGCCGCGGGATTCGAGGTGCACCGCGTCACCTTCGGCGAACCCGGCACCGCCGATATCGATAACCTTTACGCCCGCATCGGTAACACCGCCCCGCATATCACCTTCGCCGGCCATACCGACGTGGTGCCGGCGGGCGACGAGACCGCCTGGACCCATGGCGCGTTCTCCGGCGAGGTCAAGGACGGCTTTCTGTACGGACGTGGCGCGGTCGACATGAAGGGAGGTATCGCCTGCAGCGTCGCGGCGGTGCTGCACTATCTCGCCGATCACGGCGGCACCCCAAAGGGCTCGATCTCGTTCTTGATCACCGGCGATGAGGAAGACCTCTCCGTCAACGGGACGATCAAACTGCTGCAATGGGTGGCGGCGCGCGGCGAGACATTCGACCACTGCGTGCTCGGCGAGCCCTCCAATGTCAATGAACTCGGCGATTGCATCAAGGTCGGCCGCCGCGGCTCGCAGTCGGGTACGCTTGTCGTCGACGGCCTGCAGGGCCACGTCGCCTATCCGCATCGCGCTAAAAACCCGGTGCCGGACATCTCGCGATTGATCCTGGCTTTGAGCGACGAACCGCTCGATCATGGCAGCGCGCAATTTCAGGCCTCGAACCTCGAATTCACATCGGTGGATGTCGGCAACACCGCCAACAATGTGATCCCGGCCCAGGCGCGGGCGAAATTCAACATCCGCTTCAACGATCTCCATACCCAGGAAACGCTCCGGCAACTGGTCGAGCAGCGGCTGGCCGCGGCGGCGGGAAATCGCATTCGCGCCCGGATCGTGTGGGAGCCCTCCAATGCCAACGTCTTCGTGACCAAGCCCGGCGCCTTCACCGACCTCGCGGTGGAAGCGATCGAGGAAATCACCGGCCGGCGGCCGGAATTGAGCACTTCGGGCGGCACTTCGGACGCGCGCTTCATTTCAGGCTACTGCCCGGTCATCGAGTTCGGCCTGGTCGGCCAGACCATGCACCAGATCGACGAGCGCACGCCGGTGTCCGATCTGGAGCAACTGACGAAAATCTATCGCCGTATCCTCGATCGTTATTTCGCCTGAGGCGCATCGTCGTCGGTGTGCCCCCATCTCCCCGCTCTAGGCGGGGAGAGGGTTGGGGTGAGGGACTCTTTCCACGAGTTCGACCCGCGCAGAGCCTCCTCACCCGATCACTTCGTGATCGACCTCTCCCCGCAAGCGGCCGCAAGCTGGGAGAGGTATGAAAGAGCCGGGAAGAGGTGAGGAAGGCCTCAATAATCGACCCGCACCAGATAGAGCCCTTGCGGTGGCGCCACTGGGCCGCAGGCCGTTCGGTCCCGCGCGGCCAGGGCATTGGCAAGATCATCGCCGCTCCAACGGCCTTCGCCGACCCAGACCAGCGAACCGACCATCGAGCGGACCTGGCTGTGCAGGAACGAGCGCGCCGAGGTAACGATGCGGACGGCATCGCCGTCCCTGAGGACGTCGAGCTGGTCGAGGGTCTTCTCCGGCGATTTGGCCTGGCATTCGGTGTCGCGAAAGGTGGTGAAGTCGTGCTTACCGACCAACCGCTGCGCTGCCCGATGCATGGCCTCCGTGTCGAGCGGCCGCGGCAGCCGCCAGGCATGGCCGATGTCAAGTGCGAGGTTGGCGCGGCGATTGGCGATGCGATAGAGATAGTGCCGCCGTTTTGCGGAAAACCGCGCCTCGAAAGTGTCCGGCACGATCTCCGCGCTGAGCACGCCGATCGGATGCGGCCTCAAATGCGCATTGAGCCCATCGCGAAAGCGGCCCGGCACGAAGTGTTTGGCAATGTCGCAGTGGGCGACCTGGGCCAGCGCATGCACGCCGGCATCGGTGCGGCCGGCGCCATGAACGCGGACCTCTTCGCCGCAGATCGCCTTCACCGCATCTTCCAGCGCGCCCTGCACCGAAGGGCCATTGTCCTGGAACTGCCAGCCGCAGAACGGGGCGCCGTCATATTCGATGGTGAGTTTGTAGCGGGGCATCAGGGAAGCCGTAGCGGCGGCCGCAGCGGCGTGCCGCGTAAGAATTCCTCTGCGTTCATCGGCGCCTTGCCGGCCCGCTGCAATTGGAGAATCCGCAACGCCCCGGACTGGCAGGCAATGGAGAGATGCTCGTCGAGCACCTCGCCGGGAGCACCAAGGCCCTCGATGATTACCCCGCGCAGGATCTTGACGCGAACTGGCTCGCCATCGATCGGGATTTCACACCATGCCCCAGGAAAGGGCGACAGTCCGTGGATGTGCCGCAGCACAACTCGCACCGATCCGTTCCAGTTGATCCGCGCCTCGGCCTTTTCGATCTTGGCGGCATAGGTGACGCCCTGCTCGCTTTGTCGCGTGAGGTGCAGCTTGCCGCACTCCAGCGCGCCGATCGCGCGCGCCATCAACTCGCCGCCGAGCCGCGCCAGCGCGTCGTTCAGATCGCCCGCCGTCATCGCATCCGTAATCGCCATACGCTCGGCCATGGCCACGTCGCCGGTATCCAGACCGGCATCCATCTTCATCACCATCACGCCGGTCTCGTCATCGCCGGCCATGATGGCGCGATGGATCGGCGCCGCCCCGCGCCAGCGCGGCAGCAGCGACGCATGCAGGTTGAAACAACCGAGCTTGGGGGTGTCGAGAATGGCCAGCGGCAGGATCATGCCATAGGCGACGACCACGGCCGCAGCAGCGTTGTGGTTGCGAAATTCCTCGAGCGCTGCCGGCGTCTTCAGGGTGGTTGGCGTCAGAACGGCAATGCCAAGTCGGCGCGCCTCCCGCTCGACCGGGCTCACTTGCAGCTTCATACCGCGCCCTGCTGGCTTGGCCGCGCGAGTGTAAGCCGCCACAATGGCATGGCCACGATCATGAAGTGCACGCAGAGCCGGCACCGCGAATTCCGGCGTGCCCATGAAGATCAAGCGCAGCGGCATGGCGTGAAAATTCCCGCCGAACGTTCGATTTACCCGTCATGGCCGGGCTTGTCCCGGCCATCCACGTCTTGAACCTCGGCAAGAAGACGTGGATGCCCGGCACAGGGCCGGGCATGACGACAAGGGGGTGTGGCTACTCCGCCGCGCGCTTGGCGGCCTTGGTGAATTTCTTCAGCACGCGGTCGCGCTTCAGCTTCGACAGATGGTCCACAAACAGCACGCCGTTGAGATGATCAATCTCGTGCTGGATACAGGTGGCGAACAGGCCCTCGGCATCTTCCTCCTGCAGCTTGCCGTCGAGATCGGTGAAGCGCACCCTAACCCTGGCCGGCCGCTCCACCTCCTCGTAATATTCGGGGATCGACAGGCAGCCTTCTTCATAAAGCGACATCTCTTCCGACGACGACAGGATTTCCGGATTGATGAAGACCCGGGGTTGCGGCTTGCCCTCACCGTCCTCGTTTTTCTTGGCCAGGTCCATCGTGATCAGCCGCAATGGCTGCGCGACCTGGATCGCGGCGAGCCCGATCCCGGGCGCATGGTACATGGTCTCCAACATGTCGTCGGCGAGCCTGCGAATCTCCACCGTGATCGCTTCGACGGGCTTGGAGACGAGCCGCAGCTTCTTGTCGGGCAGGATGATAATTTCTCTGATGGCCATGGCGCGCGATTTAAGCTGCTGATTTGGCGGGGTCAATGCGTTGGAACCAGCCGCCGCCCGCGGGTTGCGGCGGAGCCGTGAGGACAGCGTTAACCACGATAATCAACCGGCGATCCACCATAATTGTTCTCTCTTCGTTCGCGTTCAAGGCCGAATCGGTTACAACGGCGCCATGAACCAGATTCTTTTCATGATCGGCGACCTGCCGATCCGCATCGGCGCGGCGTTGGCAGGCTTTGGCGCGGTGGTGCTTTTGCTGTTGCTGACCATTGCCATTGTCATTGCCCGTTCCAGCCGGCGTGGCGCCGAACTGGCAATGGCGCAGGCCCTTCGCGCCGACGAGCTTGAGGAGCGTCTGGGGGAAATGCTACGGGCCCAGAGCGAGGCCACCGGCCGCGTCGATGCCATGGGCCAGGCCCTGGCCGGCCGCCAGGCGGAGATGGCACGCGCCGTCAATGAGCGGCTGGACTCGGTGACCCATCGCGTCGGCCAGTCGATGGAGCAGACCACCCGCCATACCATGGACTCGCTGCGCGTGCTGCACGAACGGCTCGGCATCATCGATAACGCGCACAAGAACCTCACCGACCTGACGTCGCAGGTGACCACGCTGCGCGATGTCTTGGCCAACAAGCAGTCGCGCGGGGCGTTCGGACAGGCGCGGATGGAAGCCATCGTCCAGGACGGCATGCCGAAGGGGAGTTACGAGTTCCAGTTCACGCTTTCCAATGGCAAACGGCCGGATTGCGTGGTGTTCCTCCCCGATACGCGGCCGCTCTGTATCGACGCCAAGTTTCCGCTGGAGGCGATGACCGCGCTGCACGACGCCCGCAGCGACGAGGACAGGAAATCCGCCGCCCAGCGGCTGCGTGCCGACGTGTTGAAGCATGTCAGCGACATCGCCGAAAAATACCTGGTTGCCGGAGAGACCCAGGATAGCGCGCTGATGTTCGTGCCCTCCGAATCGGTCTACGCCGAGATTCATGACGGGTTCGACGACGTGATCCAGAAAGCCTATCGCGCCCGCGTCGTGCTGGTGTCGCCGTCGCTGTTGATGCTGGCGATCCAGGTCATGCAGCAGATTCTCAAGGACGCGCGGATGCGCGACGCCGCCGACCAGATCCGCACCGAGGTGCTCAACCTCGGCGACGATCTCAACCGGCTACGTGACCGCGTGCTCAAACTGCAGAAGCATTTCAGCGATGCCAACGAAGATATCCGACAGATCCTGATTTCCGCCGACAAGATCGAAAAACGGGCCGGGCGGATCGAGGAGCTGGATTTCAGCAAGGCCGAGACCCCCGCCGAGCCCCCGCGCAAGCCCGCGCCGCCGGAGCTATTCCCGCTGCCGCGCCAGCTGCAGGCGGGGGAGTGAGGCCCACCGCACTCGTCATCGCCCGGCTTGACCGGCTTGACCGCGCGATCCAGGCGGAATTGGTGGGTTTTGCGAAGAGCTCAACTGACCCTACGAAATCTGATCTTTTCGGCATCGTCTCAGGTCCTCATCCTGAGGAGCATCGCGTTAAGCGATGCGTCTCGAAGGATGGCTGCAAACGACGGCGCAAGCGGCCATCCTTCGAGACGCGAGCCGATGGCTCGCTCCTCAGAGGATGAGAATGTTTTCGATTTCGTCCAAAGAATTTTTCATTTGGCAAATTGACGGGTCGGCCACGCAACTTCTGGCTGCATGAACGTTCGCTTGCCAGGATTATGACCGGCTT
>Ga0182012_10004325_pt1 | contig 14876 bp, 7 predicted proteins | sample 612S2SmetaG_FD_120486 | JGI IMG/M metagenome (GOLD analysis project Ga0182012, IMG submission 120486) | Permafrost microbial communities from Stordalen Mire, Sweden - 612S2S metaG | ecosystem: Environmental > Terrestrial > Soil > Wetlands > Permafrost | place: Sweden: Stordalen | collected... | reverse complement strand
TCCGCCCCGGAGGTGGAGTGGCCTCCCCGCACGTCGCCGTCCCCGACCTGGACCGGTACGGCATGGACCACCACGGCCCAGGGCGTGTCGGTGGCCGTTCCGGTCAACGCAGTCGCCGGCTCGCAGTACACGGTGGCGTTCGCCACATGCGACTCAGCGGCATGCAGCCCCACCAACAGTGTGGTCCTGACGGTGCCCACGTCTCCTACCAACTGGAAGACCATCGGCTATCAATCCGCCTATCCGCATGTTGCCACCTTCGCTACGCCCGGACAGCCTTTCGCCACCACCTTTCTGGCCTCCGACAACTCGATCTGGAACGCCAGTGAATTCAGTCACGACGTCGTTGAGATCAAAGGCAACGGCACGGCGGCGCGTGGGGTGGAGGTCGTCTCCCCCAAGGGGTCCTCCTCGCTGTTTCGTACACCGTTCGCCGACTGTGGGTCCTCACCGTGCATTCCCTCGGCTGTCAGCGCGCAGAGCGAACAGGTGATCACCTCCGGCGGGGATATCTGGCTGACGTTCGGAGGTTGGAGGTGGGACAGGTCGTCAGCCCCTCCGAACCACTCCGAAGTGGTGGCCTTCGATCCGGCCACCAAGAAATTCTGCACCTATCTCGTCCCTGGGAACAACAATGAAATCGCGGGCATCGCCGTCACGGGAAGCGGAACACACAGCCGGGTGTGGTTCGTCGAGTCACGGGGCTCCGGTGGGCATCCATCCCTCGATGCCTTCGACCCTTCGGCCGTGGGCGAGGGCTGCGACGGGCGCTCCAACGAGGCGTACGTGCTTCCGGGGTCGGTCGAGTTGCTCACCTGGCCGTCGACTGGCGGCCAGTGGCCGGCGCAGATTGCCGTCGACCCGTCCTCTCCGACCCTCTGGATCACCGACTTCGACGGGTACGCGGTTAACGGGAGGATGTACAGCGATATCGATCAGGTGAACATCTCCGATCCCGTCGATCCGAAGGTGGAGCACCGGTACGTGATCCCCTCAACCAATCCGGCATCCCTCTTCGGCCCGAAGCCTTGGTACATCGTGGCCCCACCGCATTCAGATGACGTCTACGCCATCGACAACGGGGACAACGAGATCGTCCGGCTCAACAAGGTCACCGGACAGATGGATGAACTTCCCATTCCGCTCACGTCGGACTTTGAAAATGGCTTCGGCTTGGCTCTGTCCTCCGGCCGGCTCTATTTCACCCTGGCCGATGACTATCCGGACCTGTTCGGCGCGGCGTCGGCCTTCGGCTACGTCACGCTGTCCTCCTGGACGCCGGGCTCGTCTCATGCCGATGGCGTGATCTATTCCGGATTGCCCGCAGTGACCGACCCGGGCACCAAGGCCGACTACCGCGCCATCGCCATCGGACCCACCGGACAGGTGGCGATCACCGACAAATTCGGAATGATCCGGTTGACACCGGGCCCGTGACGCTGGTTCGCTCCGGGGGGGAGGGAATCAGGGAACCCGGTGCCTCACCGACGGCCCATGACCGGATCGTTGCCGGTGAAGTACACGGTGTCCTGGGCGTAGAGGTTGCCGGTGGTGCCTAGGTGCTGTTCGGCGCTGGCCAGGCAGGGGGTGTCGTACCCGTTGGCCGTCTTCTTGCACAGGGCCAGCTTGTCCACGGTCTTGCCGTTGGGCTTGAGGAAGTAGATGGTGCCGGACGGGATGGAGTTCCCGTAGAAGAACTGGACGACGGCCGTGATCGGAGTCAGGTTGGAGGTGTAGGGGGCGAAGTTTCCGAAGGCCTCGACGATGTCGCCCTCACACTTGGTGGTCCCGGTCGGGGGGCAGAGAGCCGGCTCGGCCGAGGGCGCCAGGGACTGGAGGGTCACCGCCACCGGGGGCTGGTTGCCGATGACCGATCCCGAGGCGAAGGGCAGGTTCAGTGGGGTGGCCACCGCCTTTTTGGTGGGCTTTCTGGGCAGGGTCAGGATCACCTTGGCCTTGGCCGACTTGAGGGTCTTTTTGGTGCTGGCCAGGGGGATGCCCGGGGCGGCCACGGCCTTGGTGCCGTTGCCGGCTGCGACCACCACCACCCCGATGGATCCGAGGGAGGTGGAGGCGTCCCCGGCGTTGGTGGAGGTCACCGAGCCGGTGCCGGTGATGGTGATCCCGTTGGCCAGCCCGGTGGTGTTGACCAGCAAGTTGAGGGTGTCCGAGGTCCCGGCCGCCAGGGTCCCGATGGAACACGTCACAGACCCCGATCCCGACCCGGAGCTGGCACAGGTGGTGCCCGAGGCCGACATGGCGGCCAGGTCGAAGGTGAGGGGGGCACCCCCGTCGGTCACGTGCACCGTGGCCGACAGACCGGTCACCGAGGCCTTGGAGGTGTTGGCGACGGTGGCCCCCCAGCCGCCGTCGGTGCCACCCGACACCTGGTTCTGGAGGGGCGGTGTGGAGGCGGGCACCTGGTAGACGGGGTGGCTGGGGGCCGGATCCACCGTGGTGGAGCCGAGGGAGCCCACCCCCGACGGCGGGGTGCAGGAAATCGACTCCGAGGTGGGGGTCCCGTGGACCACCAAGGTCACCTCGGCCGAGATGTGGCCCGGGACGAAGACGACCTCACCGGTACCGGGCCCGGCCTGCCAGGTCACGGGATTGTAGGACGTGCCGTAGGTGTAGGAGGTGTTCGGCACCAGCGGGGAATCGGTCTTCGGCAGATTGTTGGCCGCCGCGGATTCAGTATCGGGGTTGACCGCTCCGCTCGGGGTGCCGCCGACCGAGGTCAGGCCGTCCTCGGTGGTGGTCTGGGAGGCGATGGTGAGTGAGGTGCCCCCGACCGAGATGAAGTGGTTGATCACCGACTCCGGGATCGTGACCTGGGCGCCCAGGGCGGTGGGGAAGGTCCCTCCGACGTCGACACTGGTGGGCGGAGACTGGGACTCCGAAAACACCACCGGGAAGTCCACGGTCCCTGAGAGACCCGGGACGGTGCACGAGTAGCCGGTGCCGACACCGACGGTGAAGGTGGAGGAGGCCTCGGCCCGGCTGCCGCCGTTGTTGCTCACGGTCTGCCCGGTGAAGGTCCGGGTGATCGACGTCCCCTCGGCATCCGTCTCCGTCACGGTCGCCGTGTAGGTTCCGGCACCGGCGTAGGTGTAGGTGGTGGTCGGGACCGAGGTGTCGGCGGTTCCACCGTCGCCGAAGGTCCAGGCGTAGTTGACGATCGGTGACCCCGGGGCCGCCGAGGCCGAGGCGTCGAAGGTGGTGGCCGTGCCGGCCGGGGCCGGGGTGACCGTCAGTGCCGCCTCGGGGGCCTGGTCGGGGGTGATGGCCAGGTCCAGTGGATCGCCACCGGCGTCGACCGGCGTGCCGGCCGTGTCGGTGGCGATGTCGATCGGGGTGACCTGATCGGCCAGATTGGCCACGTAGGCGGTCGACCCGTCAGGGGTGATGGCGATGGAGGCAGGATTGCCGCCCACGGTGATGGGACTCCCCGGTACCCCGGTGGAGATGTCGATCGGGGTGACCGTTCCGTCACCCGAATTGGCCACGTAGGCGGTCGACCCGTCAGGGGTGATGGCGATAGCGGTGGGATCAGTACCGACCCGGATCGAAGCGCCGGCGATGGCGGTGGAGGTGTCGATCGGCGTGACGATGCCACTGGCGGAGTCGACCACGTAGACCGCCGAGCCGTCGGGGGTGATGGCGATGGCGTCGAGGGTCCCCCCGACCGGGATGGGCAGTCCCGCTGTGTTGGTGGCGGTGTTGATCGGGGTGACCGTTCCGTCACCCGAGTTGGCCACGTAGGCGGTCTTGCCGTCAGGGGAGATGGCGATGGCAGACGGAGAATCTCCGACGGCAATGGGGGACCCCGCGGAATTGGTGGTGGTGTTGACCGGGGTGACCTGGTCGGTCGCCGTGTCGGCCACATAGACGGTCTTGCCGTCCGGGGTGATGGCGACCCCCTCGGGGTCACCACCGACCGTTATCGGACTCCCCACGGCGTCGTCGGACAGGTTCACCGGGGTGACCACGGTGGATTCGAAGCCGCCGCTCACATAGGCCATCTGTCCGTTGGGGGTGATGGCGATGTCGTTGGGTTCGGTTGTGTTGAACGGAAATGCGGTGTCCGGCGTGGCGGTGGCGGTGTCGACCGGGGTGATGAGATTGGGACCGGGGTCGGTGACAAAGGCGATGGGGTCGTGCGCACCTGCCGCCGAGGCGATCACCGGTGCCGGACTGGGAAGCGTGCAGGAGAAGTTGGCGTAGGGGTTGCCGGCCACCTCGAGGTTGAAGGCGCTGACGTTCAGATCGGGCGTCACCGACACCTGGGCACCGGTACCGGTGAAGGTGGGCGCCGACGTGGCGATTCCGGTCATCGTGAACGAATTCCCCACGGCTGGGGTGAGTGAGGGGCCGAAGTTGAGGGTGGCGGTCGTCGATCCCTGCATGGTCCCGGTGGCATGGACGGTCGTGGAGAACGAGGAGGTGACACTGGCACCCTGCCCGTACACGCTGTCGATGTCATTGGTGATGCTGGCCGGGATGGTCATCCCCCACTGGTAGGCGCCAACCGAAAACGTCGACTGGTTGGGGATCACCGACGGGATGGACCCGGTGATGACCGTCGGGAACTCGGTGGTCCCGACAATCGGGACGATGCAGGTGGTATTGAAGGTGGGGGTGGCCGTCGTCGATTCAAAGGCGCCGATGTCGCAGATGGTGGCGGGACGCGGCGCTCCGCGCTGATCGGTGGCCGGGCAGAGGGTGGGACCGGTCACTCCGCCGATGGCCGCGCTCCCGGGGTCGAGGGCGATGGTCTGGGTCGGGCCCCCGTTGTCCGCGAGGCCGGCCGGGGCCAGCCCGGACGCCGTGTTGTTGAGGGAGCCGGCTGCGGTGAACCCGCAGGTGTGATCGTCGGCCAGGTTGTCGCCGAGGTCGGTGATGGAACTGTTGGTCCCGCAGTCCCCACCGGAGGAGGCGGAGGCCAGGATGCTGGCCCCGATGCTCATCGTGCTGCCGTAGTTGTTCCAGATGCCGCCGCCGCCGTATCCGGCACCGTTGCCGGAGAAGGTGCTGTTGGTGATGGTGGTGGTGGACGCCAGCGAGGTGGTCCCGATGGCGCCGCCGTAGTTGGGTGTGAAGTTGCCGACGAAAGTGCTGTTGGAGACGGTCAGGGTGCCCTCGTTGAGGATCCCTCCGGACTCCCCGATGGTGGTGTTCCCCGAAAAGGTGCTGCCGGAGATGCTGGCAGTCGAACCGTTGTCGACCATGATGGCGCCGGCCCCGTAGCCCTCCGAGTTCGACGAGTTGCCGGTGAAGGTGCTGTCGGTCACGGTGAGCGGTCCGGAACTGGAGATGGCACCGCCGAAGAAGGAGGTGGCATTGTCCGAGAACACGACTTCGGACACGGTCAGTTCCCCTCCGTTGTTCCAGATGCCGCCTCCTCCCGATGAACTGTCGTTGCCGCCGGCGATGGTGAGCCCGGATACCGTGGTCGGCTGGGACCCGCCGTCGTAGAGGACCCCGCTGGTCCCGTCGCCGTTGACCGTCACCACGTTCGCACCGGGGCCGCTGATGGTGAGCCCACTGATGTTCAGCCGGCTCCCGAGCGTGATGTTCGAACATGACGGGGAGAGGTCGAAGGTGATGGTGTCGCCGGTAGTGGCGTTTGCCACTTCGTTGGGCAACGATCCGGCTGTCGACGGGTTACCGGAACAGTTGGTCACCACATCGTCTGCGGCACCGGCCCGGGTGGTGGGCAGTGCCACCGCCGACACCGAGAGGACACCGATCAGGAGCAACCCGACCGGGCCCATGGTGCGGGCCCTGTGACGACGCGGGACATCCGGACGCGCATTCGTTGACATCTTCGCCTCTGCTTCCGCCACACCCCTGTGCAGCCCCGCCCGTACCATACTTGAGCCCGATCCGTCCATGTCGGTGGACCGCCACGCAGCACACGGACGTCGTGCAGGAGGGAGGAACCGGGCTCAGAATTGCAGGGACAGCCTGACCGAGCCACCCCGATGGGCGAAGAAGGTTCCCTCGCCGGACGCCGATGCCAGGCCGTCGGTCCCCGAACCGACCACCACAGTCAACGATCCCTTGACGGTGGAATTGGCGTAGGTCCCGACGTGCTGGATGACCATGCTGCCGTCCCGGCCGGCGGCCGCACCCCGGAAGCGCTCCAATCCGACGTAGTGGGTCGATCCGTCCGCGGCGTACGCCACCAGCCACTGGGTGGTCGATTCACCCTGCATCTCGCCCCAGTAGACGCTGGTCCAGGTGGCCCAGGCGATCTTCGGGAGATCGTGCGAGTCGTCGAGGGCGGATTCCTCCCAGGTGATGACGTCGAAGCGTGCCGCTATCTGGGTTTCGGCCACGATCCTCGTTTCCGGTGGTCGGTGCTGACGCCGATGTCAGCGAACTCCATCCTTGCCGACGGGATCCTCCGACGCACATCGGCCCCCGTGGCCAGGTCCCTCGGCCCGACCGGAGCGGATCGGACGGCGGTCCGGGGGTGCTGAGCCGCTCAGCGCCGACCCATGACCGGATCGTTGCCGGTGAAGTACACGGTGTCCTGGGCGTACCTGTTGCCGGTGGTACCCAGGTGCTGCTCGGCGGTGGCCAGGCAGGGGGTGTCGTACCCGTTGGCCGTCTTCTTGCACAGGCTCAGCTTGTCCACGGTCTTGCCGTTGGGCTTGAGGAAGTACACCGAACCGGTCGGGATCGTCGCACCGTAGAAGAACTGGACCACGGCGGTGATCGGGGTCAGCTTGGAGGTGTAGGCGGCGAAGTTCCCGAAGGCCTCGACGATGTTCCCCTGGCACCGGGTGGACCCGGTCTGTGGGCAGAGGGCCGGCTCGGCCGAAGAGGGGAGCGACTGGAGGGTCACCGCCACCGGTGGTTGGTTGCCGATGATCGCTGCGGACACGAAGGGCAGGGCCCGCCGGGCCCCGGCCTTTTTGGCGGTCTTCTTGGGCAGGGTCAGGGTGACCTTGGCCTTGGCTGTCCTCAGGGGCTTTTTGGTGCTGGCGAGGGGGATTCCCGGCGCCGCCACCGCCTTGATGCCGTTGCCGGCCTGGACCACGGTCACCTCGATGGCGCCCAGGCTGGATGAATGACCGGAGGCGTTGGACGAGGTGACGGCGGCTGCCCCGGCGATGGAGGCCCCCGGGGTCAGGTCGCCCGTGTCCACCAGCACGTCGAGTGTGGCGGAGTCGCCGGCGCCCAGTTCTCCCACGGAGCAGGTCAACTTGCCCGATCCTGCCGGTGAACAGGAGGTACCCGAGGCCGCCATGGCCGCGGTGTCGAAGGCCACCGTCGGCCCACCGTCGGTGGCAGTGACTGCGGCCGACACTTTGGTCACCGTGTCCTCTGAGGTGTTGGCGATGGTGACCGCCCATCCCCCGTCGGTCCCGGCGCTCACCTGGTTCTGGAGCGGTGGGGTGGTCGCCGGGACCTGAAAGCTCGGGGTGCTGGTGGGTGGGGTGACCGTGGTGGAGTTCAGGGCGGCCACTCCGCTCGGCGCCCTACAGGTGATCTGGAGGGTGGAGGGGGTGCCGTGGATCACGTACGTGGCGAAGTCCACGATCGCGCCCGGAACGAAGTCGACCAGGCCGGTCCCCGGACCGGTCTGCCAGGTGACCGGGTTGTAGGTGGTGTCGAAGGTGTAGGGGGTGTTGGACACGAAGTCCTGGTCGGTGGCCGGCAGATCGGTGGCCGCCGCCTGCTCCGTGTCGGGGCTGACCGCCCCGCTGGGCGCTCCCATCGATGTGGTGCCGTCGATGGTGACCGTCTGGGACCCCACCGTGAACTGGGTCGCCCCGGCGGAGATGGCCTCGTTGATGACACTGGCCGGCACGGTGACCTGGGCGGCCAGTGCTGTCGGGAAGGTCCCGCCCCTGGTGATTGTGTGCGGTGGTGCCGGGACGGAGGACAGGACGACCGGGAAATCGATCACCCCGAGCGGGGCGGGGAGGGTGCATGCGTAGTCGGCCTCGACGGCGGGCGTGTACGTGAAGTTGTCGGCCGGGGTGGACGGGGACGGGTACCAGGTGGTGACGGATACCTCGACCGCCCCGATCGCCCCGGCCGGGTCGACGGCGGTGATGGAGGTGTCCGACTTGACCTCGAAGCTGGTGGCCGGTGTCGAGCCGAAGTCCACCGCGGAGGCACCGAGGAGGTGGGTCCCGGTGATGGTCACCGTGGTACCGCCGGTGAGCGGGCCGGAGGTCGGGGAGAGCGCGGTCACCGACGGAATCAGGGGGGTGGCCGAAGAGAAGTAGGACCCGTCCACGTCGACTGTGTAGGTGTCGCCCGGTTGGAGTTCGGTGTTGGTCGACACCTCCTGGTCCGTGTACCACGATCCGAAGGTGAATGTGATCTGGGTCGTCGACCACGACGACACGTTGACTCCGATGCAGTCATTTCCGTAACCGGCCTGCCAGCCCTGGGTCCGGTCCTCCAGGGTGAGGTCTCCGTAGGGGAGATTGACGCCGGAAGCGCTGCATCCGGCGCCTGTGGTGGCGCCCGGTTCCGATCCGAAGCCGGTTCCGGTCACGACCACCTGGGGATCGGTGTTGGGGCCGGAGAAGGTGACCCCGGTCACATCGGCGGTCGGGAGGGTCGCCTCCACCACGGCATTGTCGGTGGGGTCGTCCATGACCAGCTGGTCCGATGGGTTGATGGTGACGCCCATGACGTCCGCGGTGATGTTGAGCGGGGTGAGCACTCCACCGGTGACGGGTGTGTCGAACAGGGTGCCGGTCGAACTGGCCAGGGCGGAGACGCCGGATCCGTCTGAGACGAAGACGTCACCCGACGAGTCGGCGGCCACGGCCTCGTAGTCGAACTGGGGGAGACTGAGGCCGGTCTCCAGGGTGGCGGGGGTGTTGACCGTGACGGATGTACCGAACAGGGTGCCGGTGTAGGACGGGAGGGCGGTCAACGTCTGATCGAGCGAATCGGCGATGAACAGGTCGCCGAACGGGTCAAAGGCCAGCCCCGTCGGAGAGGACAGGCCGGTGACCAGGGTGGTGGGCGTGTCGGCGGAGACCGAGTGTCCGAAGATCGAGCCGGTAGCGGCGGGTAGCACGTCCACCGTGCCGTCGGTGTCGTCGGTGTAGTACAGATTCCCGTTCTGATCGAAGGCCAGGGAGTCGATGGCCGGCTCGGTCAGTACCGGGGTGAGCGTGTCGGCGGTGACGAAGGTGCCGAAGATCTCGGTCGACGTGCCCGACAGGGCCAGGACCCGTGACGAGTTGGTTCCGTAGGAGACGAAGAGGTCCCCGCTGTTGCAGGCCAGTGCGGCCGACCCGGAGACGACGGCGACCTCCGTCGGCGTGCCGGCCGTGACGGCATGGCCGAAGAGCGTTCCCGAAAAGGCCGGGTTCACGAAGATCTGTCCGTTGTCGTCCAGCACGTAGAGGTTGCCGGCCGAGTCGTAGCAGCTGGCCACGGGGTCGCTGATGCCCTGGGCCGCGGTGACCAGCGGCATCAAGCTCTCGGCGGCGGCCGGCGTGGCGACCACCACGGCGGCCGCCACCAGTGTCCCGGCCAGGAGGATCACCGCCAGCAGCGATAGGAGCACGGCACGCAGCCGCCGGCCTGCTCCGATGGGAACTCTGTTGAGTCTGGACATGGGGCCACCCTCCCGCACGTGATTCCGCCGACCGCGTCCGCGGTCAAACTACCCCAGCGACGGTCTCGGTGCCCGAGGAGGTCGAGGTTGTGGGCCTGGGAGCCCGGGAGAAGCCATCTATCCCTCAAGTGGTCGGCGGAACGGGTCGACGTCAGGGGAGAAGCCCGATTCCGTCTTCCCGAACGACCTCCTCCCCTTCGCGGGGGCCACAGCGGATGTGGAACCCACATCCGGCGTCGCACTGCTGTTCAGGAAGTCACCACTGGAGGAAACGTGCTCACTCCACTCTCTGTCCGGCCCATGGGCCGGCCGGCTGCCTGCCACTCTGACTCCCGGACGTCCCGGTGGTCCCGGACGTCATCGACGTCGTGAAGGGTCATACCTACGGGTGGAAGCTGATCGTGGCGGCGCTGTTCCTCATCGGAGTGGGGGCATCTCTGGTCGGGGCCCAGGCCCTGGCCCGCACCGACTCCCAACGCTCACTGCAGGCCTCCTCGACATCCTCGGCCGAGATCGCATCGGCCCTCCGGCTCGCCATCCAACGGGAACAGGACCTGGCCGTCAACACCGGCGCCTTCGTCATCAGCGATCCGGGCTCATCCGAGGGCCACTTCCAGGCCTGGGTCCGGGCCGACAGTCTCTTCCAACGCTTTCCGGCCCTGATAGGTATCGGCTTCGTCACCTTCGTCACCGCCCGGGGCCTGGCCGGATACGTGGCCGGCGTGGATGCATCACTCCCCCCTCCGACGGTGCCTTTCCGGGTGAGTCCTCCCGGGGTCCGGCCGTGGTACTGCTTCGCCTCCCTCACCGAGTCGGCCAGTGGCCGGCTGACATCACCGACGAATCTCGACCTGTGTGCCACCACCCTCGGGCCCGCCTTCATCCGCACCCGCGATTCGGGGCAGAGCACGTACCAGCCATACGGGTCCGGTCGGTCCACCGACCTGGCGGTGGGCACCGCCATCTATGCAGCTGGTTCCGTCCCGACCACCTTGGCCGGTCGGCAGGCCGCTTTCGTCGGCTGGGTGGGGCTCCAGGTCGCCCCGGCAACGATTCTGACCGCCGCCCTCCAGGGTCATCCCGATACGGCGTTGACCTTCCGGTTCGGATCGCCATCTTCTGTGGCTTTCCGGTCCGGGCGGGCACCGGCAGGAGCCCACGAGGCGACAGTCAACCTCCACAACGGGTGGTCGGTCCAGGTCTTCTCCGCCGTCGCCAGTGGCGAGGTATTCGCCAACGGCAACGCCACTGCCCTCTTCGTCAGTGGCGTGCTCTTCAGCGCGGTCCTGGCCCTCTTGATCTACGTGCTGGCCACCAGTCGGTTCCGGGCCCTGATTCTGGTGCGGGAGCGCACCGACGAACTGCGTCATCAGGCCCTCCACGACCCGCTGACCGGACTTCCAAACCGGTCCCTGATCCTGGACCGGCTGGACCACATGATGCTCCGCGGCCGCCGCGACCACTCACCGGTGGCTGCCCTGTTCATCGACCTCGACGACTTCAAGGACATCAACGACACCTTGGGCCATGCGGTCGGCGACGAACTGCTCGTGGCCGTGGGCAACCGCCTGACCGGCGCCCTCCGCCGGGGTGATTCCGTCGGTCGGCTGGGGGGCGACGAGTTCGTCGTCCTGGCCGAGGGCGCTTCCCTGGCCGGGGGAGCTGTCGCCGTGGCCGACCGGGTCCTCGAGGTCCTGTCGCCGGGCTTCGTGATCGCCGGGGCCGATCGACCGCTGCTGGTCACGGCCAGTGTCGGGTACGCCGAAGGTGACCGGATCACACCCGGGCGCCTGCTGCAGGATGCCGATATCGCCCTGTACCGGGCCAAAGCGGAGGGAAAGCAGCGTGCCGTGGGCTTCACACCCGCCCTGGGGGCTGACGTCGAACGGCATCGCAGCATGGAGGTGGATCTCGACGCCGCCCTTGAGCGGGAGGAGTTCTTTCTGCTCTACCAACCCACGGTGGATCTGGCCACCGGTGACCTGACCGGGGTGGAGGCCCTGCTGCGGTGGCGACACCCGCGCCGGGGTCTGGTCATGCCCGACGGGTTCATTCCGGCGCTGGAGTCGAGTGGGATGATCCTCGCCGTCGGTGCGTGGGTTCTGGACGAGGCGTGTCGACAGGGCGAGGCGTGGGCCCGGGCCGGTCATCGGCTGAGGGTCTCCGTCAACGTCTCGGGGCGCCAGATGGAAGGCGACCGCATCATCCAAGACGTGAGCCTCGCCGTGTCCCGGAGCGGCTTCGATCCAGCCCTGTTGGTTCTGGAACTCACCGAAACGGTGCTCATCAGGAACATCGACGCCAGCCTGTCGAGGCTGACGGCATTGAAGGGGATGGGCATCCGGATCGCCATCGACGATTTCGGCACCGGGTATTCGTCACTGGCCCAGCTGCGACGGTTCCCCATCGACATCCTGAAGATCGACCAGTCGTTTGTGGCCGGGATCGACGGAACTGCCGAATCGGTGGCACTGGTGCGGGCCCTGATCCAGCTGGCGAAGGTCCTCGGCCTGGAATCGGTGGCGGAGGGGATCGAAACAGATGACCAATGGGGAATCCTGAAGCACGAGGGCGTTGACACCGGTCAGGGGTACCTGATCTCCCGACCGCTGGATCCCGGGGCGGTGGTCGGTTTCCTCACCTCACGGGCTGTCCCCTCCTCCCGGACCGCCTGAGCCGGTCACCGCCCTCACTGGGCCGACACCGGCCCGGCTCCCCCGGACCGCCTGAGCCGGTCACCGCCCTCACCGCCCTCACCGGGCCGACACCGGCCCGGCTCCCCCGGACGTGCCTCGCCGTGCCCGCCCGGTGAAGACGGCCAGCACGTCCCCGATGGCCTGCTCCCGTCCCAGGGCGTCCGGAACCGGCAGGTGGGTCTGGATGTGGTAGCGGTTCCGCCGGCCGTCCTTCTCCTTGACCACGTAGCCCGCTTCGGTCAGGTCGGTGACGATGGCGTAGGCGTGGCGTTCGGTGATCCCGAGGGTCGCCGAGATGTCGCGGAGGCGGACGGCGGGATCGTCGGCGATGCACAGGAGCACCCGGCCGTGATTCGTGAGGAAACTCCACGTCATCCCGGCAGGATATCAGTGCAATATAGAAATAAGTTGCTAGTAACATGGTTCGGGGAATAGTGTGGGGGGCGACCCCACGGACGTCCGTCGGACAGACGGTTATCTATTCCTGGGGGCCTTGAAGGAGCACCTGTGCCCGCCTCCCCTCGGTCGTACGGCCGCCTCTCGCGCCCGGACGTGGCGAGGCCCTCTGTCACCTCCCCCCCTCACGCCTGGTGGTCGCAGCGGGTCCGCGTCATCGCCACACTGGCCGTGGTGGTGGCGGCGGTGGCCCTGACTCTCGGCGGCGTGGGGGAGTCACTGCTCGCTTCGGCGGCGCCCACGGCACCGACGGCCAGCCAGTGCAATCCTCCGGCCTATCCGACGGGCGCCGGGCGCCAGGTTTCCTGCACGATCGACATCGTCAACTCGACGACCTCGGTGGGGTCATCGTCCTCGACGGTGACCGCCACCGCCTGCCTGGCCGCCGCCGGGGTGCTCCCCCCTGCGTTCTGCACGACCACCACCACCACGTCGAACCGGCTGGTGACCTCGGTCAACCAGTGCAACGGCGTGGTGAACGGGGGTGGGAGCAACGTCACGTGCAGCGTGACGGTGATCAATGACGTCCCGACCGGCACGTCGACCACCGGCGACACCGTCGACCAGTGCATCGGGTCCGGCACCGGTGGTGGGACCCAACCGACTGTGATGTGCAGCCCGATCGGGTCCACGACCTCGGCCACGGTGACCCAGTGCAACGGATCCGCCAACGGTGGAGGGGGCTCGGGACGGGTCAAGTGCACCGTGTCGGGAGGCTCGTCGGCCGTCCCCCTGACCATCAATCAGTGCAACGGGTCGGCTGACGGCGGAGGCAGCACCGTCACCTGTTTCTCGAATGTCTCCAACGTCTTCACCGCCTCGACCGGATCCACTCCGACCACCGGCGCCGGAACGGGCACCACAGCTCCGGCGACCGGTGGATCCACCGGCCCGGGCACCGGGTCCGGTGGAGGCAGCGGCAGAACGACCGGGACCGGTGCCGGAAGTAGCGGCAGTGGCGGTGGGTCGGCCGCCGGGTCCGGCTCCGGCGCATCCGTCGGCTCGGGAACGGGGGCCGGTGCCGCCGGATCCGGTCATGCCATCGGGACCGCCACCGGGGTGATTCCTGTCGGTGCCCCCCAGACCGGCCAGGGGGGAGCGGCCCGCTCCGCGGGGGACGGCCTCATAGCGCTGGGTGCCATGGCCCTGGCCGCGGCCGCCGTCACCTTTGCCGTGGCCTTCCGGCGCCGCCAGCTGGACCTGAGAACGCTTCCCACGGGGGGGAGGGAATGAGTCCGCCGGCGGCAGGGACGGTCCTGCTCACCAAAAAGTGGTGGGTGGTGGCGAGTGGACTGCTGGTGGTCGGCATCGTGCTCCTGCTGGTGGGTACGAACGAAGCCTCTGTGTCCCTTCCCGGACCGGTGAGCACAACCCGGGTGTCGACGGAGTCGAAGGCGTCGGACCAGACGTCGGCCCCGGCAAAGGTAGGGAAAGTGGCGGGAGTGGCCCGGTCGCTGCCCACTGAACTGACCATTCCAGCCATCGGTCTGGCGGTGTCCCTGTCCACGCTCGGCATCGGAGCCGGTGGCGTCGTCGACGTCCCTTCCGATATCCAGCAGCCGGGATGGTTCAAACTGGGTCCGTCCCCGGGTCAGGACGGCTCGGCGGTCATCCTGGGTCATGTCGACTCCCACCTGGGGCCGGCGGTCTTCTTCAATCTGCGCCTGCTGGTGGCCGGTGACCGGATCAATGTGGATCTGGCCGACAAGACGACGGTGGTCTTCCAGGTCACGTCGGTGGCCACGTACCTGAAGACGGCCTTCCCCGACCAACTGGTGTACGGACCCCACGGATCGAGTGAGCTGCAGCTGGTCACCTGCGGTGGGGAATTCGAGAGTCAGACGGGTCACTACCTGTCAAACATCGTGGTCTATTCGTCTCTGATCTCCTCGGCCCCCACGGTGAACTAGGCGGCCGACAAGGAGGTCGGTCCCCGCTCAGGTCGGGACGGCCGCCACGATGTCGTCCACGCCGACCCCGAGTCCGGGCAGGGATCCGGCGTTGGTGGCATCCCCGAAGCTGAACACCCCGCCGTCACGGCCGATCAGGTTGTAGCCCTTGGAGTCCTCCGACACCACGATGCCCACGATGTCGTCCACGCCGACCCCGAGGCCGGGCAGGTC
>Ga0182012_10004323_pt1 | contig 14877 bp, 12 predicted proteins | sample 612S2SmetaG_FD_120486 | JGI IMG/M metagenome (GOLD analysis project Ga0182012, IMG submission 120486) | Permafrost microbial communities from Stordalen Mire, Sweden - 612S2S metaG | ecosystem: Environmental > Terrestrial > Soil > Wetlands > Permafrost | place: Sweden: Stordalen | collected... | reverse complement strand
GTGAGGGATTCTGTTCTGGCTGCAAAGGTTGCTGCTTCTCCAACCAAGTGGAATATCTTAGAATCTATTTTGCATCCAACGCAAAATGCGGTAGTTTCACGGACAAAATCCTTCCATGAGGCCTGTTGTGCGATATCCACCATGGCATTAACGACCGGCGTTACTTTTTGATTGAATTCCTTAAATGCCTCTTCGCGGTCAACGCCGGCAATCAGTTTGTCATTTGTTTTTTCAATCAAGACTAAAAGCTTGAATGCTTTTGTAGAAACATCGAGGAAGTTTCCCGGGAGTTCGTCGATATGCTCGATCGTATGGCACGTATTTTCAACTGCTTGAACAATACCGTCGGATATGCCCTTCAGTGTATCATCACCCAGTTTTAATACCGTATCAATATGGGTAAATAATGAATTAAGCGTGGTTACAATGCCGGTTGCCTGCATATAATCTTTTGCGACAATCGAATTTTTTACCGCAAGATTTGCTTCCAAACCAAACTCAATAACATTCTGCAAACTCATCGGCAATGTTTCAGGGTACAGCTCACAACCCTTTTGCAGCGCCTGCAGATTCCAATCCCACAAAAGATGTTGCATTTGGTTGCCGGTAAATGTTTGATAAAAAGCCGGATCTTGGCCTTTGCTTTGTAAATACTCCCAAACCATGCGGTCGGCAAAATGCTCTCTTTGGGTATCCCGTTCGCCATACATTTGCATGTCACGGCATATACCCATGTATTCTTTTATTTGTTGTATAGTGCTTTGAACATTCCCTTTGCCCGGCACATCAAAAGCAGCCGTATCCATCTCAAGAGCCAATTCAGAGCGACAGGGTAACAATCCACCTTCAAGATAGGCCTGCTCTATAGCATCACCGGCAATCATTTTTTGATATGCAATGCCCACTTTTTCAATAAGTGCATAGGCATCAGCTTTTTTGCATTGATTAAAATCTATTTCAGTGAGCTTGTCCGCAATGCAAATAACCACCTGATCTTTTATGGCTTCATGCTGCTGATTTTCTAAAGACAGTGAAAAATCAGGAAGCGCCAGAAGCGGCGCATCCCCGACCAAACCATCTAATACCGCGCGGCCAACTTTTTGGGCCACTGTGCCATAGGCACGCGCTGCCTCATCACCCGAACACGCACGGTTGATATAATTTACTACTTTTTGAATGTCGCTTTTAGTTTCCTCACTTTTAAGATCAAGTAATCCTAATTGCCCCAGCAATGTACGATCCTGCGCATGCACGGCGGTAGTAATTTCAGACGATATATGGGCATTGGTGACAATCTCATTAAATCGATAAAATTTAGGCAATCCATTGGTTCGGCACAGTGCATTACCAACTTCGCGCATCCCTGGATCAGAATGATCGCTACTTACCGTTGCAGAAAGATATTCCATAACTGCTTGCGGACCTCTAGCATAATAATCGATGGCTATCTTTCTAATCACACCCTCAACATGAGCAGACGGCTGCTGTATTCCGCACTCACTTAGAATGCCGTTCCTAGCAATAAGCTGCTCTTTTAATGTCGCATTAAATGGGCTGGGCAACACAACACAGGGAAACTTTGCGCACTGATCATAATACGGGTGGGAAAGATATTCTTTGCTTATCCCTTGATAAGTAAATTTTTGATTGAAATTGTCAAAATATTTTTGCTTAAAAAAATGATCTAGAATATTGTCTTTAAACCGTTGATCATAACTTGCGGCAATGCTATAGGCGCCTTCCCAGTTTCCGGCGTGGCATAATTTATCCAATGTGACAGCGGCAATTACATCTCCTCTTGCAAAATCAGGCTTAGCGGTAATTGCTAAATCATCAACAGCTTTTCTATAGGGGTCATAATTATAGAGAGTCTGCCGCGCACACTCAATTTTACCATCGACAGCAAACCATGCATCCATTTTGTTGGTAAAATCATTAACAGTATTATCATAACTATCATATAGCCAGAAAAAATTATCGCGCCGTCTCAAAGATGTTCTGAAATGCCCGGCATTATTCATTATCATGGGAGCAATTTTTGTAAGGACAGCATCCAACTCAGCCCGAACCATAGAACTGGTGGTTTTAAATCGGGCCAATGCTACACAGGTTTTGGCCATTTCATGCAATGAAGCCTTACCCGGCTTTGCATTTTTCAGGAGAAACTCCGCCCTTCTAATATCGTTTCCTATACCATTGCATGAATCATTAAACGCCGGAACACGATGCTCTCTTTCTAATTCGTTTTCTAAAGACTTTAATGCGCCAATCTTTTGGTATACTTCCCGCTCTTCACGCTCGCACTTCTCGATATAACTCGCATGGCGAGAATAAACATTGTCGGGATTATATGTTTTAGCTTGCCAATTCTGATTCGGACATCCATTGTTTGGCGAATTGGTTATATGCAATGTTACCTGCTGGATAGGTTGCGTAGCAAAATTTGAGTAAAAATAAAATATTAGGCAAAGAGAGCTTTTTTTATACATTTTATACCTTAAAACAACCTACTTATTTATATCCATAGGTGCCGTTCCTAAGGTTTTGCTCTCGCCGCTCCTGTGGGGTTAGTTCTCTTCTTGAATTCAAAAAGTTGGAAAGAGCCTCATACCCTGCCCTATCTTGTGCCCTTTGAGCATACCCATTGCTTATGTTTTGTAGATCTACAGAATGTTGTTTGCCCTCTAATGCTAAAGCTAGCTGTAAAGCTTTATTCTCTTCGTGTTGATAAAATGATTGCTTCAATTGCAATTGAGTACTTTCAATTCCATGCAATAATGACAGCTTTGATAGGTCCATCGATTCCTTAAATTGCTCATTAGATACTAAAATGCTTTGTACTGACAATGAACGTTGAAAATTCTTATTATCAGCATGCAAAGTTTCCGCTTGCTGATAACCTCTTTCCACTTGCAATTGGCTAATTTCAGCAGTTTCTTTAGAATGCTCGAATGATTCTTTTGACAAAGCCATTGACTCTTTGAATTGGTCACCCAATTGAGCCATCTGCTTTTCGCCCATCGCTTGACTTGCTTTAGTAGCCTCTACATTATGAGCAAATGATATTTTTGCTAATTCATGTGCTTCTTTTGCCAATGTATGCGATAAGTAAGACATGCGCCAGTTGCTAATCAAACTCACTATGTTCACCACCAATCCCGCAATTTGCAATCCATATTGCAATGGTTTTTCATAATCGCTCCAACTCCATTTTTTTAACAATGAGCGGCTTTTTTCAATCTGTGCATAAGCTTTTTGGCAATCTCCATAAGTAACGCAGTGTGCAATAGAATTCCGCAGATATGCTAAAGAGCATGCCGTAATCGCCAACTTTTCTACTTCTCGTGTTGAGAACTTTTTAGTCTTTTTTGCCAGCGAATCCAATTCATTATCACTCATGGACCATAGCGTCTCTTTTAAATGGAATAAAATTATTTGTTTGTGAGCCGCTGCCGAATCAAGTTGCGGCACTTCAATGGTGTCACCGGCAAAACGAGTTTGCAATGGGGCCGGCATACCCGTAACGTCATTGGTAATACCGATCAAAATCATATTAGGAAAGTGGCTGCACACATCAAAGATTTCCCAGACTTGTTTTGGTGTATCAATATCAAGATCTTTTTCATTTTTTGCTTGTTTTACAATGCAATCTATTTCATCAATAATCACCACGCACGGGGTAAAGGCACACGGCTCAATGGCGCGGCGCAGATTTTGCGCGGTAGAGTTTTTATATTCGTTGCCCAGCAATCCGGCATTAATATAAATAACCGGCACATTAAGCTCTTGGCCAATCACCTGAGCAAGTGTTGTTTTACCGCTACCCGATGTACCATAAAGCAACATACGGCGCGGTTTTAAGCGATCGGGGCAATTGGGATCTTTGAGCAAAATAAGCCGCTCGATCAATTCCTCCGGCGCCATATCAAGCACAAATTGGCAAAATTCATCGGTAAATTGGCGCGGATTTTCATAATTAAGGATGCCGATGCCGGGCGTTAAATGTTGTTGGGCATTATAGGCATCAGGCACATTATTATCAAAGTCATTCGCATACACAGGGTTTAATAAGAAAACAAGAGAAAAGAGAGAGAAGAACAGATTCCGTTGCATAATTACTCCTAAGCATTATCTGATGAAATAAAATGAAATTTTAGCAAGCATAAAATAATGACTAGAAAACGTCAAGTACAACGTGAACATGGATTCACTCTTTCAAATAGTTAAAAATCTGCTATAACTATCCATATGCTTAATTTTATAAAATACAATTCTTTTCAATCCGGAATATCATCATATGCATGCAAAAATTTTTTCAGCAACCACCATCGGAATTGACGCGCATCTTATTGAAGTTGAAGTAGATATCTCCTTTGGTCTGGTTAATTTTTTTATAGTCGGACTTCCCGATACTGCCGTTAAAGAAAGCAGCAAGCGGCTCTTGACCGCACTTAAAAATTGCGGTTTTCAACTTCCTTCTAAAAAAATTACCGTCAATTTAGCGCCCGCCGATGTAAAAAAAGAGGGAACATTATTTGATTTACCCATTGCGGTGGGAATTTTGGTTGCTGCTGAATTTCTTGTCATGGAAAAAAGTTTTTTGGATGAAACATTATTTTTAGGCGAACTTTCTCTTGATGGAAGCATCCGGCCCATCAAAGGCGCCCTGGCCATCGCGTATGATGCGGCAAATCTCAAAAAAAAGCGAATCATTGTGCCGCAGGCAAATGCGCGTGAAGCAGCACTAATCTCCGGGCTGGAAGTGATCGGCGTCGAACATATCACGCAACTTATTGCCTTTTTGCGCGGCGAATTGAGCATTGAGCCAACCCGCAGCGCATTTAATGAGCATGCCACAACAACAAACAAAGATGCATTAGATTTTAATCAAGTTAAAGGGCAAACCTTTGCAAAACGCGCTCTGCAAATTGCTGCCGCCGGCCGCCACAATATTTTATTTGTTGGGCCACCCGGAGCGGGAAAAACAATGCTCGCCAAACGATTGCCCTCCATCATGCCGGCAATGACTTTTGATGAAGTATTGGAAGCAAGCAAAATTTATTCAATCAGCGGAAAATTAGGCAATCAATCATTAATCACACAGCGGCCGTTCCGTGATCCGCATCACACTATTTCGCAAGCGGGATTGGTTGGCGGCGGCTCTTATCCGCAACCGGGTGAGATTAGTTTGGCGCACAACGGCATCCTTTTTTTGGATGAACTTACTGAATTTAAACGGCACACTTTGGAAGTATTGCGCCAACCACTGGAAAATAAAACGGTGCATATTTCTCGCGCGCTCCATTCGCTCTCTTTTCCGGCATCATTTTTACTTGTTGCGGCACTTAATCCTTGCCCGTGTGGATTTTGGGGCGATAAAAAACGGCGTTGTTCTTGCTCGAGCCAACAAATAGCCCATTATTTAGAAAAATTATCCGGTCCATTACTCGATCGCATTGATTTGCAAATTAATGTGCAATCAATTGAATATGATACCATTAAAGCGAATCCGAGCACCTGCCAAAGTTCGTCCGATCTTTTTGCCGGCGTTCAGAATGCGCTCACTGCTCAATCAAGCCGTTTTGGCACTAATGCACAATGGAACGCGCACATGAGCGCTGAGTTGGTAGAAAAACATTGTATTTTATCACCGGAAGCCGAAGCTATTATAAAAAAAGCATTTGATGTTTTGCATTTAAGCATGCGAGGTTATCACAAAATTCTGCGCGTCGCCCGTACTATCGCCGATATTGAACAACAAACCATTATTGATGTTCCCCATATTCAAGAAGCAATCATGTACCGCTCACTCGATCAAAGCTTGGAGCGGCATCGCACATGATCATTGGGATTGGTGTGGATTCGGTGGAAATTAATAGATTTGCTCAATGGCATTTGTATGATCAGGAAAAACTCGCGCGCATTTTTAGCCAGCCGGAAATCAGCTATTGCCTTTCAAATACTAGTTTAAGCGCGCAGCGCTTTGCCGTTCGCTTTGCCGCCCGCGAAGCGCTTTTTAAAGCATTAAGCGCCGCATGGCCGGAGCACACTGTTCCCTTTTTAACTTTGTGCAGAGCAACAGCCATCATAAAAAACCGTGCGCTAAAATTGACCGTCGATTGTGAACTACTCGCCCCTTATGGCATCAATAATTTTTCGGCAATTATCACCCATCTTTCAGTAACTCACGCGAATCATGCTGCAACTGCATTTGTTGTTATTTGGCAGCGTAATTAAGAAAACAAGCATGCAAAAAAACCTTGCATGCACAGCTGTTGAGTGGCACTTTGCATTTGACAAATGCTTAAAAGGCCGTACTCTTATAGTACTTTCTTCTTCTCTTTGAATGTAAATCGCGGGGTAGAGCAGTCTGGTAGCTCGTTGGGCTCATAACCCAAAGGTCGCTGGTTCAAATCCAGCCCCCGCAACCAGTCTTCGCTTATCCGGGCCTTCCGGCTCGGCAAGCTACGCCTGGCTCTGCCAGTCAAGGAATATTCCTTAAAAATTGCGAAGTTCATCCTGAGCTCGTCGAAGGGCCTGGCAGGCCAGTTTCTAAGAAGGTTCTTCCTTAATAAATTCCCCTAATCACCTACTCCTCAAGCTACTTAAAATCACCAGCAAATAAAGCCAAAAAGAAGAATGTCCACCCAAGCATCTATATGACTATACTTATTACTTTAGATAGAACTACGCAATGGCTGGACAGATTCTGAGGCCTTTTTTTAACCCTCGCATTTTATTGCAAGCGCTAATTCTTTACTTACCGTTTCTCTTTTTGTAATTTTGAAATTGAATCATTCCTAAAAAAAGGAGAATGAAAATGTTGATTATTTTTATAGCAATTATTCTATGCTCATCATATGCACACAGCATGGAACAATCAAAGAGCATCCCCATTAAACAATCATCGGAAAAGTCATCGCCGGCACACTCACCGTTGGAACCTTCGGCGCTCACTCATAAAATAAAACAACAACAATTTGAGATAAACCATACACTTGATACCATAACAAATGCTGCAACCAAATGGGTTTACGATGCGCAAATTGAAATAGATAGCCCATTGGGTGATCCGGAGATCAGATACTATATTGAAGATATTTGGAAAGAGAAATATAAAAAAATTATTGAAACAATAATTAAAGATCCCGCAATTAACGTTGAGGAAACGCAGATGGCGCTAGAACTTGTTGCACACACGGCACAACTTGCCATTTTTATTAATAAAATGGCCAACTGGCACTCGCAAAAAAAAGCTATTTCTTAAGACGCATTTTTGGAGATAATTGCATTATCATGAGCCCGGCAAAATATGTAGCAATCCCTCCTATGACAACCATCTCAGCAGTGCAGCTCGGAGAAATTGGGCTCATATAATCGGGGTTCAAACAAATATTTTCAGCAGGCAAATCAAATAACTTTTCACATCTCTGAGCAAATAGCGTTGAATAGGATAAAAGTACACCGGCTCCAGAAACGCTCAATCCTACTGATGCAAAATAATCATTTTTAACGGTGTCTTTTATTTTTTCATAGAGAGTTAATTGTTTATTATTGTCGATAGCTACTGCTTTTTCTTCATCAGATTCAGGATCTTGATCCGCATAATAATATATTTTTTTATTTCGTCTCTTTTTACCCCCAAGCCTCATCGCATCAAGTTGAGTAACGCAAATAAGCCCCAAGAGTAGTGCTAAAAACCACTTCATTGTATACCTTTCAAAAAATCATCTGCTTTTTGTAAAATCGATTTCGCATTGGCGTAGGTGAGCCGTTCATAGGCCTTTTCAAAGGGCAACCACAGATAACCAGAATGCTCCCGTGATAATGCTACTCTTTCCTGGTCAGCGCTTCCTAAAAAGAACACCACCGTTTTTTCAATCGGTTTACCACGCTCTTTAAAATTATACTGCAATGATTCTTCAAATCCAGGCACAATCTCTGCCGTTAGACCTGTTTCTTCTTTTAATTCCCGATGAGCCGCTTGTATCATGGTCTCTCCAGGCTCTAATTTTCCCTTGGCAAAATCCCAGTGCCCGCCAAGGTAATGTAACACCAGATAATGCGGTTCATGATCTTTTTGTATATAGAGAATTATTCCCGCACATTGTTGTTTAATCATGATTTCACTCACATTGCTAATCTAAAAAATACAATCGAATACCACACTGTTTACGATAGAGATAGAGCAACAAACCGGCCATCACACAAAGCGGGCCAACCCACAACCAAAAGCCAATTTTTTCTAAGAAAAAGAGCGCCAGGCTTTGGGGTAGCGCCAACGTTAAAAATGCACCCGTGCATCTATATGCCACATAAAATATCCCGCTCACCACCGTTAGTTGGGCCACATAGCGGAGCATAAAAATACCAAAATGGCGCGGATAGCCATGAAAGTTAAACTTTTTTTTCAAAAAATAAAATAACAAAATTGTTTGCATTATGCCCGAAATTGTAGTGGCCGCAACAAGCCCCACACCGGCAAACGGTTGCATCAAAAGATAATTGAGCACTATATTCAGCACCGTTACCAGAACGCTCACTATCGTTGGCAAACCCGGAGCATGGAGCGCGTAAAAAAGATTTAATAATACTTTATTTAATGAAAAGAAAAATAAACCCAGAGCAAACACAATTAAAAGTGTTCCGGCATCATGAGCCTGTTGCATGGTGAACCGCGGAACAAATAACGTAACAAAAATAGCATTGGCAAAAAAGATAAGGGCGAGCATACACGGAACTGTCACCCAAAAAACCAATTTCGCCGATTCATACAAAAAGAAGTTAAGCCGCTTTGGCGCGTAGGTGCCGATACGGGAAAAATAGGGAAGCAAAATGGTAGAAAACGCCACACCAAAAACTCCCATTGGAATTCCCACAAAACGATTTGCATAATAAATTAATGAAACTGATCCATCCGAAAGCAAGGAAGCAAAACTGGTATCTATAAATAAACCCAACTCCATCACGCTCATACTCACTCCGGTCATGCAAAATTTTGCTAAAACATGTGAAAATGAATGCCATGTATTTTTATTCACCGGTCCGAATCTAAATCCGGCCCTAAAATAGGCATAGAGATGCTGCAAGAATTGCAAGAGGCCGCCCAGCAATATAAAAAAACATACGTAACTAACCGGCAACGAAAAAAACAAACAAATGCACAAGCCGATAATAAAAACAATATTGAGCAAAATTGGCCCGAATGCCGGGACAAAAAACCGGCCGACCGATTGCAAAGCCCCGGCTAAAATGGCGCTGCTTGAAATAAAAAAAATAAATGGCATCAAAATTCGAAAAAAAGTTACAGTGATTGCGATTTTTTCTTCACCAAAGCCCGGGACAATCACCCATAATAAATGGGGGGCAATAAGCATAGAAATGGCACACAGCACCAAAAGCGCTCCCTCAAAAAGTATAAATGCAAAGGAGAGCAAACTTTCTGCCTCTTTGGGGTCCTTTTTGAGCGCAGCGATAAATGAGGGGACAAATGCGGCAGAAAGCGCGCCCTCGGCAAAAATTTTGCGCAGGGTATTTGGCACTTTGTATGCGGTAATAAAGGCATCGGAGATTATACCCGCGCCCAAATAGCGAACCATGAGCAGTTCACGGATGATCCCCAAAAACCTGCTCATTAAGGTGGTGCCGCCAACCTGCACACATTTTTTTAATACTGCTTTTTTATGCATAATCTGTTTTTCGTTATTTTGAACAATAATTGTATTTTAGTATAGAGTGATTTATGCGCAAGTAAATCAATCAAAAATCCGGAGATATGCATGATATTTCTATTATTCAGTCTGGCCACACTCATTTCCTTTCCTCTTTTTTCAATGGAAAAAAATCAAAATAAGGATATTAAAGAAATAACCGGAAAAGCTGAAACATTAAGCCAAAAACTCACCAGGTTACATAAAATGGTGGCAGAAGAACTCCAATTAACCGTGGCAAATGTAAAAGCCGAACAATATAATTATTGCAATGATTACCTCGAGAATCATACTCCAAATCAGAGTTTTGCGCTCATTATTTCTCAGTCGGCCCATGAAAAGATTGCCGGCTGTATTGCAGAATTCAAAAAGCATGCCGAGATTATTATGGAATACGGTAAAGAACTGGCCACCAATGAGGCTCGTTTGCTCCAAGCGCCCGAAAATCTTTATGAAGCAAATCAAAGAAATGAGTTGCTGACAAAAATTAATGAGGCAGACAAAAAGCTCGTTGGTATTCTTTTTAGAATTATGTGTTATCAAGAGGTCTATCAAACAGAACAATTTCTCAAAATTCAAAAAAGTGTAAATCGACCTATTATTAATATTAAGCCTTAGGCCCTCTGCAATTCTTCCCATTCTTGCATAAGCTGCTTGTGTTGCTCTTTAAGTGTTAGCAAATCTTGTTCAGCTTTTTTATAGGCATCGGTGCCGTAGGTAAGTTCGGCAAATGCCATTTCTTGCGTGGCTATTTTTTGCTCAATCTGATCAATTTTTTTCTCAACTGAACGGCTTTTTTTGATGCTATCATTGTGCAGTTCATTGGTGCTAACTGAATTTCTTTGCTGGCTCGTGGAAGGCACATTAATTGAGCGCACAGCTCCCTGGGATTGCCCGAGGGTTGGCTTATTTGTTGCCGTCTCCGTTTCTTTAAGTTGCATCTGCTTTTTGTAATATAAAAACTGATCATAATTACCATCAAAGCTAATAATGCCCGTCGGCGTTAGCTCAATCACCCGCGTTGCCAAATCATTTAAAAAAGCTCGATCGTGAGAAACAAATAAAATAGTGCCTTCGTATTTTCGCAATGCTTCCAACAAAATCTTTTTTGAATCAATATCAAGGTGGTTGGTTGGCTCATCGAGCAGCAAAAAATTGGTTTGTTGAAGAAGCGTTTTTACCATCCCCACTCTATTTTTTTCACCACCACTCAAAACCTCTATCTTTTTATGAACATCATCACCGCTAAATAAAAATGCACCTAAAAATGATCTCATCGTTGGTATAGTGACCCCGCGCGGGCAATGGCCCTCAATATTTTCAAGGATTGTTTTTTTTCCATCCAGCGCAGCATTTTGATCCTGATCAAATAATGTTTTGGTAACATTTGAACCAAAGGTGATCGTCCCTTTTTGCAAAGGCAATTTGCCGCTCATGAGATTGAGCAGGGTTGATTTGCCAACACCGTTACCCGCAACAAGCGCCACTTTTTGGCCGCGCTCAATTTCAAGATTCACATTGTTAAAAATTTCTCTATCACCAAAAGAAAAAGCCACATTATCAACTTTGAGGACCAATGTTCCAGAACGGGTGATGGGCGGAAAAGAAAAATTCATTGTTTTTAAGGTCGGCGGCAACACAATCCGCTCAAGCTTATCAAGCTGTTTTATCATACTTTGCGCCTGTTTGGCACGCGAGGCGCTCGCCCGGAACTTATTAATAATCTCTTGTTTATGTTTAATCTCTTTTTGTTGCAACTGATAAGCAGACTCTAAAAGGGCCCGATTATGCTCTTTTTGAATCTCATACGCGCTATAGTTTCCTTGGTAAAAAGTGCTTTTGCCATGTTCCAATTCAAGAATCTGATTGCACAGCGCATCTAAAAAATACCGCTCATGGCACACGAGCATGAAGCCAAAAGGCGCTGATTTTAAAAAATCGAGAAACCAGTCTTTTGCAAAAATATCCAAGTGGTTGGTCGGCTCATCAAAAAGGTAAAAATCGGCATTTTGCAATAATAATTTTGCCAACACAATGCGCATGCGCCAGCCAACACTGAGCGAAAGCACCGGATTGCCAAAATCTGCTTCTTTAAACCCAAGCCCCAAGAGCATCTTTTTTGCTTGGGCGCCCAAGCTGTCAGGATTGAGCTCTCGCAACTTTTCATGCAGCTGAGCATACTCTTCAAGATCATCTTGCTCATGAGTATGGGTTAGCTTTTCTTCCAATTCAATAAGTTGTGCCTGCAATAACGCAATATCAGCAAAAGCGGTCATAGTTTCATCAAGAATGGAAAGCGAGGAAGAAAGCACCACATCTTGAGCCAAATAGGCTATTTTTTTTCGTTTACTTACGGTAATTGAACCATCATCCAGCAGTTGCATACCCACAATTGCTTCCAGCAATGTGGACTTTCCCGACCCATTGGCACCAATGAGCCCAATACGCTGATCTTCTTTGATATCAAAAGAGATATCATCGAATAACATGCGTGAGCCGAATGATAGATAAATAGAATTAGCTTGTATCATATACAAAAGTATAAGCTAGATAACCGCCAAGAGCAAATGCTGCTTGCAATATTTAGTTAAATGAATACGCTAATCCCAAAACATTGGAAAGGAAACAAGATGAACTATAAGCAAAAAATATATCTCTTAGTATTGGCAACACTACCCTTGATCGGCATGGAGCCATATCTCCCAAAACCATCACCCAAAACGCAAGAAGCGCTCGATGTTTTTCAGGGAAATGATTCATTTAATATTCAAAGTACTGAAGACATTAAATCTCCTATCAAACACCTTTCTTCTGACGGCTCAGATAAACCATTAAAAAAACGAAAGATAGAATTTACTATACAATTGTCTGAGCGCCTTGAACAATTGCACAAAGATACAAAAAGAGACCTTGCAGAGCTTTGTAATGCAGAATGCGATACGTTCTTTGGTCGATTGCAAAATTTAATGGTGTTCAAATCACATGCAAACAAAGAAACACAAGACTATGAAATTAAAGAAATTGCCGAAAAGACCCTCGCCAATAATCAGGCAATTTTGTTACTGTTAAGCACAAACTATGCCACCTTGCATAATAAAAGAGAAGAGTTAATGAAAAGCCAAAGCCAGGAAGAAATTTTTAGTTCGAGCCCACTCTTTAACTTCATTTCAGAAAAACAGCATAATAATACAAAAGAGATTTTTCAATTTCAGACCAGTGATATGTGCGCTCGCAATACGATTAACTTTTTTAACGATCAATTGTGCTCGACTCTCGTTGAAATTGCTAAAATTGATTTATTACAACAAAGAGAGGAAGACGACGAAGAAGAGTCAGAAAATAATAACTCTAGCCAACGAGCAAATAATCATTAAAAGGAAACTTAATGTATAGAAACCATAGAGTGCTTATGATTTTAGTAATCTTGCCCATAACTGCTATGGAATCAAAAAAAAGGGGCCCGGAGCAAGAGAAAGCCGAATCAAAAGAAAAAAAACAAAAAGGCGACAAATCTTCAGAAATTTTCGAGGAATTAAGAGTATTGCACAAAGAAATCAGTAAAGAATATCAGGGAAAAGTCATACGAGAGTGCGATAAAGCATTTGATAAGATTCTTGAACTCATTAAGATTCGCGATGCTCACGAGGATGGCAACACTTATTATTTGCTTAGAGACACTATAGAAACGTTAAAACAACAAGTCGGCATTACAGCAAGAATACATGCGGAAGCAGCAGATAATAGTTTAAAAGCATGGCAGACCAGTATCAAAAAACAATATGATGATATTATTTGCAGCGAAGATTTGATCAAAATGACCTTGGCCGAGGCGGAGCAACAACTAGACAAAGAATTTTTATTACTTTTAAGCCATTTTTTTTATGAAAAAATTTGCATGGCTGCTCGAAGAAATATCACCAATGAAAGGATTGAAGAAGCTAAGAGGTTTGAGGGCTAATTATACCGCCTGCACCAACAAACCACCCTTGAACGCATAGACATTTTCCAGTCTCTCAGTAACATACCGATCATGGGAACTAATTATCAGCCCCATGCCCCATTCTTTTTGCATACGCAAAATCACTTCAAGAACAGAAATTCCGGTGGCAACATCAAGATTGCCCGTGGGTTCATCCGCAAGCAAAAATACCGGCCGATTCATCAAAGCGCGCGCAAGGGCCACCCGCTGCTGCTGACCACCAGAAAGTTGGCCCGGATATGAATCAATTTTTGAGGAAAGCCCCACCATTGCCAAAAGTTCTTTGGCCTGCAGGCTACACGCATGCGCGGCGTGCCCGGCAATTAATCCTTTAAGCATAACGTTTTCTAGTGTGCTTAACTCTTTAATAAGATAGGGGTATTGAAAAACAAGGCCAATAGATTGATTTAAAAATACTTTTTTTTGGCGAGCGGAAAAATGATTAATATCAGCATTATCGTAATAAATGGCCCCGGAAGTGGGCTCATCAAGACCTGCCAAAAGATGCAAAAAAGTGGATTTTCCGCTGCCCGAAACACCGGTTAACCCATAGGAATTTCCCCGCAAAAAATCGAAGGTGATTCCTTGTAACACCCAGATATCTGATGTTCCTTGGGTATATTTCTTGGTAACAGAACGGGCAGATAACGAATGTTCATTCATGATTACTCTTTTAAATAAATGACAAATCTACCTACAGTATTATCACAAAACAAACGTGTTTTCAAAAAGAAGATTCGCCCTTTTGCCGTTAAATATTGTCTTTATGCACAACAGGCCCCTACAATTGGAATGTAGGGTAATGAATATCGAGCGTAAAATACACGCGTAGATAAATTCGATTGAGGGGGAGTGAATGAAAACGGTTTTAAACAAAGACATGCATGAACATATTCCAGAAATGCTCCCAGTAATTCCAACCATGGATGTTGTTGTGTTTCCACATATGATTGTGCCACTGTTAGTGCTTGATGAAAAGATTATCAAGGGCATTAATCAATCACTACAAGAAGCCAAATTGGTATTACTGCTTGCGGCAAAAAAACAGATCGATAGCGATGAGGGGATCGCTACCAAAGATCTCTATTCTATAGGAACGGTTGCATCTATTATGCGGCTCATCAAAATACCCGAAGGGGGAATAAAGATCCTCGTTCAGGGCATTTGCAAAGCCGAGGCAAAAAGCAT
>Ga0182012_10004321_pt1 | contig 14883 bp, 16 predicted proteins | sample 612S2SmetaG_FD_120486 | JGI IMG/M metagenome (GOLD analysis project Ga0182012, IMG submission 120486) | Permafrost microbial communities from Stordalen Mire, Sweden - 612S2S metaG | ecosystem: Environmental > Terrestrial > Soil > Wetlands > Permafrost | place: Sweden: Stordalen | collected... | reverse complement strand
TCCAGCGCTACATCGGGAAATTCAGGCACGCGCACCATGGAGGGAAACGGATTGAGGCTCCAGAGCGACAACACATTGTAGCGATCCCGCGCCATTTCATCGAGGAACTTGGTCCAAAAGTCCTCGCTCCACATTTCAGGAATATTGGCGCGCGCATTATCACTGCCGTCGGAGTAACTCGGCGTGCGCAGATCGAGCGGGAGGTTAAACTTGATGCCGCGCTGTTTAATATATGGCGCGTGCACGCGCGGGTCGCCCAGGAGCGAATCCAGTGTCCCCGCGCCGAGCCGCAGCGCTTCAGCCACGTCGAGCCCACCATACATTTCACCCGCTTGGTCGCCGCCCGTGACGGTGACAGTTCCTTCGCTGCTACGCTCCACGCGGTACGCTTGCGGGCCCAGTGCTAGGTCTTTTTTGAAAACGACAGTCGGTGCACCGATTTTTGCCGCGTCGGCAGCGGATGAAATTTCGCTTTTGGCGAATTCGACTGGTTGCGCGTAAACAGACGCAATGCCCGCGCAAGCCATGGCTACCAGCAGCTGAAAAATATTTCCATTAAAAGCAATCATGAGGAAAGGGGGTTATGGCGTTACTTCCAATATGGCGCGGCGATAGGCAAAAAGGTGCGGGGTGCCGTCGTCTTCGGCCTCAAGAATAACGTGCAAGGTGCCTGGTTTTGTAACTGTTGGCAGGTGGACAACGGTTTTGAGTCCTTCCGTCATGGTCAGGGTTGCCCCGCGAATCGTGCCAGCTTCAACATAAATCCACCAATTGACGTGAACAACATTCTTATCCGGATCACTGGTCCCTTCGGCGGAAAGAGCGACCTCGTTGCCACTTTTGGCCTGAATCGTGAGCACATCCTTGGTGGTATCGCCATTCAGCACAGGTTGTGGATTGTGATTAGCCTTTTCATAAGCATCAGAGACACACCAGTTCATCCGCGCTGCAAAGTCATTCTGGTATTGTTCGCGCCATCGCCAGATGGTTGCGGGATCGGAAGTTTCAGTTTGCCGGTTGTCCGCAGTGACGGTGTCCCGGCTATCGGCGTTGTTCGTCCAAATTGGGTGCGTTTCACCCGAGGGTTGAAAGTGCACATAACGACCGCCCCATCCGCCATAGGCCGGGCTATCCACCCAACCCAGCCCGTTATTGATTAAGCCGAGGAAGGACGGCGTGTCGCCCTCCATGATGTATTTGAGCCTCGGGTAAAGAGCGCCCAATGGGCCGTGGCTCTGGATGATGTGTTCTTCGAGCCAGGGATTATCAACAAGGTCAAACTTGTGCATCGGCCCGTTTTTATAATTCCGGTCGCCTGAAATGCCCGTCCAAGTTGCCCGCCAATATTCTTTGGAATCCTGTGTGCTCGGTGAGACGATGTAAAAGAGTTCAGGAAACTCTTTACGAATCCACGCCCCGGCGTCGTCCTGGTCGGAGATGGAGTAAACGCGTAGTTTGGCCACCGCCTTCTTTAATTCCTCCGGCGAGCGCGAAGCCCGCAGATCCGAAAGCGCTTGCGCGAGTGTGTTGGCACCACCCCAAATGCTCACCCAGATGGGCCGCGAATCCGGTTCGTCAATTGCCTCGATAATGCGTTGTGAGCCGGTGGAAGTATTGCCGGAGCCAACGAATGCCATCCCGTAGTCAGGCTGACCGGTCTTGGTGACTGCATCAAGATGTTCGGCGGCAGGAAAATCGGGGGCGTGTTTGAGTAGATTAGCGCGCACTTGCGCATAGGCGGCAATGTCCCGGTGGATCAAATCTTCGCGTGGGCCTTTCTTCAACCAGGTGGAGGTGGTTGCGATGAGCCCTTCCACGTCATATTCGTTGGAATAAACAAGAAAGCGAACGAGCGATTCCTCGTCATCTGGTTCGTTGGAAATGTCGGTCAATACAATCACCCTGGGTTTTTCCGCAGCCCTTGCTCCGGCGCAATTCAGGCTCACGGCGGCGAGGCTGGCGCACAAGAGCAAACGAAAGAAACGGGTAGTTACACGCATGGGGCACCCGATCAAATGGGCAAACCCACTTAACGGTTCATTTGACTTAAAATGGTCGGGCTCAACCATGATAGGCCAATATTACGGCGACTTCTTCCTTTAATTTGGGCAATACTATCTGTATCCTAAGATTATGGTCTCGTTTGACCCCACCCGCCCCGACTTTGCACCCTACGGGCTCACCTGCGTGCGTTGGCGCCCCACGCCGATGCCCCGACCTGACCGGCACAACGAAATTGAACTCAATTTTTTGGAGACAGGCTGGGTAACTTACCTTCTAGGTGGCCGCAAAATTCGCATTGAGGCCGGACGCTTAAGCGCTTTTTGGGCCGCATTGCCCCATCAAATTATCGATTTTGGCGATCAACCGGAATATTTTGTGGTCACCTTACCACTGACGTGGTTTCTCCAATGCAAGCTGCCGGAACGGCTAGTGCAGGCATTGCTGCATGGACAAGTGGTAAGTGATTGCGACGCGAATCGCATCCATTCTGATAGTCAATTATTCACCGGCTGGGTGAAGGATTTGCGGAAGTCAACTTCTGAGCTAAAAAAGGCGGTTTTGCTCGAATTGGAAGCGCGGCTTTTGCGCCTGGGAATAGACACGGATCATACCAACGAACGGCGAAGATTAAAACGTAAGCAGCATGTTTTGATTAGTGATGGAGGTCTCAACAAAGTCGAGCAAATGGCTTGTCTCATTGCCCAACGCTATACTGAACGCCTGACCGTTGAAGCCATTGGCCGCGCAGTTGATTTACATCCCAATTATGCCATGGGTCTATTCAAAACTGCTTTTGGCACAACGCTCATCAATTATCTAACCGAGCACCGAATTTCCCACGCCCAGCGTTTGCTCATCACCACGGAACGGAAGGTCGTCCATGTGGCCTTCGATTCTGGATTTGGATCTATTAACCGGTTCAATGAAGCTTTCCGCAAAATCTGCGGTTGCACGCCCCGCCAATACCGCCGGCTTCATCAATAGCCTATTGACTTGCAAGTTCGACAGTCTCAAAAGACGCCCAGCATGAAAATTTATTTTCGCACGTTTGCCCCTCGTTGCGTTCTATTCATTTTGGGTGTGACCGCCCTCGGCGCTCGCGCCGCAGAACCGCCCCCTGAGATTCTTGGTGACACTGGCCCTTCTAGCGTTGCCGTGACCAAAACGACTGGGTCGGCCGACCAAACCTGGGATTCAATCAAAGCGAAATACCAGACACCCGCCTGGTTCACCGATGGAAAATTCGGCATCTTCATGCATTGGGGCATCTACTCAGTCCCGGCCCACCAAAGTGAATGGTATCTGTCCAAATCGGTTACATCCGTTCCTTGATTCTAAAAATTCCAGCGGCAAAAGACTTTAAGTCTGACAAGGAGCTAGAGCGGGATTTTTTTGACTTATCGGAAGATGTACGCCTTCCTGAGAAAGTGCGGGATTTCTGCCTTGATCTTTCATTGCGTGCAGGAGGCATTGAAACAGCACCACTGGGAATAGCTGATGCACCTGCGTTACTTAGCGAACTGCAAAAACAAACAAGCGACCTTCGATGAGGAGGCCGCTTGGAAAAACTAGCGTTGGGATTTTTCGGGAGCGCCGTGTGCAGACTCGATCTTTCCTGACGAGTCGTGATTTACGACCACGTGAGAATGATCTGATTTATCTCCAGAACTTCTGAGATAATGTTCCTGGCGTGAACCATTATCGCGTTGAACAGTTTTGCGCTGGGTCGCCTGCTCATTCCAAGGCAAAGTCTTGGGAGGTTCGTAGCAGGGATGCGGGCTTTGTGACGCATCCAATGCGAGAAACCCCAAGTCTTTGCCGCCCGCGTTAGTGGCTTCTTCCACCCGTTAGGGATTTAAAGGACATCAATTTTGACTGTCCTTTATTCGTTACCCCCGTCCGTGTATGTGAACCCGTGGAAGGCGCGTGAGCGCCGTATGAGGGAGGGTTCTGGCGAGTGCATCCGAGCCAGAACCCGACCGAAGTCGGGGATGCCGCAAACGGGTGAACGACGGTTAAAGTGTTGCGGCAAAAGGCTTTTTTGAAAGAGTGCCTATCCCCACCGTGGGGAGGGGTGCGGGGATACCCTAAATGGCTGGACTTTGAGCGAAAAACGTTCGAACTTTGTCCAAGAGCCACAGCCATTTTCACCCCTCGATCTTTTCGATGCGGCGCAAGTGCCGCCCGCCTTCAAACGTCGCGCCCAGCCAGGCGTCCACAATTTTGTACGCCTCCTCGATGCTCACCATGCGCTCGCCCATGGAAATGACGTTGGCGTTGTTATGTTGCTTGGCCAGTTGCGCGCTTTTTTCATTCCAGCACAACGCACAACGCACGCCATGCACTTTGTTGGCCACAATCGCCTCCCCGTTGCCACTGCCACCCAGGACGATGCCTAGATCATTTTTACCCGCCGCCACGCTCTCCGCCGTCGGGCGGATAAAATCCGGGTAGTCCACCGGCTCGGTGCTGTTCGTGCCAAAATCCTCCACCGTATGGCCCTTGGCCTGCAAATACGTGATCAGGGCTTGTTTCAGGTTATAACCCGCATGATCCGACCCAATGGCGATGGTGCTCATAATCGCTTAAATTTGTGCCAAAGCGTTTGCTCCGTCCATCGCTAAATTGTGTAACGCCAAATTCAGGAGTCAGAATTCAGGATTCGAAGTTGAACGTTCAGCGCTTGTCCAGCCACTGCCGGATTGGATGTCGGATGTAAGGATTCAGAATTCAGCATTTAGAACTCAGCATTGAGCATTGGATGTTGAGCGTTCGATGTTGGATGTTGCCGCACACCGCCCCATCCCCTACCATTACCCCATCATGACCTCGCCTTCCGACCAACCCACCCCTGCCGTCCAGCCCGCCGTCCCGCCCACCCCGGTGGAAACGCCCAAGCCCGTCGCCAAGCCGATGCTTCCGCCCCAGAAAGGCTGGCGCAATTATCCCGGCAACCAGAATATGAAGATCAAGCCCAACCGCTCCCCCGCCCAGCGCTTCATCCAGGCCCGCCGCGCCCCGGGAAAATAACAACTTGGGATTTGCCTGCTGCCTATTCCTGGAGGGACGACCTCCGTGTCGTCCGTTAATTAGTCCATAAACTTGTATTTGGCCTCACTCGCTCGCACCTCCGTGTTCTCCGTGCCCTCCGTGGTTCAATTTTAAATTTCCTGATGCCTACCAAAAAACCACCCGCCAAAAAGGAGCCCGCCGTCGTCCAAATCGTCGGCAAACGGATGGACGCGCTCGCCCTCGCGTTGACGACCAAGCCCCGACTGCTCAAAATTTACGCCTCCATGCCGCCCTCGCATCAACGCGAATACAACACCTGGATCGCCTCCACCAAAAAACCCGAGACCCAGCAAGCCCGCGTCGGCAAAGCCCTGACCATGATTGCCGAATGGGAGAAGAAACGGGTGAAGAAATAGTTGCTGCTCGTTTTTGTAAGGGCGTAGACTTGCTGCGCCCGGTTGTTCTGTTCTAGTCTGTCCGTTTCATGGCCCCGCCCACTGCTCCGCTCAAAGTCCTCGTCGTCGGTTCCGGCGCGCGCGAACACGCCCTGGTCAAGGCCGCCCTTCGCAGTCCCCTCGTCCGCGAGGTCCTCGCCGCCCCCGGCAATGCCGGCATCGCCGATGAAGCCCCCTGTTTCGCCGTCAAGGCCGACGATGTCGCGGGTCTCGTGGCCCTCGCGAAAAGGGAAAAAGTGGACTTCGTCATCGTCGGGCCGGAAGTTCCCTTGAGCCTCGGTCTCGTCGACGAACTCGCCGCCGCAAAAATTCCCGCCTTCGGCCCCAACCGCGCCGGTGCCCAACTCGAAGCCAGCAAGGTTTACACGAAAAACTTTCTCCTGCGAAATAAAATCCCCACCGCTTACGGTGAGACATTTACTTCGTCGGCTGCCGCCCTCGCCTACCTAGCTAACAAATCGCTGCCCATCGTCATTAAAGCCAGTGGGCTGGCGGCGGGCAAAGGCGTGACCGTCGCCATGACCCACGCGGAAGCCGAGGCCGCCATCCGCGCCTCGCTGGACGATAAAGTTTTTGGCGCGAGCGGCGACGAGGTTTTAATTGAGGACTTTTTGCCGGGCGAGGAAGCCTCCATGATGCTCGTGGTCTGCGGCGAAAAATATCTGGTGCTGCCGCCGAGCCAGGACCACAAGCGCGTGGGCGATGGCGACACCGGCGCGAACACCGGCGGCATGGGCGCGTATGCCCCGGCGGCGATTGTCGACGCCCCGCTCCTCGCGCGCATCGAACAGGAAATTATCCGCCCCACCCTTGCCGCTTTTACCCGTGAAGGAATCGATTATCGCGGCGTGCTCTACATCGGCCTGATGCTGACTCCGTCTGGTCCGTCCGTAGTGGAGTTCAATGTCCGCTTCGGCGATCCCGAATGTCAGGTGCTGTTGCCGCTCTTGGAAACCGATCCGCTGAAAATTTTGTGGGACTGCGCCAACGGCGTGCTCGACCCCGCCGCCTGCCGCCTCAAGCCCCACTTCGCCGCCACGGTTGTTCTCGCCTCCTATAATTATCCCGCAAACCCACGCTTGGGCGACGTCATTACCCTGCCGAAAAATTCCACTTTGCCGTCCGGCGTGGACATCCTCCACGCCGGCACAAAGCGCAATGCCGCCGGTGACCTGGTGACCAGCGGCGGACGCGTTCTCAGTGTCGTGGCCACGGCGCCGACGTTGCGCGCGGCGCTCGCTGCGGCCTACCAAACCTGCGAACATATCCAATTTTCAGAAGCGCATTACCGCCGCGACATCGGTGCGCGGCAACTCGCCCGCGAGTAAGATTGCCCTGCCAGTCGCGCCGACGGCAGCAAATAGCGTTTACAATCCGGTCGAAAATCTGCGAGATTTACAGTTTACGTCCCATGTTTCCACCCCTGTTACTCTCTGCTGCTTTGCTCGCCCTGCCGCCGGGCGTTGACCCGACTTTATTTCCCGATGTCGACAAAGTAACGACGGAGGAAATCGAACTGGCTGGGCTGGCGTCACTTTATCCGGGCCGGATTTTGCACGAAACGCCGCACACCCTCGACGCCAACGACCAGGGCCGCAAACCCGCCGCCTACGATTTACCGCGTAATTTGAGCTACCTGCGCGTGTACGACTTGGGCGCATCCTTGCCGCAAATTGCCCAACTGCTGGCGGACAAACCTGCGCTCATCCTCGACCTGCGCTATGTCTGCGCGGATGCCAAAGCGGCCGAGGGCTTCGCCGGAGTTTTGAGCGCCGCCGGGCTCGACTATAACTTAGTCCATGGCGAAGGTGACACGATGCCCGAGCCGGGTAAACTGCCGACGCGAGACCCCAAAATAACCAAGCCCACGCCAGTGGTGCTGGCCCTTGTCAATGGCATGACCGCCGGGCCGGTGGAAGCGTGGTTGGAAGCCTTTCAGGAAAAAGACAGCGTGCTGCTGGTGGGCACGCCGACCGCCGGCCAGCCGGCCCACTACAAGCCCATCCCGGCCCATCCCGGCTACTTCATTATTGATGGCGAACTGCTGCCCGTGTCCGGCTCGCTGGTGGGCAGCGGCGTAAAACCGCGCTTTCCCGTCGATGTAACGCCGGAGCAAAGTTACGATACGTATTTCTTTGTCGAACGCGGCGGCGTTATCACCACCCTCCTGCGCCACGATACCAATACCACCCCCGCCCCAGCCAAGCCCGCCACGACGGCGACACCCGCCCCCATCCCCCAATCCGTTCCCGTGGAGGAAATCGCCGACCCCGTGCTCCAACGTGCGGTGGACGTGGTTGCCGCTTTACAAGTGCTCGGCCGGTTGCCATCGTTAACGGCACCAACGGCGTCCGGTCCAGCCACCACCGCCCAGCGTTAAAACCATTGCGCGCGAGCGCCCACCAGCCCACGGATGTCCGAGCGGAACGTTATCACTTTTGTTTGCACGGCCAATGTCTGCCGCAGCCCGATGGCCGAAGGCCTGCTTGCCCACGCATTAAAGGCCGAGGCCGAGCCCCTGCGTTCGCTCAAGCCGGTTTCGGCAGGCATTGCGGCGTATGGCGGCGACCCGGCCTCGCCCAACACCTTGCGCGTGCTGGAGAGCGTCGGCGTTAACCTGCGCAACCACGTCAGCCAGCGCCTCACCCAGGAACTGATTGACCAGTCATTCGCCATCTTTTGCATGACCTCGACGCACCGGATGCTGCTCGAGACGCAATTCAACCCATCGACCCCTCATATTTACCTCATGCGTGAATTCCTGCCGGAAAACATGGAGAAGGAAATTTCCGACCCCTACGGATTCAACCGCGAAGCGTATGAGGCCTGCCGGGATTCAATGGTTGAAGCGCTGCCTTCGATTCTCGCATTCCTGCGGCGCGAATACCCCGGCGCAACGAAACAGAACACGAAATAAAACCCCAAAACTTTATCCCCATGAAAATTAGTCTCGGCGCCGACCATGCCGGCGTGGATTTGAAAGACATTCTGGTGCAGGCATTGCTTGATGCCGGGCACAAAGTTGTCGATCAAGGTACCCACGGGCATGCCTCGGTGGACTACCCGGACTTTGCCGTGGCTGTGGGAAACGATGTGGCCAGCGGAGCTTCCGAACGCGGCGTATTGGTGTGCAGCACCGGCATTGGCATCTCCATTGCGGCCAATAAAATCCACGGCGTGCGCGCGGCGCTCGTCCACAATGAAGACGGGGCGGAGTTTTGCCGCCGACACAACGATGCCAACGTCATCTGCTTCGGCCAAAAATACATTACTCCCTATATGGCGCAAAAAATGATGATGATTTTCCTGAACACCGATTTCGAAGGCGGCCGCCACGAACGCCGGGTGGATAAAATCGATCAGGAAGAGAAGTAAATGGCTTCTACGATTAACCCATTGGGGCGCTGGTTTGCCGCTTGCACGAGATTGTGCTTTTAAGTAGAAAGAATCTTTGGCAAAACCTTTTCCTCGCATGATTACCGCTCCGTCCATTCTTCCCGCTGAACCGCTCGCCGAACTTGATCCGGAAATTTTTGCCGCGATTGAGCAGGAACGGGCTCGCCAGCAGTCGCACCTCGAGTTGATTGCCTCGGAAAACTTCACCCTGCCGGCCGTGCTCGAAGCCGCTGGCAGCGTGCTGACGAACAAGTACGCCGAGGGCTATCCCGGCAAGCGCTGGTATGGTGGCTGCCAGTACGTGGACATCATTGAGCAACTGGCCATCGACCGCGCCAAGGCGCTCTTTGGAGCCGACCATGCCAATGTGCAGCCGCACTCCGGTAGCCAGGCCAATTTTGCGGTTTATACCTCCGTCCTCGAACCGGGCGACAAGCTGCTGACCATGAACTTGAGCGACGGCGGCCACTTGACCCACGGCAATGCGGCGAACTTTTCCGGCAAGCTCTACAAGATAGCGCACTATGGCGTGTCGCCGGTGGATGGCCGCATTGATTACGACGACCTCGCCCGCCAAGCCGAACGAGAAAAGCCGAAGATGATCACCGTCGGCGCTTCCGCCTACCCGCGTATTATTGATTTTAAACGCATGGGCGAAATTGCCCGCAGTGTCGGTGCCCTCATGCTCGCGGATATTGCGCACATCGCCGGACTGGTTGCAACGGGTGAACACCCCAATCCTTTCCCACACGCGGATTTTGTCACCACCACCACACACAAAACATTGCGCGGGCCACGTGGCGGCTTGATCATGTGCAAGGAAGCCTTCGCGAAGAAAGTCGACTCAGCCGTATTTCCTGGCAGCCAGGGCGGCCCATTGATGCACATCATTGCGGCGAAGGCCGTGTGTTTCCGCGAAGCGGCCAAGCCCGAGTTTAAGGAGTACAGCATTCAAGTGCGCAAGAATGCGGCGGCGATGGCTGGTGCTTTCCTCCAGCGCGGTTACAAACTCTCGTCCGGCGGCACGGATAACCACCTCTTTTTGATCGACCTGCGCCATAGCCATCCGGACCTCACCGGGAAGCAAGCCCAGCAGGCGCTGGATGAAGCGAACATCACCACGAACAAGAACACGATTCCCGGCGAAACCCGCAGCCCGTTTCAAGCCAGCGGCGTGCGTCTGGGCAGCCCGGCGGTCACCAGTCGCGGCATGCGCGAGGCGGAAATGGTGCGCATCGCCGAGGCCATTGATATCGTCCTGGGTGGCCCCACCGACCCGAGCCGAATTGCCCAAGCCAAGGCGATTGCCTTGGAGCTGTGCGGCCGGTTCCCCCTCCCCTACTAACGGCTTAATCTAAGGTTTTTCGCTATGACTGCCGGCAATTTTTACTGTGGCACCGACGGTATAATTATCTGCCGATTTAGCTTAAACTTTATACTTTCATTTCAAAATTTTAAGGTATAGGGTTAATACATCAGCACCCTGCGCCGCTCCCGGCGCTCCACCCAAACCCCGTCTCGCACGGTAATAATCTTCCCCATGACCATCCGTACTCAAACTGCTCGCAAGGGCTTCACCCTTATTGAACTCCTGACGGTGATCGCGATCATCGGCATTCTCGCGTCGATCCTGATTCCGACCATCGGTAACGTAATCACCACCGCCAAGAAGGCCTCCGCGCAAAACAATGCGGGCCAGATTGCCAAAAGCTACTTGGCCTTCTCCACCAATGGTAGTAATTCGCGCAACATCGCCAGCACGCTCGAAAATGGCGGTGGTCGCGATGCCAACGTCGCCAAGAAGATTGAAGACGCGGCCTACATTCTCGCCAAGACCGCGCAATTGAATGAAGCGTCGGTTTGGTTCATCAAGTCTGACGAAGCTTTGTCCGGCGCCAGTATGCCCAAGGTCGTCATCAGTGGCGACATGAACTCGGCAACCGATGTCGACCCCAGTTTTGCTGCTTGCAGTCCGAAGAGCTGGGCATTCGTGGCTGGCCTTTCTTCCAATGCACCGCCCACCTCCACCCCTTTGCTGTGGACGTACGGCCTGGCGACGACCGGTCTTTGGGACGCCAATTCCCCTTGGAAGGGCGGCGGTCACATCGCTTATATGGACGGTCACGTGGAATGGGCGGACAAGCTGGACAAAAACGGCACCTGCTTTACAGGCTACGCCACCCAAGGTAACGGCGTCGCCGGTACCGCGCAAGTGGACTACACCAAGGCCATCAGCGCCAAGGCCATTGTGTTGAATAAAGACGGTAAAGGCGACTAAGTCGGCCGGAGGGAATGATTCCCTTCTGTTCGCACTAAAAAAGCCCGGCTGAATTCAGCCGGGCTTTTTTGTGGGCAAAAATAGGGCGATAAAATTTTCCGTTAAATAATATCGCGGTAAAGCTGCACGTAAGCGGGGGCAAATTGCTCCCAACCCGATTTAACTTCCAAGGCGCGGATGCGAACCGTCTCACGGTATTCGACTTGCTGGTGCAAGGCCTGAGCGCGCGCCAATCCTTCGCGCCAGCCCTCGATGGTCGGCTCAAATAAGATACCATTGCCCGCCGCCGGATGTTCGTCGATGTCGAGGATGACATCGACCGGGCCGCCGGTCCTCGCCATAACCGGAATGGCCCCGTAACGCAGCGCACGTTGGGCGTGGTGCGGGCTGGGTTCGATGCGAGCAGTGCCGAGGAAAAAGTCTGCTCCGCCCAGCACGCGATGCAGGGTGCCAATTTCGAAATTTTCCAGCAAAACAACCGAGCCAGGCCGGGCCCCGGCCAAGGAGCGCCATGGCTCCACTTCCGAGGGGGCCAAACTGCCGAGCAAAACCAGCGTAGTATCCTCCCGCAAGACGGGCAGCAATTTCCGGGGGTCACCCAAGCCGAGAGCCATCATGAGTGGCAACTCGGCCGCAATCAAGGCCCCCGAACGCGTAGCCGGATCGAGGGCCAGACCGCGGCGCAGAGCTTCGCGGCACAAGGTCTTGCCCATGGGTGAACCGGCATGATAACCCGCTGGCAACCAATGATCCGCCGCCGGATTCCATTCGGACTGGTTAAGGCCGGTCAGCAAGCCACGGATATCCTCCCGCCGCCGGGCCAGGACGCCCTCAAGGCCGAAGCCGTGGCCGGGCCCCGGGATTTCTCGCGCGGCAGCGGGGCTGGGGGCCAACAGACATTCGGAAAAAACGAGTCCACCTTTTAGAAAATTGATCTGTCCAAAAAACTCCAACGCATCTGGCGTGAATAATTCCTCCGGCAAATTTGTCAGGGAAAAAGTGCGGCGGGGATAGATACCCTGAAAGGCGGGATGATGCACGGTGAACACCGTACGGCCAACCACCCCCACGCCGCGCTTGCGTTCCTCGACCCGCAGCAACAAGGGCAGCAACGCGGTGGGCCAGTCATGGCAGTGCAGAATGTCCACCGGGGAATCCCAGCGGCACAGCGCGTCCGCCACCGCTTTGCAGAAAATTAAAAAACGCGAATCGCTATCCTCGTATTCGCCGCCGGGCGGACCATAGGGGAAACTGCGGTCAAACGATTCATCGCGCCGGACTAAATATAGGGTGAGGTTTTTGGCCACTGGCAGGCGGAGGGTTTCCGCCGTTACACTCGTATCACCCAATTCCAACACGTGCTTGAAAACCATTTCTGCGCCAGCCGCCCGTGGATCTGCCAGCACTTGTCGGTAGCCTGGTATGAAAACGGAAACCTCGTGCCCCAACCGGGTCAGCTCCGCACACACGCCACCCACCGCGTCCGCCAAATGGCCGACCCGCACCCACGGGGAAAATTCACTGGCGATATGGACGATTTTCATAAGTACAATTCCAGCACCTTGGCCTAGACCCAGATGGTTTGCCTAATTCCGTCTGAAACCAAGCGAAAAGCGTCAGTTCGTCGACCCGCGGTCGCGCTCACAGTTCCAGCATTTATCAAAGCCCGCCGGCACCGAGGATTGACAGTGGGGGCAAATCCAATCGCCACCCGAGGAGGCCACGGGTTCGATCTGGGACAAAATTAATTCACGGGCGCGGTCGAAATCCGTGTCGTTAACCACACAAAGCACTGGATAAAAAACCGGCACTGGAATACTCGTTAAATTACCTGACGCCGCATTGCGCACGAAACTGACAATGCCCGCTTCATCCAACAGCGATTTGCACAACCCCACCCGCGCACTGTCGTAATGGGTAAACACGTCTTTCATGGCGCAATTACTTTCCGAGCAAATGCTCCAGCGCCTCCAGATAGCGCCGTTGCGTTTGTTGGATGATTTCCGCTGGCAACCTTGGCCCTGGCGCAGTCTTATTCCAATCCAGTGTTTCCAAATGGTCGCGCACAAACTGCTTGTCGAACGCGTGTTGCGCCCGACCGGGCTGGTAGGCACTGGCCGACCAGTAGCGGGACGAATCCGGCGTCAGCACCTCGTCAATGAGATAAAGTTTTCCAGCTCCATCCGTGCCGAACTCAAATTTGGTATCAGCGAGAATAAGGCCACTACGCGCGGCCTCGCGCGTGCCCCATTCAAAAAGTTTCAGACTCAAATCACGCACTTCGACATAACGCTGCGCGCCGAGAAGTCCGGAACACTGCGTCGCCGTGAGCGGTTCGTCGTGCCCGGCGTGGGCCTTGCTGGTCGGAGTAAAAATGGGCTGCGGTAGTTTATCGCTCTCCTGCAAACCGGCGGGAATGGTTTGGTCAAATAGACGCCCCGTCTCGCGGTAAGTTTTCCAACCGCTACCAGCCAGATACCCGCGCACCACGGCCTCGACGGGCAACGGGCGGAGTTTGCGCACGAACATGCTGCGTCCGAGCAATTGCGGATAATCCTTGAGCCGCCTAGCTACTTCGGCGTCGTGATTGGGCAAGAGATGATTAGGCGTCAGCTTGGTGGTGCGGTCGAACCACCATAGGCTCAATTGAGTAAGCAAGATGCCCTTGCCCGGGATACCGTCGGGCAAAATCACGTCGAACGCCGAGAGACGATCCGTCGCGACCATCAGCAGGGCGTCCCCGGCGTCAAAGAGTTCGCGCACTTTGCCTGAGCCGATTTTGGGCCAAGGCAGGCCCTCGACCGTGGTTAGTGCAGTCGTTGGCAGTCCTGCTTTGATTTGCTCAATTGTCCAAGCCATGCTGAAAGCCTTGCGCACCCGGCTGCGTTTGTCTATATTAACCTGTTCCGGGTTTAAGACCCGGGTTCTTTGAGATGCTCGGCGCGGGCTGAACCCGCGCCGGCATGTCAGCCAGATTTACGGGGGTGTTCCGGATTCGATCTTGGGATGACGTACTTGGCTGCAGGCCAGAGATGGTGGTTGGCTCTGTCAAAACTCCACCAATTGTATAGTTGGCAACAACGAATACGCACTCGCTGCTTAATGCAGTGACGGACCGCCTGGAAACCTGCTAAGGGACGGTCCGAAACAGCAGGCATAGCGGCGCCGGGGTCAGCGGCGGCGCCGTCGTAAACTACTGTTAACTCGGACTTGGGCAGCCTGCGTGGGGCGGCCCCGGTCTTAAACCAAATCACCCGCTAAGCCTGTAGATGCCCTTTGCCGAAGCCCAGGAGACGCGGGTTCAACTCCCGCCACCTCCACTTTTGCACTCTTTTGGCCAAGTCGGACATTATCGTCCGATTATGGCTTAAGAGGTCAGATGAAGTGGCAGAACGATCTGCTGGACGCATTGCCGCAAAATGGTGGGGATACACCCCATCGCGGGTGCTCGTCGCAATGGCTATATTCATTGGGAGAGTGAGGTAAATTGAATGAAGGTAAGCTCCTTTTGAAGGTAATTCTATGGAAAATACGCAACAAGGTCATGAACTCGGCATGGTCGGGTTAGGGGTAATGGGGCGCAATCTGGTGCTCAACATGGCCGACCACGGTTTTGCAGTGGCCGGTTACGACAAGGATCAGACCAAGGTTGAGGCGCTGCGGAAAGAGGCGGCGGGAGGCAAGGTCAGCGCCGCAGTGAACATGGTTGATTTCATTGCTCTGCTGCGCAAGCCGCGC
>Ga0182012_10004318_pt1 | contig 14887 bp, 12 predicted proteins | sample 612S2SmetaG_FD_120486 | JGI IMG/M metagenome (GOLD analysis project Ga0182012, IMG submission 120486) | Permafrost microbial communities from Stordalen Mire, Sweden - 612S2S metaG | ecosystem: Environmental > Terrestrial > Soil > Wetlands > Permafrost | place: Sweden: Stordalen | collected... | reverse complement strand
CTCATCAATTGTTTCGATTGGCGCCTTGGGCCGCCGCTTGTTAACCTCCTACGATGCCGGCCAGCGGCCAAAAAACTCCAGCACTATTCGCAGATTATGAAGTAGGTGGCTTCTTTGACGAGATGTTCGAAGCCCCCGGTGTGCCGCGTCCGCACTACGCCAAGCTTTTCCAGACGCTGGCCTCGCTTGCTCCCAGCCAGTTCGTGGAGCGCCGCAAGATCGCCGATCTCGCCTTCCTTTTGCAGGGCATCACCTTCACCGTCTACAGCGACGGAGCGGGTGCCGAGCGGCTCTTCCCCTTCGACCTGATTCCGCGCATCATTCCTCACGCCGAATGGCAGAAGGTCGAGCGCGGACTGGCGCAGCGCGTCGTTGCCCTCAACCATTTTCTACAGGACGTCTACGGAGCGCAGCGCATCCTGGCCGATAAACGCATCCCGCGCTCGCTCGTCTATTCCTGCAAACACTTCCATCGGGAGATGGTCGGCCTCAGCGTTCCCCGTGGCATCCATGCCCACATCAGCGGCATTGATCTCATCCGCGACTCCAAGAGCGGCGAATACCTGGTGCTGGAGGATAACGTTCGCACCCCGAGCGGCGTCAGCTACGTGCTGGAAAATCGCGCCATCATGACGCGCACCCTGCCCGAGGCCTTTGAGGCTTACGGCGTGTTGCCCGTCAACCACTACCCCACCGAGCTCTGCCGCATCCTGCGCAGCCTTTCGCCGCGTGGCGGAGGCCAGGCCGAGGCCGTGCTGCTCACCCCCGGCATCTACAACTCCGCCTACTTCGAGCATAGCTTCCTCGCCCAGCAGATGGGCATCGAGCTGGTCGAAGGCCGCGATCTCATCGTGGACGACACCATCGTCTACATGAAGACCATCCTTGGCCTGCGCCGGGTGGATGTCATCTACCGCCGCGTGGATGACGACTTCCTCGACGCACTGGTCTTCCGCGGCGATTCGCTGATGGGAGTGCCCGGACTGATGGGCGCTTACCGCGCCGGCAACGTCGCCCTGGCCAACGCCGTCGGCAACGGTGTCGCCGATGACAAGCCGTCTACGCCTACGTGCCGGACTTCATCCGCTACTACCTTGGCGAGGAGCCCATCCTTGGCTCCGTGCCTACCTATCTCTGCTCGCGCCGCACGGATCTTGCTTACGTCCTCGACCATCTGCCCGAGTTGGTCGTCAAGGCCGTGGGGGAAAGCGGCGGCTACGGAATGTTGATTGGCCCCGCGGCGGATAAGGCCACCATCGCCAAGTTCCGCGAACACATCCAGGCCGATCCCCGCAATTACATTGCGCAGCCGCTCATCGCGCTCAGCCGCGTTCCTAGCTATGACGCCACGCTGGGCCGCGTCGGCGGTCGCCACGTGGATCTGCGCCCCTACTGTCTCTACGACGGCGAAAGCGTCACGGTCGTCCCCGGAGGCCTGACCCGCGTGGCCCTGCGCGAAGGCTCGGTGGTCGTCAACAGCTCGCAGGGTGGCGGCAGTAAAGACACCTGGGTATTGCGTGAGGAGGTATGACGACCATGCTCAGCCGCATCGCCGACTCTCTCTTCTGGCTCTCGCGCTACATGGAGCGCGCCGAAGATACCGCCCGCATTCTCGACGTCAACTACCACATGCTGCTCGAGGAGAGCGACAAGTTCTACCGCCTGCGCTGGGACCCTTTGCTCGTCATGGCCGGCGAGGAGACGCGCTTCCGCTCGCTTTACGATGAGGCCAATGCGCGCACGGTCTTCGAGTTCCTCGCCTTCCGCCAGGACAACCCGAACTCCATTCTGCAGTGCATTGCCAAGGCCCGCGAGAACGCCCGCACCATTCGCGACCGCCTGAGCCGCGAAATGTGGGAGGACATCAACGGCCTCTACCACGCCGTCAATGAGTTCGACACCCGCCGCGAGCTCGCTGCCGGTCCGCACCGCTTCTGCGACCTCGTCAAGTTCGGCGCCCACCGCTTCCACGGCGTCACCGACGCCACCGTGCCCCACGACGAGGGTTGGGAGTTCCTCCGCATTGGCTGCCACCTGGAGCGCGCCGAGATGACCGCGCGCCTGGTGGACGTGCAATATCAATATCTCTTTGAGAATCCCAATCTCGCAGGCCAGGCCGACAATCACCAGTGGATGGCCGTGCTGAAGAGCGTGGGCGCCTACGAAGCCTATCGCCGCAAGTACTACTCGCAGATCGAGCCGCAGCAGGTGGCCGATATGCTCATCCTGCACCCTTTGCATCCGCGCTCCATCCGCTTCAGCATCGGCGAGGTGCAGAGCGGTCTGCGCGCCCTCAGTAACACTCTGCCCGGCTCCTACTCCAATGAGGCCGAGCGCCAGACCGGCAAAGTGCTGGAGGCCCTGCGCTATGACCGCATCGAAGACATCTTCCAGCGCGGCCTGCACATCTACCTTAATAATCTGTTGGGCAGTTGCCTCTGCATCGGCGAACAGATTGCCCGCACTTACTTCTATTACAAGGCCAGCGCATGAACCGCTACCACCTCGTTCACATCACCGAGTTCCACTATGACGGTCCGGTCAGCGAGAGCTATAACGAGGTGCGCCTGCGCCCGCTTACCGATGAGCGCCAGAGCTGCCTCAGCTTCCGCCTCACCACCAGCCCGCCCTCGCACCCCACCAGCTATCAGGATGCCTTCGGCAACTGGGTGCACCAGTTCAACGTTCTCAAGGAGCACCGCCACCTCAAGGTGGAGACTGACTCGGTCGTTCTGCGCATGGACGCCCCTGAAACCGACCCGCGCATCACGCTTGAGCAGCTTGACCAACAGTGCGATGCTCTGCACGAGGAGTTCTACGATTACCTCGTTGAAAGCACCTACGTTCCCCACCTCGCCGGGCTCGCCGAAATCAGCGACGCCGCGCAGCAGGCCTGCAATGGCACCGCCTGGGGATTCGCCCAGGCCGCCTCGCAACTGATCCACGAGCGCTTTCAGTACGTGCCCGGCGCAACCCACGTGCAGTCCTCCATTGAGGACGCCATGCGCCTCGGCGCCGGCGTCTGCCAGGACTTCGCGCACCTCTTGCTCGGCATCGCCCGCCGCCGCGGAATCCCCGCGCGCTACGTCAGCGGATACCTGGTCCCGCAGCGCGACACCCTGGACCCGAACGCCGCCATGGAAGAGGTCATCGGCGGACAGGCCACCCATGCCTGGACCGAGGTTTACATCCCGGAAGGCGGATGGCTGGCGCTCGATCCCACCCTCGGCCGACCCGTGGCCGAGCGCCACGTGCGCATCGGCTACGGCCGCGACTACGGCGACGTCGCTCCTGTCCGCGGCCTCTACAACGGCCACGCCGGCCAGCGCCTCAGCGTGGACGTGCAGCTCCGCCCGGACGTGGACCTGGAAGGCCACGAGCAGCTCATCAGCAGCGCCAACTTCCCTGCCGAAGAGCCCGAGCCCGAGACGCGCCCCAGCCAGCCCATGCAGCAGCAACAGCAGCAGTAGCTGCGCTGGCACCGCTCGCAATCAATTTCATTTTGTAGAGGGTCTGCTGTGCGGCGAAGGTCTTCATCGGACAACCGTTCATCGAAGGTTGCGCCCAGCTGCCGGTGCGGTTAAATCCAGCCGGAGCGGTACACAATCCACCAGCTCACGAATAGCGCCACAAAGGATTCCGCCACCGCCCAGCCCAGGGGCAGGAAGTATCCAACGAGGCTGAGGATCATCCAGAGAATCCAGAAGATTTTGCGTTGGAGGGAATCCATGCACCCATCTTCTCATGTCCGCATCTTTGCATCGTTGGCGGTGCGTTCCGCGCCCCAAGGCGCCGCTTATCTTACTTGCGCCGCTTGCCGCTCACGGTCAATACGCACAGGGCGAACACGCGCGTCGAGCCCTTCAACTCCGCAATGTACGCCGTGCCCTCCGGGCGGAGGTGCGCCGCATACTTCGCCACCAGTTGTTCCAGCGATGCGAGCTTTTCCTCGCCATCCAGTTCGTGCACCTCGCACCGGGCAATCGCACTCCGGTAACGCATGCTGAACTTTTCGGGGATCGGTTCGGCCTCGCCGACCACGCAAAAACTCACAATCGCTCCAGTGCGCAGTCCTTCCAGCTTGTGCCCCTCCACCGCCGAATGCACGTGGATGGCGCCCGCCGCGTAAGCATAACTCAGCGGCACGCCGTAGGCTTCGCCCGCGGCATCCACCAGGCTCAGCACGCCGTACACACCTTCACGCAGAATCGTCTCCGCCTCGGCCTCGTCCGCCGCGCGATCCTTGCGCCGTAACTTGTGTTCCTGGTTTTCCATCGCCGTCACCTACTTGCTCGCAGCCTACTCACTCGCCGCATGACGTAGCGCGCGGTCCACATCCTGCTTCTCCTGCATCAGTTGCGCCAGGGCCGCGGAGTCCCGGCTGCGCGCCGCCTGTTCGATTCGGCTTACAAGCTCGCGACGGCGATGCTCCAGCTCGCGACGGCGCAGCGCCCCAATCGCCCCATGCAGCAGCTCCGGAGTCAGCGCCTCGTGATCGTGCATCAGCACTCCGGCCAGCATTCCGCGCTCGTCGTCGGTCATCTCCATGCCCATCACGTCCACGCCGTCGGCCAGAGCCTTCAAGACCTTATCTATCAGCGCCTCGCAACGCATTCCCTGGTGCAGCTTCTCCGAGCTCAACGTGTAGTAGGCCTGCTCCGCCGGGTTGTACACCTGCTCCACGCCACTCTCGTCGTCGTAGGTAAAGTTCAGCTCCGTGCCGCTCATCAAAGCCTGCAACAAAATCAGCTCTGCCTCGGTCATCGGAGCCTCTTGCCGCGGCGCAACCTTCGTCGCCGTCCTTGCCCCGGCCACATGGCGCAGCTCCTGCCGCAGCACCGACGAATCAATCTGCAGCTTCTGCGCCACGTCCATCGCCAGCTCGTCGCGCACAATGCGGCTGGGCACGCGCTGGATGTGCGGCAGCAGATAATTCACGGCCTTTACCTTGCCTTCGGCCGTGCGCGGAAACTGCGCCTGCGCCCGTGCGATCAGGTAATGGAAGTACGGCGGAGCCGCCTTGAGCGCCTCGCCGTAGGCCGCCGCTCCCTTGCGCCGCACATACAGGTCGGGGTCGTAGCCCTGCTCCAGGGTCAGAATGCGAATCGAAAAATCCTCGCTTACCAGCAGCGTCAGTGATCGCTCCGCCGCCGCCGCACCGGCCGCATCGGGATCGAAGTTCACGAAAATCTTCTTTGTGTAGCGCGCCAGTTGCTTCGCCTGCGCCTCGGTAAAGGCCGTGCCGCTCGTGGCAATCACGTTGTGGAAGCCCGCGTTGTACACCGAGATGCAGTCCATCTGGCCCTCGACCAGGATCACGTAATCCAGGCTGCGGATCGCCTCGCGCGCGTGATGCAGGTTGAACAGCACCCGCGACTTCGAGTAGATCGGCGTCTCCGGCGAGTTCATGTACTTCGGCCCGGCCTTTTCGTCCACGGCCAGCGTGCGGCCGGTAAAGGCAATCACCTTTCCACTCTCATTGCAGATGGGGAACATGATGCGGTTGCGGAACTTGCTGTAGAGCGCCGCCTTGGTCTTGGCCGCGTCCTTCGCGCCCGCGGCGTCCTTCGCTGCGTCTTTCCCGCCCGCCGCCCGTGCGGCCTCGCCGTGTTCCTTCCAACTGAAGAGCCCGCTCTCGCGCAGAGCATCCTCGTCGGCCATACCCTTCAGCTTGTCGCGCAGCAAAAACCCGGACTCCGGAGCATAGCCAATGCGGAAGCGCGCAATCGCCTCCTCGTTCAGTCCGCGACCTTTCAGATACTCCCGCGCCGCGGCCGCCTCGGGCTTCTTCAACTGCTCCTCGAACCACTTGCAGGCCGTCTCGTTCAAGTCCATCAGCAGGCCGCGCATCCTCGCCTCGCGCGCCTCCTGCGGAGAACTGAACTCTTGCTTCGGCATGGCGATCCCCAGCTTCTGCGCCACCAGCCGCACCGCCTCCGGGAACGTCACGTTCTCGATCTTCTGCACAAACGCAAACACGTCGCCGCTCACTCCGCAGCCAAAACAGTGGAAGAACTGCTTCGTGGCATGCACGGAAAACGACGCCGTCTTCTCCCCGTGGAAGGGGCACAGTCCGCTGTAGTTCTGCGCTCCGGATTTGCGCAGCTTCACGTACTCGCCCACAATGCGGACGATGTCGGCCTGCTGCTTCACCGTGTAGGCAAAATCTCCGGGGTTCGCCACCGCTTCCTCTTTCTACGCTCTTCTCTACCGTGCCAGATAGTTTAGCGCCACGCTTACGCCAGCCAGCCCCGTGCGCTCGCGTCGTCCACAATCTCCATCACCACCGGCCACAGCCGGGGAGTCCACAGCCGGATCGGCTCCATCCTCCGCAACACCTGCTCACGCGTTACGCTGTGCGTGCGCCACGAGCCGCCGCCGCTCTTCGAATTCAGCAGCAGTGGTTGCAACCGGTCCAGCGCATTCGCATACCGCGCCTCGGGGGTCGAGCACTCCTCAAACTCATCCCACGCTGCGCGCAACTCCGAGCCCTGTTCCTCAGGCAACAGTCCGAACAATCGCTCCGCCGCCTTCCGCTCGCGCTCTTCTTTGTCCTCGTAACCAGCCGCGTCGTAGGCAAATGTGTCGCCGGCGTCAATCTCCACCACATCGTGCACCAGCAGCATGGCCGCCACCAGCGACACATCCACCGCATCGGTCGCATACTCGGCCAGCACCGTGGCCATCACCGCCAAATGCCAACTGTGCTCCGCCGAATTCTCCCGCCGGTTTTCGGCCACGGTTAGCGTCGTCTGCCGCAGCACGTCCTTCAGCCGGTCCAGTTCCAGGATGAATGCAATCTGTTTCTCTAATTTCGTCATGGATGATGTCATTCTACGCGCACGTTCAAACCTTCAACTGCACTTCGGTTGCGCCGCCGCCACCCATATTCTGCGGAGGCTCGCTGATACCCGCCACCTGCGGATGCCGCTTCAAATATTCGCGCAGCGCACGCCGCAGAATTCCCATGCCACTGCCGTGCACCACGCGCACATGCTCCGCGCCGGCCAAAAAAGCGCGGTCCAGGAACTTCTCCAGCGCGTCGGTCGCCTCGTCCACCGTGTGGCCAATCACGTTCAACTCGGTCACCACCGCCGCGTCCTCGTCCGTTAGCCGCACGTTCACCCCGCGGCTGCGCGCCGCCTGCACGGGGTTGCGCGACGCATCCACAATCACCGTCGCAACGTCGTCCACCGGGACGCGCATCTTCATCGGCCCCACCTGCACCTCCAGCGTGTTGTCCTCCATCTTCCGGACGACCTTGCCGCTGCGTCCCAGGCTCTTCAACTGCACCGTGTCGCCTTCGTTCACCCTCTGCACAACATGCGGCTGCGCGTGGGCATCGCCTCGGTCGGCGCCCGTTGTGTGCGCCACCACTCCGTGGTTAAACTGCTCGCGGAACTCACGCCTGGCCTTGGCAATCCTTCGTTCGGCCTCTTTGCTCAGCTTCTGCTGCGCCGCGCGATCCTGCACTCCGTTCACCGCCTCGCGCGCCTGGTACTCAAAGTCTCTCAGCAGGCTCTCCAGCTTCTTCTCCAGCTCGCGAACTTTCTCGCGCTGCTCCTTCATTCCCTCGGCCGCCAGACGGCTGCGCTCGCGCGCCACCTCCTGCTCGCGTCGCTTCAACTCCAAACGCTCGTGCTCGGCGGCATTCAGATCGCGGTGCAGTTGCGCCAAAAAGCCTGCAATGTCCTGCGTCTGCGTGCTCAGCCTCTCGCGCGCCGCAGAGATGATCTCCGCATTCAGTCCGATCTGCTGCGCAATGTTGATGCCCGCGCTCGCTCCCGGCACACCAACTTTCAACTCGTAGGTTGGTCCCAGCGTCGCTTCGTCAAAGCCCACGGCGGCGTTCAACACGCCCGCGCGGTTCGCCGCATACATCTTCAGCGCCGTGTGGTGAGTGCTGATGATCGTCAGTGCTCCGGCCTTCAGAAAATGTTCGGCAATCGCTACCGCCAGTGCCGCACCTTCTTCCGGGTCTGTGGCGGAGCCCAGCTCATCCAGCAGCACCAGCGAATTCGCCGTAGCCGTATGCGAGATGAAATCTATGTTCGTCACATGCGCAGAGAACGTGGATAGATTCTGCTCAATGGATTGCGAGTCACCGATGTCGGCCAGCACCGCGTCGAACACCGGCATCTCCGCCCGCTCTGCCGGAACCGGCATTCCCGCCTGCGCCATCAGGGCCAGCAAGCCAACGGTCTTCAATCCCACGGTTTTGCCGCCCGTGTTCGGACCGCTGATGATCAGCTGCCTTGCGCCGCGTTCCATCTCCAGGGTCAGCGGAACCACCTTCCGTCCCCGTGCGCGCAAATTGCGCTCCATCACCGGATGCCGCGCCTCCACCAGCACCAGCGAATTCGCCGCGTCCTCGTCCAGCAGTTTGACCCGCGCGCAGCCGTACTGCTCCGCCAGCCGAGCCTTCGCAAATTGCAGTTCGGCCTCGCGCAACACCTCCTCGGCCGCCAGAATCTCCGCCGACCGTTCACCCAGCCGCCGGGTCATCTCCAGCAGAATCCGATGAATCTCGCGCTGCTCATCTTCCAGCAGCCGCACCAGCTCGTTGTTCTGCTCGATGGTCTCCAGCGGTTCCACGAAAACCGTCTGCCCGCTCGAACTCGCTCCGTGCACCACGCCCTGCACGCGCCGCTTCTGCTCGGTTTTCACCGGGATGACAAACCGGTCGCCGCGGATTGTGACCAGCTCTTCCTGCAAGGCGTCGCCCTCGCTCAGCCGCCGCAGGTATCCGCGCAACGAGTTCTGAATCTGCCGCCGCTGCCGCTCAATCTCCCGCCGCACGCTGGCCAGCGCTGGGCTGGCGTTGTCATCCAGCGTTCCATCCGGAGCCAGCTTGTTGGCGAACCACCCAAGCAGGGCCGTAAAGTCCGCCACCTCGGCGCTCATCGCCTCCACCGTCGGCCAGCCCTCGCGCAACGCCTGCGGAGGATGCAGCACCGCCTCGCGCCACTCTTCCGCCCGTGCCACCATCAGCAGCACATCGCGCAGCTCTTCCATCTCCAGGGCCGCGCCCTGGATACGCGCCTTCAATGCCATCTGCCGCACGTCGGTCAGCCCGTGGAAGTCAAAGCCGCCACCCGCGCGTATGTACGCGCGCACCTCTTCCGTCAGTTGCTGCTGATGCTCAATCCACGCGGCATCATTCGTCGGAGCCAGGGCCGCAACCCGCGCCCGCCCCAGATCGCTCTGGCAGCAGCCGGCCAGCATCTCGCGCAGGCGCTCAAACTCCAACGCCACCGCGCTCCCATGCTGCAACGGTGTTGGCATCGTTTCACTCATCGTCTGGTCATTATCGCAGAGAGCGGCCGCCCCTGCGTCGTAGGCTTCCCTCAGCCGTTGTGCACATCGTCGCCCGCCACCCGCCGCTCGTTCTCCGGTGCCCGCGCCGGAGTGTCCTGCTCCCACGCCACCTTCGGCAGCAGGTCGTCCAGGCTCTCCAGCCACAGAATCTGGCTCGCGAATATCTCACCGAAGCAGCGCGCCGCCACCACCATCACATCCTCCAGGCTCGGCCGCTCGCCGGTCTCAAACTCGATGCTCGTCACCGGCTTCGTCAATCCACAAGGCACGATGTATTGATACAGTCCCAGGTCGGTCGTCACGTTCAGGGCAAATCCATGCGAGGTCACGCCGCGAGAGATATGCACGCCGATGGCCGCCACCTTGCGTTCGCTCCACTTGCCGGCCTTCTCCTTGCTATTGGATTCTTCGCCCTCCGGAACCTCGCCTTGCGGAATGTAGTCGCGGCCCATCACGCGACCATTCAGACGCGGCGGAACCTCCGGCAACGTCCACACCCCGGTCATCCCCGCAATCCTCTGCGTCTCAATCGCCCATTGCGCACAGGTGCGCATCAGCACCTCTTCCAACCGGCGCACAAACTCCACCGCCCCCACCTTGCCCTCGAGCGAGCGCAGATCAAATATCGGATAGGCCACCAGTTGCCCCGGAGCGTGCAGCGTCACGTCACCGCCGCGGTTGATCTCAAATACCTCGACGCCTTTTCCCGCCAGAAATTCGCGCGAAGCGATAATATTCGCTTCCTTCGCGTTGCGCCCCAGGGTAATCACCGCCGGATGCTCCACAAACAGAAGCACATTGCCCACGCGCTCCTCTTTTCGCAGCGCCACCAGCGTCTCCTGCAGCCGCAGAGCCGTTCCGTAGTCGCACCGTCCCAAGTTGATGACCGATATCACCATCGTTCCCTCACCATATTCTTAGAATATCGCTTTTGCCAGTGCCCCATTCAAGCCCACTGTTGGCTTGAGTAGATTGGTATGCGGGGCAGCAGCCGGGTGCCCTACCCTTCCGCCATCTTTTGGCGGAGGGTGGGGTAGCTGCTCTTAGTCTTTGAATTTGTCTTTGACGGGTGCCCCATCCTAGCCGTAGTTGCTAGGGTGGGGTAGTTGACCTTGCTCTGACTCTCAAAACAACAGATGGGGCCACCTCTCGGCAGCCCCTCCTTGCAACCGTGCAACTTTGAAACCTTGAACCTCTCCAGCTACTTGCTCAGCACCATCACATCTACCTTCGATTCCCGCTCCGCCGTGTGATACACCCGCTCCGTCGCCTTCTGGAAGTCCTCCGGCCGCGCCTCGTAGATGTTCGGCACAAACTTCTGCGGATTCAAATCCACCAGCGGGAACCACGTGCTCTGCACCTGGATCATGATGCGGTGTCCGCGCCGGAAGGTATGGTTCACATCCGGCATCGCGTACTCGATCTTCGTCGCCTTGCCCGCCTCAAACGCCTCTGCCCTCTCGTAGCCGTTGCGGTACCGCCCACGGAACAACTCGCCCCGCACCAGCTGCTCGTATCCGCCCAGGTGAACCTCCTTGGGATTCCCCTCGTGCTCGGGATAGTTGTCCGGATAGACGTCAATCAGCTTCACCACCCAGTCGCCATCCGTCCCACTGGTGCTCACCCACAGCTCCGGCTTCAGCGGACCAGCCAGCGTCACGTCCTCGGTCAGCGCCTCAGTCTCATACACCAGCACGTCCGTCCGCCGCGCGGCCTGCCGCTGGTCCTCCGTCATATGCTCGCGCGTCATGCCAAACTCGTTGCCGGGAATGTACGGCACGGGCTTCGCCGGATCGCTCACATACTCGTCATACTCCGCACCCCGCAAAGCCTCCGCGCCACCCGCCGCCGGCGTAAAGCTCAGCTTGCCATTCGCCTCCAGGTACAGCGCCGCCGCCTTCGCCTCCTTTGGAGGCCACTGGTCATACCTCCGCCACTGGTTCGTGCCGGTTTCAAAGGCGTAAGCCTTCGGCAGCCCCGGATCAGCCGTGCCCTTCAGGTGATGCTCAAAGAATGGGAACTCGATCTTTTCGCGATAAAACAAGCTCTGCTTGCCGTCGAACCACACATTGCCCAGGTGGTCTCCGTCGCCCCTCGCCCATCCGCCGTGGAACCACGGTCCCATCACCAGCTTTACGTCGCCCCCGGGACTCTGCTTGTCGGCCGCCGCAAACGTGTGCAGCGCGCCGTACAAATCCTCGGCGTCGAACCATCCGCCCACCGTCAGCATCGCCGGTTTGAGGTTGCGCAAAAACTGCGGCGTCGAGCGCGCCTTCCAGAACGCATCGTAGTTCGGATGCTTCACAACCTCTTCCCACCAGCGCACCTTATTGTGAAAGAACTTCGCGTCCACCTGGCTCAGTGGCTCGGTGTTGTGCAAATAGAAGTCGTAGCCATCCTGGGTGTCGTGCTCAAACCGCGGAGCCCATTGCGTTGTCGGCTCCGGCCTCGGCTGCCCAAAGCTGTACATAAAGCCGAACATCTGCAAATACAGAGCGCCGTTGTGATGAAAGTCGTCGCCCACAAACCAGTCGGCAATGGGAGCCTGCGGCGACACCGCCTTCAGCGCCGGGTGCGCGTCAATCGCAGCCATCGCCGAATAGAATCCCGGATAAGAGATGCCCCATACGCCCACCCGGCCGTTGTTGTGCGCAATGTTCTTCACCAGCCAGTCAATCGTGTCGTACGTGTCGCTCGCCTCGTCCACGTCCTTGGGGCTTTTCTTCTCCGCCACATAGGGACGCATATCCTCAAACACGCCTTCACTCAAAAACTTTCCGCGCACATCCTGATACACAAAGATGTATTTCGAGCGCGCAAACAGATCGCTCGGCCCCAGCGCCGCCTTGTACTGGTCCACCCCGTACGGAGCCACCATGTACGGCGTGCGGTCAAACAATATTGGATACGTCTTCTGCTCGCTGGCGTCCTTCGGCACATACACGCTGGTGAACAGCCTCACTCCGTCGCGCATTGGCACCCGGTACTCGTATTTCGTGTAGCTCGCGCGAATCCACTCCGCCAGTTCGTCCTCGGGCTTCTTCTTCTCACTCACCTGTCCCACGGCCAGCGCCAAAAACGCGCCCACCATCAGGAACACCGCCAACCGCCGCCACTCGAAGCGCATCACTCGCACGCCACCCTCCATTGCCGGAGCCGCTCCCGGCCGATTCACCGGGCCATCCTCCCGCCACTGCCGCAATCGAACTCTGCCGAACCCCAACAGACTACAGCCTTGCCCCGAAGACGCGAAAGCCTTTCGCCGGGTGCCCTACCCTTCCGTCGGGTGCCCTACCCTCCCGTCGGGTGCCCTACCCTTCCGCCCTCCTTCGGCGGAGGGTGGGGTAGTTGCCTTTGTCTTTGAATTTGTCTTTGCCGGGTGCCCCATCCCAGCCGCAGTTACTAGGGTGGGGCAGGCGACATTAACCCACGCACAAAAAAAGAAAGGGGCCACCTCCCGGCAGCCCCTCCTTGCAACTTTGAAACCTGAACCTACAACAGCTTCGCCGCCTCTTTCGCAAAATAGGTCAAGATGATCGAAGCTCCCGCCCTCTGGATGCTCAGCAGCGATTCCAGCATCACCCGGTCGTGATCAATCCATCCATTCTGCGCCGCCGCCTTGATCATCGCGTACTCGCCGCTCACCTGGTAGGCGCCCAGCGGAACGTCATAGCGCGCCCGCGCCTCAGCGATGATGTCCAGATACGCAATCGCCGGCTTCACCATGATCATGTCCGCGCCCTCTTCCAGGTCCAGCTCGATCTCGCGCATGGCCTCGCGCGCGTTCGCCGGATCCATCTGGTAGCTGCGCCGGTCGCCAAAGCTGGGAGCCGAATCCGCCGCCTCGCGGAACGGTCCGTAGAAGCCGCTGGCGAACTTCGCCGCATAGCTCATGATCGGAGTGTTCTCAAACCCGTGCGCGTCCAGCGCCGTCCGCAAGGACTCAATCCGTCCGTCCATCATGTCGCTCGGCGCGATGATGTCCATGCCGGCCTTGGCCTGCGCCACCGCCGTCTTGGCCAGCAGGTCCAGCGTCGGATCGTTCAGAATCTCGTATTCCGTCTCCGGCGTCGGCCCGTTCACTTTTTTCACAATGCCGCAGTGGCCGTGGCTCATGTATTCACACAGACACACGTCGCCCATCAGCAGCAGGTTGGGCACTTCTTTCTTGATCGCCCTCGCCGCCCGCTGCACGATTCCGTCGTCGGCCCACGCTCCCGTGGCCTGCTCGTCCTTGTGCTCCGGCAGCCCAAACAGAATCACCGCCGGAATCCCCAGGGCATAAACCTCGCGACATTCCTTCACCGCCTCGTCCACGCTCAGGTTAAACACGCCCGGCATGGAGCCCACCGGCTTCCTCACGCCCTCGCCCGGACAGATGAACAACGGATAGACGAACCCTGCCGGCGTAAGCCGGGTCTCCCGCACAAAGCTCCTCAAAGCCTCGGTACGGCGCATGCGACGCTGACGATTAATCGGAAAGGCCATAATGCAAAAAGTATATCCCTCGCCGCCCGCGCCCGCACAGTGATGCCCATCACAGCCCACCCGGAGACAAGTTGCAAGGTTTCAAAGGTTTCAAGGTTTCAAGGTTTCGGATGTTTCGGAGGTTTCGGAGGTTTCGAATCTTTCGACTCTTTATTGATGTTTCGATAGGTTCACGGGTGCCCTACCCTTCCACCCTCTGTTGGCGGAGGGTGGGGCAGTTGCCTTTGATTTGGACTTTGCTCTCGCAGGTGCCCCATGTCTGGCTTGGTTTTGGCCAGACGTGGGAAGCACGACTCTCCACCTGAGTGGGAGTTGTCTTTGCTCTTGCCCTTGTTTTTAAGTGTCATCCTGAGCGCAGCGAAGGACCCCAGCGTCGCTGACACCATCAGTGCCGCGCCAGGTCACCAACTACAAAAAATTGCAGAGTGTCATTCTGCTCCGGGCACCCTCCCCTTCCGCCTTCTATTGGCGGAGGGTGGGGCAGTTGTCTTTTGCTCTTGCCCTTATCATCCGAAACCTCCGAAACTTTCGAAACCTCCGAAACCTCGCACCCCATTTGACATATCCCCCATGCAGCACCTCTCTCTTTCCCCCGTTTTCTCCAACTTCCGCAACCCCACGCGACCTCGCCACATCCATCCATATATAATTTCCCGTTGGCGCCATGGAGCCCGAACTCCCCGGTGCGCGGAAGGAAAAAATGGCTACTGAAGTCGTCATGCCCCAGATGGGCGAATCCATCTTCGAAGGAACCATTACCAAGTGGCTCAAACAGCCCGGTGACCACGTCACCCGCGACGAGCCCCTCTTCGAGATCTCCACCGACAAGGTGGATGCCGAAATCCCCGCCCCCGTCAGCGGCGTCCTCAAGGAAATCCGCGCCCAGGCCGGACAGACCCTCCAGGTCAACGCCGTCGTTGCCGTCATTGATGAGGCTGGTGCAGCTTCAGCTTCAGCCCCAGTCAAGCCCACTCCCGCCAGTACGCCCGCAAAGTCCTCAGAGCCCACCGCTGCACCGGCTAAGGAGAAGTCAGCCCCTGCCGCCAGCGGCCCCGCCACCGATGTCGTCATGCCCCAGATG
>Ga0182012_10004317_pt1 | contig 14887 bp, 14 predicted proteins | sample 612S2SmetaG_FD_120486 | JGI IMG/M metagenome (GOLD analysis project Ga0182012, IMG submission 120486) | Permafrost microbial communities from Stordalen Mire, Sweden - 612S2S metaG | ecosystem: Environmental > Terrestrial > Soil > Wetlands > Permafrost | place: Sweden: Stordalen | collected... | reverse complement strand
TGATTCCGTGGCTTGGGACGGACAGGAGCGATAGACGGTGGCTGAATTCGTCCTCCGTTATGCCGATCCACGCGGCCAAATGCATGAATCGGTTGCCGAAGCGGGCAGCGAACGGGAAGCCCGTGAGCGGATGGCGCAGCAGGGTTATTTGGTGTATTCGGTTCGTGCCAAGGATTTGGGCACGCGACTGGGCGCCGATGCCGGCCGCAAGCAGACCGTTAATCTTGAAAAGTTCCTGATCTTCAACCAACAGTTTGTGACGCTGGTGCGTGCGGGACTGCCTATTCTGAAATGTCTGGATTTGCTGGCCGACCGGCTGACAGATGAAAAGCTGGGCCGCCACATCAAGGCGGTGCGTGATGAGGTGAAGACAGGTACGATTCTTTCGGATGCCTTCAGCCGTCAGAACGTATTTCCGGCTATTTACGTGACCTCCGTTTTGGCCGGTGAGAAAAGCGGTTCGCTGATTGAAGTTTTAGATCGCTATATTTCTTATCAGCGCCTGACGTTAGGCGTGAAAAAGAAGTTGATGTCTTCGCTGGCGTATCCGGCGGTGCTCATTGTGCTGGTGATCGTGCTTATGGTGTTCCTGGTCACTTATGTTGTGCCGAACTTCGCGGCGCTTTACAACAGTATGGGCGCGAAATTGCCTTTGGCGACCACGGTTTTGATCGCTGTTGGAACTACGGCTCGCGCTTATGTTTTGTTGGGTTTCCTGGCGCTGGTGGCCGCCGCAGTGGCGCTCTATTTCTGGGCGAAGCGCGAGGAATCGCAAGAAATCATTGACCGCTTCATCATGCGCATTCCTGTGTTTGGCGACATCTGGACGAAGTATCAAGTGGCTCAATTAGCGCGCGTGCTGGGCACATTGCTGGTAGGGGGTATTCCCCTCGTGCAGGCGCTGGAAACCACTGGACGATCTTTAGGTACAAAATTATTAAAGAAGGTGCTTGATCGAACGTCTGTGTTAGTGCGAGAAGGAAAGACCCTTTCGTCGTCAATGGCCACCATGGGCATTATGCCGGTGCTGGCGATTGACATGATGGAAGTGGGCGAATCCACCGGCGCGCTGCCGCAGATGTTAGCGAGCGTCGCAGAATTTTATGAGGAGGATGTGGCCACACGCATGACGACGCTGCTCTCGTTAATCGAGCCAGCCATCATGATTTTCATGGGAATTTTCGTTGCCTTTGTTCTGGTGGCGCTCTATCTACCCATCTTTTCTCTTGCGGACACAATTCGATAAATGGCTACTGAAACCGTCAACCGTCTCAAAGATCCGGCTAGCGAGACCGAACTCGCCAAGTCGATTGCGCAACGCTATTGCTGCGAATTCGTCGATCTGAAAGCCACCAAGATCGATCACGAACTGTTTCGCACGATTCCTGTCGACCTGATGTTCCGCTACCATTTCGTGCCCATCCATTCATCGAACGGTACCTTAGAAATCGCTCTGGCTGATCCGAAACAGATCGTTCTCATCGATGAGCTCTCGGTTCTGCTCGGCAAGAAACTCAAAGTCAAAGTTGCCACCCACTCGCAAATCTCCGATCTCCTGAAGAAGACCGAGCAATCGCAGCGCGTCCTCGAAGAGGTGACGGAGGGTTTTACGCTGGATGTGGTCGGCGATGAAGAAAACTCCGACGAAAATCTTTCGATCGACCGATTAACTTCGGACGAAGCGGATATCGCGCCTGTCATCAAACTGGTCGATACCACCATCTTCAACGCTCTCGAACGGCGGGCCAGCGATATCCATATCGAAACGCGCGACCAGCAACTGGCCATCAAGTACCGCATTGACGGTGTTCTGCAATATGCCATGACGCCGATTGCCAAGGAATGGTATTCGGCTGTTATTTCGCGTATCAAGGTCATGAGCGAACTTGATATTGCCGAACGTCGCGTGCCGCAGGACGGCCGTTTTCGGGTTCGCTACAAAGGCCGCCTGATCGATTTCCGCGTCTCGATCATGCCCACCATCCATGGTGAAGATGCCGTGCTTCGCGTGCTCGACAAAGAGTCGATGAGCGAGAAGTTTTCGAAGCTCTCGCTCGATGTGGTGGGTTTCGGCGAACACGATCTGGCCAAGTTCCGCCGGTACATTAAGGAACCGTACGGCATGGTGCTTGTCACCGGCCCAACCGGATCGGGCAAAACCACCACGCTGTATGCCGCGTTGAGTGAGATCAAGAACGACGAAGACAAGATCATCACGATTGAAGACCCGGTCGAATATCAAATTAAGGGCATTACCCAGATTCCGGTGAACGAGAAGAAGGGGCTCACGTTCGCGCGCGGTTTGCGTTCGATTCTGCGTCACGATCCAGACAAGATTCTGGTGGGTGAAATCCGCGATCAGGAAACGGCGCAGATTGCGATTAACGCCGCGTTGACGGGCCACCTTGTCTTCACCACGGTACACGCCAATAACGTGCTCGACGTATTGGGCCGCTTTCTCAACATGGGCGTGGAGCCGTATAACTTTGTCTCTTCGTTGAACTGCATTCTGGCGCAGCGGCTAGTGCGCATTATCTGCGCCCACTGCCGCAAACAAGTCACCTACGAAGACGAATATCTGGTCGAAAGTGGGCTCGACCCCACGCAGTGGCGTGCGTTTCCATTCTGGGAAGGGCGGGGCTGTATGGAATGTTCGGGTACTGGATTCCGCGGCCGTACCGCCATTCACGAACTTCTTGATTTGACAGAAAAGATCCGCGAACAGATTCTGGAACGCCGTCCAGTGTCGGAAATCAGACGTACGGCACGCGCCGACGGCATGACGTTCTTAAGGCAGTCTGCGCTCGACCGCGTCAAACAGGGCATTACTACTTTGCGCGAAGCGAACAAAGTGACATTCATCGAATAAACGGGAGCCGAGCGTAGAACAAACACATGCCCAACTGGTTATCTGATCCGCCTCCGGATCACGTTTTCGAAATATCGGAATTCGGCTTGGCCGGGGTTTCGCCGCGGCAGCCGGAGCTGCAGAATCGCGAGCGCTTTAAAGATCGCGGACTGACGGCTTCTCCCAGTCTGCCCAACTTGATTCGGCCCCAACTTTATCGCGATGCGTTGACGAAAGTTTCGGCGGCCAATGGTGCTCGCAAACTCACTACGGCGCTGGTGATCCCCGATTACGCGGTGCGCATGGCGATTCTGGATTTCGAAGAGTTTCCGACGAAGGAAGAAGACCGTATTTCGCTGCTGCGTTTTCGCTTACGCAAGACCGTGCCGTTTCATATTGAAGAAGCCAAACTCGCTTATTCGATTCAGGATTCGCGTCCCGGGCATTTCGAAATCCTGGCGGTGGCCATCGCTAACCCAATCCTGCATGAATACGAAGCCATTTTTGTCGAAGCGGGGCACCGTGTAGGGATGGTGGTGCCATCGCTGATTGCGGCGTTGCCTTTCTGCGAGGTGGGACACGAAGGTATTACCTTGCTGGCGAAGTGTGCGGGTTCGACGCTTTCGATAGGTCTGATCGAATCGGGTCATCTGCGGCTCGTGCGTTGTATCGATTTAAGTTCGGAGGATACCGGCACGGAGTTCGAAATTGGGCGCACCGCGTTTCCGGTGCTACAGCAAACGCTCGCCTTTGCCGAAGATCAATTGGAGCAGAAAGTAACGCGGGCGCTGCTTTGTGGATTTGGCGTGGATACGGGTGTCATTGGTGAACAGATGGAGCATGAGTTTGGCATTCCGTACACGCTTGTGAATTCTCGGTTTGGCCCCGCACTGGCGGAAAATGCCGGGCTCCTCGGCTTATTGGAGCAATTCGCCGCATGACGAACCACATTCCTATTTCGATTAACTTGGCGTCGGACCCGTTCCGCCGAGAGCGTGCCGACAACCTTACCTTTGCGCTGATTTGTGGGGTATTGCTGTGTTCGCTGGTTGGGCTTCTCGGTTTCATCTGGCATGCGCGGGCGCAAGCCTCCGACCTGCGCCGGCAGATTGCCACCGAGGATGCGCAATTGGCCGACCTGCGCCGTCAGCAAAGTCAGTATTCGGCGGTGCTCACCAAGCCGGAAAACGCCGGCACATTTGCTACCAGCGTTTTCATTAACCAGATCATCGCGCGGCGCGGGGTGAGTTGGACACGGGTGTTCCAAGACCTCGGAACGGTGATGCCCACCAATGTGCGGCTGCTGGCGATTCGTCTTCCACAGGTGGATGCTGAGGACGAAAATCGCGCAAGCCGCGTGGAACTCGATATGGTGGTTGGGACGACCCAGCCCGAAGCGATCATCGGGTTGTTTAAGAACTTGCAAAAATCCGGATTATTCGGAGCGGCCTCGCTGGTGAGCCAGAACCCGCCCGACCATAACGACCCGCTTTATAAATACCGCGTAACGGTGCCCTATGACCAGAAACTCTGAAACCGCCGAGCTAGTGGGAGTGCTGACGGGCGGAGCGACGCGCCACAAACTGTCTCCGCTGCAGGTGCGGTTGCGTATTCTGGCGGCTGTGCTGGCTGCGCTCAATGCGGTGGCGTTGTATTTCTACCTTTCACCTCCTGGCGGCACGCGGCAGGATTTGGAATTGGAAAGTGTGCAAGTGCGCACGCAGATTCGCGCAGCGCAAACGCAAGCGGCTAAATCTCACGGTTTGGCGGCGCATGTGCAAACGGCCAGTGAGCAGGCTTCCAGCTTTTCTGATAAGTACTTTCTTCCCAAGCGCGCTGCCTACGTAGCGGTGTTCGAAGAAATCCAACGGATGGCGAAAGCGTCTGGCATACAGGAGCGCGATGCCGGCTGGTCGGAAGAACCGATTGAGGGTACGGCCGATCTTACGTTGCTGAACATTACGGCGAACTACGAAGGCACCAACGCAAACCTGATGAAGTTTCTCAACGAATCGGACAGGTCTCCCATGCTGCTCATTTTGGATGCGCTGACGGCAGCACCACAGCAGCACAATAATCAGATCAACACGGCCATCCGTTTTCAGGCCATTGTTCGTGAACCACCCTCTAATCCGACCAGTGGGGGTACGCAGCAATGACACAAGGGACGAAACTCTTTGGATTTCAGATTCCCATTGAGCCAAAGTATCTGGTGGGTGGACTCCTGGGCGTGGTGGTTGCCGTGGCTCTCTACAATTTTATGGGCGGCGGCGACGATTCCACTACGAATCCTTCGCGTCCATCGGTCGTAAAGGCTACCTCATCCATTGCCACTTCCACAATGAGCCCGACTCTCACGCGCCGGTCGGAAGCGGGCAATAAGGGGAAGCAAGGCGCTCTGAGGTTGAAACCGGTTGATCCGTCGAGTGTGATTGATCCTACTTTAAAGCTCGGCCTGCTTGATCGGGTTCGCTCGGTAAAGTTGATTGAAGGCGGCCGCAATCTGTTTGATACCGGTCCTGATATCGCGCAATTGCAGATGCCGAAGATCCCAGTGGTGAAGCCAATGCTCCCGAAACCGCTGCCGGTCGGACCGCAACAGCCGCCGCCTCCTCCACCGCCGCCACATGTGCAGATTCCTCTGCGCTATTACGGCTTCGTGCGTCCCACTTTGCGGGGCGATGGCAATCGCGGCTATTTCATGGATGGCGAGAACATTCTGATGGCGACTGAAGGGGACGTGCTGGAGTCGCGATTTCTGGTGGTTGCTCTTTCGCCGAATACGGCGCGCATCGAAGATATACAGTTGAAGCAGGGGCAGGATCTGCCTCTGATTCCTGAGGCTGTCGTTACTCAATGAGCCACGCAATGAACCGTTCAATGAGTTGTAGTCAGAGGCGTGCGAGTCAGCGGGGGTCTGCCTTATTAGTGGTGCTGGTCTTTGCGGCCATCATTGCCATCATGCTCTACCGGGAACTTCCCGTGGTCGCCTTTGAGGCGCAGCGCCAGAAGGAAGAGCTGTTGATGGATCGCGGCAACGAATACAAACGCGCCATCAAGCTTTACGTTCGCAAGTTTCAAACCTTTCCGCCTTCGATGGAAGCGCTGGAAAACACCAACCGCATGCGCTTCTTGCGTGCCCGCTACGTTGATCCGTTTACTGGAAAAGACGATTGGCGCGTGTTGCATGCCGGTGCCGGTGGAACGATTATCGATTCGAAAATTAAGCTAGCCGGCGGCGCTAATGGAGCAGCCGGGGCGATTGGCGGCTCGCTGGGTGCGCCGTCTTCGGTGACCAACCCGTTTGCTAATTCGTTCGTTGGCGGCGGGGGCAATCCCCAAGGGGCGGCCAACCAATTTCCCCAGCGCCCGCCCGCGATTTCTAACAATCCAGGGGGTGGCGGTTCGGGTAGCAGCGACATGCCCATGCCTGGCCCGCAGGATTCGCAAGGTCAGGCCGTCGATATGGCCAATCTGCCGAACCAAGCGAACGGCGCGGTTCCCTATGCTGGCTATCCCGCATCGCCCAATAATGCCGCAGCTGGACCGACGGGCAATAGCAACGTAGATCCATCGCAATACGGACAGTCGAATCCAATGGCGACCAGCAGCGGCTTTCCAGGCGCGCCGGGCCGATTTAGGGGGGCCAACCCAACAGGCAACTCGTTTGCTCCTGGGCAATTTGGTGGTGTGCCGCCCACCCCTGCTCCACAGGACCCGCAATCCGCGATGCAATCTCTGCTGGGCAACCAGAATCCGACTGCCATCCAACCTTCGGCTCTTAACAATAATTCCGTGCAAAACGGCAGTTTCGGGCAAAATGGCGCAGCGGGCGGCCAGCAAATGGGTGCCATGGGCAACGGGACCATGGGTGGCGGCATCGCCGGTGTTGCGAGCAAATCGACCGGGCACACCATCAAAGTCTTGAATGACCAGTCGGAACGCTCGCTGTGGGAATTCGTTTACGATATGCAAAAGGAAGCCCAGGGGAATGCGGCGGGTGCTGGTCAAGCGCCGAACGGGAACAACAATAACGGCGGCAACAACACAAATAGTGGCGCCACCCTCATGCAATCCAACCAGAACTTCCAAAACAATAATAATTTTGGGAATGTTCTGACCCCAGCACCTGCCCCAAACCAATAGGACTTTTTGATCTAGTACTAATGCTGCTTGTAAAAAAGACCAAGTAAGGTTTACATAGTAAATATAGTTCCGAGCTGGCTATGCTTGTAGGTATCGGAGGAACCTATAAGCTGCCAGCTGTTCAGGAGCAGTAAACCCCGCTTCCGAGTTCGGCGTCTATACCAACACCAATGGAGCAGGTTGCTGCCACTCAGTTCGGCGCTGGATGCCGCGAACAGGCCGTGAGCCTGGAAGACTTGGACGCGGTGCTGCGGCTCCATCGCCTGCGCGTTTTCCGCTTCATTCTGGTTTCGCTGCGCGATCGCGAAGCGGCTGAAACTCTGACCCAAGACTGTTTTTTGAAAGCCTACCAGGCACGCGAACGCTTTCGCAGCGAATGCAGCCTGGAGACCTGGTTGATGCACATTGCCGTGAACCTGGTTCGCGACTATGCGCGCAATCGGCGTATCCAATTCTGGCGTCGCGCGAATTCCGCTTCCGCGTCGGCCGATAGCATGGCCGCAGGGCTGCCGGATGGGCAGTGCTCGCCCGAAATGAGCGCGCAAGTCAAACAACAACTACAGGCGGTTTGGAGCGCGGCAGCTTCGCTTCCGGAACGGCAACGCTCCGTCTTTCTATTGCGCTTTGTGGAAGACATGGATTTGCTCGAAATTGCCGCTGCCACCGGAATGAAGGAGGGCACCGTAAAGGTGCACCTGTTCCGGGCGCTGCGCACGGTTCGCGAACGCGCAGGAGGCGTCCGATGAATACACATTTGACTTCATCCCAGTTGGCGGAGTGGTTCGCGGGCGAACGCCGCCACGAGGTGTTGGATCACCTGCAGGATTGCCGCGCGTGCCAGGCGGAAGTTTCTGGTTTTGAGAATACGCTGGGCCAGTTTCGCAGATCCGTCCGCGAATGGAGCGGCGCACAGTTTGATCCTGCGGCTGCGGTAACGCTTCACCAAACCGCGCGCTTGTTTGTGCGAGCCGGTTGGCTAACGGCCGCGTTCGCCGTATTGCTTGTCGCGAGTGTGACTTGGCACTTTGGCGTGCACAAAAGCGCGTCAAGACAGGTGGCAGTAACTGCGGATGACGCACTCTTGCAACAGGTGGACGAACAAATCTCCCGCACCGTGCCCACGCCGATGGCGCCTCTCACCGAACTTGTTTCGTGGGACGGCAAGTCGCAGCATGACTCCGCGGAGTCCCGATAAATGAAACTACTCTTGCTCACTTCGTTCCTGGCCATGAGTTCCGTCTTGGCCGCGCAAGGTCCCGATGGCGGCGATCGTCACCGTGGAGGAGACGGACCTCCGCCGATGCGTCCGATGCCCGGTCCTATGGATCGCGTTATGCACGGAGGGCCCGGGCGTTGGTGGAGCGATCCGCACATGGTGCAGCAACTCGGTCTTACCGCCGATCAGCAGCACCGCATGGATGATCTGTTCCAAGCGCATCGTTTGAAATTGATTGACATGAGCGCCGCTCTGCAAAAGGAAGAAGTGATCATGGAACCGTTGCTGGAATCCGACCGTCCGGATGAGTCGAAGATCCTGGTGCAAATTGACCGGATCGCACAGGCTCGTGCGGAATTGGAGAAGGCGAATGCGCGGTTGCTGCTGGGCCTGCGCGGGGTACTCACGCAAGAACAGTGGAAGAAGTTGCAAGCCGAACGAGGGCATGGTCCTGAAGGCGGGCATCGCGGGCCGGATCGTGGCGCTGGCGGCCCACCCGATCGTGCTGCTGACGCGCCATCCCGTCCGCGGTAACCGTCTCCGGCTGTGCGTCATATGACACAACGATTTTGTGATATGACGCACCTGGCGGGCCGCCGGTGGGGGCTTTACGGAAATGGCAAAGCGCGCGGGGCGGTGTCTCAATTGCTCAATAAGCTCTTGGGGGAAGAGACCCATGGAACGACTTCGCGTACTTGTCGCCGACGACCATCCGCTGCTGCGGCAAGGGGTGCAGACACTACTATCGCACCAGTTCGACGTGGTTGGTGCTGTATCGGACGGTCAGAGTCTCATCGACATGGCTGCCGAGCTGAGGCCCGACATCATTGTTACGGATATCAGCATGCCCTTGATGAGTGGTTTGGATGCCGTGCGGCAAATCAAACGGCGCCTGCCCGCGACAATGTTCGTTTTTCTGACCGTGCACTCGAATCCGGTCTATGTTCAACGCGCGTTACAAGTGCACGCTTCGGCTTACGTTTTGAAATCGGAAGCCGCGGAAGAGCTGCTGACGGCCATAGAGCACGCCTTGCGGGGTGAGGTTTACTTATCGCCGGCACTCGGCAACAGCATTCTTGAACGCTTTCGCACGGCTTCCGGACGTCCGTCGCGGTCAAGCGTGGAACTCACTGGGCGTCAACGGCAGATTCTGCAATGCATTGCGGAGGGGCGCCAAAACAAGGAGATTGCCCACCAACTCAGCATCGGTACGAAGACTGTTGAATTCCATCGCGCTCGTTTGATGAGCAAGCTTGGGCTGCATAGCGTAGGGCAGCTTACCCGTTTCGCTATCGAAGAAGGGCTGGTGGGTGTCTCCTCCGATTTGCAGACGAAAGGCGCCTCTGCCGGGCGTTGAACGGGAACCCATACTCGAGGCTCGTGATATCGTCGGGCAATCCTGAAGAGGAACATTCGGATGGCGTTGAAAAGAGCGGCGAAGAAAAGCCGTGAAGCCAAAGCGCACAAGGAGACTGCAAGCGTGCCGGGGCGCAGCCAGTTTCCCATAGCTGCCATCGGCGCATCAGCCGGTGGTTTGGCTGCTTTTGAAGCTTTGCTGGAGTCGCTGCCGGCCAACTCCGGAATGGCCTTCGTGCTGATTCAGCACCTGGAACCTAAGCATGAAAGCGCGTTGACCAGTCTCCTCTCAGCCGCTACGTCTATGCCGGTGGTAGAGGTGGCGGATCGAGTTCCGGTGCGGGCGGATCACGTCTACGTCATTCCGCCGAATAAGCAAATGGTGCTGAGTCGTGGGACTCTTCGCCTGTCGCCGAGATCGGCACTGCCCGGAGGGCGCCGACCTATTGACGACTTTTGTCTCTCTCTGGCTGAGGAGAAGGGCGCGTCCGCGATCGGCGTGCTGCTTTCCGGTACCGGTGCGGACGGCGCTTACGGATTAAAAGCCATAAAGGCGGCAGGAGGCGTGACTTTGGTGCAAGATCCGAAAACAGCGGAATGGGCGGCTATGCCTGCGGCTGCGATTGCCGCGGATTCGGCCGATTTTGTGCTATCGCCAAAACGCATCGCGGTTGAACTGGCGCGCATCGGGCGCCACCCTTATCTGGCGGAGGCGGCCGAAGTGCCGGAAGGCAGCGATCTGGATAAGATCTGTTTGACGCTGCGTTCCGCCACTGGCGTTGATTTCCGCCTCTATAAACTGGCGACTGTGCGCCGCCGGATCGCGCGTCGCATGGCGCTCCAGAATATCGCCTCGCTCAGCAAGTATGCGCAAATTGTGAAACAAGATTCGCGCGAGGCGCAGTCTCTGGCCGACGATATCTTCATTCACGTTACCAGCTTCTTTCGTGATCCGGAATGTTTCCAGGCGCTGCGCAGGCGTGTTCTGTCGAAGTTTCGCGGGCGGCGCAAAGCCGGCGATCCGGTGCGCATTTGGGTTGCCGGCTGTTCCACTGGCGAAGAAGTGTATTCCATCGCCATGTTACTGCTCGAGCAGTTGGACGAGCCACCGGCCGGAAGTAAGATTCAGATCTTTGGCACCGACATTCAGGAGTCGGCACTCGAGCGAGCGCGTTCTGGCATTTACTCAACTGCCGCTGTGAGCGGCGTGCCTCCCGCGCGTTTGAAACGGTTCTTTGTAGCGTCTGACCACGGCTATCAGATTCAGAAGTTCCTTCGCGATTTCTGTATCTTCGCGCGCCATGATCTGGCTAACGATCCGCCTTTTTCCAAACTTGATCTCGTCAGTTGCCGTAACGTTTTGATCTACATGGGCGTCGCGCTCCAGAAACGGCTTTTGTCCCTCTTCCAATATGCGCTGAAGCCCGGCGGCTTTTTGTTTCTGGGCGGTTCGGAATCCATTGGCAACTCTTCCGACGCCTTTAGCGTTGACGACCGCGCGCACAGAATTTTCACTAGGCGTTCTTTGCCGATGACCACGCCCGCGGTCACGAGCGCCTTTGATCACGTTCGTCGCCTTCCCAATGCACGCGTAGCGAGACCGCTGAGCGACACAGTCGACTTTCGCCGTGAAGCCGAGAAAGCGTTGCTGGATCATTGCACTCCGCCCGCGCTTATCGTTGATGCCGATTTCCATATTGTGCATTTTCAGGGTGACACCAGCCCTTACCTGGCCCCCGCAACCGGCCAGCCCAGCTTTCACCTCCTAAGAATGGTGCGGCCTGAGCTTGTGCCTGATCTGCGAGCCGCCATTAACAAGGCCAAACGAGAGCGGGCGGTTGTTCACAAAGGTGGAGTGACGTTTGAACATGAGGGACAAACGGCGGGCGTTCGGCTGGGGGTGCGGCCTCTCAAAACCAGCGCGGGTAAGAAGTCGTATCTACTGATTGTCTTTGAGAAGGCCGAAGTGACCACCGTCGAAACAGCCTGGACAAAAGGCGGCCCGGCAGGGCTTAAGAAATTCGATGCGGAAAGAATAGGCCGGTTGCAACGGGACCTGGCGAATACGCGCATACATCTCCATACGCTCATTGCAGAGCATGAAAGCGCGCAAGAAGAGATGAAGGCGACCAACGAGGAAATCCTCTCCAGCAACCAAGAGCTACAAAGCACCAATGAGGAACTGGAAACCGCTAAGGAGGAATTGCAGTCGTCGAACGAAGAACTCACTTCGCTCAACGACGAGTTACAGCATCGCAATCAGGATCTCAGTTTGTTGATGGACGATTTGACTAACTTGCTGGTGGCTGTGGATATTCCTGTTCTGGTCTTAGACGCCAAAATGTGCGTGCGTCGCTTTACTCCCGTGGCGGGGCAGTTGCTTAATCTAATCCCGGGAGATGTGGGTCGTCCCTTTGCCGATATCCCGTCGGCGCTCTCCAGCGTGAATTGGACGGGCCTATTTGCCGAAGTCAAACGCCACGGCCGGGTGATCGAGCGCGAGGTGACTGATAAAAACGGCCGCAGCTATTCTTTGCGACTTCGGCCCTATAAGACGAGCGGTAACAGTATCAGTGGTGTGCTTGTTGTTCTATTTGACAACGACACAAGCACGAAGGCTCTTGCGCAAGCCGAGGAATTACGGAGCCTAGCTATCGCGGCGGAGAATCTCAACGTGGCAGTGCTCGATTCTTTGCTTGCTAACGTAGCCGTCCTCGATTCTGATGGGTGCATCATCGCGACAAATGAATCCTGGAATCGTTTTGCTCGCGACAATGGCAACCCTCCCGCCACCTCTGTCGGCCCGAGTGTCCAGTATCTTGATGTCTGCGGGCGAGCGGCGGCCGCCGGTGACGCCGATGCCCAAACGGCATTGCACGGAATTCAAGATGTGCTGGCCGGACGCCGCGCGTCTTTTCATTTTGAATACCCTTGCCACTCAGACACAGAGCAACGGTGGTTTCTCATGAACGCATCGCCCCTGAAAGGAGCGAGGAGCGGGGCTGTGGTGACGCACACCAATATTACCGATCGAAAGCTAGCTGAGATCGCACTGCAGACCAGCGAATTTACCATTCGTTCACTTCTCGCTTCAGCGCCTCAGGCGGTGATCGCGGTTGGTGAAGATGAAAAGATTATCTTCGTAAACGGCAACGTGCAAAACATGTTCGGTTACGACGCTGAAGAATTGAAGGGTCGACCGCTGGGCCTTTTGGTGCCCGAAAAATTGCGAGCGCGCCACGTCGAGTATCACCGATCATATTTCCTGAACATGCAAAGCCGGCCAATGGGTATCGGCCTCAATCTGGAAGCGCTGCGTAAGGACGGGACAACGTTTCCGGTCGAAATCGGTTTGGGTGCGATCGAAACGGCGCAGGGTAAGCTCGCGATTGCGTTTGTGAGTGATATCACGGAACGCCGGCGCCTGGAGCAGGAAGCTAAAGCTCACGCCTCGGAGGTGCAGGCGCTGGCGGCCAGTCTACTCACTGCGCAGGAAGAAGAGCGGCGGCGCGTTTCGCGCGAGTTGCATGATCAAATTTGTCAGCAACTGGCGTCTTTGGCCATTGATATGGGTGGGTTGGCCGCCGAGGCGAACTTGACGGAAGACGCACAGGCCAGGGTGAGAGTCTTGAAGGATCGCGTAGTTAAAGCGTCGAACGAAACGCGCCATATCGCCTATGAGTTGCATTCGTCTGTGCTGGATGATTTGGGCTTGGTCGCTTCGCTTGAGGATCTGGTAAAAGACTTCTCGCGCCAGACCAAGATTGCGATAAAGATCACCCATGACTCTCTCCCCTCCACGTTGCCGCGCGAGATCGGCTCGTGTCTATATCGCGTCGCGCAAGAGAGTTTGCAAAATATTCTGAAGCATGCCGGCGCGAAGCACGTTACGGTCGCGCTGACTCTTCGTAAAGGAAAAGTGGCGGTGGTTGTGCAAGATGATGGTGTGGGATTCAATCTGCAAACGGCCAAGGGGCGGGGTGGTCTTGGTTTGATTGGAATGGAAGAACGCGCGCGTCTGGTGAACGGCACCTGGTCAGTCGAGTCTCAACCCAATCGCGGTACTCGAATTGCTCTTGAGATCCCATGGCCAGTTCTATGAAACGTACGCGGGTTGTATTGGCAGACGACCATCCTCTTACGCTGGAAGGTTTGCGCGCGTTTCTGGAGCCACACGTGAATACCATCAGCACTGTAACGGATGGCCGAGCGCTGGTGGAAGAAACGCTTCGCTTGCGGCCCGAACTGGTGATCCTCGACATCACCATGCCGCTGCTGAATGGCATTGATGCCGCCTCGCAAATTAAGAAGAGTCTTCCCGGCGTGAAGTTGGTCTTTGTCACCATGCATGCGAATCCCGCTTATCTGGAGGCGGCACTCAATGCAGGGGGAACGGGCTACGTGCTGAAATCCGCGGCGCGGGAAGAACTGTTAGATGCCATCCAAAGTGTGATGTCTGGGCACATCTACGTAACGCCGAGTCTGTCGAGCGAGCATCTGGAGCGGTTCAACGATCCATCGCGCGCGGCGGCTACCCTTCGTCTGAGCTCGCGCGAGCGGGAGATTCTTCAACTGATTGCCGAAGGACGAGCCACGAAGGAGATCGCGTTTCTACTCTCAATCTCCGTTAAGACCGTTGCTTTTCATCGCGAGAACCTCAAGCGAAAGCTGAGTCTCCGAACTACTGCCGAGCTGACGAAACACGCGCTCGACCAGGGATTAATCTCATAGGGTTCGGCATACCTAGTCCTTTATCCAGGTCCAATTTGCAGAGAATCTTGATACTTTGTGTTTTCAGAATGGGGAGATTGCCCGCAAAGGGTTTGTAGGCGTGCTTGTGACAGATCACTAAAAAGGAGATGTGCGATGAAAGTGACTTACACGAAGCTTTTCATGCCGCTCTCAGTGCTGGCGGCAGGAATGCTCACAAACTCGGGCGGATTACGAGCTGCTGAGGGCCCCGATTTCGAGCAGATATCGAAGTTACTTTCGCAAGCTAAGACGGACGCTTATCAACTGAGGGAAGATACGGCGACGAATGGAGTCGTATTCTCGCTGGAGCAGAGACTGGGGAGACGCAAAGAGTTGCCGTGACCGAAATGCGAGATCACGTGAATGCGGCAGGCAAGATTGCTTGATTGATTGCGGATTTTGTCAATTACGGCAACAGTAAGAGCCGCAAGGAAGGGCTGGCGAACAATTGGAACTTCCCGGTTCGTAACGAAAGAAAGGGCTGAAGCAACCGAAGTGGCGCGTGAGTTCAGACCACAAATCTCGGAGGAAGACGCTGCTGAGGCGTCGGCGGCAGGCAGGCCCCATGT
>Ga0182012_10004315_pt1 | contig 14889 bp, 12 predicted proteins | sample 612S2SmetaG_FD_120486 | JGI IMG/M metagenome (GOLD analysis project Ga0182012, IMG submission 120486) | Permafrost microbial communities from Stordalen Mire, Sweden - 612S2S metaG | ecosystem: Environmental > Terrestrial > Soil > Wetlands > Permafrost | place: Sweden: Stordalen | collected... | reverse complement strand
GCTCGGGGGAGCCGGTAGCCCCGTTTGTCGCGCAGATGACGCATCCACACCCAGACCATGAAGGGCAGCGCGATCGCGGCGGTGGCCTTCACCGCGACCGCGACCGCGATCAGCGCGACGCCCAGGACATGACGGCCCTGGAAGGTCAGCGCAATACCGGCGGCCATCAACCCCACCATCAGCATCTCGTTGTGCACCCCGCCCATCAGGTGGATGAGCACCAAGGGGTTCAGAACGCAGATCCACAAAGCAATCGAGCCGTTCGTGCCCACGTGGTGGGCCAGTCGGGGAGCGGCCCAGATCAGTAACGCGAGTCCGGGCAGCATGCACAACCGCAGCAGCATCGTCCCGGCCACCACGTTGTTGCCGACGATCATCGTGACGAACTTCGCGACCAGAATGAACGCCGGACCGTAGGGCGCCGTGGTGATGGTCCAGATGGGACTTACGTCATCCAACAATGAATTTGGATTGCCCACCGGGCCAACCGCATAGGGGTCCAGGCCGTCGCGCAGAAGTGCGCCCTGGGCGAGGTAGGAATAGGTGTCCCGGCTGAAGATGGGCACCGACAGCAGTAACGGGGCCAACCAGAATGCGGTGGTGGCCCTCATCACGAACTCGCTGACATCGCCGGTCAGGAGACGTCTGCCCAGGCCCAGCCATGCGATCAGCATCAGACCGACGCCGATCCATAACAGGATCGACGCCAGCACCAGCCCGTGGCCGAACCGCAGCCAGGACATGTGAATCGACTCCAGCAGCGGGTCGTGCTGGCGGGTGCTGCCGGCCCCCAACCCGCCCGTGGTGATCAGCACCGAGCCTAGAAAACCCAGTTTGGCCGGCCCGGACTCTGGCCCGGCAGCGAACGCGATCATTCGTGAAAAGTATTGGGAGATAACAGGGTTTGTCATGAGTTCACGCCGACCGGTTCGTAGCGACATTGGCCAGTTCGGAAAGTCCCACCTTGGCCGCCGCGTCGATAGGCGCGGCCGCCAGCGTGTCCAGCGCCCGCCGGCTCAGGGTGTCAATCCGACGCTCCGCCGCGGACAGCGCGCCCACCGCCTCAATGACGCCGCGCAGTTCGACCACCTGCGCGTCGGTCAGCGCAGTGCCGATCGAGGTGCGCAGCAGGTTGGCCGCCGAGGGATCGGACTTGTCCGCCAATTCGACCGCCTCGGCCAGCAGCACGGTGCGTTTGCCGGATCGCAGATCGTCACCGGACGGCTTGCCCGTCACCTCGGGGTCGCCGAACACGCCAAGCACGTCGTCACGTAGCTGGAAGGCCACGCCAAGGTCGGTGCCGAACTGACCGAATGCGGCTTGGACGTCGGGTCGGTCAGCGGCGGCGGCCGCCCCCAGCTGAAGCGGTCGCGTGACGGTGTAGCAGGCGGTCTTGAAGATGTCGACGTTCATCGCCGAAGCAATCGACTCCGCCGCGCTGGCCTCGGCGACGATGTCGAGGTATTGCCCGGCCATCACCTCGGTGCGGATATCGGCCCACACCGGCTGAACCCGCCGCCGGGCGTCGCGGGACAGGTCGGCCGCGAAAACGATGTCGTCAGCCCAGGACAGCGCCAAGTCGCCCAGCAGGATGGCCGCCGACGTCCCGAAATCGTCGGGCGAACCGCCCCAGCTGCGATCGCGGTGCAGCGCCGCGAACTGGATATGAGCCGTCGGCCGGCCGCGGCGGGTGGCAGAGCAATCGATCACATCGTCATGCACCAGCGCGCAGGCATGCAGCAATTCCAGTGCGGAAAACAAAAGCAGCACATCAGGATCGGGTTCCGCTACAGCCACCGCGCGCCAGCCCCAATATGCGAAGGCCGGCCGTAGCCGCTTGCCACCGCTGAGCACAAATTCCTGCAACGCGGCGATCAGCACGTCGAAGTCGTTACCGATGTAGGCCGCCCGCTCGCGGCGGTCGTGCAGATACCGCCGAAGTTGGTCGGTGATGGCGCCGGTCAACTCGATGGTTGCCGCTGCTTCGACGCTCAGCGCGGCGCCCCTTTCTCCCTTGGCCTGTCCCTGGCCCGACAAGTGTATTCGCCTCGCTCCTATGCTTGCTTCGAGACCGGACAGTGCAGTGCGCCGGTCAGCCCGCCGCTGACGAAGAGGAGTCGCGTGACCCTGAACACCATCGCGCTCGAATTGGTGCCGCCGAATGTGGACGACGGTGCGGAGCGGGCACTGCAAGATGCGCGCAAGGTGGTCAAGTACTCGGCGCAATCTGGTCTGAACGGCCAGGTTCGGCACGTGATGATTCCAGGGATGATCGCCGAGGACGACGACCGTCCTATCCCGATGGAGCCGAAGCTCGACGTATTGGACTTCTGGTCGATCATCAAAGCCGAGCTGCCGGGAGTTAGGGGGTTGTGCACGCAGGTCACCGCGTTCATGGACGAACCGGCTCTGCGCCGGCGGCTTACCGAGCTGACGACTGCCGGGATGGAGGGCGTCGTGTTCGTCGGTGTCCCACGCACGATGAATGACGGCGAGGGCTCCGGCGTCGCGCCGACCGACGCCCTGTCGATTTATCGGCAACTGCTGTCCAACCGCGGTGCGATCCTGATTCCAACGCGCGACGGCGAGCAGGGCCGGCTCAATTTCAAGTGCAATCAGGGTGCGACCTACGGCATGACCCAGCTGTTGTATTCCGACGCAATCGTCGGCTTTCTGGCGGACTTCGCCAAGAACACCGATCACCGGCCGGAAATCCTGCTGTCGTTCGGATTCGTGCCCGCGATGGAGAGCCGCATCGGACTGATCAACTGGCTCATTCAGGACCCGGGAAACGCCGCGGTCGCTGATGAGCAGGCGTTTGTCAAGCGATTAGCCGCCAGCGAACCTGATCAGAAGCGCCGGCTCTTGGTTGACCTGTACAAGCGTGTGCTGGACGGCGTCGCGGACCTCGGCTTTCCGGTGAGCATCCATCTAGAGGCGACGTATGGCGTTTCCGGGCCGGCTTTTGCGACCTTCGCGGAAATGCTTGCCTACTGGTCGCCGGCGCAGGTCTAACCCAGCGGGTCTCGCTCGGCGGTCAGCGGCTCGGAGCGGTCACGGCTGAGCCAGGCCAGCACTGCCACAACCCCCGCGGCCGCTAACGCCGCGACGCCCAGCCAGATGCCCGCCCCGGTGAAAGAGCGGGTATTTGGGTCGGTGTAGTGGGCTTGCGCGGTCATCGTGCTCACCACGCCGGGCTTGAGCTTCCACGACACTGCGTTGGAATCGACGCGGTCGCCGTTGGTGGACGTCACCACCCCTGGGAAGGCGATGGTCAACTGCACGTCGGCATCGGGATCGGTCACCGAGGTCAGGTCCGCCCGGCCTTCCAGAACAACCACGTTGCCGCTGCGGCGCAGCGACAAATTCACGCCGGCGGCGTTGGAGTTCATGTTGGCCAGCTGGGGCAACTCGGCGAAGGTCAGATCGGAGAAGACCGCCTGCGAACCCACATAGCCGTCGCTGTCGTAGTTCGAGACCGCCACTTTCTGGCTGAACGGCAAGTTGCTGTCGAGCTGGGGCCCGGTGTCCTTGGGGGTTTTAGGCTTTGCTGCGGCGATGATCTCCCCGGACACAAGGTCATCGGGCGAGATGGTGAGCGACGCCCTGACCCGCAGGCATCCGGAAGCCAGGGGCACGATCAGAAGCAGCATCGCGATGGCCAGCACGCGGCGCCGCCGAGCAGTGAATCCTAGGGCTGGGAGCGGGGGAGAGCTGACGCGCACCAGGTCATCGTGCCAGATCCCCATTCAGCGATTACACGTCCCTATAAAGGCAGCGCGCGCCCCAGGATGGCGAACTCACGCGGGTCACCGGCGAAGCGATAGCGGCGGATGATGTCGGTAAAGCCCAGCCGCCGGTACAGCCGCCAGGCGCGGTTGGGTTCCCCGTTTGTTTCGGGGGTGGACAGCAGAACGTTCTCTTCGCTGCGCCCTGCCAGCAATCGGCGAGCCAGTGCTTCGCCAAGACCGCGACCCTGCGCGCGGGGATGAATGTGCAGTTCGGTCAACTCGAAATAGCTGTTCATCAGCTGCGCGATCGCCTGGGGTGGCGAGCCGCCGCGTTGCATGCCCAGGACAACCTGCTGCTGCCACCACTGACCGGGCGCCCCCGGGTAGCCGTAGGCCACGCCCAGCAACGGTGCATCGCCGAGTTCCGGGGCCAGTTCTGCGGGGTCAGCTTCCGGGGCTAGCTGGCCGGCAGCCACTTCGACGGCGGCCACCGCCTGCCAGCCGCGTCGACGGATGTGCTCGAGCCACATTGCCGCGCGTTGATTCTCAGTGCCGCGCGGGTACCGCATCGCGTCGACATACACCCCCAGGGCGTCACCGAGGCGGCGCTCCATATCGTTCGGTGGCAGATCGATGAGGAAGATCGCCAACTCGCGGTGCCCTCCTCGTTCGGGTCATTGGGATCATTGGGCTCATGCGGTTACCAAAGGCCCTCGCCTCCAACGCCATTATCGGACCCGACGGTCCCGATCGACGACCGGCCGCGGCTACAAGTTGACGACGCGGGCCGGTTCGGCAAGCCGGCTGCCGCGCAGCGCCCTTGCGATCCGCCTCGTCGCCGGAGCGCAACAAAGATAGAATCGCCGTCGAACCAGTGGTACGGCGCAGAATCAGCTCGTATCATTTGAGTCAGTTGCCCCACTGAGGGCATCCGCGTGCTATCGATAGTTACGTGTCAAACTGTCGGCAAGGAGGGACGAATGCCACTCTCCGATCATGAGCAGCGGATGCTCGATCAGATTGAGAGCGCTCTCTACGCCGAAGACCCTAAATTCGCGTCGAGTGTCCGCGGCGGGGGGCTGCGCGCTCCGACGGCGCGGCGGCGACTGCAGGGCGCTGCGCTATTCATCATCGGCCTGGGGATGCTGGTCTCGGGTGTGGCTTTCCGGGCCACGATGATCGGTAGTTTCCCGATTCTCAGTGTCTTCGGCTTCATCGTGATGTTCGGCGGTGTGGTGTTCGCCATCACCGGTCCCCGGTTGTCCAACCGGACGGACCAGCCGGGATCTGCGCCCGGGCCGGCGCGCCAGCGTCGCGCAAAGGGCGGTGGCGGCTCATTCACCAGCCGCATGGAAGATCGGTTCCGCCGCCGCTTCGACGGTTAGCACGCTCGGCTTTTTGCCCGAGCCCAATTCGAGGCCAAATAGCGCCCAAGTTGAGCCCCACTGGGCCCCACCGCCTCGCCCCACTTAGCCCCACTCTTGGCTTTTGCCTCCTGAAATGCGGTTTCTCGGCGCTACGAACGCGCCGCAAGGTCAGGGCTGACGGCCCTAGTGCGACGTGGAGTGGCAGATAAGCCGCAAAACCACGCCACGACGCCCATATGATGGGGAAAAGTGGGGGGTTGTGGGGTATGGTGGCCGAAGTGTTCGGGTGAGGTTGAGCGGGAGGTGAGCGGGTGTTTCTCGGCACCTACACGCCCAAACTCGACGACAAGGGGCGACTCACATTGCCCGCCAAGTTCCGCGACGCGCTGGCAGGGGGTTTGATGGTCACCAAGAGCCAAGATCACAGCCTCGCCGTCTATCCGCGAGAGGAATTCGAGCAGCTAGCGCTCCGGGCGAGCAAGACGTCGCGAAGCAACCCGGAGGCCAGGGCTTTCCTGCGTAACCTCGCCGCCGGCACGGACGAGCAGCATCCCGACGCGCAGGGCCGCATCACCCTGTCGGCCGATCACCGCCGCTACGCGAACCTCTCGAAGGACTGCGTGGTCATCGGAGCGATCGACAAGCTCGAGATCTGGGATGCGCAGGCCTGGCAGGACTACCAGCAGACCCATGAAGAGAACTTTTCCGCGGCCAGCGATGAAGCCCTCGGCGACATTATCTGAGGCGCGTGCCCGTGCATCGTGGCCTCTGTCCGAACCGACCCTGGCGTACTTCCCCGACGTCAGGTCCGTACCTTCGGACAGGGACCTCCTTGCAGGGGCGACGGCCCCCTTCTCCACTAGGTACCGGGGAGGTGTCGCGATGGCTGACGGTCCAAATTCTTTCGGCCAGGCTGATTTCGGCCATGTACCCGTCCTTCTGCAACGTTGCGTCGAGCTACTTACCCCCGCCCTGACCCGCTATCACTCCGACGGAACCAACGCGGTGCTCGTCGACGCCACCACCGGCGCGGGCGGGCACGCCGAGCGGTTCCTGACCGAGTTACCGGGGCTGCGGCTGATCGGACTCGACCGCGACCCCAGCGCCCTGGACATCGCCCGGACTCGGCTCGCGCGATTCGGCGACCGAATCACGCTGGTGCACAGCCGGTATGACGGTCTCGCTGAAGCACTGGCCGGGTGCGGCCGCGCCGCAGAGGAATCGGTGGACGGCGTGCTGTTCGATCTCGGCGTGTCGTCAATGCAACTCGACCGCGCCGAGCGGGGCTTCGCCTACTCCCAGGACGCGCCGCTGGACATGCGAATGGACCCGACGTCACCGCTGACCGCGGCTGAGATCGTCAACACCTACGACGCGGCCGCACTGGCCGACATCCTGCATCGTTACGGCGAAGAGCGCTTCGCCCGGCGCATCGCCGCGCACATCGTCCGGCAGCGGGCCCGCACCCCGTTCACCTCGACCGCCGAGCTCGTCGCGCTGCTATACCAGGCGATTCCGGCTCCGGCCCGGCGCACCGGCGGGCACCCGGCCAAGCGCACGTTCCAAGCGCTGCGGATCGCGGTCAACGACGAACTGACCTCGCTGCGCGCTGCCATCCCCTCAGCCCTGGGCGCGCTCGCCGTCGGCGGCAGCATCGTGGTGCTGGCCTACCAGTCGCTGGAGGACCGAATCGTCAAACGAGTGTTCGCCGACGCGGTCGCCTCCCGCACGCCCGAAGGTCTTCCGATGGAGCTTCCCGGCCACGGGCCGCGATTCCGGTCGTTGACCCGCGGTGCCGAGCGCGCCGACGAAGCCGAGATCGAACGCAATCCGCGCAGCGCCGCGGTGCGATTGCGAGCCCTGCAACGAGTGCAGAAAGGCGACTGATGAAGGCGAAACGCGAGGCGCCGAAACGCCGCGACGGTTCTGTCAAGAGCCGGCGGACAACCTCCGAGTCGAGTTCGTCCCGCCGCACCCGGCCGGGAAACAGCTCGGCGCCGGCCCGGGAGGCCCGCGCATCCCGGCCGGTGGAACGGTCGGCCCGGCCGACCAGTCGGAGCCAGGCAAAGGCCCGTGCCAAAGCGCGGAAAGCTAAGGCACCCAAGGCTATCCGTCCTCGGTTGACCGAGCGTCTGGCCGCTCGGCTGGCTTTGATTGACCTGCGGCCCCGGACGCTGGCGAGGAAGGTCCCGTTCGTCGTTCTGATCATCGGTTCGCTCGCCCTCGGTCTGGGCCTCACACTGTGGTTATCCACCGCCTCCGCGGAGCGTTCGTACCAACTCAGCCACGCCCGCCACAAGAACCGGATACTGCAGCAGCAGAAGGAGGCGCTGGAACGTGATGTGCGTGAGGCTGAAGCCGCCCCCGCCCTGGCTGAAGCCGCCCGCAAGCAGGGGATGATCCCGACCAGGGACACCGCTCACCTGGTCCAGGACCCAACCGGCAGTTGGGTGGTCGTCGGCACGCCCAAGCCGGCCGACGGCGTCCCGCCGCCGCCGCTGAACGCCAAACTGCCCGAAGAGGGCCCGCCGCTGCCGCCGAAAGGGGCGGTGCTCCCCCCGGAGGTCCCGGTTCGGCTGCAACCGGTCCCCGGTGGCCCGCCAGCGCCCGCCAGCTCTGGGCCGGAGGCGCTGCTTCGTGCTCCGGACGGCTCGGCGACCGTGGGCGGCCAGCACCTGCCACAGACCGTTCCGCAGCTGCCTGCCATGCCCGGCGGTCAGCTCGTCGGGCCAGTCCCGGGAACGATGCAGCTGCCGGGGCTGCCTGCTCCGGCCGCCCCGGTAACCGCCCCGGTACCCGCCGAAGTGCCACTTCCGGTGCTGCAGGCCCCGCCGCTCGCCCAGGTTCCGCAACCGGGGGTCCCGTTACCGGCGGGTGCCGCTCGATGAACCGCACTGCCCCCGGGCGCACTGGCCGGTCGACTTCGGTCCGGCCGTCGCGCGGTCCTGCCGTCGGCCACTCGGCGCGAGACCGGCGAACTCGCAAGATCGTGGAGGTGGGGACGCGCGGCGCGTCATTTGTCTCCCGGCACCGAGCCGGCAACGGCGTCATTTTCCTGGTGCTGCTGGTGGCAGCGGCGCAGTTGTTCGTTCTGCAGGTATCTGATGCCGCGACCCTGCGGGCACAGGCGGCCGGCCAGCTCAAGGTGACGGACGTCGAAAAAGCGGTCCGCGGCAGCGTCGTGGACCGCAACAATCAGCAACTCGCATTCACCACGGAATCACGCGCGTTGACGTTTCAGCCGAAGCGGATCCGCCAGCAACTGGAGGAGGCGAAAAAGAAGAATTCTGCAGCCCCTGATCCGCAGCAACGGCTGCGGGATATCGCCAAAGAGGTCGCAGGAAAACTGAACAACAAACCGGACTTCCAGACCGTGCTGAAGAAGCTGCAGAGCGACGACAATTTCGCCTATCTGGCGCGCGCGGTTGACCCCGCTATTGCGGGCGTGATCTCGGAAAAGTATCCCGAAGTCGGCTCCGAGCGCCAAGACCTGCGCCAGTATCCGGGCGGATCGCTGGCGGCTAACATCGTCGGCGGCATCGATTGGGACGGGCACGGGCTGCTCGGCCTGGAGGAGTCGCTGGACTCGGTGCTGTCCGGAACCGACGGGGCGGTCACTTATGACCGAGGGTCCGACGGCGTGGTCATTCCGGGCAGTTACCGCAACCGGCACCGGTCAGTCAACGGCTCGACCGTTCAGCTCACCATCGACGACGACATCCAGTTCTACGTGCAGCAGCAGGTGCAGCAGGCCAAGAACCTGTCCGGGGCCCACAATGTCTCGGCCGTCGTCCTCGACGCCAAAACCGGCGAAGTTCTGGCCATGGCCAACGACAACACCTTCGACCCCTCTCAAGACATCGGCCGTCAGGGCGACAAGCAGCTGGGCAACCTGGTGGTGTCCTCGCCTTTCGAACCGGGCTCGGTGAACAAGGTGATCACCGCGTCCTCGGTCATCGAATACGGGCTCAGCAACCCCGACGAGGTTTTGCAGGTACCCGGCGCGATCCAGATGGGCGGTGTCACTATCCATGACGCCTGGGACCACGGCGTGATGCCCTACACCACCACCGGCGTGTTCGGGAAGTCATCCAACGTCGGCACGCTGATGCTGGCGCAGCGCGTCGGTCCAGAGCGCTTTTACGACATGATCCGCAAGTTCGGGCTGGGCCAGCGCGCCAACGTCGGGCTGCCTGGTGAGAGCGCCGGGCTGGTACCGCCGATCGATCAATGGTCGGGGAGCACCTTCTCGAACCTGCCCATCGGCCAGGGTCTTTCGATGACGCTGCTACAGATGACGGGAATGTATCAGGCGATCGCCAACGACGGACTGCGGATTCCGCCGCGGATCATCAAGGCCACCATCGGACCCGACGGCAGCAGGACCGAAGAACCGCGTTCAGAAGGTATTCGGGTGGTTTCAGCGCAGACCGCCCAGACCGTGCGGCAGATGTTGCGGGCTGTCGTGCAACACGACCCGATGGGCTACCAGCAGGGCACGGGGCCGGCGGCAGCGGTTCCGGGATATCAGATGGCCGGCAAGACCGGGACCGCCCAGCAAATCAACCCCGCATGCGGCTGCTACTTCGACAACGTCTACTGGATCACCTTCGCCGGAATGGCCACCGTCGACGATCCGCGCTACGTGATCGGCCTGATGATGGACAACCCGGAGCGCAACTCGGACGGCACGGCCGGACACTCGGCGGCCCCGCTGTTCCACAACATCGCCGGCTGGCTGATGCAGCGGGAGAACGTGCCGCTGTCACCCGACCCGGGGCCGTTGCTGACCTTGCAGGGCTGAACAAACCGTCCGTTAAACGGTCTGGATTTCCTTCTTGAGGGCCTGACGGGCGAACAGGCGATCGCGTTGTTCCTCGAACTTGATCACCTGGCGCTGAAGGTCTTCCAGGTGCGCCGCGAGTTGCTCACGGCGTTGTTCGCCTACGGAGGTGAAGTCCTCACGTTCGAAAATCCGCCACACGCGTAGGTTCGGAGTCAACACGTCTTCGAGATGCTGGCGCGGGTCGTAGATGCCGTGCTTGGCCATCAGCACGCCGTTGCGACGGAAATTGGGCATCCCCTGACCGGGCATCCGGAAGTTCTCCACGACGTCGGCGATGGCTTCCAGTGCCTGATCGGGTGCGAGATCAAGCGCCGCGGCGCACATATTCCGATAGAAAATCATGTGCAGGTTCTCGTCGCCGGCGATACGTTGCAGCATCCGGTCTGCGACCGGGTCTTCGCACACCTTGCCGGTATTGCGGTGACTGATACGGGTAGCAAGTTCTTGGAACGTGACGTAAGCGACCGATAGCAGAAAGTCCGTCTTGTGCCGCGCCTCTTCCTCGGCGGTGGCTGCGAATCCCTTTGTCACGTGGTCCATACGCGCCCGCTCAAGCGCCACCGGGTCAACGCCACGAGTAACGACCAGGTAATCACGGATCGTGATCCCGTGTCTCATCTCCTCGGCCGTCCAACGGCCCACCCACGTCCCCCAGGCGTCACTGAGGGAGAAAAACTCGGCCGCTTGGCGGTGATACGACGGCAGGTTGTCCTCGGTCAGCAGGTTGGTGATCATCGCCGCTTTCGCGACCTCGTTTAGCGTGGATTGCTCCGGCGCCCAATCCACGCCACCCATTTCCGCGAAATTGCGGCCACAATCCCAGGGCACATAATCATGTGGATGCCATTCGACCGCCACCGATAAGTGTCGATTGAGATTGACCTCGGCGACCGGCTCCAGTTCGTGGAGGATCTCCAGATCAGTCAAATATTTCGACATTGCACCTTCGTTCCAGTTTCAGCAGCCGAAGGCCCCGGGGCCTGAAGGCCCCAGCGCATACTAGCTCGCCGACCTGGGCAATCCCGGCAGGTTAAGCGACGCATGTCTGTCGTTCCCGTCACATCCAGGCGGGGCTGGGTAGGGTGTCATCGCTGGTCATGGGGATCACGCAGCGTCGAAGGGGAGGTGGTGGTCGGTGCCCGGTGCGCTGCGTCCCCGCGCTGCAGCGGGCGTGCGGCTGCCCGTGCTGGCGGCCGAGGTCGGCGCGGTGCTGGCAGGCGCACCACAGCAAAGTGCCAGCATCCCGGACCTGCCGATCACCGGCGTGACGCTGCGGGCCCAGGACGTTTTGCCCGGTGATCTGTTCGCCGCGCTACCGGGTTCGACCACCCACGGCGCCCGGTATGCAGCTGACGCGATCGAGCGCGGCGCGGCGGCGGTGCTCACCGACGCGGACGGGGTCTTGGAGATGGGCCCGCTGATGGGCCACGTGACCGGCGCGCCGCCGATTTTGCTGCATCCGGCCCCCCGCAGCGTGCTTGGCGGCCTGGCGGCGACGGTGTACGGGCGTCCGTCCGAGCGACTGAACGTCATCGGCATCACCGGAACGTCGGGCAAGACCACGACGACCTATCTGGTCGAGTCCGGTCTGCGCGCCGCCGGGCGAGTGGCCGGGCTGATCGGCACCATCGGCATCCGCGTCGACGGCGCCGACCTGCCCAGCGCGCTGACCACTCCGGAGGCTCCGGCACTACAGGCGCTGCTCGCGGCGATGGTCGAACGCGGAGTCGACACGGTGGTCATGGAGGTGTCCAGCCATGCGCTGACACTGGGCCGGGTGGACGGCACCCAGTTCGCGGTGGGTGGTTTCACCAATCTGTCCCGCGACCACCTCGACTTCCACCCGACGATGGCCGACTACTTCGACGCCAAGGCGTTGTTGTTCGACCCGGAATCGCCGCTGCGCGCCCGCCGGGCCGTGGTCTGCGTCGACGACGACGCCGGGCGCGCGATGGCCGCCCGGGCCGGTGCGGCGATCACTGTCAGTGCCGAAGGCCGACCCGCCGATTGGCGTGCGATTGACGTGGTGCCGATGGGCGCCGGGGGACAGGAGTTCACCGTCGTCGGCCCCGACGGGGGGCGGCACCGCGTCGGCATCCGGTTACCGGGCCGGTACAACGTCGCAAATTGTCTTGTCGCGCTTGCAATTCTCGACGCGGTCGGGGTCTCACCCGAGCAAGCCGCGCAGGGGCTTTTGCAGACCAGCGTTCCCGGGCGACTGGAAGAGATCGACCGCGGCCAGGATTTTCTCGCTCTGGTCGACTACGCGCACAAGCCGGGCGCATTGCGAGCGGTACTGACCACCCTGCTGCGGCCGGGCCGCCGGCTGGCGGTGGTGTTCGGCGCCGGTGGCGACCGCGACCCGGGCAAGCGCGGGCCGATGGGCGGGGTTGCCGCTGAGCTGGCCGATTTGGTCGTCGTCACCGATGACAACCCCCGCAGTGAGGACCCCGCGGCAATCCGGCGTGAAATTCTGGCCGGAGCCGCCGAACGCGGCGGTGCGGCTCAGGTGGTCGAGATCGGTGACAGGCGGGCCGCGATCAGGCACGCGGTGCACTGGGCGGCACCGGGTGACGTAGTGCTGGTGGCCGGCAAGGGCCATGAGACTGGTCAGCGGGCGGGCGCCGAGGTCCGCCCGTTCGACGACCGGGTCGAGCTGGCGCTGGCCCTTGAGGCACTCGGGGCGTGCGGATGATCGACCTGACCATCGCCCAGATCGCCGAGATCGTCGGGGGTTCCCTGGCCGACATCTCGCCGGCGGACGCCGCACAGCGCCGCGTCACCGGGACCGTGGAATTCGACTCGAGGGCCATCGGGCCCGGCGGACTGTTCCTGGCATTGCCCGGCGCGCGGTCCGACGGGCACGACCACGCGCCGTCTGCGGTGAGGGCCGGCGCCGTCGCCGTACTGGCGGCGCGCCCGGTCGGCGTACCCGCCATCTTGGTGGATCAAGCGACGCCGTCCGCAAAGGATGGCCGGGCAGGAGTGCTCGAGCACGATGCCGACGGTTCGGGCGCGGCGGTGCTGGCCGCGCTGGCCAAGTTGGCCAGGGCGGTAGCCGCCGAACTGGTGGCGGGCGGGCTGACCATCGTCGGGATCACCGGCTCGTCGGGCAAAACCTCCACCAAGGACCTGGTGGCTGCCGTCCTGCAACCGTTGGGCGAGGTGGTGGCCCCGCCCGGATCCTTCAACAACGAGCTGGGCCACCCCTGGACGGTCTTGCAGGCCACCCGCAGCACCGACTACCTGATTCTGGAGATGTCGGCCCGCCACCCCGGCAATATCGCCGCGCTGGCGGACATCGCGCCGCCGGCGATCGGGGTGGTCCTCAATGTCGGCACCGCGCATCTGGGCGAGTTTGGCTCACGCGAGGCCATCGCGCGCACAAAAGCCGAACTGCCACAAGCTATTCCGCAATCCGGGGTGGTCATACTCAACGTCGATGACCCGGTGGTGGCGGCCATGGCCGAGGTAACCGCCGCGCGGGTGGTTCGGGTCAGTCGCGCCCCCGGTGGCGCCCCGGACGTCTGGGCCGGACCGGTGTCGCTGGACGAACTGGCCAGGCCTCGGTTCACGATGCACGCGAAAGGGCATGGCGCCAACCAAGAGGCGGAGGTCCAGCTCGCCGTGTACGGCGACCATCAAGTCACCAATGCGCTGTGTGCCGGCGCGGTCGCGCTGGAATGCGGAGCCGGCGTCGACCAGGTGGCGTCGGCACTGGCCGGCAACGGGCCGATGTCGCGGCACCGGATGCAGGTGACCACCCGCTCCGACGGGGTCACCGTGATCGATGACGCCTACAACGCCAACCCCGATTCGATGCGGGCGGGACTGCAGGCGCTGTCCTGGATCGCCCGCGGCGGGGGCGATCAGGACGCGCGCCCCCGGCGCAGCTGGGCGGTGCTGGGAGAGATGGCCGAGCTCGGCACGGACGCGATAACCGAGCATGATCGCATCGGCCGACTGGCGGTGCGCTTAGATGTGTCTCGACTCGTTGTCGTGGGAAATGGGAGGTCGATGAGCGCCATGCACCACGGAGCGGTCTTAGAAGGCACGTGGGGCTCGTGGGGCGCTGATTCCGATGACGGGGTCGTCAACGTCGCCGACGGAGCCGCGGCCCTGGCGTTGTTACGGGCCGAACTGCAACCCGGCGACGTGGTCCTGATCAAGGCGTCCAACTCGGTCGGGCTTGGGGCGCTTGCGGACGCCCTGGCTTCGGAAGTCCACCCATGAGACAGATCCTCATCGCGGTCGCCATCGCGCTGACCGTGTCCATCCTGTTGACCCCGGCGCTGATCCGGCTGTTCACCAGGCAGGGCTTCGGTCATCAGATCCGCGAGGACGGCCCGCCCACCCATCAGACCAAGCGCGGCACCCCGTCGATGGGCGGCGTGGCGATCCTGGCCGGCATCTGGGCGGGCTACCTGGGCACCCACCTGGCCGGGCTGGCGTTCGACGGTGAAGGGATTTCCGCGTCGGGTCTGCTGGTGCTCGGCCTGGCCACCATGTTGGGAGGCGTCGGCTTCCTCGATGACCTGATCAAGATCCGCCGATCGCGCAACCTGGGATTGAACAAGACGGCCAAGACAGTCGGGCAGATCAGCGCCGCGGTGCTGTTCGGCGTACTGGTATTGCAGTTCCGCAATGCCAACAGCCTGACCCCGGCCAGCGCTGACCTGTCCTACGTGCGTGAGATCGCTACCGTCGCGCTGGCACCGGCACTTTTCGTGCTGTTCTGTGTGATCATCGTCAGCGCTTGGTCGAACGCGGTGAATTTCACCGACGGCCTGGACGGGTTGGCCGCGGGCAGCATGGCGATGGTCACCGGTGCCTACGTGTTGATCACCTTCTGGCAGTACCGCAATGCGTGCGTCACCTCGCCCGGTCTGGGCTGCTACAACGTCCGTGACCCGCTGGACCTGGCTCTCATCGCGGCCGCGACCGC
>Ga0182012_10004314_pt1 | contig 14892 bp, 14 predicted proteins | sample 612S2SmetaG_FD_120486 | JGI IMG/M metagenome (GOLD analysis project Ga0182012, IMG submission 120486) | Permafrost microbial communities from Stordalen Mire, Sweden - 612S2S metaG | ecosystem: Environmental > Terrestrial > Soil > Wetlands > Permafrost | place: Sweden: Stordalen | collected... | reverse complement strand
CCGCAACCGCGCCCAGATTCTTTGACGCATCCTGCGAAACCAACCCTGCTCCAAGCGCTCGGCGACAAGCGCATGACAGCCGTATTGTTCCTGAGCTTTGCGTCCGGCCTGCCCTACAATCTGACCAATTTCAGCCTGCAGGCGTGGCTTGCGTCTTCCGGTCTCGCGGTCAAGACCATCGGTTTTCTGTCGCTCGTCGCATTGCCTTATAACTTCAAGTTCTTATGGGCCCCGTTCCTCGACCGCTACGTACCACCGTTCCTGGATCGGCGGCGCGGCTGGATCGTGGTTTTCCAGGCATGCCTTGCGATCTGCATCGGCGCCATGGGGTTCTGTTCTCCAACGACCGGCCTGTACGTGCTGGCCGCGGTCGCGTTCGGCGTGGCGTTCTTATCCGCCTCGCAGGACATCGTCATCAATGCCTATCAAGTGGACACGATTCCCGCGAGCGAGCGCGCCCTTGCCGCCGCCGCGACCACATTCGGCTATCGCACGGCGGCGATGCTGGCCGGCACCGTGCTCGTGGTCATCGCCGGCCATCTGGGGTGGCGGGTCGCTTTCCTCCTGGTGGCCGCGCTCATGGCCGCCACCCTGTTCATGACCTTCTGGGCACCGGCGCCGCGCGTGCCGAGCCATCCGCCGCGTACCCTGATCGATGCCATCTGGCATCCGCTGCGCGAGCTGTTCGGCGCCAAGATCATGTGGGGATTCCTGGCGCTGGTGCTGCTCTACAAGGTGGGCGACGCGCTTGCTCTCAGCCTCTACAGCACGTTCATGCTGCGCGGCATGGGCTTCTCGCTGGACGAGCTCGGCATCGCCGGCAAGCTGAACATGACCGTGTCCACCATCATAGGCACGACGTTCGGCGGCCTCATGTACATACGATGGGGGACGTTTCGCTCGCTGCTGATATTCGGCATCGCCCAGGCGCTCACCAATCTGCTCTATATGTGGCTCGCGCTGGCGGGCCGCAAGGTGTGGCTGCTGGTGCTCGCCACGTCGGTCGACACCATGGTCGGCGGCATGGGTCAGGCCGCCTTCGTGGCGTTCTTGATGTCGCTCTGTTCGACCAATTACAGCGCCATGCAGTATGCGTTGCTCTCGGCGATCGGCACCCTGCCGCGGAATCTCTCGGGCGCGGCGGCGGGCGTTCTCGTTCCCGTCGTCGGATGGGCGCGCTTCTTCATCATCACCTGCCTCGCGGCGACGCCCGGACTCATTTTGCTGATCTTCATGCGGCGGCCCTTGAACGAGCTCGCCGCGCGCGACACGGCACGGAGCGGCGCCTAGAGCGCGACGACAGGGCCCGGTGCGCCGGCAAGCCGGACTTCAGCGGCGCAGCGACCGATCCTGAGGGACCGACCAGGCGGTACGCCCGGTGTCCTCGAATTCCCGGTCCAGATCCTCGGTCTCCACATCGATGGCGCCCGACCAATCTTCAGGAGCGTTCGCCATGTCGATGAGTTCGTCGAGCAGCTGTTCATTCCAGGAATCGAATTCCACTTCTGTGACGCTGCCGTCGAAAAATTGGATTTCGATGGTCTCATCCTCTTCGTCGATGGCGACCACTTCGAACAGCTCGTTGGTATTGCCGCGATACCACTGACCTACGATCGGCTTCACAACGTTCATGGGCCGTCTCCGTCTGTTATGCTCGACTCCATTCAACTCCCAATGAATCCTTCGCGCAATCGGAAAATTTTGCGCGAAGCAACAACCTGAACTTGATCCAGCAATTCATAAAATTCTTCGTGGTCTTTTTCGTCGTGGTGGAGCCGGTCTCGCTCATCCCGTTGTTCGCGGGTCTGACGGAAGGGGCGAACCAAGCCTATAAGCGGCTCATGGCCTTCAAGGCGTCGGCGATCTCCCTCGGGATCTGCATCCTGTTCGCCCTGGTGGGGGCAAAGTTTCTCGACGTCATGGGGATTTCCCTTAACTCCTTCCGCATCGCCGGGGGCACGCTCCTCTTCTTGATCTCGCTCGACATGGTATTTGCGCGCACGTCGGGGACGCGATCGACCACGCCCGAGCACGAAGAATCCATGAAACGCGAGGACATCTCGGTGTTTCCCCTCGCGTTTCCGTTCATCGCCGGCCCGGGCGCGCTTGCGACCATTTTGTTGACCGCAGGCGAGGTCGGGGGGAGACCCGTGCTGTTCGCCGGATTTTTGGGGGTGGTCGCGCTCGTGATCGCGGTGTGTCTCGCCGTGATGCTGGCCGCGCCCCGGCTCATGAACGTACTCGGGGTCACCGGCGCGGCCGTCATGAATCGCCTGTCGGGCGTGATTCTCGCGGCGCTTGCGGTGCAGTTCATCACCGACGGCATCCGCGGCAGTTTCCTTTCCTGAGACCGCCGATCTGCGGCTGGGCGCCGGCTATCGCCCGGTCTTGACGTAGGCGAGATCCCAGACGCCGTGCCCGAGGCGCTCGCCGCGGCGTTCGAACCGCGTCGGAGGACGGAAATCGGGTCTTTGCACATAGCCGCCGTCGGCGCTTTGCGAGACCAGCGCTCCGCAGCCGTTGCAGACGCTACGCATCTGTTCGGCATACTCCTGCCAGTCCGTCGCGAGCCGCAGCATGCCGCCGGTCCGAAGCTTGTTGGCCAGCGTCTCGACGAAAGCGGCGTCGATCAAGCGGCGTTTATGGTGGCGCTTCTTGTGCCAGGGATCGGGAAAGAAGACGAGGATGGTGTCGAACGAGCGATCCGCGACGCTGCTGGTCAAGACCTCGACGGCATCGTGGCAAACGATGCGCAAGTTGGACAGGGTTTGCTCCCGGGCCTGTAACAAAAGCCTCCCGACCCCCGATCGATGCACCTCGATTCCCAGATGGTCGGTCTCGGGATGCGCCCTGGCCAGCGACCCGATGACCTCCCCGGTGCCGAAACCGATCTCGAGACAGCGCGGTGCGGACCGGCCGAAGACCTTGTCCAGGTCGAGCGCCCGCCCGTCGAAATCCACGCCGAAGATCGGCCACAGGTCGGCCAAGGCCCGTTCCTGCGCCTGGGTCACCCGTCCGGCGCGTAACACGAAGCTGCGAATGCGGCGTGGTGCATGCATGGGTGAGAAGTCTGCCTGATATCATCGATTCATGCGCAAAACCTGGCTGGCGGGAGCGATCCTGATCCTCGCGGGTTGCGCGGGGCTGCCGCAGCACGTCAAGAAGTATCCGAGCGTCGCGCTGCAGACGCCGCAGAACACCGAGCTCGCCCGGGTCGTGCAGCGGAGCGAGGACGGCACCAGCAAAAACCTCTCGGGCATCCGATTGCTGGCATCGGGCGAGGAGGCGCTCGACAGCCTGATCGCGCTGGCCGACCACGCCCAGCGCACCCTCGATATCCAGTACTACATCATTCATCAGGACGAGTCCGCCCGCATCCTCCTCGAACACGTGCGCGAGGCCGCGGATCGCGGCGTGCGGGTGCGGGTCCTGGTGGACGATCTCAATACGGCGGGGGAGGACCGGCGATTCCTGCATCTGGGCCATCACGCCAACATCGAGGTGCGTGTCTTCAATCCCTTTCCCGGCGGCCGGTCTGCGACCTGGAGCCGCATCCTCACTTCGATCTCGGACATTCCCAGAATCAACCACCGCATGCACAACAAGCTGTTCGTCGCCGACAACGAGTTGGCCATCACCGGCGGACGAAACATCGGTGACGAATACTTCACCCTCGACAAGCGCAGCAATTTCATCGATCTCGATGTGGTGGTCGCCGGGCCCCTCGTGGCGCAGTTGTCGGCGTCGTTCGACGCATTCTGGAACAGCAAGTATGCCTACCCGATCGCGTCGCTGGCTTCGGCGGACGGCGTCGACAATGCCGCCCAGCCGCCGCCGCCCGCCGCGTCGAACGACGATGCCAATTGGCTCGGGCGGGAGCTCGACGCCGGGACGCTTCAACTGGACTGGGTGCCCGCGACGGTGCTCGCGGACCGGCCGGCCAAGATCGCGAGCGATACCTCGCCCGACGAAGAGGTCACGATCGCCAACAACATATCCGAGCTCATGCGCTCGGCGCAGCACGAGGTGCTGGTGATCTCGCCGTATTTCGTCCCCGGCGAGGAGGGCGTCGAACTGATGCGCGGCCTGATCGGCCGCGGGGTGCATATCCGCATTCTCACCAACTCGCTCGCCTCCACCGATTCGCCGCTCGTCCACATCGGCTATTCGCGCTACCGGATCGCGCTCCTCAAGATGGGGGTGGAGCTCTACGAAGTGCGGCCGAAGCTCGGCCAGAAGCGGCTGAGATTCCATCCGTTCAAAAGCTCGAACGCGAGTCTGCACGCGAAGGCGCTGGTCATCGATCAGCGAACCGTGTTCATCGGATCCTTGAACATGGACGGACGGTCGGCGCGCTTCAACAGCGAGCTCGGGCTGGTGATGCGCAGCCCCGAGATCGCGAAGCAGGTGACCGCCCTGATGGATGACCTCACCGAGGAAGGCAGCTACAGGCTGTCGCTCGATGGCAGCGGGCACATCGTGTGGTCCTTCGGCGAAGGCGATGCCGTGCGCACCTGGCATACCGACCCGGAAACGACGCCTATGCAACGCATTTCCTTGGAGCTGCTCGCCCCGTTCGCGCCGGAGAAGCTGCTCTAGGCGCGGGCGCCCCTACGGCGTGATGCGCAATGTCGCCAGGTAATCCTTGACCTTGGCGCGGAATCCCTCGCTGCTGGTTACCGTGGCGCCCCCGGCGAGCACCAGGATGAAGTCGCCGCGCAGTGTACGGTTCACCTCGCGCACGTAGTTCATGTTGACGAGGCACGAGCGGCTGATCCGCAGCATCGGCTGCGACTTGAGCGCCTGCTCGGCCTGGGTCAGCGTGCTGCGCGCGTGGAAGTTGTCCCTGCCCACGCGGATGCTGACGTAATTGCGGTCGGCTTCGATCATCTCGACCTGGGGCACATCGATGACGTGCAGCTTGCCATTGAATTCCGCCAGCAGGCGCGGCCGATCCTCGGGCACCGCCCGAGTTCCGCGCTCGAGCTGCGCGAGCAGCCCGGCGAGGACTGCCTGACGCTCTTCCACAGCGCTCTCGAGATGCTTCGGCCGTATTCGCGCGAGCGTCTTGCGGAAGCGCTCCTGGTCGAACGGCTTCAACAGATAATCCACCGCGCACACCTCGAAGGCCTCGAGCGCATAAGTGTCGTAGGCGGTCACGAACACGAGCGAGGGCATATGCTCGGGCTCGAGGGCGCGCGCGAGGTCGATGCCGTTCAATGGGTCCATTTGAATGTCGAGAAACAGGAGATGCGGCCGCTTGGCGCGGATTCCCGCGAGAGCGGTCTCGCCGTCGGCGTACTCGCCGACCACCTCGAGGTCCGCCTCCGCCTCGCAAAATTCGCGCAGCACCCGGCGTGCGGCCGGTTCGTCATCGACGATGATGACGTTCACTACGCGGCTTCCCGCGACGCGAGACGGGCCGCGCTGCGGCGATCGGGCGCGGCGCGCATCCAGGGCATCGTGATCTCGCTGACCCATTCCCTGCCGGAGGGTCCCGCGACGAGCCGGGCGCGGCCCTCGAACTGAACGGCCAGCCGCTCGCGCACGTTATTGAGACCGATGCTCTCGGTGCCGGCCTGTTTGCCGGCGGCGATGGTGTTGCTTAGCTTGAGGATCAGGGACTCGTCGGTCCTGATCACCGCGATCCGCACCTCGACCGGGCCCTGATGGCCGGCGAGGCCGTGAACCACCGCGTTCTCCACCAGCGGCTGCAGGATCAGGCTCGGCACCCAGGCATCGACGATATCCTCCGCGGGCGGCAGCTTGATCGTCAGGCGGTCGGCGAAGCGCTTCTGCTGCAGCTCCAGGTACAGGCGCACGAACTGCAGCTCATCGGCGAGCCGGGAGAAGTCGCGCTCGCCGGCGTTCAGCAATCGGCGCAACAAATCCGCCAGCTGCACGACCATGGCCTGGGCGGATTTGGGGTCCCATTCGATGAGCCCGCGGATCGTGTGCAACAGGTTGAACAGCGTATGCGGGGAGAGTTGCATGCGCAGGGCCGCCAGGCGCGCCGCGCTCCATTCGCGTTCGAGCGCGCTGCGCTGCAATTCCAGATTGCGGAACCGCGTATACAGCGACGAGCCCGTCACCAGCGCGAGGCCGAATCCATACGTCGGAATGAAACTCACGAAGCTCGCGAGCCACAGCGACAGCATCATGGGATCGCTGAAGGGACCGTGGCCGCCCGCCTGCTGATGGAATGGCGAGTCGCCGACGATGTACTCGGCCACGATCATCGCCGGGTAGGCGAGTGCGGCGAAGACGAAGCCGAGGACCGCCTGCAGAGGTACGGCGATCAGCACCGGACGCCACTGGATCTTGAGGGAGGCCTGGTAGGAGATGATCACGAGCGGCAACAGCAGCAAATGCTGCAGCACACGCGCATCCCAAGGCGCGAACAATGCCAGGTCCGTGACCTTCGCAATGCCCGTCCGCATGCCATAGGCGTAGAGCACGTTCGAGAGCGTGACGTACGCCCAGAACACGAACACCAGCGTGAAGAACTGGCACCGGCTGAGGCCGGAAGCGTAGCGCTCCGCGGAAAAGCGTTCCCCGTCGGTCTCGGGATCTCCGTTCATGGGCGCCAGCCTAGCGCAAACCCGGGGTCTGCGAGGAGAGGCGGGGCCCGGCAGGGGACGAATCCGTGGTTGCGAGGGACGACTTCGAGGGCGGCCCGCAGACTACGGACCCCCACCAGGCGTTTCATAGCGCTGTCGGCAACCACACTCAGGAGATTACGTTATGAACCCCCAAGCCCCCAAGGTTACCCTCGCGATGATTCTCTGCGGCATCGTCAGCGCGGCGGGCATGGCCGCCGCCGGCGCCGCCACACAGGACGAGGAGGTCCCCAACCAGACCGTGAAATACGACTCGGCCAGTCTGCTGACGGATACCGGTGCGCATGTCGTGTACCGAAAAATCGTCTACGCGGCCGAAGCAGTATGCCCGGCCAATCCCGGCAGTCTCATATTGAGCGGGGCCGTTCAGGAATGCCGCGCGCAGGCGATCGCAGCAGCGGTGATGAAAATCAACAACTCGAGACTCGCGGCGATTCACGACAGCGCGTCGGGGAAGGGTTGAGCGTGGTCGCGCCCCGCCTCGCCGAGGGGACCGGTCGGGTCACGGCGAGGTCGGGCGCGCTTTTTCCGCGGCGTGACGCGCCACGCCGTCCATGATTTCCCGGTGCGCAGCGTCCACGCCGGCCCAACCCACCACACGCACCCACTTGCCCGGTTCGAGATCCTTGTAATGCTCGAAGAAATGCTGGATTTGTTTGAGACGCATTTCGGGCACGTCGTCGATCGACTTCCAGTAGCTGAACAGCGGGCAGATGTCGTCGGTAGCCACGGCAAGAACCTTGGCATCGCCGCCGGATTCGTCGTCCATGCGCAGCAAGCCGAGCGCGCGGCAGCGCACGACCACACCGGGCAGCAACGGAAACGGAGTGTGCACCAGCACATCCACCGGATCCTCGTCTTCTGAGATCGTCTGAGGGACGTAGCCGTAGTTGGCGGGATAGTGCATCGCCGTCATCATGAACCGATCCACGAAAAGCGCGCCGGAGTCCTTGTCGACTTCGTACTTCACGGGGTCAGCGTTCATGGGAATCTCGATGATCACGTTGAATTCCCCGGGCAGCCGATCGCCGGCCGTCACGTTGTTGATGCTCATCTGTGTGTCATTCTCCGAATAATTTTTATTACCAAAGTTGCCACCGGTCGAATATCAGCACATAGGCGGCAAGTAGCGCATTGGTGGTGCCATGCGCCGCAATGGACTCGCCGAGCTTGCCGGTGCGCATCGCGAGCGCCCCGTAGGCCAGGCCGGCAGCAATGCCCGGCAGCCATAGAGCCCCGTGCATCAGGCCGAACGCCAGCGCGCTCACCACGAGCGCCGGCCACCGGGCCGCAGAGAAGGGTACCGTCTCGAACCGCCGGCTGACCAGCCTTCGCATCAGATAACCCCGATAAGCGAGTTCCTCGGCCAGCGGTACGGTGCCCACCGCGGCGAGCACCCGGCACACGATCCACAGGATCCGCAGCGGCTCGGGCAGCATCGCCAGGGCCTCCGGGGCGGCTCCGGCCGAAGCGCCCGGCGGCTGTGCGAGGACGGCGGCGGCTCCGAGCCAGAGGCAAAACACGGCTGCGCCCACCGCCGGCCCTCGCCAGCTGAAGCCCAAATTGGCGCCCCCGTAGCTTTGGCGGAAAACCCACAGGACGGCCAGTGCCGCCAAGAACCGCAGCGGATATAGGTATTCGAATCCCGCCGACAAGGCGTGCGAGACCATGCCGGCCGCGAGAATCGCCAGCAGCGGCATCAGGTAGGCGGCCGTCGGATTGACCGCGGGGACCGGGCCCGCCGCCGCCGCCGCCCCGCTCGCCGCCGCGGCGGCGGAGGACCCGCTGCGGGTGCGATGCGCTACGCGGCTCACCCAGGGGGTGTTGTGGGCGAGCACCGCGATGCCGAAAGCGGTGAGGTTGAAGGCGATCCATCCCGCCTGGGAGTGGAAGCCCAACAGCGCCACGCGCTCATAGCCCGCGTTGCCGATCAGCACGATCGCCGCGATGCGGACTGCGTTCAACAGGAATATCACGATCACGCCCACGGGAACGATCAAGAGCGCCCGCGGGAAAAAATAATCGCGGCGGAACAGCCAAAGCCATCCCGCACAGAATGCGAGGAGCAGCCCAATGCCCTCGAGGCCGGAACAGATCTCGGCAATCTGCACGGCGAACCGTGGGGTGCCGAGCACCAGGCTCCCGGGATCGCTGTGAAGGTCCGGCAGCAGCGGCTGCAACAAGATTCTGACGATGCGAAAGGTGATCTCTGCAGCGGGTCCCCAGAGCAGTTGACTGGCCTTGATGGCGGCGACGGCGGCGGCCGCCGGCAACACGGCGAAGAAGGGCAGTCCCTGCGTCTGGTGGACGACGCGCCTCCAAACGTCGAATGGCGCCAGCGCCGCAAACAGCGCCAGCACGGCCGCGAGCGCACACGCATGCCAGGCGATGGCCAAAACCGCGAAGGCGGTGTCGGGCGAACCGCCGACCGCCGAACCCGCATAAATTCGTGAGGAGAGGTACACGAACGGGACGACGAGCGCGATGTGAACGCACCCCCAGTGCGAACGTACGGGGGCACGGTCAGCCGCCGCCGCGGCCGCTGCGTACACAGGTGCTCGCAGATACGCGAGCATCGCCAACGATATGCCGTACGCGATGATGAACCGGAACAGCCAATGCTGGACGGTGTGGACGACCTCCGCACCACCGCTGAGCGAGCTCAGAAAATTCGCTTGAATGAAGTAGCTGGCGAGCACGGTTTCGGCCGCCAGCACGGCCACGATGACGCCGAGCCGCGCCGTCAAGCCGAAACGGGTCGGCGGTGACGCGATGTCCGGTACCGGGGTGCTCACCCAGGAAGTTTAGCCTCAAGCACCCGCGGCCGCCCGGAATGCGGCAGGTACAGTGACGCGACTCTCAGTCGATGGCGACGGCCCGCGGATTGACTCCCGCACCGAAAGGCGAGCCGGCAACCTGCGTCAACGCACCGGTGGTCGAATTGAGGGCATAGACCGAGATGTCGTTGGAGTTCTCGTTCGCCACGTAAGCAAACAGTCCGGCAGGGTCGATGACGATGTTCAGGGGAAACGTGCCCGACCCGGTGCTCGATGCCGCGGTCAGCGCGCCGGTCGACGGGGTGATGGAATAGCTCGTAACTTCGTTCGTGCCCGTGACGTTGGCGGCGTAAAGGAAACGGCCCGCCGGGTCGATCGCCAGGGATTCCGGGCTGGTGCCGGTGGACAACGGAGAACCGGACAGCGCCGCCAGGGTACCCGTGCCCGTGTTGATGGAATACATCGAAATGGTGTGCGCCGTCTCATTCGCGACGTAGGCGAAGGTTCCCGTGGGATCGACGGCGAGTGTCAGAGCGCCGGCGCCCGCCGCGAAGGGCGAGCCGCCGATGGCGGCCAAGGTTCCGCCGCCGGGCTCGATGGAGAAGGCGGCGACGGCGCCGGCGGCATAGTCCGTGACGTAGAGGAAGTTGCCGCCGGGATCGGTCTTCAGCGAGGTGGGCTCGTCGCCCACCGCGAAGGGCGAGCCGGTGATCTGGGTCAAGCCACCGCCGCTTTCGATCACGTATACCGACACGGTGTTGTCGGTCTTGTTGGCCACGTAGAGGAATTGATCAGAGGGCTCGACCAGTATGGCGAACGGTCCGTTACCGGCGCCGATCGCCCCTCCCGTCGCCGTGAGCGCCCCCGTGCTGTTGTCGATGCCGTAAACCGACACGTCGGCGGAGCCATTGTTGGCGACGTACAGATAAGCGCCGTTCGGGTCTACCACCGCCGCCACCGGCGTCGTCCCGGTCGAGGCGAAGGGGGAGCCCGCGACCGGCGTCAGCGCGCCCGTCGAGGCGTCGATGGAAAAAGCGGAGATCGTGTTGGATGTCTCGTTCGGCACGTACGCAAATCGCCCGGCCTGCGAGCAGCTGACGATCACATTGTTGATGTCGGCGGTGCCGATCGTGCCCGAGCCGTTGTGCACGACGCAGGTCTGCGCGGGATTGGACGGTTGGCTGCGGACCGTGACCGAGTACGCGCCGCCCTGATCGATGCCTGACGAAAACGCGAAGGATCCGTTTCCGGTGACGGTCAAACTGTCACCGGAGTTGTTCTGCAGGACGAGGCCCGTGCCGCGCACCCCGGTGACGGTCCCGCCGACGGTGTAGCCGCCGCCGACGTGGCACGCCGCCACCGCAAGGGCTGCGGCGGCCGTCAGGAGTCCACCTCGAACGATGATTCTTACGGAGCCGATTGTTTTCATGATGTCACCCAAAGGCCGCTTGCGGCATCGCCCAGCTACAGACCATGACCGCCGCGAATCATTCCGCAGTTCGCGAGAAGGCTGCGTAAAGAAGTGTATAGGCGGTCTCAGTGCTCTCCGTGCCATGGTAACCGGTCCCTCGCCGCGCTGTCTCCAACAAACGACAGAGGGCGTTTCGTGAACCAAATTACAGATAATCGTTCCAATTGGGGTTACAACAAAGACCTCACATGGAACAAAGCATGCTACGAAAACTGGGCTTCGCGTCGGGTACGGTACTGATCGGCGCACTATGGTCGGCCGTTGCCTGCGCCACCCTGGGCGAGCCGGAAACCTCCCTGACGGCGGAAACCCAGCTGAATCGAGCGTCCCTCAAGGAGTCGGATCACGGCTCTTATCGCGTCCATGAGATGCAGCTCCCCTCCGGCACCGTGCTGCGCGAGTACGCAGCAGTCGACGGCAAAGTTTTCGCGGTCACCTGGAACGGCCCTTTCATCCCGAATCTGAAGCAATCCCTTGGCGGCTACTTCGCCGAGTTTTCGGCTGCGGCCCCCGCCGCGCACGGCACCCGCAAGCATCTCCTGGTTCGCCAGCCCGATCTGGTAGTCGAGTCGGCCGGCCACATGAGGGCTCATCACGGAATCGCTTACTTGCCGCAGGCCCTTCCCAGCGGCGTCTCCGTCGGGGACCTGCAATGAGCACATTATTGGCACCCGCGTTTCGGGGCTGCGCCTTGCTTCTGTGTCTTGCGCTGATGTCGTGCGGCGGTGGCGGCGGCGATTCCCCCAGCTTGAGTTCCACGTCGGGCGGAACGGGTACGGTCACACCGAGCGCCAACGTCGTGAGCGTGACGGTGGGCGCCGGACCCGCCGGAGTGAACGCGATCAACACCCTGTATACGACCGTGACGGTATGCGTGCCCAACACCACGACTTGTCAGACCATCGATAATATCCAGGTGGATACCGGTTCCTACGGGCTGAGACTTATTGCCGGCGCGCTCTCGCTCACCTTGCCCGTCGCCACGGCCGCGAGCGGCGGCGGTCTGGTGGAGTGCACCCTGTTCGAAGACGGTTATAGCTGGGGCCCGGTGGCCCTGGTGGACCTGCAAATCTCGGGTGAGTCGGCGAACAACGTACCCGTGCAGCTGATCGGCGATTCACGCTATCCAACCGCGCCGACCGACTGCACGACCGCGCTCAACCCCGCGCCCGAGAACACCGTCGCCGAGTTCGGCGCCAACGGCATTCTCGGTATTGGACCATTCGTACAGGACTGCGGCAGCGTTTGCGCGTCGAGCATTCCCGAGCCCATCGCGTACTATGGGTGCACGACCGCCACGGCATGCACCGGCACGCTCGTGCCGCTAACCGCCCAGGTTCAGAACCCGGTCACGCTGTTCGCCACCGACAACAACGGCACCATCATCACGTTGCCCTCGGTCGCCTCGACCGGCGCCGCGACCGTCACCGGATCGTTGATCTTCGGCATCGATACCGAATCGAATAACGGATCGGGGACCGAGACCGTCATACCCGTTGCCGACACCGGATACATCACTACGATGTTCGATGGCACGACCTTGGCCGAAAGCTTCATCGACTCCGGCTCCAACGCGACGTACTTCAGCGTCCCGGCGGGCTCCCCCAGCATCACGCTGTGCCCCACCACGGGCGGCGCCAGCGCGAACAGCCCCACCTTCTACTGTCCTACGAGTCCCGAGACGCTGACGGCCGCATTCGTGCTGAGCAACAACTCGATGGTGAACGCGAATTTCGAAGTGGCGAACGCATCCACCGTAAGCAATTCGGTCACCGCATACCCCGGGCTCGCCGCGACGAGCGTCACCGCCGGCAGCTTCGACTGGGGCCTGCCGTTCTTCTACGGTCGGCGGGTCGCGAACGTGATCGAAGGCGCGACGACTTCCGCCGGAACGGGGCCCTACATCGCTTACTAGGACCTGTGTCACAGGTCCTAGTCTCACGTTAGACTGCCGCACCATGATGAGTACGGCCGCCCTCAGTCTCGACTATGTTCCGATGGACCAGATCGGGGGGAAGCCCGCGTCATGGTGGCGCAACGTGCTCGGCGTCGCCGGCTTCTCCGCACCGCCACTCATCGATGCCACACAGGTTCCCGTCGCAGCGAGCATGACGCCCTCTCTGGGAGCGGTCACCGGCAGTTTGTGCGAAGTCTGGCGGGTCACCGGGCCCGTCGATGCCGAACTCTCGTCCAGGCACGGCCGGGTGCACTATCGGTTTTGCGACGACTTTCTGTTCGGCACGCTCACCTTCGACGAGAACGTGATCGAAGGCGACTCGTCCGCCCTGTCGCAGGCGACCATCAGCGCCTATCGCCAGATCTTCGAGGTTCTGGAGAAGACCGGAAACCGGCATTTGATCCGCGTGTGGAATTACCTCCCGGAAATCAACCGCGAGGCCGATGGCGACGAACGCTATCGTCATTTCAACGCCGCGCGCCAGAGAGCATTTCGCGGCGTCGGGCGGCCGACGGAAGTCAGCGTACCGGCGGCGTGCGCTCTGGGTTCCCCGCCCGGGAGCCCGATCTCGATTTATTTTCTTGCCGCCCGCGAAGCGCCCAAGATGATCGAGAATCCGCGCCAGACGAGTGCCTATCGCTATCCGCCGAAATTCGGAATCCACAGCCCGAGTTTCTCGCGCGCGTGTGTGCTGAGCGAATCGGCGGGCACGAACCTGTTCGTGTCGGGGACCGCGAGTATCGTCGGTCACGAGACCATCCATGCGGGTGATGTGTCGGCCCAGACCCGCGAGACGCTGGTCAACCTCGATGCGTTGCTCGAGGAGGCCAATCGAGTGGTCGGAATGCGCCGCTACTCGCTCGACGGGCTGAAGTTCAAGGTCTACGTGCGGCGCCCGCGCGACCTCGAGACCATTCAGAGCGCGCTTTCCGCGAGCTTGCGGCCCGCCGCTCCCATTCTCTATCTGCAGGCCGATGTCTGCCGCGAAGATCTCTTGGTGGAAATCGAGGCTACGGGTGAGACGCCGCCGGGATAGCGCAGCGCGTATTCCTCAGGCGAAGCGGTGGAACAGCCGTCCCGCCCATTCGTAGATCGCCCCTTCGGACCGGGATAACGCGTGAACCGCGGGCAGGAACCAAAACAATCCCGGGTCGTCGCGGGTCACCATGTCGGCCGGCGCGGCCGTGACCTTGAAGCCCGCCGCCGTGAAATCGCCGGCAGCCCGCGTCATATGCGGGCTCGACGTGACCAAAATGATCCGGTCGATGCCGAGCGGGAGAAGTATGCGCGCCGACAACTGCGCGTTCTGACGCGTGGTCCATGACGCGTTCTCCACCCAGGTGACCGGTATCTGCAGATCTTCCTCCATGAATCTGCGCATCGACGCCGCCTCCGGTGGAGCGCCCGATATCAGCACCGGAAGATGCGTGGCGCGTGCGACCCTGGCGCCCTCGATCAGGCGCAGATCGCCCGTGATGCTCGGCGTGTCCGCGCCCACCTCGGGAGCGTCGTGCCGAAATCCACCTCCCAGTATCACGATCGCGCGAGCCTCGGCCTGCGTGGGGGTGAGGTGGGTCGGATCGAGCGCCGGGTAATCCTCAGCCGAACGGCCGATGGCATCCGCAACCCACGGCGTGGAGAGCAGCCACAGACCCGCGATGCTGACCGTGCAGAGCGCAAAGGCGAGGCGTGGGCGCCGCCGCCAGACGATCAGACCGGCGAGGCCGATCAGCAGCAGCGACGCCGGCGGCATAGCCAAGTCTCGAAAGATGATGCGCAATGCGAGCAGAATCAATGACAATACCTCCGCGGTGGGGAGAAAAACGAGGACTAGCCATGCAGCATACCCGGCGGGATCTGATCAAAACTCTGGCGGCGATGCCGATGATTCGAATCAAGGGACCGGAACCCGACATTATCTTGTACAACGGACTCGTGTCGACCATGGAGGCATCGGATCCCGACGCGACTGCCGTCGCCATCCAGGAGGGCCGATTTCTCGCGGTCGGGATGGATCGGGAGATCCTCGCGCTGGGGACGGCGAACACAAGGCGTATCGACCTCGGG
>Ga0182012_10004313_pt1 | contig 14893 bp, 14 predicted proteins | sample 612S2SmetaG_FD_120486 | JGI IMG/M metagenome (GOLD analysis project Ga0182012, IMG submission 120486) | Permafrost microbial communities from Stordalen Mire, Sweden - 612S2S metaG | ecosystem: Environmental > Terrestrial > Soil > Wetlands > Permafrost | place: Sweden: Stordalen | collected... | reverse complement strand
GCGGGGCTGGTGACGCAGCGGCCATTCCGCTCGCCGCACCACACCATCTCCGATGCCGGGCTCATCGGCGGCGGAATCATCCCTCGTCCCGGCGAGGTCTCGCTGGCACACAACGGCCTGTTGTTTCTCGACGAGCTGCCCGAGTTTCCCCGCAACGTGCTCGAAGTCCTGCGCCAGCCTCTTGAAGATCACAACGTCACCATCGCCCGCGCCTCGATGACCCTCAGCTTCCCGGCGCGCTTCATGCTCGCCGCCGCCATGAACCCATGCCCCTGCGGCTACTTCAACGACAAATCGCGCGAGTGCATGTGCACCCCGCCCATGATCCAGCGCTACGTAGCCAAAGTCTCCGGCCCGCTCCTCGACCGCATCGATATTCATATCGAGGTGCCCGCGGTTCAATACAAGGAGTTGCGCGGCGGCGCGGCGGCCGAAGGTTCGTCTCATATTCGCGACCGCGTGATGGCCGCGCGCGAGCGCCAGCGCCAGCGCTTCAAGACTCACGGCGAAAAAATCTACGCCAACGCCCAGATGTCCACCCGCCAGGTGCGCAAATACTGCGAGCTCGGCCCCGACTCCGAACGCCTGCTCGAGCGCGCCATGCAGCAGCAGGGGCTGACTGCCAGAGCCCACGACCGCATTCTCAAAGTTGCCCGGACGATTGCGGATATTGAAGGAACCGAGTCCCTCACCACGGCCCACCTCGCCGAAGCTATCCAATATAGAGCGCTCGACAGAAGCTACTGGTCCTAGTCGGCCACGGCTATAGCTTATAAGTAATTTTAATTGAATGGTTTAATCATTTCGTTCGATCTTCAGCCCAAAAATTTTTAAACTATCACACTTTTCAGCCTGATCGCTACCACGGATCTGTCGATAGATACATTTTCGGCGTATGGCTCTTATCAGCCGCTCCCCGGCGAGTCGAGAGCCGAAAGGTCCACATATGGTCAGCAACCTATTGAATGCGGGGCAGGATGTCCTGCTCTATGCCTTAACACTGATCGCGGCATTGGCGATACTTTTCTCGCAACTGGATGAGTCCGTTACGGTAGCCCGGCAGAAGTCCGAGGATTCCGGCAAGCGCAATAGCCTCAATGCCACCGGCGAGGTGCCGTTGCATGATTCGGTGCCTCGGGCCTGTTAACTCCGAGGTCGGGAAATACCTCTCGTTCGGAGTTCGCATCGTGCACAGGGAGATATTTCCACTGAGACTGATAACAATGAACTTAGTGGTTGCTGCACCATGTTGACCGCAGATATACCCACCCCACCCCGCTTGAAAAAAAAGTTGACCCCAAAGGCGTGGCGGGTTTACATTCTATTCAGTCATCCATCCAAGAGCTGAGCGTTTGGAATGGTTACCGTTCCATATCAGCCGTTTCCCGCATCAAATCGTGAGCAATTGCTCAATCCTTGATGCCTCGGTGTGCATAAATTTCCACCCCGGATCGGAAATACTGGGCGCCTGCGTTCCCAAGACGGCAAAGGCGCGCTTTCTTACGGAGAATGACTGTTTCACTACATGCGACTCTGTGCAAAGATTTTGAACTGGACGCGGTTTTGGCGCGTCTAAAAAGTGACGAACTCTTCGGGCGGAAGATCCCGCATTGAGTTCATCAAAATATGGCAGCGCCGTTGGAGCCATGCAGTTCCGAACGGGCAGCTTGAAGGAAGAAAGAGAAGAAGGAGAGATTGCAATGCGTTCCGATTTAGTTTTTGGGGCACTTTCTCATGTGTCCAACCGTTACCAGCTCTGTCAGCTGGCCAGCAAGGCAACCCGCAAGCTGCACAAGCCGAATACGCGGCTGCAGGATACCACCAATGAAGTGCTTGGCCGCTTCCATACGGAAAATCCTGGGTCGCTCGCGCCCCAGACCCTGCCTGCTGCTCAGCCCCTAGTGCAGCGTCGTGCTGCATAACAGCACCCTTCTGTTTTACAATTGATCCAGCCTAGTGCTCTTTCAGCGCCTCTCTCAAAATCACCTTTTTCTCGATATGTTTCATAACTCAAGGTGAGAGTGGGCGCTGATGCAGAGCCAAAGCTTATATTGCGGCTTCCGTACTTCACGCATACAGGCACTTTGAACACCCGCCTGATTCTCCCCCGGAGCACCTCACCTCCCTACACCCCCCACAAATCTCCTTCCCCCCGCAGGTAAATCATGACGATTGCTGAACTGAAAGAAAAAAATATTACAGAACTGAGCCGCATTGCGCGCACCCTGGAGATCCCCGGTACCAGCGGCCTGCGCAAGCAAGACCTAATCTTCAAGATCCTCCAGGCGCAAAGCGAAAAGGAAGGCAACATCTTCGCCGACGGCGTGCTGGAGATTCTGCCTGACGGCTACGGCTTCCTGCGCTCGCCGGACTACAACTACCTTCCCGGGCCGGACGATATTTACGTCTCTCCGTCGCAAATCCGCAAATTCGATCTCAAGACCGGCGACTCCATCAGCGGCAACGTACGCCCGCCCCATGAAGGCGAGAAGTATTTCGCGCTGGTCAAGATTGAGGCCATCAACTTCGAGTCGCCCGAGGAGACTCGCAACAAGATTCTCTTCGACAACCTCACGCCTCTTTATCCGCAGGAGCGGATCAAGCTGGAGACGGTTCGCGAGGCCACCAGCGGCCGCGTGATGGATCTGCTCACTCCGGTCGGCAAAGGGCAGCGCGGCCTGATCGTCGCACCGCCGCGCACGGGCAAGACTATGCTCCTGCAATCGCTCGCCAACTCCATCTCCACCAATCACCCGGAAGTGATCCTCATCGTGCTTCTCATCGACGAGCGCCCTGAGGAAGTCACCGACATGCAGCGTAGCGTCAAAGGCGAAGTCATCAGCTCTACATTCGACGAGCCTGCCGCGCGCCACGTTCAGGTTGCCGAGATGGTCATCGAGAAAGCCAAGCGACTGGTCGAGCACAAGCGCGACGTTGTCATTTTGCTCGATTCCATCACCCGCCTGGCCCGCGCTTACAACACCATCGTTCCGCCCTCGGGCAAAGTGCTCTCGGGCGGCGTCGACTCAAACGCCCTTCAGCGCCCGAAGCGCTTCTTCGGGGCAGCGAGAAATATTGAAGAAGGCGGGTCGCTCACCATCATTGCCACTGCTCTCGTAGATACCGGCTCCCGTATGGACGAGGTCATCTTTGAAGAGTTCAAGGGCACGGGCAACATGGAAATCATCCTCGACCGCAAGCTCGTTGACAAGAGAGTATTTCCGGCCATCGACATTCAGCGCTCGGGCACCCGCAAGGAAGAACTGCTCATTCCCAAGGAGGACTTGCAGCGCATCTGGATTCTCCGCAAAGTGCTGAACCCGCTTTCGCCGGTTGAAGCCATGGAACTGCTCATCAGCCGCCTGGAGAAGGTCCGCAACAATGCAGAATTCCTGGCCAACATGAACCAGCTATAGCTGCCGACAGGAGGTTGAGACCTTCGTCCGCTGCTTTGCCGAGACCCCACTTCACGAACTGCGCTGTGACATGCTGTGCGTCTCCTCCGAGCGCCGTGCTCAAACCATGGATCGAAGCAAACAAATCTTTGCCGCCTGCGTTCTGCTGTCCGCCTCGGTCTTCGCCGCGGCGCAGCAGAACGGCTACTGGCGCGCCGCCAGCACCAACGCTCTGGCCATTACCAGCGACATTGCCATCTCCGCTCGCAGCCTCTCCATCAACTACGAAGCATTTCCGCTGGCTGAGATTCGCAAACTCACGCCCGCTGAGGCCAGCGCCGCTTTTGATGCCGACCTCAGCGCCGGCGGCAGCGGCTCGCTATACCGCCTCAATATTCCCGCGGCGAAACGCTTTGTCAAAAAAAGTCCCCTCTGCGGCTCGGAAGACACGCAGTGGATGGCCGCTTATGTCTCCGGAAAGACGCTCACAGTAACCTTCTTCTCCGGTGCGGACGCGCCAACGCTCACCTTTGAAGCTCTTAACAACGCAACGACCCGCTGCGGCACTTTCACCTACGCCCGCTGATTTGATTTCGCGATTGGGCATGTTTCGACTCGCCAACAGCTCGGGTGCCCGTGTCATTCTGAGCGAGCGCAGCGAGTCGAAGAACCTGCTTCTTGCAAATCTGTGCGAAATGGGTGGGAGCGCACGAACCTCAACCAGCCTCGTTGCAAATGGCAGGCCCTTTCCCGGAACCGGCCGCGCTGGTAAGATAGAAACGTCACCCATGGGGCTGTAGCTCAGCTGGGAGAGCGCCTCGTTCGCAACGAGGAGGCCAGCGGTTCGATCCCGCTCAGCTCCACCAATCACTCCCCTACAACTATTTCTCTTCGCCAGTTGCCAGCTAGTACGGGGTGAACAGATTGTCGCAGGCTACTTCTCCACCGGCGTCCTCCACGGCAGCCATCAGGCCTCCCCATGTCCATCCTATCTGTGTCGATCTCGACGGAACGCTGGTCAAGTCCGATACGCTCGTCGATTCCCTGCTGGTTCTACTTCGCACGCATCCCGCGCAACTTATCGGCCTGCCAGCCAGCTCGCTCCGCGGCAAGGCGGCATTCAAGGCCTACGTCACCGCTCATGTCTCGCTCGATGTTGTGCATCTGCCCTATAACCGCCCGGTGTTGCAGTATCTCCAAGAGGAGCACAGGAAGGGCCGGCACATCTACCTCGCAACGGGCGCCAATGAGGCTCTGGCCCGCCGCGTGGCCGATCATCTGGGTATCTTCACAGATGTGCTCGGTTCCGATAACTCAACCAACCTGACCGGAAATAAGAAGCTCAACGGGCTGCGCAACCGGATTGGTGACACCCCTTTTGATTACATCGGCAACGACTCGCCCGATCTTCCGCTGCTGGCCCAGGCCGCGGAAGCAATGGTGGCCAATCCCAGCCTCAGGCTGCGCAGAAAGATGCGACCGAGCGGGCTCAAGCCCGCCCGCGTGTTTCAGGAGCGACGCCACCCTATCCAATCCGCGCTCAAGTGCATTCGCCCGCACCAGTGGGCCAAGAACCTGCTTATCTTCCTTCCCTTGCTTCTCTCGCATGACGTAACCGCCGCGCATTTGCTTGCCGCGCTTGTGGCCTTCTGCTGCCTCTCGTTCACTGCCTCGGCGACGTACGTGATTAACGATCTGCTGGACATTGAGGCCGACCGCCATCATCCCCGCAAGCGGCTTCGCCCCTTCGCCTCGGGCGATCTCTCGGCTTTTTCCGGGCTTGGCGTTGTGGCCGTGTTTCTGACGCTCTCGTTTGCGGGCGCGCGGCTGCTACCCCTAACATTTTCACTTTGGCTCTTGGTTTATATCGTCGCGACGCTCTCCTATTCTCTTTATCTCAAGCGCGTAGCACTGCTGGATGTGCTGGTTCTCTCCGGACTGTACACCCTCCGTCTGTTGATTGGCGGAGCAGCCACGCATACAGTCATCTCTCACTGGCTTGCCGGATTTGCCATTTTCCTTTTCCTGTCCCTGGCCATCGTCAAGCGCTTCGCCGAGCTTGAGAATCTCCGCGCCAGCGGAGCACCTCCAAAAAATGGACGCGGCTACCTGGTGGCCGACATGGAGCAGATACGCGCCTTTGGAACCGCCAGCGCATTTGCCGCCGTCGTTGTGTTTGCAAACTACATCAGCGGCCAAAATGTGATTTCCCTGTATCGCCATCCGGCCATGCTATGGCTCATCGTCCCGCTCATGATCCTCTGGCTCTGCCGAGTATGGTTGCTAGCCTCGCGCGGCGAACTCAGCGAAGACCCGGTGGTCTTTGCGCTCACCGACCGCGTGAGCCTACTGATCGGCGGCGCGGTGGCTGTAATCACTGCGCTGGCGGTATAACCGCCCCGCAGCAATGAATTCTCGTCCTCTAATTGAAAAGATCCTTCATCTTTTCCAGCAGCCCCGGCGATGCCGGCTGATTCTCGACAGCCATTGTCTCCGCCAGCTTGGCTACCAGTTCCCGCTGTTGGCGGCTCAGCCTGCGCGGAATCTGCACCACAACCTTCACCACCAGATCGCCATGTCCCTTGCCGTTCAAGTAAGGCACGCCTCGTCCGCGAATGCGGAGATCTTTGCCATTCTGCGTTCCCTCGGGAATTTTGATGCTTACCTGGCCATCGATGCCGGCAATCTCAAACTCCGCGCCCAGCGTGGCCTGCGGAAAGCTGATAGGAAGCACGCAGTGCAGATCGTTTCCGTGCCGCTCAAATAAATCGTGCGGCCGAATCGACAGCACCACATACAGGTCGCCCTTGGGCGCGCCCGCGCCTCCCGTATCGCCCTCGCCCGAATAGCGGATGCGCGTTCCACCCTCCACGCCCGGCGGCACTTTGACATGCAGCTTCACCTCCTTGGAGACGCGGGTTTCTCCGCGACAAGTCTTGCACGGGTCGGTAATCACGGAGCCCTTGCCGCCGCAGGCGCCGCAAGTCCGCGCCACGGAGAAGAACCCTTGCTGATAGCGCAACTGCCCACGCCCCTGGCACTGCCCGCAAACTGTCGGGCCGCGCCCGGACGCGCTGCCGCTGCCTTTGCAGGCGTCGCAGGCCTCAAACCGCCGCAGCTTTACGTCCGTCTCCAGGCCAAAGATGGCATCTTCAAAGTTGATTGCCAGGTCAAAGCGCAGATCGTCGCCACGCCGCTGGCGGGTTGCGCGCTGACCGTCGCCACCGCTTGCAGAAAACATCTCGCCGAACAGATCGCCGAAGATGTCGCCAATGTCTACCCCGCCCGCAAACGGATTGCCGCCAAAGCCCTGCGCGCCTACGCCGGCATGGCCGTAGCGGTCGTATGCCGCGCGCTTGTCCGTATCGCTCAGCACCTGGTAGGCCTCGCTGGCCTGCTTGAACTTATCTTCTGCCGTGTGGTCGCCGGGGTTGCGGTCAGGGTGATACTTCAGCGCCTGCTTGCGGTAGGCGCTCTTCAACTCCTGCTCGCTCGCCTCGCGCGAGATGCCGAGAACCTCGTAATAATCTGCTTTGCTCACTCTTCTCTTTGAACCCTTCGTCCCGGATACCAGCTTTCAGCCTTCAGCTATCAGCTTGCCGGTATATCCGCAAATATTTTCCGTTTCCCACTTAGTATTGAAGAAACCGCAGCCTCAGCCCATCGATTCCCCTCAGTGCAGCTGATAGCTGAAGGCTGACAGCTTACTCATGCACCTGCCTCGGGTTGTGCGCCACGCGCACCATCGCCGGCCGCAGCAGCCGCTCGCGCACCTTGTAGCCGCGCCGCACTTCCTCAACCACCTGATGGTCGGGCACATCGTTCCGCTCCACCGATCCCAGCGCCTCGTGCACCCGCGGGTCGAATTGCTCGCCCACCGTGGGAATCGCGGCCACCTGCATCCCGCGCAGAACTTCTTCCATCTGCTTCACAATCAGTTCCACGCCGGAGCGCAGTTGCTCCGCGGACCCGGTGGATTGCAACGCCAGTTGAAAGTTGTCCATCACCGGCAGAAACTTCTCCACCACGTTCCCGATTGCGTAGTCGCGAAATTCAATCTGCTCGCGCTCGGCGCGCTTGCGCGCGTTGTCAAACTCGGCCTGCAGCCGCGCCAGCCTGTCGAGCAGTTGATCCCGCTCGACCTTCAGGCTTTCCACTTCCGTCGCGCCGCCTGTAGCCACGCTTGCAGCCCCGTCGCCTACGTCTGCATCCGCGCTCCGGTCAGTCACGGGCGCAACCTGATCTGTCGCCGGGTCAATGACTGCCGCTTGCGCCGCCGGCTGCTTTGCCTCTGCTGCCTGTTCCTCGGTCACGTTATGCGTCCGTCCCCTCAATTCAGTCTCCTGTTCCTTCATTGCTTGATCTATCTTGCGCCGCATCGGTTCGGTCACGGCCACAATGGCCGCTTGTTCCGCACAATGCGGCAACCACACATTCCTTAATTCAAATCTGTCTCGAGAATCCGCTCCGAGAGACCGGCGATGTAGCTCACCGCCTGAATCATCTCCTGATACTGAATTCGCGTGGGCGCAATCACTGCCACCGTGCCTAGACTTGCGCCGCCCAACCGCGCCGGCGCGCCAATCAGCACCAGGTCCTGCAATGCCTGCGATGCGTTCTCGAGCCCCACCACTACGCGCACCTCCTGCCGGCGGCCGTCCACATAGGCATTCAGCAACTCGACCAAGCGCTGTTTGGCCTCAAGCGCCAGCATCATCTGCCGCAGCTGCTCTCGATCCACCAGCGGAGTAATCAGGTTGGCAATGCCGTCCACAAAGATCGCCTGTGTAGTTTCGCCTCCGGCCAGCGCGCCCTTGCTGCATAACTCTTCGACGGAGACCAGCATCTGCCGGTACGCCTCGCGCTCCGCCTCCACGCGCCCGGCCACCTCGGCGCGAATCTTCTCAATCGGCCAGCCGCGAAAGTTCTCGTTCAGATAATGAGCCGCCGTCTCGAGCTCCACATGCGAGAGATCCCGATCGAGCGTCAACATGCGATCCTGCACCGCGCCGCCCTGCGTCACCAGCACGGCCAGCACGCGTCCCGTCGCCAATCGTGAAAAATGTATGTGCTCCAGTACCTGTCCCGCCGTCGAGCTAGCTAGCGCCACGCCCAGGCCATTCGAGATCAGCGCCAGCACATGCGAGGTCCGCTCAAGATAATCGTTCGCGCCGGCAACGCCGGAGAAACTCTCTTCAATCTGCCCACGCCGTTCGGCACTCAGACCCGTAGCGTTGAGCCCAGCCCCACTCTGCTGTCCGCCCGCGCCAGCCTGCGCGCCCGCGGCAATCCTGCCCGCCTGCGTAATCTGGTCCACGTAGTAGCGAAACGCCGCCGCTGTCGGAACCCGCCCCGCAGAAGTATGCGCCTGCTCAAGCAGCCCCGCATCGCCAAGCGCCGCCATCACATTGCGCAGCGTGGCCGAGCTCAGCCCCTCGCGGTCGCCAAGCACACGCGCCAAGGCCAGCGATGCCACAGGCTCGCCGGTTGCTATGTAGAGCTCAATAATGGATGTAAGCACCAGCCGCTCTCGCGGACTGATACGCAGATCAGGCATCTTCCCAGCTCTCTTGGAACAGGCTCCGGCTGCCGTTTCCCGCCAAGGCCAAACCGTAAATCTTTGATGGAAAAGCATTTACGTAAGGGAACGCCGAACTTGCTCCACCTTTATGCTAGGGAGATTGGAGGTTGCTGTCAAGGCAACGCCGCGTAGCGCAGTTGAGGGCAAAGCAATCCAATCCCAGACCGAAAATGGGTGCCCCAGCTTCGGCGCAGTTTCATCGCACCTAAGCTGGGAGAGCACGAACTTCAACCCGACAGTTTAAGTATAGCCCTCGGGTTCCTGCGGCTCTTCACCTTGAGTAAAATGCCGGTGGCACCCCAGGTCTCGATTCTGAGGCATGGGATTCCGCAACCAACGTCTACACCTATTCCGCCGCATTCAAATCCACCAGCCCCTCGGGCAGCGCCATCTCGATTAGCTTACCTTCCAGATCAAGCTTTCTCAGATAACTCTCTGCAAACGGAATCAGAATCTCGCCCTTTGCGCCGCGCACGACCAGCAACGCAACCGGTCCCGCCGAGCGATCCACATCCTCAACCTCGCCCACTTGAACCGCCGCGGCCCCGGACACGTCGATCAACATGCAGCCAACTATGTCGCCAATGTAAGCCTCATCCTCGCCGGGGGCAACGCGCTCCGAGCGTGGAACGGCCACAAACAAGCCAGCCAGCAACTCCGCCGCGCTGATTGAGTCCACGCCCGCAAAGTGCACCACGATGCCGCCCTTGTGCAGCCAGTGATTCGTCAGCTCCACCTCGCGCGGCAAGCTATTGGATGCGTCCTTCGGCGCAGACGCAGCCGCCGATTTGGGCGCATCCTCGCCCGCCACCAGCCATAGCTTGTGCCGCTCTTCAAATTTTTGAGGAAAGTCTGTCAGCAGATCGGCGAAGACCTCGCCTTTGCGACCCTGCGCCCGGCGCACCCGCGCCAGCCACACCCACGGCTCCGGCTGTTCCGGCACATCTACCTCCGGGGTCGCGCTCGGGAAAAACCCGCGCCGGTCTCTTACTCTTCGTCGTCTTCTTCCAGAATGTCGAGCGAGTAGCGATGGTGCATCTTCATGCTCACCGCGCCCAGTATCGTCCGCAACGAGCGGGCAGTCCGTCCCTGCTTGCCGATCACCTTGCCCACATCCTGCGGAGCCACTCGTAGCTTGAGAATCGTGCTCTCGTCGCGGCTCACCGATTCCACTTCGACGGCTGCCGGTTCATCCACCAAAGCTTGTGCAATCTCCCGCACCAGTTCAACAACTGATCCATTTGCCGCAGTACTATTCTCGGTCATGCGCCTGCCCCTGTGTTCCCGGAATCCTGCCCCTGCTACCCTGATTGTGCCGACTCCGAGCTCCTGAAATTTGAGACCGGAAAACGTCCCATTCCCATCTGTGCGTGAATGGTATCACTGCTAGACAGCTTTGAGTGGTGACGTGACGCGCACAAAACCTACAAGCCGCGCCCAGAGTGCGCAGCATTTCCAGAGTCGAGGGGGAGATTCTAGGAGAAACTAGGCTGCCGCGGTTGCCACAGTCTCGCTGGCTGCGGGGGCCGGGTTTTTGGTCACCAGCTTGGCCACGATGTCGGAACACTGCGCTCCAACGCCGCGCCAGTAGCCGATGCGTTCGTGCTTCAGGTCCACCGATGCCGGGTTGGTGCGGGGGTTATAGGTGCCGACAACTTCAATGCTGCGGCCGTTGCGCGCGCGATCCTTTTCAATCACCACGATGCGATAGTAGGGCTGTTTACGGGCGCCAACGCGCGCCAAACGAATCATTACCACGGTGTATGGTTCCTTTCAAACAAAACTTGTTGCGTTCTTAAGGGAGACTTCCCAGCCGACGCGGACGCGCCCGGCCATCGATCAGGGCCGGACAGGTGCGCCCAGCCGCAACACACAACACCTAAGTATCGCCGAAATCCACCTTGAAAGCAAATGCCGGGGAACTGCATATTGAACTCCCTTGGAGACGATTCTTGGGCTGACCTGCTGACTTGCTATCGCGCATAACGCGGCTGATTGGCTAAACATTGAACATGCGGATGCCTTCACCAATTTCAGACCGGTCAAGAATAGGGCAATCGCACTGCGGGGAGTCATGTATATAGTTCCCAAATGCCGCCCCAAACCGCGTCTGAGTTCCCATCTCTGCCTCTTGCCTGGCGCGTCCCTTGCAAACGATTTATTCGATTTACCCACGCAAACTCCCTTGTCATGCTTCCACCAGGTAATCAAGAATTATCTGAGCAACTAGCTTCTCAAACCCGTGTTTCATCCAGCAGACCCAATGGAACGGGGTCGCCGAGTTTGGGAATCACCCATGCGGCGAACCTCGAGATGGAGATACCAATGTCGATTCGCTCAAAAATTATCAATTTGATGCTGGCCGCAGTCATTCTGGCTCCCATGCTTCTCATTTCCGCTCCCCAGGCGCACGCGGGAGTGTTTATTTCCGTAAACTTTGGCCCCCCGGCGCTGCCGGTTTACGTGCAGCCGCCGCTGCCCGCTCCCGGCTACATTTGGACCCCCGGCTACTGGGCTTACGGTGATGCGGGCTATTACTGGGTTCCCGGCGTCTGGATTGCGCCCCCGCGCATGGGCCTGCTCTGGACCCCCGGCTACTGGGGATTCTTCGGCGGAGCTTACCGCTGGAACGCAGGCTACTGGGGGCCCCACGTCGGCTTCTACGGCGGCGTCAACTACGGCTTCGGCTACGGCGGCATCGGCTTTTTTGGCGGCGAGTGGCGCGGCGGAGTCTTCGCCTATAACAGCGCCGTAGCCAACTTCGGCGGCGTTCATGTAACCAATGTCTACGTCGACCGCACCGTGATTGAGCGGAACACCATCATCAACAACAACCATGTAAGCTATAACGGCGGCGCGGGCGGAATTGCAGCTCACGCATCGCCCATGGAGATGCAGGCCGCGAACGAACAGCATGTCCAGCCAACGTCGAATCAGATGCAGCATGAGACCTTCGCGGCGCAAGACCGGGCTCAACTTGCCTCCGTCAACCACGGCACGCCCGGCACTATGGCTGCCTCCAACATCAACGCGTACCATCAGACTGCCCAGCAGCACGCGCAATCGCAACCCATCTCGCAGGCCGACCGCGCCGCCGGCAGCCACTACAACCCGAACACCCGCGAAGGCAATCAAGACCAGCGAATTTCAAACGGCCTGCGTAGCGGCCAGATGACCGCAGGCGAAGCCTCTGGCGCTGAAAAGACGCAAGCCAACATCGACCAGCAGGTCCACAACGACCGCATGGCCAACGGCGGCACACTCACCGGCCGGGAGAAGCAGCAGATCAATGGTGAACAGAACGCAGCCAGCCGCCAGATCTACAACGACAATCACAACGGCAACACGGTTGCGCCCAACCAGGTAGACAACCGCATGGCCAACCAGCAGCAGCGTACGGCGCAAGGCCTGCGCAGCGGGCAAATGACCAACGGAGAAGCCGGCCGCACGAACACCAACCAGGGCAACACAGCCCAGCAGGTTCACAACGAGCGCACCGCAAACGGCGGCGCGCTCACCCAGCAACAGCGCCAGCAGGCAAACCGTCAGGAAAACAAAAACAGCCAGCAGATCTACAACGAGAAGCACAACAACGCAACCGCAAAGCCTGAAAAGGAACGCTGAGCTAAAGTAAGACAAAGCAGTACAAGCACGAACGGCTGGCAGCGATGCCAGCCGTTCGTATTTGTTCTCTATAGAAAAAATGGCAACTGCACCGATTCATGGGTATTCTTAACAAAGGAGTATGGGTCATAGCAACATTAGGTTGCTCACAATGCCCCGCCGCCGAAAGCATCCCTGGCAAGGTCAGCGGCGCATGGGTGTTCAAGGACACGCGGATGCCGGTTTCCATTGTGTTCGGAAATCTCGAAGCGGGAGCGACGATCGAAGAAATCATGGAATCGTTCCACCTCGAGCGGGAACCCATTGTCACGGTGCTCGAATTTGCAGCCCGCAGTCTGGATGCGCCTTCTATCCTGCCGTCCGCTCCGCTGGTCCACACTCATCCTTGATGCTCATCCTTTTTGACCACAGTACGCCCGCGCCGTTGCGGTATGCCCTCAAAGGCCATGTCGTCGTGGAAGCTTTCGAGCGCGGCTGGGAACGGCTCGTCAACGGCAAGCTTCTCGATACTGCCGAGGCTGCGGGCTTTGAACTATTGCTCATTACCGACAAGAATCTTCGTTATCAGCAAAATTTAACAGGAAGAAAAATAGCCATTGTTGTTCTTGGCAATGCCCAATGGCCAACGCTGCGCAGCTATGTTGAAAGAGTTGTCGCCGCCGTTCATGCCGCGACGCCCGGCAGCTTTGCCGAGGTGGAAATTCCGTCCTAATAGACTTCCGTGCCTCTCTCTCACTCTCGGGAAATGCTCTAATTTGTCTGGGACGATGAAGCTGGGTACCAAGTAGTAACTGACGGAATGCCGGTGATACATCCGTAAACCCCAGACTCGGCTCAATGAGTGACTCGGCGATTTTGCACACACTGACCAAGTTTGCACGAGGAGCTCACCGAAAATCCTCTTTCCGGAATTGTTGCAAGGATAGTTCCTTTGGACCATTATGCGGCACACGGGCCGCCCTACACTTGATACTGGTCCATCCAGGTGCTTTCCATGCAGACGCTCGCAACTCACTACACCGTCGGTCTGGTGATTGTTTCTGTCTTACTCTCAATCGGTGCGTCGTTCGCGGCACTGTCGTTGTCGGACCGAGTGCGTGCGGCCACATCGGCTGGCCCGCGCCGTTTCTGGCTGACCAGCGGCTCTGTTGCGATGGGTGTCGGAATCTGGTCGATGCACTATCTCGGGATGCTGGCTTTGACACTGCCGGTGCCCATTTTTTACTTCTGGCCGACCGTTCTGCTCTCACTGGTGCTTGCGATCGCGGCTGCCAGCGTTGCCCTGAGCGTCGTGAGCGGGGAAAGGCTTGCGGCGCGCCGGTTGCTCGGGGGTGGGCTGATGATGGGCGCGGGAATAGGGGCCATGCACTACACCGGCATGGCGGCGATGCGCTCCAGTGCTATGGAGCACTACAACCCCTGGATCGTGACTCTCTCCGTCATTACCGCCGCCGGGTTCTCCTGGTTGGCGTTATGGATCGCGTTCGTCTCGCGAAGGAGGGAGCATAACAAAATCGGAATGCGGATCGTAGCCGGCGTCGTAATGGGCCTGGGAATCGCTGCGATGCACTATATCGCCATGGTCGGAGTTCGCTTCACCTTGAGCGCAATGCAATTCTCGATGTCGGGAACGGTAAAAGTGGATCGGCTGGGCGAGGCTGTCATCGCAGTCGTTACCGGGTTGATCCTCCTGGCGGCGCTTGGTACCGCAACTTTGGACAAGTGGAGGTTTCAGGATTTACAGAAGGCTCACAAAGAATTGATGCAGGCACAGGAAGCTTTACTGGCAACCCAGGAGAAGCTTCGCGAGGTGAATGCCATGCTCAATGAACTCTCGGTCCGCGACGGACTGACCGGGCTCTACAACCGGCGTCACTTCGACGCTGCGCTGGACACAGAATTGCGCCGGGCAGCGCGGAATCTGAGACCGATTTCGTTATTGATGATCGATGTGGACTGCTTCAAGGCTCTCAACGACAGCTATGGGCACCAGCGTGGCGATGACTGCCTGCGAAAAGTGGCGCGCGTGCTGGAGGAGCATCCGCGTCGAGGGTATGACGTCGTGGCGCGATATGGGGGAGAGGAGTTTGTGTTGCTATTGCCGGACGCTGACTCCTACGCCGCACGAGTCGCTGCGGAGTCCATTCGCCACGCAGTGCATGCGTTGAAGATCGAAAACCATGGCTCAACGGCGGATAATGTGGTGACTGTGAGCATCGGTGTCTGCTGTGATAGCACGCACCTCGATTACGAGTCAGGTCGATTCGTCCGCCAAGCGGATGCAGCGCTCTAT
>Ga0182012_10004309_pt1 | contig 14900 bp, 15 predicted proteins | sample 612S2SmetaG_FD_120486 | JGI IMG/M metagenome (GOLD analysis project Ga0182012, IMG submission 120486) | Permafrost microbial communities from Stordalen Mire, Sweden - 612S2S metaG | ecosystem: Environmental > Terrestrial > Soil > Wetlands > Permafrost | place: Sweden: Stordalen | collected... | reverse complement strand
ACGTCCACCTTCACATACTCATGAATCGGCCGCACGACCGGCAGCAGCTTCGGCACCACAACACAGGGAATCTGCGGCTGCGCGCTGGCATTCTCAATATAGGCCCGGTCCAGTATCTTCTCCGGTCCGATCGGGTTGCGCATGGCGGGCACATTCCCGGTCACGGCGCAGTCTCCCATGGCGGCAAGCAACTTGCAGTGGGCGCGAATCTTGCGGATCTTCTTCGCATCGTCCACCGAGGCCACAGCTCCCTCGACCAAGGCAATATCCACTTCGTCCGGGAATTCTTTGGCGTCCACCAGCGGGCTATAGACCAGGTCAACAATCTCCGCCAGTTCGAGTAGCCGTTCGTCCATATCGAGAAGCGACATGTGGCAGCCCGAGCATCCATCCAGCCATGCGGTTGCCAGCTTGAGTTTGCTCATTTTGCCTCCCGCATCATGTTCAGATAAGGCAAAATCTCCGGATGCTTCGGCTGGTCGGTGCCCACTTTGTTCTTCTCGAACAATGCCCCGGTCGGGCACACCTGCACGCATTTTCCGCACTTGGTGCAGCCTGAACTGCCCCACTCTTCATTCAGATCGGTAATCGCCAACGAATCGATGCCCCTGCCCATCACGTCCCATATGAACTCGCCTTCAATCTCGGCGCAGGCGCGCACGCAGCGCATGCACAAAATACAGCGATTGTGGTCCACCGTGAACCGTTCATGCGAAGCATCTACCTTGAGAGCAGGATTCCGGTACGGCAGCCGCACATGGGTCAGGCCCAATCGCTGCGCCAGCGACTGCAACTCGCAGTTGCCGTTTGCCACGCACCCCGGCGCAGCCCAGCATCAGGCATTGGGCAAACGGCTTGGCCTAAAACCGCGCCTGGGACTCGGGCAAAGGTGAAAAATGTCGTGGCCGGCTGGTACCGTTGTGCGCAGCAAGCAGGAATTTTGTTGAAATGGAAGGCTGCAGTGGCGCACCCCTCACTTTTCAGCGGCGATGCGAGGGGTCTGCGATTGCCGGTTCGTCCAGCCTGTCTTGATCTTCTCGTAGGTCTGCTGCATTGCGTCCAGCTCTAAATCGCTCAGTCTTTCTATATCGATCATCTGATTCCGAGCCGTGTCCATGGCGCGGATCAGCTCATTGAGCTTCAGGTTGATCGCACGCGCATCGCGATTTTGCGTGTTCTGGATGAGGAAGACCATGAGAAAGGTAGCAATCGATGTTCCCGTACTGATGACCATCGCCCAGTGATCCGAGAAATGAAGCATGGGTCCGGTGGCAGCCCAAACCACGACTACCAGGCCAGCCACGACAAATGCCCAGGTGGACCCCAGCCACCCGGAGACCGCAGCGGCAAATCGCCCGAAATGGTCGTGGATGGTCTTGGCCTGAACCACAATGGACTGTCGAGTCATTCGAAACTGCCTCAGTGTTTGCGCAACGCGCTAACATAAAAGTGACAATAAGCCGTGTCGGCTAATCAGCCGCCATCTTCCAATTGATTGGAGTAACTCTCGGCCTTATAGGTTCCCGGAGGTTCTTATCAATTGAAAGGATGGCCTTGCGAACAGGTTCAATTGCCGGAAGCGGCGGCTTTTGGGAGTTTTGCTTCGGAAACTGGTCGAGAAGGACCACATTCAATAGCGACTTATTCACCTGAATGCGGCCGTTGTAATTGATCAAGCCCATTTTGTGGAAGCGCTTCATGAAATAGCTCACCCTGGATTGCGTAGTTCCAATCATTTCTGCCAGAGCTTCCTCTGAGACGGGAGGAATGAATGTGTCCCTCTCACCCGGCTTGCTGAACTCCGCCATCAGCAGCAGAATCCTGGTCAGACGCTTTTCACTAGAATTGAAAAGCTGATCGATGAGATCGGTCTGGGTTCTCATGCTGCGTGACAGTAAGAACTTCAAGAAAAAATCGGCAAATTCAGGTTCTTCATGCGTCGCGCGAACCATCTCTTCCCGTGTGATCCTGAGCGCGACACATGAGTCCACAGCTGAAGCCGTTGACAGGCGCTGTCCGGAAATCGATGCGAGCGACTCTTCTCCAACAAAATCTCCGACGGAGAGCTGCGTGATCGTGGCCTCTTTCCCGTTCTTGGAAACTACCGTGAGCTTGCCCCGGCCCTTTTGAAGATAGAAGACGCTATTGGCAGGATCTTCCTGAGAGAAGAAAGTTTCCCTTGGCTTTAACTCAACTATCTTGCTGTCGATCCCGGCATTTGACAGAAAAGCCGCGGGGTCGAACTTCGATTTGCTTTGATTCCTTGGCAAACCATACCTCACTTAGGAGCAGTAATTTCCTGATTTCTGTGCCCTCGTACGAACGATGCGTTGCTTTGAACTCCAGAGATGCGTCACTGTTTTCCAGTTGCCTCCACGACAGTTGGCGTTGCACACGCAGGACGTCGCTGAGATGAAATGTACTTCCACTCAAGTTAATGATTATTGCCATTGGCCTGCGTAGATGTCTGATCGTTATTGCTCAATTGGCGCCATCGAGACAGAGGACGGGCGCATCTGAGCTTTGATTTGAGCGAGCTAGTTTGACCAGCCTTGCAACCCCCAAATCTGAAAACATAGCCGCTGTTAAGGGATATGCCGGAGTTTGCGCTCAACACTCAATGCCATTCGGGAAGAGGTGCAGCAGCTCGGAGGTAGGTTAGTGATCACATCGAAACAAACAGGAAGCACGTGGCTTAGCCTTGTCATTTACATGGATCGCGTACGCAGGCAGCGGTACGGACCGATGATGCGGTGTCGCAGTATGCAGGTTTACCGGGCGATGCTCGTGCTCTCGGTGGTCGCGGCACTCTTAGCTCTGCCCAAGATGGCTAGTTCGCAATCGCTCCCCATTTTAGGAGCGTCATCGGCCCCAGTTGCGGGCGCAGCGTCTGTGCGTGCGAATCTTGCATACGAGCCCCCGACCGAAAAAACAAAGTTTGGCAACTATGGGTTCGATGCATTCGGTCCGTACCCAATCGTCGGGTCGGCCGTTGCGGCGGGCATCGACCAAATCAGCAATTCGCCTCCGGAGTGGAGGCAGGGCGCTTCGGGCTACGGCAAGAGATTCGGCTCCGACTACGGTATCGTGGCGGCTGGTACCACTGCGCGCTACGGATTGGCGGAAGCATTCAAGGTCGATACGTTGTACTACCGTTGCGAATGCAGCGGCTTTCTTCCGCGGTTGCGTCATGCCCTTGTTTCCTCTGTTACAGCTCGCCGCGGCATCGATGGCCATGCGGTATTTTCTGTGCCCGCGATAGTTGCGCCCTACGCGGGCACTGCGACGGCGGTTTACGGTTGGTATCCGAGCCGCTTCGGAGTCAAGGACGCGTTCCGGATGGGTAACTACAGCCTACTGGCCTATGCGGGTGAGAATATCGGTCTGGAGTTTTTCTATAGCGGACCGCATTCCTTGCTCTCCCGCATGCATCTCAGCCATTCGAGCGCCGCTGGCAATTCCGGGCCAAGCCAATGAGTGCGATGGCGAACTCGACAACTGCAGGTATCAGCCCTCCACTTGCCGGCGGGTCTCCGCCTTCCAGTGAGCGAACCACGTCTCTCCTTTCGCCGTTGGAGTATGTCGGTGGCGCGTTCACGGGATTCTTTGAGTGGTTTGGAAGCCTCGGAATCTTTGCGTGGAAAGTCTTGCGTGCCGCGGTGACTCCGCCGTATGAATGGAACGAACTGATCCACCAGCTCGACGAAGTTGGATCGAAGTCCTTTCCTCTCGTGGCCCTGGCGGGCGCGGCGGTGGGCGTGATTATTTCGCTTGAAGCACGCTACAGTCTGAGTCGATTTGGCGCAACGTCGATGTTTCCGGTTACGCTGGTCTACACCGTGATTCAGGTAATGGGTCCGATTATCACCGGCCTGGTGGTCAGCGGTCGGGTGGGGGCGGGAATTGGCGCGGAGTTGGCATCGATGAAGGTGTCGGAGCAGATCGATGCCATTGAGGCTTCGGCTGTGAATCCGTACCGGCTGCTTGCGGCTACCCGCATCCTGGCATGCATTCTGATGCTGCCGCTGCTGACCGTTGCAGCCGATGCATGTGGGCTGCTCACGGGCTGGTTCGCGCAAACCCTGGTTGAGCCGCTCTCGTTTCATCGGTTCATTGAAAGCGGATTTCAGGGCTCAACTTTCAATGCATTTTTGCCGCAAACCTTCAAAACCGCGGTCTACGGCCTCATCATTGGGCTCGTTGCATGCTTTCAGGGAATGCGTACCGAGGGCGGTGCGGAGGGCGTAGGCCGCGCGGCCACCAACTCCGTGGTGCTGGGATCTCTGTTTCTTATCCTGGCTGACGTAGTTCTGGTCAAGTTCATTTTGGTTGTATTTCGATAATCCCGACATTTGAAGGATGCAATATGGCCATTGCCGAGGACATAGCGAATAAGGATGCGAAATCCCAAGAGAGCGGAAGCGCGCCTGTGATCGAGGTTGAAAATCTGCACAAGGCCTTCGGAGCCCAAAACGTCTTGAACGGGATCAGTTTGAGCGTGAGCCGCGGAGAGACTCTGGCGGTCCTGGGACGAAGCGGCACGGGAAAAAGTGTCTTGCTGAGAATCCTTATCGGCCTCGTGAAGCCTGACTCAGGATCGGTTCGCATTCAAGGGCAGGATATTGCAGGGCTGTCTCTGGATGGACTGAGCACGATCAGAATGAAGATGGGCTTTCTGTTTCAGCACGCGGCACTTTACGACTCGCTCACCGTCCGGGAGAATGTGGCATTTCCTCTCGTTCATCATCGGAGAGATTTGTCCAATGCAGAGCGTAAGGAACGCGTGACGCATCTGCTGGCCGAAGTTGGTATGGAGGGAAGCCTAGAAAAGATGCCTTCCGATATCTCCGGCGGGATGCAAAAGCGAGTAGGTCTGGCTCGCGCGCTGGCACTGGAGCCGGAGATTCTGTTGCTCGACGAGCCCACGGCGGGTCTCGACCCAATCAGCTCCGGTGAGATTAACGAGTTGATCCTCAAGCTGCAGCGCGAGCGCCAGATGGCATCGATTGTGGTCACGCACGACATGCACAGTGCAAGGACGATTTCCAATCGCCTGGCTCTGCTGGACAAAGGCAATGTGGTGATTGACGGCAAATTTGAAAAACTGCAACAGAGCGATATTGGGTTTGTGAAGGAATTTCTGAAGCAGTCGTAACATTCACGGGGGGCACTCACAGGGGGGGTAGCATGTCGAGATTAGCGCGGTTGGGGGCATTCATCGTTGCGACGCTGGCAGTTCTAGCTGTCGGGGTTTTCATTATCGGGAGCAAGGAATATCTGTTTAGCTCAACGTTCCAATTGAGAGCGCAGTTCGACAATGTAGCCGGCCTCACGGAAGGGGCCGATGTGCAGGTGGGCGGGGTTCACAGCGGAACCGTGCTTGCAATCGATCTGCCACACAAGGCCGGGGGGAAGGTCACGGTTGTCATGGAACTCAACAAGCCGACACGTGAGATTATCAAGCACGACTCGCTGGCGTCGATCGAAACCGAGGGAGTGCTGGGCAATCAGTATATGGCAATTTCCTTTGGCTCCTCAGGACAGCCGGAAGTAAAGGATGGCGAACTGCTTCAGAGCGTGCCGCCGCTGCAGGTGGCGGACCTGCTCAAGAAGGCGAACGTAATTCTTGACAGCAGCCAGCAGGCCATCCAGTACACGACTCAGGCGACAGAGCATATCAACTCTATCAGCGCCAAAATTGACTCAGGCCACGGAACTGTGGGGGAACTGATCAACGACAAGGCAGTCTACAGCAACCTGCAGCAATCTACCGCAACGATGCAGGCCACGATGGTGCAGGCGCAGGCCGGCGTGACAGACTTTCAGGAAAATATGGAAGCTTTGAAGCACAACTTCTTCTTGAGCGGTTACTTCAAGAAGCGGGGCTACGAAGATTCAGCAGATATCGCTGCGAATAGAATCGCAGGGCTTCCTACGAGCCAGCCCATCAAGACGTTCACGTTTACGGCCAAAGAACTGTTCGATAACAAGGATACCGCCAAACTGAAAAATCAAAAGGTTCTCAAAGCCAGCGGAGATTTTCTGGCGCAGAATGAATTCGGATTTGCCGTGGTTGTAGCTTCCTCCAGCATGGAAGGCGACAGCAAAGCGGACTTGGTATTGAGCGAGGCCAGGGCCATGGTGATCCGCGAGTATCTGGTGGAGAACTTTGGCTTTGACGACAGCCAGCTTAAAACAATGGGTATGGGTAAGCAGAATGGCGCGAACCAGAGTGCGAATTTGGACGCGAATTGGGGCACGATTCAGATTCTCATCTTCCCGGCAGGAAGTGAGATACCAGCCGACAAACCCGCGGCATTAGTCAACTCGGCAGCAATAGATTCATCGCCGTCAGCTCAAGTAACATCAGCGGTAACACGAAAGCCATAAACTGCGGCGACGGACAACAATTGGCGACACGCGGACGAGAAATGGAGGCGATATGACAGGAAACGGACACAATATGGAAGTTGGAATGATTGGACTGGGCCGGATGGGGACGAATATGGTGCGCCGTCTCATGCGCGCCGGGCATCCATGCACCGTGTACGACATCCATGCGGAGGCGGTTGATGCGCTGGTCAAAGATGGCGCAGTTGGCACGAAATCGCTCGAGGAGTTTGCGGGGAAACTGAAGGCGCCTCGCGCCGTTTGGATGATGGTGCCGGCTGCGGTGGTGGATACGACACTCACAGCACTCCTGCCATTTCTCGGACAGGACGACGTAGTCATTGATGGCGGCAACTCCTACTACCACGATGATATTCGCCGCGCCGCGGAACTGAAGTCCAAGGGCATTCATTATGTGGATGCAGGGACGAGTGGTGGAGTGTGGGGATCGGAGCGAGGCTACTGCCTGATGATCGGCGGCGAGGACTCCGTCATCAAGCGCATCGACCCGATTTTTTCCGCACTGGCTCCGAGCATCGAGTCGGCGCCCCGCACACCAGGCCGGGAGAAGATAGGCGGGACTGCAGAGCACGGATACCTGCACTGCGGTCCAAGCGGCGCGGGACATTTGGTCAAGATGGTGCACAACGGCATCGAGTACGGCATCATGGCCTCTTACGCGGAGGGACTCAACATTCTTCACCATGCCAATGCCGGCAAGCAGAAACAGGCGGAGGATGCCGAAACCACGCCGTTGCGCCACCCCGAACTGTACCAGTACGACCTGAACCTCGCCGACATTGCCGAAGTTTGGCGGCGCGGCAGCGTGATCTCCTCATGGCTGCTGGATCTGGCCGCCATCTCTCTTTTGGATAGTCCGGATCTGGCCAAGTATGCCGGGCGTGTTTCCGATTCAGGCGAGGGCCGATGGACCATCGTGGCAGCCACCGACGAGTCGGTTCCGGCTCCTGTTCTCAGCGCGGCATTGTATGCGCGCTTCAGTTCGCGCGGCGAGGATGAGTTCGCCGATAAGCTTCTATCCGCGCTGCGATACCAGTTTGGCGGCCATGAGGAGAAGCCCGCGGCTGAAAAAGGAGGAAATTGATGGCCGCCCCGAAGTCAGACGCTCTGGTGATCTTTGGCATAACGGGCGACCTGGCCCACAAGATGATCTTCCCGGCGCTCTACGCAATGGTGAAACATAATGTGCTTACAGTTCCGGTCATCGGTGTTGCCTTCCCCAAGTGGAGCCTGGAGCGTTTGCACGGGCGCGTGATCGACGGCATCAAGCGTTCCGGCGGCATCGACAACAAGCGGGCGCTCAAACAGCTTCTGTCGCTGCTCAAATATGTGAGCGGGGACTATAATGACGCAAAAATATTCTCCTCGATCAAGTCAGCGCTTGGAAGCGCACGGCGGCCGGCACACTACCTGGCAATTCCCCCATCGCTTTTCGAAACTGTAATTCAAGGACTCGGCGCGGCCAATTTGGCAAAGAACGCCCGTGTGATTGTCGAAAAGCCCTTCGGGCGCGACCTGGCCTCTGCACGGGATCTCAACCGGGCCGCGCGTGCCGTGTTTCCAGAAGAGTCCATCTTCCGCATCGATCACTTCCTGGGCAAGGAAGCGATCATGAACATACTCTATTTTCGTTTTGCGAATTCATTTCTGGAACCTTTTTGGAACCGCAACTACGTGGCCAGCGTCCAGATCACCTTATCTGAGGACTTCGGGGTTGCAGGGCGCGGCGCATTTTATGAAACTGCGGGATGCCTGCGCGACGTGATCGAGAACCACCTTTTCCAGATCGTCGCGCTGCTGGCCATGGAGCCGCCCGCGAGTCAGGACTTTGGCGCTGTGCATGATGAGAAGGTGAAGGTCTTCAAGGCCATGTGCCCACTCAAGCCCAACGACATGGTGCGCGGCCAGTATGCCGGCTATCGGCAGGAGCCGGATGTGGCGAAGCGCTCCGACGTGGAGACCTATTGTGCGCTGCGGCTTTTCATCGACTCCTGGCGCTGGGATGGCGTGCCTTTTTTTCTTCGCTCCGGGAAATACTTGCCCGTCACCGCAACCGAGATTCTGGTGGAACTGAAGCCGCCTCCGCAGAAACTATTCGACGACGCGGTGAAGGGCGCCGGCCAGTCGAACTATGTGCGCTTCAGGCTCTCTCCCAATTCGGCCATCGCGATCGCTGCGCGGGTGAAGCGTGCGGGGCAGGAGTTTATCGGAGACCCGCGAGAGCTTCGTCTTTCCGATGAGCAACCCGGAGAGAAGACGCCGTACGAGAGGCTCCTGGGCGACGCTATGAATGGGGACGGCGCGCTGTTCAGCCGCGAAGACGCAGTCGAGGCCGCATGGAAGGTGGTGGATGGCGTGCTCAAACACCATCCTCGCGTACGTCCCTACAAACGCGGAACCTGGGGGCCGAAATCCGCGGGTGCGATGGTTGCCGCGTGCGGCGGATGGCGTAATCCCGATCTCGAAGCAGGCCCAGAGGGATAAACTGGCGCAGGCCACGCCTGACCTGCCTGTCTCAATGAGCATTCTAGCTCAGCAATTCCCTCCTGGAATGGGAACAATGAATAGGAAGCAGCAATGCTTCAAGGAATCGATTGGAGCGACACATGCCACTTGTCACGGTTGTACTTACGCTGATCGTCGTTGGGGTGCTGCTATGGCTCGTAAACCGTTTCATCCCCATGCAGGGTCAAATCAAAGGCATCCTGAACGCCGTTGTTGTGATTGTAGTCATTGTGTGGCTCCTGAACATCTTTGGACTGCTCCACTACATAACCCAATTTCACGTAGGACAATAGCATCGAGCCAGTTGTCGGTTCCATAGCCGACTTAACCATCAAAGCAAGGCAGGCATAACCCGCCAAGGCAGAGTTCTGCCAAAGGAAATCTTTTGAGAAACGCACATTTGTTCGCGATTGGAACTGTCCTCGGGCTGAGCGCATTCGCTCAAGCTCATTCACAAGTGACGATGCCGGTCACAGCCGATCCCGCATTCCAGGTGATCGTTACCAGCCGCACCGTGCAGGCCGTGAACTACGGCCATCGCAATGGCGCCGCCGATCTGGCGTTCGCGGCCACGTCGTTGATGCCTTCAGCGGAGGGAAGAGCCAAAGTACGCAGCAAGCGCGGCACCATGGAAGTGGAAGCGGAGTTCGGCCTGCAATCTCCGGCGGTCTTCGGCGCGGAGTATCTGACCTATGTGTTGTGGGCCATCTCGCCTGAGGGGCGCGCCGTGAATCTCGGCGAATTGCTGATCGGCGGCAATGATCGCAGCAAGCTGACCGCAACTACCGATCTACAGGCTTTTGCGCTCATTGTTACCGCAGAGCCCTACTTTGCCGTGCGCGAACCGAGCAATGTCGTGGTGCTTCAGAATGTGGTCACCGCGGAGACCAGGGGTAGCAGCGAAGCTGTGAACGTAAAGTATGAGTTGATTGAACGCGGCAGTTACCTTCCTACCGGCTTCAAATTCGACCCAGTTGTACTGAACGCAGGCCTTCCCTTGGAGTTCTACGAGGCACGGAATGCCATGCGCATTGCTCGTTCAGAAGGCGCGGAGAAGTACGCCGGCGAAAGCTACAGTCATGCGGCTGAGTCGATGAAAGCTGCCGAGGACGAAGCAATAAGCAAGCACACGGATACAAAGTCGCTGATTGCCTCTGCGCGCCAGGCGGTGCAGACCGCGGAAGAGTCGCGAGAGATCGCCGTCAAGCGCATCGACGAAGATCGCCGCATTGCCGAGCGCCAGGCAGCGAGCGACGCGCAGGCCAGCACGCAGGCGCAAGCCGACAACGCAAACCGCCAGAAACGTATGGCGCAAGAGGATGCGGCCACGGCAAAAGCCAATGAGGCTGCGGCACAGGCAAATGCGACAAAAGCGCAGTCCGATATGGCAACAAGCCAGGCTGCATCCGCGGCGGCGATCAATGCCGCCAACGCCGATGCCGCACAGTCTCGGGTGATGGCAGATCAAGCCCAGCAAGGCGAAAGCCGCGCAGTCACCGAAAAAGCGGCCCTGCGCGCTCAATTGATTGTGCAACTCAACAAGATTCTGGAGACGCGCGACAGTGCGCGTGGGCTGATCGTCAGCATGTCCGACGTGCTCTTTGGCTCTGGCAAGTACACGTTGATGCCGGGCGCAAGGGAGAAGCTGGCCAAGGTGGCCGGAATTCTGCTTGCCTATCCCAGCCTCGACATCGCGGTTGGCGGATATACCGACAACGTGGGTGGCGACTCCATGAACCAGACGCTTTCTGAGAATCGCGCTGGCTCCGTGCGCGATTACCTCGTACAAGAGGGCGTGACCACCACGTCAGTCAGCGCCAAGGGCTACGGAAATTCGATGCCCGTGGCCTCGAACGACAGCTCCGCCGGTCGCCAGGAAAACCGGAGAGTGGAACTGGTAGTGTCCGGCGATGCAATCGGTAGTCCGGCGAATGTAACTACTGGAAGCTTGTAGGAGCTGAATCGCGGATCCGCTGCGAGCTCTCAAAGGCCGCAGCGGATCTGAACCGAATTCCTAATTGGATTGGGGGGAGATAACATGCTTGGAACAATTCTGATTATATTTCTGCTCTTAGCTTTATTTGGCGCGTTGCCGCGGTGGTCGCATAGTAGAAACTGGGGCTACTATCCGACTGGAGGGCTAGGGCTGGTTCTGTTGATTGTTGTTGTGCTCGTTCTTATGGGCCGCCTTTAGACCGGTTCCAGGATTCACGTGCCCTTTTGAAGTTGGTGAAAGGTGCCATTTTCTTGATGAAAATGGCACTCAGCCGCAGGAGTTTCCGGGTATCACTACTTTCGAACCGGTCTGACGATACGTGAATGAAAAGTATAGTGCTACTTCCCGTTCAACCCGATGCGTTGCCCGTGCACACGACTGCTGTGCCAAATTGGCTCACGCAACTGGGAGTGCTGGGGCTTTTTTCGGTTGCAGTAATCGATTCCTCGGTCATTCCACTGCCTATCCCCGGCAGTACCGACTTGCTGCTGTTGTGGCTGGTGGCGCACGGCGGAGATCCGTGGTTGCTGGCGCCTTGCGCCATTGCCGGCAGTATCCTGGGTGGGTACACAACCTGGCATATTGGCAGAAGAGGCGGTGAAGCGGTGCTGCGGCACTATGTGCCGGCGCGTATTCTTGGGCGTGTCGTTGGTTGGGTAGAGGCGCATCGGCTCCTTGCTGTCTTTCTTCCCGCAATGCTCCCGCCGCCGATTCCGTTATCGCCGTTCTTGCTTGCCTCGGGCGCGCTAGGTGTCTCGCGCCGCCGGTTTCTGATCGTTTACGGCGCGTCTCGTACACTTCGATATTCCCTTGTGTCCTGGCTCGCAGTTGCCTATGGACGCCACGTCATACGCGCGTGGTCGAGAACAATGGCAGCGTGGTCAATTCCGCTGCTTTCTGTGTTCATCTGCCTGCTAACTGCCTGCCTATTTATGGGAATATGGAAGGTTCGCGGCGCCCGAAGGACAGAAGCTTCCGACAAACGCGCGCTTCAGGCAGCTGCTGGTCGTGCCAGTGAGCCGGCAATATCGGCTTAAGCTCGAAAGGCAAGACTACGGCAGCTATCCGAATGGCTCAAAGCGCAAGGCGGAACAACATTGCAAGGGCTACCGGCTTCAGAATTCGCACACCCAGATTCAACCGCATTGCAACATACCGATATGCTCTCGCTGTGGTCGAGTTCCTGGGGTAAAACGACATTAAGCTTCGGGTTTTTCATTGGCCTCATTCACGACATCTTTCGCGTTGCCCCAGGCGTTCTCAAGGTTGCCCTTCGCCTGCTGAATAATCCCTTCAACCTGCAGCGTGGAATCGCCGGTCAACTTGCCCACCTCTTGCTTCGCGCTTCCAAGTAATTCGTCAGTAGTGCCCTTCACTTTACTGTTGTTCATCCGTCGGCTCCGTGGATTCTTTGTCTTACAATATTCAGCTTGGCATCCGCCGCAAGCTGAGTCTGATCCGTTTGGATCAACCGCGGAAAGGATGCGCAGTACGAATACGCACAATCAGTTGCTGCCTTATCGTTGAGCCGTATTGCTCAGACCCTACGACAAAATACCGATAGAGTGAAACTACCTTGTGCGCCTAAGTGCGCGGAAGTAAGTGACGCTGCGCAAAGGTAGAAAAGGTGATTCTTGTGAAAAAGATGATCTCATTAGTGGCACTTCTCAGTTTGAGCAGCATGGCATGGGCGGCATCCAGCCGCGAAGCAACCGACGACCGCCTCGATCATGCAGGTGCCGTTTTGCATGAAGTGATGTCGGCTCCCGACAAAGGGATTCCGGAAGAGGTTCTTGAGCACGCCAAATGCATCGCAGTCGTACCCCACCTGCTCAAGGGCGGCTTTATCTTCGGCGCGGAGAATGGCCGCGGCGTAGCCACTTGCCGCACCGCGAATGGATGGAGCGCTCCGTCCTTCTTTACGATCACCGGCGGCAGCTGGGGATTGCAGATCGGCGTCGAAGGCATCGATCTGGTGATGATCGTTCAAGGCGACAAAGGCATGGCGCAACTGGTCGGCAGCAAGTTTGAAATCGGCGCAGACGCTTCCGCGGCAGCGGGCCCAGTGGGACGTCATGCTTCCGCGGATACCGACTGGAAGTTGAATACCGAGATCCTGACCTACTCGCGCGCCCGTGGCGCATTTGCCGGCATCACGCTGAACGGTGCGGCTATTCGCCGCGATGACGATTCCACAGAGGCTATCTACGGCCATGACATCTCAACTCGTCAGATCCTTGACGGCAAAGTTGCCGTGCCAGAAGCAGCACACGCATTCATCGACGCAGTCAGGGATGCAAAAGCACAGGCGATTGCTTCCAATTAACCGGTGATCGATAACCTTGACGGGCACATTGCGGATAGTCCTTAACATGGTCTCGAAACAAGTGCCCGTCCGCTTTCAATTGTTCATTATCTTTTTGCGCGGTCCAATGCCGGATTTGTTCATGCAGACTTGACCGTGAGTCGAAATGTTTGACTGAGGCGCGAGGACTTCAAATGAATTTGGGATGCAGAGGCGGATTTATTGCTTGAAGACGATCGCATGGGTTGATGCCCGGAGCGGCAGCAGCGGGTGGGCTTACAACAGCCGCTTCGCGGCAGGAACGAACTTCCTGTGTATCTCTTCAATCGCCGGCTTGTGTGCAATCTCTTCCGGCAATTGATCTTGCAGCACCGCATTCAGCAGCGACTTATTCACTCGGATGCGATCCTTGTAGTCAATAAAACCCATCTTGCGAAAGCGATTCATGAAAAAGCTGACCCGCGACCGCGTGGTGCCGATCATCTCCGCCAGGGTCTCCTGTGAGATCTTGGGAATCAGCATCTCCGTATCCCCCGGCTTGCCGTACTCCGCCATCATCATCAGCAGCCGCGCCAAGCGCTTCTCACTCGAATTGAAGAGTTGATCCACAAGATCGGCCTGGATGCGTATGCTCCGCTCCAGCAGAAATTTCAGGAACATCTCCGAGAAATCATTCTCTTCGTGCAGCACGCGAAGCATCTCTTCGCACCCTATCTTCATGGCTGTGCAGGCGGTGATGGCTGTGGCAGTGGACAAACGCAGCGTCTTGGTCGACGACAACGCGGACTCTCCCAGAAAGTCGCCGGCGCCCAACAACGTAATTGTGGCTTCTTTGCCCACGGTCGAAACCACGGTCACCTTAGCCGTCCCTCTTTGCAGATAGAAGATCGCATCCGCCCTGTCGCCCTGCGTATAAAATGCCTCTTTCGGGGCCAACTGGACGATGCGTCGCCCAAATCCAGCATTGGCCAGAAAGGCAGCTGCGTCAAACACGGGTTCATCCGGCTTCACCATAGAAAGGAGCTTATGGTCGTCCATACGCGCATTTGAAGGCATATGTTAGCCTCGAATCCAAAGATTGGCATGCAGAGTTGCTCGGTGTAACAATCTCACTCTACCCATGCGCATGTCTGTTCTATTCTGATCACTTCTTGATGGAAATGGCAACTTAACATGCTCAGGCCGGATGCGCCTAAAGCGGCTTTCACTCGCTTTCCTCGTCCCGGCGACAGCCTAAATGCGATTCGTGTGAAAAGTGAGAGTGCGCCGTTGGCCATGAGATTCTCTCCCACGAGGCGGATAAGTCCTTATATGCCGGTACGGCGACTTATGCTAATGCGGATTGGTACTACGCGCTTGCGTCGTGTATGGCAAACCAATAATAGCGCCGCCAGCAGAACATGCAGCGTACCGGTCGCAATGCAAACAGTCCAAGCAAGCCATCGAACGACCGCAGTTCTGCCGGCTTGAACCGCACCGAGTCGCATCGCGGACACTGGTGGCGAATCCAAAGCCAATGTGGCACCCAGCCGGGCCAGGTTCGAGTTGAGAAGTCCATTGGAGCCGCTCCTTTCTCCGACGATTGCGCCTCTCGTCGATTCCGCACCGCCGTCGCAGATACCGCCTTCAGCGACCGGAAACCAGATCCCGCTGTTCCGTCATGCTTTCGACCGGGGTGGAGTT
>Ga0182012_10004308_pt1 | contig 14903 bp, 8 predicted proteins | sample 612S2SmetaG_FD_120486 | JGI IMG/M metagenome (GOLD analysis project Ga0182012, IMG submission 120486) | Permafrost microbial communities from Stordalen Mire, Sweden - 612S2S metaG | ecosystem: Environmental > Terrestrial > Soil > Wetlands > Permafrost | place: Sweden: Stordalen | collected... | reverse complement strand
GATCGCGGCGTTCCTCGGCGTGCTGCTCCTTGGCGTGCTCGCGATCCTCGGCCTCGAGTGGCTGAGCAAACGCGACGAGGAGCTGGAGGCGATCGGGCACAGCCTCGAGGCCGAGTTCGAGACGGTTCACCAGCCCGAACCGCGCCTGCCGCTGGCGTCAGCGGGAGAGCGCCGCCGATGAAAGGGGCCGCGCCGCCCCGGGCCTCCCGGTGGCGGCGGCTGGGGCCGCTCGCAGCGCTGTTGGGATTGGCCGCCCTGGCGGCGGTGCTGACCGGCTTCAAGCCGACGCTGTCCCCCTTCGGCCTGCAGGCACGCGGCGTGGAGCTCGGCGCGGCCCGCAGTCAGCTGATGGTCGACAACGCCGACTCGGCGCTCGCGGACATCAGCGCCGTGACCCAGTACGAGACCGAACTGGGCACCCAGCAGGCGCTCGCCTACGCCCTCTTCCTGCGCAGTGACGCCGCGACGGCGGCGATCGGCTCGGAAATCGGCCTCGGCAATCGCAGCGTCTCCGCCTCGGGGCCCTTCACGCTGCTGCTCGACCGGACGAACTACGGGCCCACCGCGCCGTCGCTGCCGGAAACCCGGACGGTCGATGGCGCCTATCGCCTGCTGAGCGACGTCGACGGAGACCATCCGGTCCTGACGCTCTACGCGCAGGCACCGAGCGTGAAGGCGGCCTTCGCGATCGTCGGCGCGGCGCGGCGGGTCCTCGAACAGCACATCGCTCAGGCCGCCGCGGGCCCGCGGCCGCCCGCCGCCGCGGCCGTCCTGTTGCGTCCGCTGGGCCCGCCGACCGGCGGCCCGGTCGACCCCGATGCGCGCTGGCAGCTGATGCTGCTCGTCTTCGGCGCGATCGTGCTGGCCGGCGTCAGCCTGATGTGGGCGCGGCGGCGCCGGCTCGCGCGCGAGCACCAGACCGCGGCGGCGATCGAGCGGCTGGACAGGCTCGCTGACGAGCCGGCCGGCGCCGACGAATGGCCGCACACCAGGCGGGCGCTGCCGTGGGTGATGGCCGGGTTCATGGCGATGCTGTTCCTGGTCCCGTTCGACTCGATCAACCTGCCGCTGCACCTCCCCGTGAACGGCACGCTCGACCGGCCCGTGCTGGTCGCGATCGTGCTCTTCTGGCTCTCGACGCTGGCGGTCGTCAGCGGCGCGGCCAGGCCACGCGTCAAGCTCGGCAGGGTCCACTTCGCGGCGCTGGCGTTCCTCGCCGCCTGCCTGCTCAGCGTGGCCCTCGACGGCCACGCGCTGGCCAACCTGGATGAGATCTCGCTGACGGTCAAGAAGCTCGCCCTGCTGGTCTCCTACATCGTCTTCTTCTTCGTCGTCGCCTCGGTGCTGCGCCCGCGCGAGGTGCCCCGCTTCGCCGCGCTGATGGTCGGGCTCGGCGTCGTCGTGGCGCTCGGCACGATCGTCGAGTACCGCTATCACTACAACGTCTTCTACTCGCTGTGGGGCAAGGTGCTGCCCGTAACCGTGCCGAAGGAACTCGACACGATCGACTCGATCGGCCGCCTGACGGTATACGGGCCGACCCTGCAGCCGCTGGAGCTCGCGGCGATGCTGGCGATGGTGCTGCCGTTCGCGATCCTCGGCTCGATCGACGCCGCCACCAGACGCCGGCGCTGGCTGTACACGATCGCCGTCGGGATCCTGCTCGCCGGCGGCGTCGCGACCGCGCGCAAGACCTCGCTGGTCGTACCCGCCGCCGTCGTCCTCGTGCTCGCCGCCTACCGGCCGCGCGAAGTCCTCGGCTCGATGGCCAAGCTGGCCGTCGTGCTGCTGGCGATCGTCCACTTCGCCTCCCCCGGCGCGCTCGGCTCGGTGATCTCCGAGCTCGAACCGGGTCACATCAACAGCGCGCTCACGACCACCGACCGGACCGCCCGCTACGACGCGGTCACACCGGACCTGCTGCGCCATCCGCTGCTGGGGCGCGGCTATGAGAGCTACGACCCGCAGAAGTACCGGATTCTCGACAACCAGTATCTCGATCTGATGATCACCGTCGGCGCGATCGGGACGGCGCTCTACCTGGCGATCTTCGCGTCGATGCTGAGCGCGGCCAGGCCGCTGATCCGCGGTCCCGGGCGGCGCGACCCGCGCCGCGCATCGCTGGCGCTCGCGGCCTTCGCGACGGTCGTCGCGGTGGCCATCTCGAGCGCTCTGTTCGACGTGCTCTCCTTCCCCCACGTCCCCTACCTGCTGTTCTTCGTGGCGGCGATGATCCTCGTCCTGCGCGAGTCCTCCCCCGCGCCGGAACCGGCGCGCCTGCGCCGGGCGCGCCCGGTGATGGCGGGGCCGCGGCAGGGGCTCTACGAGCCGTTGCCCGTAAGCCCCGAACCCGAGCTCGCGCGCGAGCCGGTACCGGCCTAGGCTGGCGCTCAGGCCGCCGCGAGGGTCTGGGCGTCGGGGCGGCGTGCCGGGCCGTCGCCGTCGACGAACAGCTGCTGCCAGCGCTCGAGCAGCATCAGGCAGAAGAGCCGCTGGTCGCTCTTCTTGCCGTCCTCGCCGGCGAGGGCCAGCAGCCCGGCGACGGCGTCGGCGTCGTACTGCCCGCGGGCCAGCGCACGCTCGTCGAGCAGGGTCGTGCGCAGCAGCGTGTCGCGATGGACACGCAGCCACGCGCCGAGCGCGGCGTGGAAGAAGCCGCGCTTTCGCTTGTTGATGATCTGCGCATCCACGAGGCCGCGGCTCGCGCGTTTGAGCAGCTCCTTGCGCCGGCCCAGCCAGACGCGGCGACTGTCCGGCAGCTGGCCGCAGAAGCGCACCAGCTCGGTGTCGAGGAAGGGCACGCGCACCTCGAGCGAGGCGGCCATCGACATCTTGTCGAAGTACAGGAGCATGTTGTCCACGAGCGCCATCCGGGTGTCGAGCGTGAGCGTCTGCGCGAGCGCGCCGCCGGCGTCCCCGCGCGGCAGATGTGAGGTGATCGTCCGCACGAGCTCCTGCTCGATGCCCGCCTGCCTGAAGGCCGGTGCGAGCAGCTGCTCGCGGTCGGCGGGCCCGAGCACGCGGCTCATCGCCAGCAGCCGGGCGGCCGGATCATCGGTCGCGAGCGCCGCAAGCCCCCTCGCCAGGGTCGAGCCGTCCTCGGCGTGGCGCCCGGCTCCCGCCAGCAGCGCGCGCAGCGGCGCCGGAGCGCGCTGGAGCCCGCCGGCGAGGGCCGCGATCTGATGCTTGCGGTAGCCCCCCAGGAGCTCGTCGGCACCCTGACCGGAGAGCGCCACGGTGACCGACCGGCGTGCGAGCCTGCTCAGCAGCATGAAGCCGAGGAAGGAGACGTCGGCGATCGGTTCCTCGAGGTGCCACAACGCCTCGTCGAGCAGCTCGGGGTGCTCGGTCGCGCTCGTCAGCAGCTCGTGGTGGTCGGTGCCGAGGCGCTCGGCGACAGCTCGGGCGTCGCCCAGCTCGTTGGCCGCCGCGTCCTCGACGAACCCGATCGAGAAGGTCTTCACGGGCTGGGCGCTGTGCTCGGCCATCAGCGCCGTGATCAGCGAGGAGTCGAGCCCCCCGCTCAGCATCGAGCCGAGCGGCACGTCGCTGACCATCTGCGAACGGGTCGCCCGGCGCAGCAGCTCGAGCAGCCGCTCCTGGTCCTCCTCCCAGCTGGCGCCGGGGCGCCGCGGCGCCGGGCCCTCCACCTCCGGGGAATAGCCGCGCTGCACGGGCGCGCCCTCCCCCTCCCAGACGAGCAGCGAGGCGGGCATCAGCTTCTCGACGCCCGCGAACAGCGAGCGGGGGCCGGGGACGTAGCCGAAGGCGAGAAACAGCTCGGCGGCAAGCGGGTCGAGCTCCGGCGTCAGCAATCCGCCGGCGATCAGCGCCTTGACCTCGGAGGCGAAGGCCAGGCCCTCGGGCCCGAGCGAGTAGTAGAGGGGCTTGACCCCGAGCTGGTCGCGGGCGAGCACGAGGCGGCGGCGGCGGGTGTCCCACAGCGCGATCGCGAAGATCCCCTCGAGCCGGGAGGCGAACTCGAGACCGTGCTCCTCGTAGAGGTGCACGATCGTCTCCCCGTCGCCGTCGCTGGCCAGGCGGTGCCCCCGCTGCGCTAGGGACGAACGCAGCTCGCGGTAGTTGTAGATCTCGCCGTTGAAGACGGCCAGCACGGTGGCGTCCTCGTTGGCGACCGGCTGGTGGCTGCCGCCGACGTCGATGATGCTGAGCCGGCGCATCCCCAGGGCGAGACCCGGCTCGATGTGCAGGCCGCGCTCGTCGGGGCCGCGGTGGAGGATCGCGTCGGTCATCGCGCGCAGGCGTGACTCGTCGAGCTCGCGCCCGGCGCCAGCCGTTCCGGCGATGCCGCAGATCCCGCACATCTATTGAAAGCAACGGCCCTGCCGTGCGCCAGCTTGCAGGCTGCGCCGCACCCGCGCAGGCGCCCGGAGCGCAAGTTCGCAAGCCGGCTGATCGTTTTGCGTTTGAGATGTCGCAGCGCCTTCTGGTCGTATCCCCGGTCCACAACGAGGCCGCGCACATCGAGCGCGTGGTGCGCGGCGTCGCGGAGCAGCACCGCCGCCCCGACCGCTGGGTGATCGTCGACGACGCCTCCGCAGACGACACGCTCGAGCGCCTGCGCGCGATCACCGCCGGGCTCGACTTCATCACGATCCTCAAGGCGCCGGCCCTGCGGGCCGCGCAACGGGCGGCGAGCGACCGGCTGACGTTCGCCGCCGAGGTTCACGCCTTCAACCACGGCCTGGAGAGCGTCGACTGGCGCTCGTTCACGCACGTCGCCAAGCTCGACGGCGACATCGAGCTGCCGCCGGAGTGGTATGGGACGCTGCTCGCGCGGATGGCCGGCGAGCCGCGCCTGGGGATCGCGGGCGGCCAGCTCACGGAGACCGTCGAAGGCGCACCACGGCGGATCCCGATCCCCGGCCACCACGTCCACGGCGCGCTCAAGCTCTACACGATCGAGTGCCTGCTCGAGATCGGCGGGCTGCGCTCACGCCTGGGCTGGGACACGATCGACGAAGCCTATGCGCGGATGGGCGGCTGGAGCACCTGCTCGTTCGAGGACCTCAGCGCCATCCATCACCGGCCCCTGGCCAGCCGCGACGGCGTCCTGCGCGGACGCGCCCGCCACGGCGCCTGCGCCTACATCACCCACCAGGGACCGGCGTGGGTGATCGCCCGCGCCGTCAAGGTCGGCCGCGCCCGGCCGGTCGGTCTCGGTGGCACGGCCTTCCTGTACGGATACCTGCGGGCGGCCGCGGCCCGCACGCCGCGCGTCGAGGACCCCGCGCTGCGGCGGTTCGTCCGCCGCGAGCTGCGCACACGCGTACGGCGCGCGATCACACCCGCCTTGCCCGGGCGGGTCCGATGAGCGCAGAGCGCCCTGACCTGTCGGTGATCGTCGTCACCCATGGCCGCACCGAGCTGGCCGTGGCGACGCTGCGAAGCGCCCGCGCCGCCGCCGCCGGGCTCCAGGTCGAGTGGCTCGTGATCGACAGCGGCTCACCCGACGACACCCCCGCGGCACTCGAGGCGGCGTTCGCCGACATCACCGTCGAGCGCTGCCCGAACATCGGCTTCGCGAGCGCCAACAACCGCGGCCTGGGACGCGCCCGCGGCCGCTACGTCCTGCTGCTGAACCCCGACGTGGAGATCGTCAGCGGCACCTTCGCGGAGCTTCTGGCGATGCTCGACGAGCGCCCGACGGTGGGCATCGCGAGCGTCATCCAACAGGGCAGCGATCAGGAGCTGCAGTACTCGATCCGCCGCTATCCCACTGTCCGCTCGGCCTTCGGCGAGGCCCTGGGGCTGCGCTGGCGGGGCTGGCAGGAGGAGGAGCGTGCGCAGTCGCGCTACGGCTTCGAGAGCGCCGCCGACTGGCTCGTCGGAGCCTTCCTGATCGCCCGGGCGGAGACGGTGCGCGACGTCGGCCGGCTCGACGAGCGCTTCTTCCTGTACTCGGAGGAGACCGACTGGTGCTATCGCGCCCGTGCGGCGGGCTGGGAGATCCGCCACCTGCCGCAGATGACGGTGACCCATCACACGACCCCGGCGAGCCGGCCCGAGCTGATCGCCCAGCTCAGCTACGCGAAGCTCCTGTTCGCGCGCAAGCACTACCGTCCCGGCGTCTCGGGGACGATTCGCGCGGGCCTCGCGACGCGCCACCTGCTGCGGCTGCTCGCCTGCGCCGGGCGCTCCCGCGCCACGGGCGAGCGCCTCGCCGCCGAGCGACACGCGCTGGCCGTCGTCGCAGGGGTGGCACCGCCCCCGTTCAGGTGACGCGGAGCGCTCCGGCATGAAAGCGGCGGATGCCCACCGGCTGCTGCGCGAGAACCGCGACCGGCTGTTCTCGCTGGCGATGCGCTCCTCCCTGCGCGAGCTCGGTCCGCGCAGCCGGCTCTCGCTGCCGATCCAGCTCGTCGGGGCCGAGCGGATCAGCATCGCCGGCCACGTGTACCTCGGCCCCGGCTGCTGGCTCTTGACGCACGAGCCGGCCGGGACGCTCGCGATCGGCGAGGGGACCTCGATGGCCGGCTACTGCGTGCTCTCGGCGGCCGCCGAGGTGCGGATCGGCAGCCGCGTCCTGTTCGCCCGCAACGTCTACATCGCCGATCACCGCCACGGCTTCGAGGACCCCGCGACGGCGATCCTCGATCAGCCGCTCACCGACATCCGGCCGGTGATCGTGGAGGACGGCGCCTGGCTGGGACAGAACGTCGTGCTGCTGCCCGGGGTCACCGTCGGCCGCGGCGCCGTCGTCGGCGCCAACTCGGTCATCCGGGAGGATGTACCGCCGCGGTCAGTGGTGGCTGGGGCACCGGGCCGAGTCGTTCGTCGTCTGGCGTAGCGGCGAACGCGACCGCTCCGGGCGCGCGGCGACTCAGCGACGCAGGCAGCGGCAGGACCCGGGCGGCCAGCCCGCAGAGGTCGTTCCAGGCCTCGCGTGAGACGAAGCGCAGCGTCAGGCAGTAGACGATGATGCCGGCGCTCCCGGCGATCGTGATCGTCGGCGCCGCCCCGAGCAGCGGATCCAGCAGCCGCCGCGCCGGTTCGGCGACCGCGGCAAGGGCGAGGCAGCCGGCGATCGCCGGGCCGAGCTCGGGGAGCAGGCGCCTGACGGAGATCCCGACATGGCGCTGGAGCAGGAAGCGATAGACGCCGAGCAGAATCAGCATGTAGCCGACGACGACGGCGACGGCGACCGCGATCAGCCCCTGCTGCGCGACCAGCGCGATGATCGCGGCGTAGCCGCAGAGCATCGCGACGTTGAAGTTCAACAGCGTTTTCGGGCGACCGACGGCGAGCATCACCTGCGGGTAGCCGGTCAGCACAGCCGCGACCATGCCGGCGAGGGCGAGGATCTGGGCGGGACGCACGGCCGGGATCCACTCGCCGCCCAGCAGGAACGGGATCAGGACCGGGCCGAGCACCACCAGCGAGGCCAGCAGCGGGAAGATCACCGCTGCGTGAACCCGCGCCGCCCGCTCGTGCAGGGCGCGCAGCTCGGCGTGGCTCTCGGTGCGCGAGTAGACGGGGAAGGCGAGCTGCATCATCACGCTCGAGAGCTTGTCCTGGTAGACGACGCCCAGGTTGAAGGCGCGCCAGTAGATCCCGACCTGGGCGGCCGGAAGCTGGGCCGCGAGGATCGCGTAGTCGACGTTGCGGAACATGACGTCGACCAGCCCGGCGAGCGCCGCGGCGATGCCGAACCCGCCGACCTCGCGCTGGGCCCGCCAGTGCCAGCGCGGCAGCGGCGGCGGCGCCGCGAGCAGCAGCAGCAGCGAGGTCAGCGCGACCTGGGCGAGGGCGCCGATCACGATCGCCTTCGCACCGAGCCCCGCCGCCAGCGCAAGCGCCACCGGCAGGGCGTTGCCGAGGACGGTCGCCGACATGTCGATCAGGCTCATGCGGCGAAAATCCAGGCGCCGCCAGAGCGTCGCGCGCGAGACTGCTCCCAGGGACGCGAGCAGGAAGACCGGCGAGACGATCGCGATCAGTTCGGCCGTCCGCGCGCCGAACGCCGGGCGCCAGAGGATCGGCACGAGTCCCAGCACGATCAGGCTCAGGATCGTCCCCCCGACGACGCTCATCAGGGCCGCCACGCGGCGGTGGGCCTCCTCGACCGCCTCGCGCTGGACCAGCGCCGAGGCGAAGCCCTCGAAGGTCAGGATCCCGGCCAGCGGGACGAAGATCACGGCGACGGCCGCGCGGCCGAAGTCGGCGGGCGAGACATGGCGGGCGAGCACGATGATGCAGGCCAGTGCGAGCGCCTCGCTGACGGCGCGGGTGAGCATCACCCAGCGAACGCCGCTGATCGTGGCCTCTTTGAAGGAGTGGCGGGTCATAGGCTGCGCAGAACCAACGGCTCGGCGGCCACCCGGCTTGCAGGCGCGCCGGGAGCAGAAGTTCACGCCGCCAGCGCCCGTTCAACGGTCGTATGGCGGACGTCGTCTTCACCTTCTCATATGTCAGCTGGGAGGCGGCGGCGGCGCGCGGCTGGTTCTCGCCCGAGGACCGGCTCGCGAGCGCCCTGCTGAGCGAGCCGCGGGTCGCGCGGCTGCTGGTCTCCGATCTGATGCGAAGCCTGCCGGCGAAGCTCCTGCGCGACGCGCTCGCCCGCGTGCGGGGGGACGCGCATCCGTTTCCGGGCGACGATCGCCATCGCCTGCTGCGCCCGGTGCGGCTGCGGCGCGAGTACCCCACCTCGATCGAAGGCGTGCAGCGTGCCTGCGCGCGCTATGACCGGCTGCTGGAGCGCGCCGCTGGGCGGATGGGGATGCGCTCGCCGGCCGTGATCACCGCCAACCCCCTGATGGCCGGCTTCGCGGCCTTCGCGTGGGCGGGGCCCGTCACCTTCCTGGCGATCGACGACTGGCTGGCCTATCCGCCGCACCGGCGCTGGTGGCCCGCCTACGAGGAGAGCTTTGCGCGGCTGCGCGCCGGAGGGCGGCGGGTCGCCGCCGTCTCGCCCGCCGCGCTCGCCCGGATCGACCCCTCCGGGCCCGCGGCCGTCATCCCGAACGGCGTCGACCCGCAGGAGTGGGCCGGAGGCGGCGCAGGCGCGCCGCCGTGGGCCGATGGCCTGGCCCGGCCGCTGCTGCTCTACGTCGGCTCGCTGGATCGTCGCATCGACGTCGAGGCCGTCGCGGCGCTCGCCCGGGAGTTCAGCGAGGGGACGGTCCTGCTCGTCGGGCCGCTGCTCGATCCCGGGCACCTCGCGCCGCTGCGGGCGATCGCCAACGTGCAGATCCGCGAGCCGCTCGGCCGCGGCCCCGTGACCGCCCTGATCCGCTCGGCCGACGTGGGGCTGATCCCCCACGTCAGCTCGCCGCTGACCCGAGCGATGAGCCCGCTGAAGCTCTACGAGTACCTCGCCGCCGGTCTGCCGGTCGTCGCGAGCGACCTGCCGCCGCTGCACGGCGTCGCCCCCGACGTGCGGCTCGTCGAGCCCGGCGGGGACCATGCGGCGGCCGTGCATGACGCGCTCGCCGCCGGCCCGGCGCAGGAGCCCGCGCGTCAGGCCTTCCTCGCCGAGAACTCCTGGAGCAGGCGGATCGAGCAGCTGCTCGAGGTGGCGCTGAGCGCCTAGAGACGCGCTCGCAGCCGGCGCCAGCGAACCGGCGTCGCGCCGGTCAGCCGGTAGTCAAGCGAAGGCCCGTTCGAGCCGTTGCGATAGGGAAGCGGGCGGCCGTGGAGGCTGACGTCGCTGCTCGAGCAGGCGCCGTTGCGCCACAGGTTCGCCACCCAGGTGATCCCGCGCAGCGTGCACCCGGCGTAGGGGAGCACGCCGACGTTGCCCTGCAGACGGAAGTTCGAGTAGACGGGGTTCAGGCCGGCGTCGTTCAGCGAGATCACGTAGTTGAAGCGGTTGCCGATCAGGCGGACGTTCGAGCTGAGCCCCGCGAAGCCGATCACGGTCCCGTTCTCGACGCCGTTCAGGCCGATCGGCATCGCCATCCAGTCGTTGCGGAACAGCAGGCCGGAGATCGGGCCGCTGTTGGGCTGGACGAAGACGTCGTAGACCGAGTTGCCGTAGAAGCGCGAGTTCTCGACAGTGACCCCCCGGCCGGCGAAGATCGCGAGCCCCTCGATGTGACAGCCGACGAGGTTGTAGGACTGGACGTCGCGGATCGTGACGGAGTCGATCAGGATCGCGCTGGGCACCACGGAGGTGGGCTCACGGATGCTGTTGTTGGTGCCGCCGTAGGGCCCGCCGCATGCGCTTGCCGGCCCCCACGTGCCTCCTCGGACGGTCACGTGGGTGGCCGAGTCGATCTGGAAGTTGCGCCCGGCGAGGTCGAGCAGCCGCACGTCGGTCGGGTTCGGCCGCCCCGGGGTCTGGTCGTAGTTGCCGATCGTCACGTCCTGCACGGCCATGTGCTCGATGACGATGTGCGAGCCGAACACGAAGATCGTCCCCGCGAAGCGAACCTTGGCGCCCGGGGCGGGGCGGAACGTGATCGCCCGCGGGGAGCGCTTGGGCGCTTCCCCGCCGATCCGCTGTTCGCCGTAGACGCCGCTTGAGAGCTCGACCTCCGCGCCCGGCGGGGCGACCGCGAACGCGCCGCCGAGGCTCGCACAGGGCGAGGCCGGCCTGCCGCAGGCGGCACCGTCGTGGCCGCCGGGGGCGACGTGGAGGATCGCCCGGCCGTGGCGCGCGGACGGCCCGCGCGCGCCGGCGCCCCCGTGCCCGGCGAGCGCGAGCACCGCCACTACGGCGAGCAGGGCCACGCCGATCATCGACAGAGCGCCGCGCGGCCCGATCATCGGCCCACGTCCTCGCCGGGCCCTGCGGGTCCCCCCGGGGCCAATCTCTCAATCTCAGCTTCAGGGTTATTGTTCATCGTCGGGCCTTCGCTGCCGCGGCGGTCCCCTCCGGGACGCGCGGCCCGGGTCGCTCACCGCGGACCCCGGCCATCTAACGGCGACCATGCCGGCGCGCTTGCATGCGAAGGGCAGGCCCGCGCCGGCGCGCCTGCGAACACACCGGGCCGCGCCGCCAAAAAAGAACTCCCGCCGCGCAAGCTCAGGCACGGCTCGTCCGTTGACTGGCCAGATGCCCGGACTCTTCGCTCTGCCCGAGAACAGGAAGCAGCGGATGCTGCTCGCCCTTTTGGCGCTGCTCACGGGCGCGGTCCTGGCGCTCTCGCTGGGCGCACCCGGCACGGCGAGCGCCGCTGTCACCTGCCCCAACGCCAACCCCGTCGTCAACGAGAACAACTGCATGGGCGAAGGGACGACGGCGAACCGCAGCGCGCAGGAGTTCTACAGCGAAGACCTCGGCGGCTTCGCGACCGAAAGCAGCTTCAACCTCGGCGAAAACGTGCCGCTCAAGATCGGCACCAGCCTCGGCAGCTTCCCGGCGACCGAAATCAACATCACGATCTACCGGATCGGCTACTACGGCGGCGACGGCGCACGACTGATCTCGGCCGCCAGCGCGACGAACGTCAAGGTCAACAACACCTTCACCTGCAACCCGGAGAACACGACCACCGGCGAACTGAGCTGCTCGAACTGGAACGTCACCTACACCGTCCCCGGCGCGAGCCTGCCGGCCTCGGGCATCTACGAGGCCGTGCTCAGCGTGGTCGGCAACCCGGCGATCGAGAACATGGTCATCTTCACGATCCGCAACGACGCCCGGGCCTCGAACGTCCTCTACGTCCTACCGACGTCCGACTACGAGGCCTACAACCTGTGGGGCTGCAAGTCGCTCTACTACGACTCCTGCGGGGGCGCGAACACGATCTCCGGCGACGGCCGCGCGGTCGCCGTCTCCTTCGACCGGCCCCAGTCGGAAGGCAACGGCGAACTCAACCGCTTCTTCGGTCCCGACTACAAGACGGTCTTCTGGCTCGAGCATCAGGGCTACGACGTCACCTACACGAGCGACAACCAGACCGACTCCAACCCCGCGGCGCTGCTCGACCACAAGGTCGACCTCGTCTCGGGCCACAGCGAGTACTGGTCCTACAACTCGTTCAACAACTTCAAGAAAGCGCGCGACGCGGGCGTGAACATCGTCTCGCTCAGCGCCAACACCGCCTACTGGCAGGTCCGCTACGAAAACAACCACCGCACGCTCGTCTGTTACAAGACGATCCAGGGCACCGACAGCGGCAACCCGGGCGGCACGCCCAACGACCCGGCCGCGACCGGCCCCAAAGGCGAAGTGCTGCCCCAGTTCGCGACGACCACCCGCCGTGACCCGGGCGCGCCGGCAGGCGACCCGAACGCTCCCCCCGGCGGGCGGATCGGCCCGAACGAACCCGAGAACTCGCTCTGGGGGGTGATGTACGTCGGTGACAACGACTCGCACTACTTCCAGCCGACGATCCCGGCGGGCAACGCGAACAACGAATTCGCGGCCAGCCGCGTCTGGCGCAATGCGGGGCTCTCGACCACGCAGTCGACCACGCTGCCCGAACCGACGATCGGCTGGGAGTGGGACCAGATCCCGACCCAGCCCGGGTATCTGGCCCAGGAGCCCGCCGGCGTCAAGCAGCTGACGCTCACCAACGTCGCCAACGAAGGCGACTCCTGGCTGCAGGATGCCGGGCGCGCCCGGGCGAGCACCCCGCCCGCGGGCGAGCCGAGCAACGTCAGTGCCGTCGAGTACCGCGCTCCGAGCGGCGCGCTCGTCTTCTCGAGCGGTTCGATGGAGTGGGCCGAGGCCCTCGAAAACGAGCACGCGATCTCGCAGGCGATGTACAACGTGCTCGTCGAAATGGGCGCCGCGCCGGTCACCCCCGAAGAAGGGATCGTGCTCGAAAAACCCGGCGAACTGCAGCCGCCGTGGCCGTCGTTCACGACCTCGGCCTCGTCGGTCGTCGTCGGTCAGCCGGTGACCCTCAACGCGTCCGCTTCGAAGTCCCCCAACGGCGCGATCACCGACTACAAGTGGGACCTCGACAACAGCGGGACGTTCGCCACCGACACCGGCACGACGTCGACGCTGACCCACGCCTTCACCCGCGCCGGCACCTATGAGGTGATCCTCAAGGTCACCGACGCCAAGGGGCAGGTGGAAACGACCGCGCGCACGGTCAACGTCGCGAGCACCGCCAGCGCCAAGCTCGCGGCCAGCATGAACCCGGTCGGCGTCGGCCAGAAGGACACGCTCAGCGCAGTCGGCTCGGCCAGCATCGGCGGGACGATCACGGACTACAAATGGGATCTCGACGGCAACGGGACCTTCGAGACGGACACCGGGACCACGCCGACGGTCAGCGACACGTTCGCCACGACCGGGACGACCAACGTCTCCGTCGAGGTGACCGACAGCCTCGGCTCGACGGCGATCGCCACCCTGCCGGTCAGGGTCATCGAAACGCCCGTCAGCCGCTACAGCGACGCCGTCACCGCGCAGCCCTCGCTGCTGCACTTCTACAAACTCGACGAGACCAGCGGCACGACGGTCCACGACAGCGTCGGCGGCGCCAACGGGAGCCTGTTCGAACCGATCCTCGGCGAACCGGGCGCGGTCAACGGCGAAGGCGACACCTCCATCGCCTTCTCGGGCAGCGGCGACCCGGTCGAGGGCGAGACGGGCTCCTACGGCGAAATCCCGCTGAACCTGTCCGGGCAGAGCGCGATCACCGTCGAGTTCTGGCTGAAGTGGAGCGGCTACGGCAACAACGACTCGCTGGCGATGGAGTTCACCCCCAACTACAACAACAACACCGGGGGCTTCATCGTCGACCCGAACGCCGGCGAGTACGGCGGCACCTTCGGGGTCGGCATCGGCAGCGGCGGCTCGCGCAACAGCGTCTTCTTCGCCCGCCCCAGCGCCGGCGTCTGGCACCACTACGCCTTCGTCCTGAACCCCGCGGCACCCGCCGAAAGCGAGATCACCCCCTACGTCGACGGCCAGCCGGTCGCCTACCAGAAGGAGAGCAGCGGCACCGGCGCTGGCGCGTTCGCGAACTCCAAGCTCTACCTCTTCTCGCGCGGCGGCACGACCCTGTTCGGATCGGGCTCGATCAACGACCTGGCGATCTACGGCGCTCCGCTCAGCGCGGCGACGATCACCGAACAGTTCAACGCAAACGGGCCGGAGCCGCGCCCCGTCGCGGCGCTGACGGCGACCCCCTCCCCGGCACACCCCGGCGAAAAGATCACGCTGAGCGCCGCCGGGTCGCACTACGCGAACGGCACGATCACCAAATACGAATGGGACCTCAACGGCGAAGGCTCCTACACCACCAACACGGGCACGACCCCGACGGTGAGCACGTCCTTCGCCACGCCCGGGACCTACACCGTCAGCCTGCGCGTCACCGACAGCGACGGCGGCATCGCAACGGCGACCAAGCAGATCGCCGTCGGCTCGTTCCCCCCGGTCGCAAAAGTCACCGTCACGCCGAACCCCGCGCTGACGGGACAGCCGATCGCGATCGACGCGAGCGGCTCCACCGACCAGGGCACGATCACCGACTACAAGTGGGACCTCGACAACAGCGGCAAATTCGCCACCGACACCGGCTCGACGCCGAAAGTCACGACCAGCTTCCTTACCACCGGCTACCACACGGTCGGCGTGCAGATGACCGACAGCCAGGGCCTGACGACGACGACGACCGTCAACGTCACCGTGCTCGAACAGGGCGTCAGCGACTACGAGGATCAGACGCTCGCCACGCCAGGCCTGATCCACTACTACAAGCTCGGCGAACCGATCGGCCCGACGATCGTCGACAGCAAGGGCTCTGACAACGGGACCATCTCGGGCGGCAGCTTCGGCCTGCCGGGAGCGGTCGCCGAAGACCCGACGACATCGATCGGCTTCAACGGGACGAGCGATTACGGCGCGATCCCGATGGACCTCTCCGGGACGAGCAAGCTGACGATCGAGTTCTGGCTCAAGTGGAACCAGTACGCCAACAACGACTCGCTGGCGATTGAGTTCACCCCCAACTTCAACAGCAACGCGGGCG
>Ga0182012_10004306_pt1 | contig 14907 bp, 14 predicted proteins | sample 612S2SmetaG_FD_120486 | JGI IMG/M metagenome (GOLD analysis project Ga0182012, IMG submission 120486) | Permafrost microbial communities from Stordalen Mire, Sweden - 612S2S metaG | ecosystem: Environmental > Terrestrial > Soil > Wetlands > Permafrost | place: Sweden: Stordalen | collected... | reverse complement strand
GCTTTTCGAACATGCCAACGTTCGCTGGTTCAGCCTGCAAGTAGGCGAGCCCGCCAGTCAGATTGCCGCCAACGGCTGGAGCGATCGAATTCTGGACGTGTCGCCACTGCTCAACGACTATGCGGAAACAGCGGGTGCACTTTCAAAGATGGATCTGCTGATTACCGTTGATACGTCGGTGGCGCACTTGGCTGGGATGCTGCATGTGCCCGTCTGGCTTCTGCTTCCCTTTGTACCCGATTGGCGCTGGCTGTTGAAGCGAGCGGATTCTCCGTGGTATCCAAGCATGCGTCTTTTTCGGCAACCAGCTCGCAGGGATTGGCAGAGCGTCATCAACGAGGTCGCGGCAGAACTCGCCACAATTTCAACGGAGAATTTAGAAAGAACGCCATCACTAATAGGGTGATGCCTCCCGCCGAAGTGTGTCCGCCCGGCGAATGCTGCGAATTGGAAACCCGGTTCCTGCTGAATCTCACCCGACGCGGCGGAATGGTGGTGGAAGTGGGCGCGAATATGGGCATTCACACAGTTCCTTTGGCACAGACTCTGGCTGCGCAGGGCCGCCAAGTGCTGGCATTTGACCCGCAGCGGGTCTTTTTTCGACAATTCTGCGCGAATTTGCCTTTGAATGGCCTCACCAATGCTTTGTCCTACGCGTGCGGTGCGGAAGCAGGCGTGGTCACATTTGCCGAGCCGAACTACCGCCCGTTGGGAGATTTCGGCGGCATTTCGATGGAAACCGCAGAGCAGGTGTCACAGGTGCGAGTGCCTTGCGTGCGCGTGGACGATGTGGTAAATACGGAGCATGTTGGCCCGCTCAAGGTGGGTGTAGAATGCTTCGAGCTGAAAGCGCTGCAGGGAGCGGCGTCTACCGTTCAGCGATGCCGTCCGTTGCTTTATTTGGAAAACGACCGCCTGGACCGTTCGCGGGAGTTGCTTGAGTGGATCTGGGCCGCTGGGCACAAACTGTGGTGGCACAAGCCATTGCTTTTTAATCCTGAGAACTTCTTCCAAGTGGCGGCGAACCTGTATAGCGGAATTGCTTCCTTCAACATGCTGGGTGTGCCGCGCGAGGTCAATACGAATAGCAAAGGCATGGAGATAGTTGTCGACAGTAGCAGCCATCCTCTTACTCCCAAATGATGCCGATTCTCAATCCGCGGCCAATCCCTTGCAAGGTTTGCACGAAGGAAAGTCCCTTGTTCGGCGTCGTCGACTTTCACAAAAGCTGCATTGAGGCGCAAGGGAAGAAGTTAAACCTTTCTGGCATCCCCATATTTTACAGACGCTGCAGTGTTTGCGGATTTCTTTTCACTGACGCTTTTGACGACTGGTCAAACGACGCGTTCTTACGCAATATCTACAACGGTCAGTATGTGCAGGTTGATCCGGATTTTGCAGAGCTTCGACCGACGGCCAACGCCAAGATGGTAGCGAGTTCGTTTGAGGCAGCGAAGCAATCGCTTCGCATTGTCGACTATGGCGGAGGGAATGGTTTGCTGGCGGCGCTCTTGAAGAAGGAAGGCTTCGCAGCCACCACGTATGACCCATTCCATGCGGATTCTTCGACCCTGCCGGCGGAGCGCTTCGATCTGATCACTTGCTTTGAGGTGATGGAGCACGTGGCATTTCCGGAAAAAACGCTCGCCCAGATGGCAGCGCTTCTGAAGGAGCAAGGGGCCATTCTCTTTTCGACGCTGCTCCAGCCGGCCAACTTTGCGGAGATGGGCGTGAACTGGTGGTATGTGGGTCCACGCAACGGGCATATCTCGCTGCACTCGCGCGATTCCCTGGTGCGCTTGTTCGAAAAGCAGGGTATGCAGACAGCCTCATTCTCGGATGCGCTTCATATTGCTTTCCGACAGGTGCCCGCATTTGCGTCCCACCTCGTGCGGAAATAGTACCTTCCCGGTTAACCAATTGCAACGCTGCTGCGCTTAGTTGCACTTGTATACCATGAGGGAGGATTATGGCTCAACTTACGCGGCGACACTTTGGACGCGCGACGGTGGCAGGCGCCCTTGCTTCTGTATTTGGTCAGTTTCTGGCTGCGCAGGAAGATTGCGCCCCGCCGAGCGGCACCCCGGTTGATTTCGTCATACCCAAACTACAAAACATTCAGCGCAAATCGGTAGCGGAGCTAACAGCGAACGAAGTGACTCGGCTGCGGCTGGCCTATCAGAAATTGCGCGATCTAACAGCATCTGATCCTACCGATCCGCGTGGCTGGATGCAGCAAGCCAATGTGCACTGCTGGAATTGCGGCGGCTCTGGTTCGGACATTCACGGGTCTTGGACGTTCTTCCCTTGGCATCGCGCGTATTTATATTTTCACGAGCGAATCTTGTGCAAATTGCTGAACGATAATTCGTTTCGGTTGCCGTATTGGAGTTGGGACGACAGCAACTATCGCAGCGTGCCCGCGATTTACCGGCCACAGCAGGTGGGCAGCGTGACAAATTCGCTGTACGACCCTAAACGTTCGAGCGCGGCGGTGGCAGGCCAATCGATGCCGGGCTCTATCTTCCCGCCGACGCAGAATCCGATGAATTCGGCCAATTTTGCGGCTTTCGGTGGTGGGCCGGATGCAGGCGGATCGATGGAATTTGGGCCGCATGGCGCGATTCACATGTGGACCGGCGCACCCGATGATCCCAATCCAGATATGGGTAATTTGGCCCTGGCGGCGCGCGACCCGATTTTCTATGCGCATCATTGCAACATCGATAGGCTATGGGCGGAGTTCGTTCGCCGAAACCCGCTCGGGCATGCGAATCCGACGGACGATGATTTTATGTCGCGCGGATTCCAGTTCTTCGATGAGAACAAGCAACTGGTAACCATCCGAGTGCAGGATGTTTTGGACACTGCGCCGCTGGGTTTCAGTTACCGACCCGGAGCAAAACTTTCCAAGCCTAAGTCGCCGAAGTATACGAAGTTGAAGTATGATCCGGCCACTCATTTGATTCAACTGCCTGATGCAACGCAGGCTGCCGTCGCCGGGCAGAGCGTGCTCGTCAGGCAACGATCACTAGTTGTGAAAGACGTAAAGCTTCCGATGAAGAGTGGTTCGTACAATGTGTTTGTGGGCGATGCACCCGCTGCGGGCGCCGATCAATCGAAAGCTGCGAACTATGTCGGCTACATAGGCATTATTGTGGGCGCTCATCATCATGATCAGAAGTGTTCGCTGGTATTGAACGCGACGAATGCGTTTCTGCAAAGTGCCGGGAGCGTGGGTGCACTGCTGACCTTCGCCCCGGCGGGTACAACGGACGGCGCGGCGCTTGAGTTCGGCAGCGCGTTTCTTACAGAAGAGTAAGATCGGGACATGATTTGGTCCATCGCCTTGATGCTTGCCTTAGGCTCGAGTCCACCACCGGCGGCCGTTGTGATGAAGGATGAGCCTGTCATGTTTTCCCTGAATGTGCCCGAGCAAGTGCGGCATGCCAAGGTGGTTTCGTTGCGAATGGAAACAGTGGTGATGAAGCGCAATGCGGCCGCCGTTTGGAACATCTTCTGGAACATGCCAAATGCGAATGCGCAAACTCCGGTTACCGATGAACATTTTGCGGGCTATATAGCTTCCCCGGCGAACTCCGCTCTACGAGACCCGAAGCCGGCCAACTTCGTGCTGCAACTTCCGGAGGCGGCCGTTGTTGCTATGCATGATGCGGAGACAATGAGCTTTACATTTGTGCCCGTGAGAAAGCTGCCGGAAGGCGGCGTCACCATCTGGACGATTCGTTTGGAATAGTTTATGTCGAAAGCGTACATTCGCCAGCAGATTCGGCAACGCGGTAAAGCGTCGGTGCTGGTGATGTTGAGTTCGGACACGAAGACCGAAAAATATTTGGCGACGCTGGGCGAGTGCTTCGAGTATTCGGAGCAGCATACCGCGATTTCGACGGCAGCGGTTGGGATGACCGAAGGCCGCGGACATTTGTATCGCAAGCACGAACATCCGCCTGCGCTGTATTTGAAGAATTTAGGGGTAGTGTACGGCCAAGTCGGCCGCAAAGGTTGGGAGAAATTGCAGGGCGCGATCGCTGCGTCGGATGACGTGGCGGGTGCGGTACCCATGCAGCCTATTCACGGTTTGGGATCAAATGCGCCGCCACCCAGCGCGCCGCAGATCGCTTGGGGCGTAGCGAAAATTCAAGCCCCGGCGCTTTGGCGGCAGGGTCTGAGCGGCAAGGGTGTGCTGGTGGCACATTTGGATACAGGGGTTGATGGTCAGCATCCATCGCTGAAGCCAGCCATTGCGCACTTCGCTGATTTTGATGCCACGGGGCATGAAATTGAGGATGCGCCGATAGAAGATTCTGACGTGCATGGTTCGCATACGGCGGGTATCATCGCGGGGCGGACTTATTTAGGGCAGGAAATTGGCGTGGCGCCTGGCAGCCAACTGGTGAGTGCGGCGGTGATTGAAGGTGGCGACCAGGTGGCGCGCGTGCTGGCCGGCGTGGACTGGATGCTTAACTTCCCCGTACGCGTGTTGAATTTATCGTTGGGTTTTCCCGGGTATTTCGATCAATATATTCCATTGTTAAAGAAGCTTTTGGACAAAGGAGTATTGCCGGTGTTTGCGATCGGCAACGAAGGACCAGGCGCCAGTTGTTCCCCCGCGAATTATCCGCAGGCGTTATCGGTGGGGGCGGTCGATGATCAGGGGAACGTTGATCCTGATTCGAGTAGCGAGACGTTTCCGCGCAAGGTGAATCCGGTAGTGCCGGATTTGGTGATGCCCGGTGTGGATATTGTTTCGGCGAACGCGGGGCAGGCGAATTTTCGGCTGGATAGCGGGACTTCGATGGCGGCGCCGCATTTGTCGGGGTTGGCGGCGTTGCTCTTGGAGGCATGTCCCGAAGCGAACGTCAATCAGCTACAAACGGCCGTTTGCCAAGCCTGTGCGCGGACCGCGACTATGCCGCCTAGCCGAGCGAATTTGGGAATGCCCGACGGAGCTAAAGCTTTGGGTATCCTGCAGAAATTGGTGGGTGCTGGGAAAAAAGCTGCGGGTGCCCAGACCGCCGCCGGTTAGATCTAACTAACTTGATCAATACCCTATTCCGTGGCCGTTGGCCCTCATGGAATACGGTCCTACAACCGATGTCTTCTGCGTGGCCATCTTTCCCACGCGCTCAGCTTCATCCCGCGTGTCGACGCGAATCGGACTCTACCTGTTCCTTGCCCACAGTTTTGCCTGGGGAGCAGCCCAGGACTTTGGTCAAGTCACCGTCAACGGTGCGCCGAAGAGTCTCACGCTTACCTATTCCTTTAGCGGTCTCTCCGCTGCGCCCGCCTTCTCCTTGGCCTGGAACCGCGATTTTCAGGCGGCCGCTCCTGTCTGCACCGTCGGCAGCACCACCACTTGCACCATCGTCGTCACCTTGAATCCTCTCCGACCCGGCCTCCGCCAAGATCAACTCATTGTCAAAAACCAGTCGTCTCAGGTGCTAGCCACCACGCTCTTGCACGGCATAGCCGTCTCGCCGCTCATCGCCGTCTACCCAGGAGTCATCTCCACTCTGGCAGGCAGCGGCGTCTTGGGATACTACAACTCAGCAAATCCGAGCCTCGCGCAATTCTGGAGTCCGCAGGGCGTCGCGCTCGATGGCAGCGCTAACGCGCTATACGTCGCGGACACTATCAACGGAGCAATTCGCAAGGTCGTCTTATCGTCCGGTAACGTCACCACGGTTGCCGGCAACGGCGCTAGCGGCTACTCCGGCGACGGCGGCTTGGCCACTCTCGCCGAACTAAATACGCCTACCGGCATCGCGGTCGATGGCGGCGGCAACCTCTATATAGCTGACCAAGGCAACAATGTAATCCGCCGCGTGGATGCCGTAACGCACATCATCACAACCGTGGCGGGTGGCGGAACCGTTGCGTCCGGAGCCGATGGCTATGGCGACGGCGGCCCAGCCACTAGCGCCATTCTTTACGGCCCGCAAAGCATAGCCGTCGATAGCTTGGGAGACATGTTCATTGCCGATACCTATCACCAACTGGTGCGCGCGGTCGACGGCACAACGGGAATCATTACCGCCATCGCAGGGGGCGGTCGCTTAGTTGGTACAGACGGTTACGGCGACGGTGAACCCGCCACTTCTGTTCAACTGCGCAATCCCGCTGGCGTCGCGCTCGATAGCACCGGCCAACTCTACATAGCCGATACCGGGAATAACATGATTCGTCGCGTTAATTTGGTCTCGGGCTTGATCACCGCCGCGGCAGGGAATGGCAATTGGGCCTATTCAGGCGACTATGGTTTAGCAACCAACGCCACCCTCGCTTCGCCACAAGCGGTCGCCATCGACGCGGCCAACAACTTATACATTGCTGATTACGGCAACAACGCGATCCGACAGGTAAGCGCCAGCTCGCAAGAGATCGTTACTTTGGCGGGGAGGGGGTCAACCGGATACAACGGTGATGGCGGCAATCCCACCGTAGCCTTTCTCACAAGCCCGATGGGCATAGCATTGGACGAAAACGGAAATCTGTACATCGGCGATAGCGGCAACAACGTGCTGCGCACCGTTTCGTACGCCGCGTCACCGCTCAGTTTCCCTAGTGAGCCTGTGGGCGCCCTGAGTGCCACGCAATCGGTCACCGCAATGAATATTGGAAATCAACCCCTGACCATCGGTGATATCTCGATCAGCGGCGGCTTCCAACAAGCATCCACAGGCTTGGCTGATTGCGCCATCGGTCTGGCACTCGCGCCTGGGGTAAGCTGCGACACGGCGATTAGTTTCGCTCCCAACCAAACCGGAGCCATCAGCGGCTACGCCAAAATCACCAGCAATTCGCTCAACTCCGCGGCGCAGGTACAGACCGTCAATCTCAATGGAACCGGCGCATCGGGGGCTGGGCCAAGAGTGTCCCTGAACACGTCGACGCTGACCTTCAGCCCGCAAACCGTCGGCAATAGCAGCGCACCGCAAATTGTCACGTTGACCAACTCAGGCGGGAGTTCCTTCAACCTTTCGAGTATTTGGCTTTCCGGTGCGCAAGAAAACGACTTTCAAATTTCTACCACCTGTGGCGTCTCCCTCGCGGCAGCCGCAAGTTGCAACGTTTCTGTGACATTCATGCCGGCGGCAAACGGAGCCAGGACAGCGTCTTTGTATTTTGCTGATTCGGTAGTGGGCACTCCGCAAAGCGTAGCCCTCAGCGGCACAGGCAACGGGGGAGCTGCGCTGCTAAATACAACTTCTTTGTCTTTCACCGCGACAGTCAACTCGACCAGCCCTGCCCAAACTGTCTACCTCACCAACACCGGCAGTTTTTCGCTTCAAATTCTGGGCGCCACCATAGCTGGCGCGAACGCCAGCGAGTTTCAGTTTTCGAGCAATTGCAGTACCAGCATTGTCGCTGGCGGCAGTTGCAGTTTCTTCATCACATTTTCGCCGGCGGCGGCGGGAGCGCGCACAGCCACACTCAGCATTTTCGACGGCGCCAATGGCTCGCCACAGGCCGTTGCGCTTTCAGGAACGGGCACAACGGTCATCCCCAGTTCGGGTTTGCGCTTCATTCCCGTTACGCCTTGCCGCGTGGCCGATACTCGCTTAGGCACTGGACCCTTCGGCGGACCGATCTTGAGCGGGGGCGTCTCCCGCGACTTCACGATACCAAGTAGCGCTTGCGGTATACCCACCACTGCGCAGGCCTATTCACTCAACTTCACGGTCGTGCCCTCGAGCCGGCTTAGCTTCCTAACCGTTTGGCCCGCTGGCCAGCCGCAGCCATTGGTTTCGCTGCTCAATTCTGATGGGCGCATAAAAGCGAACGCAGCGATTGTGCCAGCGGGCACAAATGGAGCGGTCAGCGTCTATGGAACGGAGAGCACGCACGTGGTCATTGATATTAACGGCTATTTTGTGCCGGCGACGAACGGCGCGGCTCTGGGTTTTTACCCGCTCACGCCCTGCCGCATTGCCGACACGCGCTCTACGACCCCGCTCGCGGCGGCCGTGACGCGTGACTTCTCACCTACGTCCAGTGCTTGCGGCGTGCCGTCATCGGCGGTCGCTTATTCGCTGAATTACACGGCGATTCCCATCGTTCCCATTAGCTATTTATCGACCTGGCCCTCCGGCCAACCGCAACCGGTGGTTTCGACGCTGAACACAACCATGGAAATTACCGCAAACGCCGCGATCGTCCCCGCCGGAACCAACGGCAACTTCACGGTGTACTCCAGCGATCCGACAAATTTGGTCATAGACATCAACGGCTATTTTGCCCCTGCCACCCAGAGCGGTGCATTATCCCTGTTTAACTTAACCCCATGCCGTGTTCTCGATACACGTTTGACCACCGGGCCCATTGACAACGGCGTCGTGAGCGTCGCTGGATCGGCGTGTGCAGTGTCTACCACGGCACGGGCTTATGTCTTGAATGCCACGGTTGTACCCATAGCGCCCTTATGGTATCTCAGTCTTTGGCAAGACGGCACCCCTTGGCCGGTGTCTTCTGTCTTGAACGCCGACGATCAGGTGATTGCGTCGAACATGGCTATCATTCCGACGACCAACGGTTCCATCGATATGCTCGCTTCGAATCCAACGAATCTGGTTCTCGACATATCCGCGTATTTTGCGCCGTGAGATTTCGCAGAAACAGTCTTGCTTATAGAGGCAATATCTGTTCCCGCGTCGTATCGAAATTAATGCGCCTTCGCTCCACATAAGAAATGTTTCCTAAATGCGAAGCCTGCGCCGAGCGATGTCCAATCAGAACATCTCCATTCGGCCGCGCCCGGCTCTTCAAGCAATCCAGAAAATTGTTCACATGCTCCTGCGTGAGCGGATCATTCGTCCCTTCAATCTTGACCGTCTTCAGAACCTCCGCCGGCTCCTTTGCGTTAAGCGGGTAATATTCATACCGCGATCGGTCAATCCACAGCCTGCCTTCGCTGCCACACATCTCAATCGCTTCACCCTTGATTCCAGGCACGAGTGTTGCCTCAAATGTGGCCGTAAAAGGATTCGGATCAGCGTATTCCAGATTGACGTTGATCGTATCCGGCGCTGTGCGCCCGTCGCGGTAGTGATACACGCCACCCGTTGCATTCGCCGAGCACGGAATTTCGCGTCCCATGAACATGTGCACCACATCAATCCAATGCGTGAACAAGTCCGTCACTTGGCCGCCGCCGAAATCCAAATAGGCGCGCCAGTTATAGAACTGTTGCGGATCATAATCGCGCCACTTGATTGGCCCTACAAATTGCGCCCAGTCTAAATTATCCGGTTTGTTGCGCAAATTTCCAGGTGCTTTGCGCAAATGCCAGCCGTTGCCATACCACCAAGTCCGCGCCAACGTAATAGAGCCGAGCTTGCCCGTATCAAAATACTTTTCTTTTGCCACCCGGTAATGCGTCCCGGAGCGCTGCTGCATGCCCACCTGGCAAACGCGATTGTTCTCGCGCGCCGCTTTCACAATCAGCGGGCCCTCTTCCGGCGTCCGCGTCAGTGGCTTCTCCACATAGACATCCTTGCCTGCATTCAGCGCTGCAATCGCTACCTTCGTATGCCAGTGATCCGGCGTCGCAATCAGTACGGCATCCAGTGGCCTAGTTTCCAGCAGCTTTTCATAGTTGGCGAATCCGGCGGCGCCGGGTGCTTTTTGCCGCGTCGATTCCACTCTCTCGCCCCAGGCATCGCACACGGCAACCACGTGCACTTCAGGCCTATTTTGAAAGAGGCCCATCACATGATTGCCCCGGTCACCTGCCCCGATTAATCCGAGGTTGACACGGTCATTCGCTCCGAGGACACGCGAATAAGACGCGGCGGTCATGGCCAGGGCGCTCGACGAGGCAACTTTCGTGGCGGAGCGCAAAAAGTCTCTGCGGCTGTTGGAATCCATGAGCGAATTATACGTCTTATCACCCACTACTAAAACGACACCACTCTAAAGGTTCACTATGCGTCAATTCTTAGCATTGTTTCTACTCTCATTTCTGGCAATCGCCGTCACGCCGGCTTCGGCTGCGGGTGCGTCCGGCAGTTCCAACAGCAAGTCGGCTACCAGCCAATCGCGCTCCTCCGTAACGGACGCGCAATTGGAATCCACCATTCGAACCAAGCTCTTGAAATCGAAGATCGGCAAAGACGGCTTTCGCTTCAAAGTCCAGCGCGGCGTTGTCACCTGGGAAGGCAACACAGCCATCGGCCAGCATAAAGGCGCTGCGACGCGGATGGCCCGTACTTCCGGCGCCGCCCAGGTGATCAATAATATTAAGGTCGCGAGCGCTGCCAAGGACACACCTTTGCGCAAGGCGTACCTCCAACCATAGGAAAGCGCGTCTTCTATTGGGCTTCCTACGTGCTACCGTGGAAGTGACTTTTGAGAATTTGCGAAAAATAATGAAAATTGGCTTATCCTTCCCTCTATTAATCGTTTCCGCGCTAGCCCCGCTGGGCTTGGCACAGACCTCTACCCCCACTACTGCTCCCGCTGCGAAACCGCACGGTCCTGACGCTGTAGCCGCGCAAGATCCCAACCGGATCGTTGCTACCATTAACGGGCAGAAACTCACGGCAAAACAAGTGACCGAGATGCTGAAGCCGTTTACGGCCGACCAGCGCAAGCAGATTGACGCCAACCTCACGAAGGCGGTCGAGCAGATTTATACGCAAGGCCAGCTGGCCGAATCCGCTCGCAAGTTGAATCTCGAAAAGCAGTCGCCTTGGAAGGAGCAGTTGCAGCTCTCGGAGCAGAACGTGCTCGCGCGTGCCTACATCTCCCACCTCTCTGATAACGCTTCCAAAGACCCTGCCGAAGATCCCCAAAAATATTACGAGGCCCACAAGGCTGAATACGAAACCGTAAAGCTGAGTGGTATCTTTATTCCATTCAATGCTCCTGGAACGCCAGCGAGCAGCAGCGCGCCCAACGCGCGTACCGAAGAGCAGGCTAAAGAAAAAGCCAACGATGTGGAAAAGAAGCTTGCGGCCGGCGGCGATTTTCAAGCACTGGCACGCTCAGAATCTGACAATCAAACTGCGGCCAAAGGTGGCGATTTGGGCACTGTGCCAATCAACGATCCCCAAGTGAATATTCCCGCTGAAGTGAAGGCCGCGGTGAATAAACTACAGCCGGGTCAAGTAAGCGAGCCGATTCGCATCGGTGGCCAGTTCCTGATCGTGAAACTGGATTCACGCGAGGTAGCTCCTTTTGAGAAAGCAAAGCCTGAGATCGAAAAGAAGTTGGCAGCCGACCGCAGCCAGAACGTGGTAAAAAAAGAAGTCGAAAAATATCAGATTCATGTCGACGACCCCGACTTCTTTGACGCAAGCACGGCCTCGGCGGCTCCGGCCCCGAAAATCCCCACTTTGCAAAGATCTACGCCTGCGCCTGCAGCCAAGCCTTAACGCTTCTGACGGCCAGCGTATTTTGTCAGTCATGAGCGGGCTACCGGCACTCACCGGTAGCCCGCTTTTAGTTAGCGTTCTGCCGGTGCTCACGGCACATCGCGGCAAGCTTCTTTCGGGACATCCTAAGCGCGGTACGCCCGTGCATGCCGCCAGCTTTATCCGCCGGCGCGAAATCGTGCTTGAGACGGAACTGCTCGGCAAGGCAGATTTGCCGCATATCCTGGTGCACGAAATTTTCCATTTTGTCTGGGTGCGCTTAGGCAATTCGCTGCGGCGAAGCTACGCAGCGCTAGTGGAAGAAGAGCAGCGCAATAAGGCGCGCGGGGAACTGGGTGAATCGGCTTTGGTTAGTAAACGGCTAGCGCCGGATAGCCGTGATTATCTCTGCGAAAGCTTCTGCGATACTGCTGCCTGGTTGTACGCGTCCGCTACCCCGCGCCTGCATGCTAGTTTAGCCAAGCGCTGGCGCCTGCGTCGCGGGGCTTGGTTTGAAGCAACGTTCGGAGGTCTATCGCGTGGCTGCTGATTTTGAAGAAGTCTTCGCTTTATTGAAGCCTTTAATGGCTCATTACGAGAAGCGGCTCTTCGTCAAAGCCGACACCGGCACGGAATACACGTTAGTCACCAAGAGCCCATCTCCGCATCCGCAGCACAGGGGCGAACGGCTGTATTTCGGGTCGGTTCGTTTGGGCAAGGCCTATGTCAGTTTCCATCTGATGCCGTTGTACATGTGCCCGGAGTTGAACGCGGCGATCACACTCGCCTTGAGAAAGCGTATGCAGGGCAAAACATGCTTCAACTTCAAGGTTGATCCGGAGCCTCAAGTATTGGCCGACCTGCAAGCTCTCGCGAAGGCCTGCTTGGAAGACTGGCGAGCACGCAAATGGCTTTGACGGTAAACTAAAAGTCAGGAGCGTCTTCCCATTTTGCGCAAGTCCCTCGTATTGGCCACTTTTGCCCTTATTTGTCTTTTTTCCTGCTCATCCAAGCAAAGCGCGACAACGGGCGGATCAAAAATCTCTTCGAAACGCACCTTGGCCGCCGACTTCACTCTTAAAGATGAGAACGGCGCGAGCGTTAAGCTTTCCGACTATCGCGGCAAAGTGGTGTTGCTTAATTTCTGGGCAACTTGGTGTGGACCATGTGGTGTAGAAATCCCCTGGTTTACCGATTTTGAGCAGAAGTACAAATCGCAAGGCTTCGCGGTGCTGGGCGTCTCAATGGACGAAGATGGTTGGGCTGCCGTCAAGCCCTTCGTGGCCGAGCGAAAGATCAACTATCGAATTCTCATGGGTACCGACAGTTTGGCCCAGCTTTACGGTGGTCTTGATTCTCTGCCCACCAGTTTCCTTATCGACCGCGACGGTAAGGTGGCGTTTCCGCCTCACATCGGCCTTATTAGCAAAAATGAATATCTCAATGAAATCCAATGTCTCTTGGGCGATCAGCCGGCCAATTCTATGCCTGTTGAGTCTGCTAGCAGTGGCGCATCCGCTGCCTGCCCAGCAAAATAAGATCTCTATCGCACCCGCCGACCCGCTCATGGTGAAGCGCGGCGAAACCGCTAAGCAAGTCTTGAAAGCAGTCATTCTGGCCGGCTTCCACGTCAACAGTGACAAACCTAGGGACGAATTCTTGATTCCGTTGAAGCTGATCTGGAATGCCGGGGCCCTCGAATCGAAATTGATTACTTATCCGAAGCCCGAAGAGATGGAGCTGAACGGTTCGCAGATGGTTGTCTATACGGGAACTGTGCCGATTGAGACAGAATTTGCCGTGGCCAAAGATGCGCCCAAGGGTCCTGCTACCATCACGGGAAAGCTCAAATACCAAGCCTGCAATAGTCAAATGTGTTTTCGTCCTTCCACGCTTGATGTTCATTTTGCAGTTGTGATCGAATAGCGGCACGGATGAGACGTCTTGTCTTCGCGGTAGTAGTGTCTTTGGTCATGTTGTCGGCGTGTTCGCGATCGGAAGATCCCGATTCTCACATAGCGAGCGAAATTTCGGCGGAGCTCGAGCATACCAAATCAATCGACAATCATGCGCATCCGGTGAAGGTAGTTGGTACAGGCGAACAGCCGGATCGGGATTTCGATGCGCTGCCTGCCGATGCCGTTCACGTGCCCGCCTTGCCGGTGTCCTCCAGACCCGACAATCCAATATTTACAGACGCCGCCCGCGATTTGTTCAAGTCGGAGGGGAAAGCGACCGTCCAAAAGCAGAAGGGTGATGCCTATCCGGTTTGGATTCTGAATCACACGAATACAGAAATCATGTTGGCGAATCGCGTTTCTATGGGTCGAGGGCTGCCGAACGATCGCTTCAAATGGGTTCCGTATGTGGACATGTTTCTGTTCCCGCTGAATAATTCCGCGATTGAACAAAAAGACCCGGAACACGCTGCGTTCATGAAGAACGAGGAGAAACTGCTGGCTGGGTATTTGGATGCGGCGCAGTTGAAAACACCGCCGCTTGCCCTCGATGATTACCTTATTTTCGTTACGCATACTCTCGAAAAATTCAAATCGGACGGAGCTATCGCGCTGAAGTTCGAATTGGCGTATCTGCGCGACCTGAGTATTTCCGATCCGAAGAAGGAGGATGTGGAGCGGATTTATACAATTTACGTGCAATCGGCCGAACCCTCGGCAGAAGAATATAAGGCGCTTCAGGATTATATTTTCCGCTATATCGCTCACGAGGCGGGGCGTTTAGGGCTGGCGATCCACATTCATACCTCAATAGGGGTAGGCAGTTATTTTCACGAAGCGAACGCAAATCCTATGGCGATGGAGCCATTATTTAATGATCCCACGCTGCGCAAGACTAAGTTCGTGATGCTGCACGGTTCGTGGCCGTTCACCCGCGAAGCTGCGACGTTGATCCTTAAGCCCAATGTTTTCATCGACTATTCGGCGTTTTATTTTTTAACCTATCCCCACCAGGCTGCGAAAGATTTGCGATTGCTGCTGGAAAGCGCGCCTGAAAAGGTGTTGTATGGCACAGATGCTTCGCCGTTCTCGGACACGATCGGTTGGGAAGAAACGGCTGCGGCATCGGCGAAATTTAACCGTCAAGCGCTGGGGTTAGCTGTGACGGGGATGATCGAGGACGGCGAAATTACAACGGAACGGGGCAAACGGCTAGTTCATATGGTTCTGCGGGATAACGCGCGCCAGCTTTACGGCTTGTAAGTGCATGAAACGATTGCTGATCCGGCCGGGTGGCATTGGCGATGTGATTGTTTCGCTGCCGGCTTTGGAGTGGCTGAAAACCGACTATACCGAGGTTTGGGTACCGAGTGCGACGGTAAGTTTGATCCAGTTTGCAGATAAGGTTGTGTCGATTTCTGCGAGCCGGATTGACATGCTCACAGATGGGTTTGTTCAACGTTTTCAGCAGTTTGACGAAGTGCATTCGTGGTACAAATCAAACGCGGAAAAGCTGTTGGAAATCAACAAAAACTGCCATTTTTACCCCCTATTAAGCGATTCGGACGATCATG
>Ga0182012_10004305_pt1 | contig 14908 bp, 8 predicted proteins | sample 612S2SmetaG_FD_120486 | JGI IMG/M metagenome (GOLD analysis project Ga0182012, IMG submission 120486) | Permafrost microbial communities from Stordalen Mire, Sweden - 612S2S metaG | ecosystem: Environmental > Terrestrial > Soil > Wetlands > Permafrost | place: Sweden: Stordalen | collected... | reverse complement strand
GAAAAGTTGTCTTTCTACCACTCGAGCGCCTGCCACTGCCTTTGCAAAACAAATATGGTTACGATGCACGGCAAGACTGGTCGATCGATACCTCCCGAATCCGACATGAATTAGGATATTCGGCGTCAACCCCCTCCAGTGTTGCCATGCAACGAACCGTAGAGTGGGAGCGAACAAACCCCCGCCAAATATAAAGATAGACGTGGCGCTGTTTGACTATGCTGCCGAAGATATATTATTGAACGGGCAGAACTAAAATGTAGCGTTGATAAACCATGTACGCATGATGATAATGGATAAGCGAAAATGACCCGGCCACACTCCCTATACCCGCCTATCCCCGCGAGCGGCTCCCTTTCGCTTTTCTTCTCTCACCAGTGCAGCGTACTGCTCTTCCATTACACCAATTAACCGGCGAATGCGATTAAGAGCCGTGCGATCCAGATCGGCATACATGTACTTGCAGACGAAGGTAGCGCAACCGAAGGGGCGCAGGTCCGAAGGAAAGGAGCACCCGGCGTCACCCAGATAGTCGCACGGCTCGCCCGCTTCACTCTCGGTTTCCGCCTCTCCAGCCTCAACCGGGACGTCCGCTTTTACCACCCGCTTCTGTTTGTCTTTCCAACCGGAGATCTCGGCAAGCTGAATATCGACCAGTTCGATACGAGCCGGCTTACGGCAGCAGGGAGTAGGGCACTGCGGGCAGTGCGTGCGTGTAAAGGCGTCAAACTCCTTGCGAAGCAGGCGCTGGGTTCTCTGGTAGGACGCCAGAGGGTTGTTCATCGTTGGCCTCATTCACTAACGGCACCGCTGCAATTAACGACATGCAGCTATAGTGCCCAACGGGGATTGGTCTATCTGGTATATACTACCTCTATGAATTCTACTTCTCCGCATCACCATGCAGCCGATTTGCATCCTCATACCGACACAGAACCTGATCGTCCCAAACTTCGAATTACTCCGGAAGCTCTGCTGGAGACACACCGAATTGGATCTCCACAGATCCATCCGGATGGGCGACGCGTTGTGTTTGAAGTAGATGAAACCGACTTTGCCGAAAGCAAAATCACCACACATCTGTGGCTAACTGAGCGGTTCGATCCCGCTGATCTGGAACCTTCCATAGAGGCTGAATCGGTGGAGCAGGTTCCACCGGGTCCGGAAGACCTCACACGGCAGCTAACGTATGGCGCCGAGGGAGAGTGGGACCCCCAATGGTCGCCCGATGGCCGCTATGTCGCCTTTCTATCGGATAGACCGGATCCATCCTGTACCGATGAAGAGGTGGAGCTGACCACGCAGATTTGGGTGCTGCCGATCGATGGTGGAGAGGCGCGCAAGGTAACGCAGGCGCGAGATGGAGTCCTTTTCTACAGATGGTCACCAGATGCAGCCTCCCTCCTCTTCGCGGCCGCAGAGCCCGAGCCGGCAACGGTAGACGCCGTAACGAAGGAGGACCGCGATCGCAGAAAAATCGATGCGACGGTCGAACCGGAGGTGCGGCGGCCCCGGCGCATATGGAGCGTCCCGGTAGAGGACCAAAACTCGCCGGCGCTAGTCTGGCGCGGCGACAGCGGCTTAATGGAGTTTGCAATCTCTCCGGAAGGCACAAATCTATGCGTGGCTACCAACTATACCGGCGATCCTAACGACTACCATCTCTGTGATCTCTGGATTGTGCCGGTCCCGGACCGCGATAATCCAGCGCCGAACCCGATGGTCCCGTACCGGCTCACCGAGCGTCGAGGTGATAAGAGCTCCCTGCGATGGGCGCCCAATGGATCCAGTATCGCCTTTGTCTCCTGGTCCAATCCGGAGCTATCCTTCTCCACGCAGGCCGTCTACATCGTGGATCTGCCGGACAATAATCAGCGCACCCCGGATGTTGAGGTCTGCAGGCCGGTTGCGCAGGGCTTCGATTACGACGTGTCTGACCTGCAGTGGTGCGATCTGGACGCCGGCCTATATGGGATCGCATCTATCGGGACAGGCAGCGAGCTGATCCGCGTATCTCCAGATACCAAGGTGTTGACCGCCAGCACAAATGGCCCAAAGATTGTAAGAAGCGATCTCTCCGTGCACTCTTCAGGATGTGCGGTATGGGTTGAGGAGTCGGTGAACTCCATGCCGGACCTCGTCTATCGGGACTCCATGGGAGCAACACATAGCCTTACCCGGATCAACGCGGAGTTTGCGGACCGTTATCTGTTGCCGGTGCAGAAGACACTGTCCTGGCACGGAACGGATGGATTACTGATCGAAGGTCTCTTTACCTATCCAGCTGGATGGAGTGAGGGCGAGCCCCCACCACCCATGGTGGTACAGATCCACGGAGGGCCCAAGGGCCGGGCAGCAAGCACGCTGCTCGATTACTACATGTCGGCAGTATGGGTGGCATCCGGATACGCTGTGCTTGCCCCAAACTATCGGGGCAGCGAGGGCTATGGCGGAGAGTTCGCCGTTGCCTCTCGCAGAGACATCGGTGGTGCGGATTACCTCGATATCTCTGCCGGGGTAGATCGCTGTATCGAACTGGGCATTGCCGATAAGGCGCGTATCGGGATCATGGGAGGATCCTACGGTGGCTTCCTGACGAACCGTGCCGTGACACAGACCAACAGGTTCGCTGCTGCGATATCTATGTTTGGCATCTTCAACCTGCAGTCAGATTCCGGTACCTCCTTCTACTCCCGATGGAACTATGAGTACCTGGGAGCGCATTTCTGGGAGGATCCGGAGTTGTACCGACGGCTGTCGCCAGCCACCGCTGCGGATACGGTCCACACGCCAACGCTTATCCTGCACGGTGATGAGGATGAGAACACGTTTATTGGTAACTCCAAAGAGTTATACCATGCGCTGCGCGCACGAGGAGTGCCCTGCCAATTTGTGCACTATCCGCGCGAGGGGCACGGTATTACGGAGCCGAACCATCGCGTGGACGAAATCCGCAGATGCCTGCAGTGGATGGATCGTTATGTGAAGAGAGAGTCCTCCTACCGGGTGGGTGACCGAGTAGCCTCCGACGACGAAACCAGAGAGCTGCGTATCTTCCGCGTTGCGCCTGTCAAGTTTCCCGGGCGTGCTGTCGAAGGAGAAGATGCGAACGAGCCTGCAAGGATCTACCTCGAGGTAATGCTCGGTGCCGGCTGGAAGACGCCGAAAGACGAGCTCCGAACGCTGGAGCTTGCAACTTCTCAGATAGTGTTGGAGACTCGATATGGCGCGGGCTCGGAGACCAGCGTGCTCACTCCCTGCGGGGTTTCTCTGGATCTGCCAGGCGGAAAGTACTTACTGGTGGGGGACAATCTGCGCGTAACTCATACCACATCGCAGCGAGAGGACGAGCCTGCTGCGTCGATATGTGTGGTATTCCACACCGCATCGGCGGGTGATGGGCAGGTGCGCGTTGAGGGTTATTCAGGCGTTCAGATCCACTGGTTAGAAGCGGATGCAGAGGGGCGTGATGTCGCAACCTGATCCGCGACAAAAAAAGGAATCAGGCCAAACTAGAAGCTCGAAGATTCACTCGCCAACCGCTGCACACCCAGAAGCAGGGATTCGGCATTTTGGCACGTGGCGTACTTGTAAAGCACACCCACGCGCGTCTCCAGGAGTGACATCTTCTCCAGTTTGCAGCAGCGCGCGATAAGGTGGGCAAATGCAGCCGTTATCGCATCGGAGCCGGCAACGCAGAGAGAACACATGGCTACGGGTTCAAGGGATTCGAGGAAACTCGTAAGTTTCGAGGTTTGAAACTCAATATCGCCGTTCGGCGTTACCGATGTTACAACCTTAAACGCGGCAACGCGTCCTTCGGTTTCAACCGTAACAACGGTACCGATGCGTGAGGGGGCTTGCTTGCCCGTGGTGGGAGAAGCAGGCGTCTTTGCGGTAACATCCACACGCTCTGTTTGAGCTGCAGACCCACCGGGTTTATAAGGGCTGGGATTAAACCAGCGACTCTCGGCTAAAGCTTCCATAGTTAAATGGCTTCCTGTTTGCCGGTGCGTCGTGGCTCGTGGCTGCTTATGGAGTTAGTGACCCAATTGCATCTCGCTAATACCAAACTCCGCGTAAAGGATCAAGTGTAGCTCACAGTCTCGTCTGCTTTCCACAAAAGCCCGTTTATAACCGGCTTTCAGCAAAAGTAACCGCAAGTATCTCGAACGAATATGCCCTCTGCGTGACGGTTACTACGGGGTAACCGGAACAAACCTAAACCCTAATTCTTAATGCCAGTAATAGCTGGCGAGCCGCTTTCTCGTACTGTGCTTGCTCTCAATGCTGCCGTTGCCTTCGGGGTTAGAATGATCCATAGCTGAAACATAAGCTGCAGCGGCCAGATCACGCACCAAAGGACAAATTTAAGCAGATAGTCGCGCATAGTCGATTTACGGTAGTTTGGCATGGCTCCGTCTCTCATTGTTTTACCGCGTTAGCAACACTCTCGGAAGGTATATCTTCGTTTCCGATATGTACGGTGAAGGCGATAGGGAGACGGCCTTAACTAATTATATCATACTGCATGATGAATGACAACTGTGCGCATTAATACCTTACGTATGCGATCGGTTTTTGTGACCATTGACGATGATGGGCTAACGATTGCCTGTGTTTTGAGCTCGTGGCAATGCTTGCCGCGTCGGTTCCGCGTTTCATGCTACAATTTAGCATCTTTAAGTACGCGGGAGAACGCCGGACTCGCCTGCCCCCGAACTGCCCGAACGTATCCGAGCGTACCTGTGTGAACGCCAAACGATATACCAAGCGAACCAAACCGAGCGTCAAACAGGGCATCATATCGCCTCCTTCAAAATCCACCATGGCCTCAATGCCTTATACTGGATACATTCCGAACATGCGCAGTCTAACTAAATTCGTTATTGCAGCTACCTTAACGCTTTGCTCGTTTCGCGCCGTCGCCTCCACAGATCTCGATCTTGCTTCCAGTAAGGATTGGACCTTTCGACCGGGCTCCGGTGATGCAGCGCCTCGATCGATCCCAGTGCCGGGCGGCGGCTGGCAACTGAATGGTTTCGCCGCAGATTCGGAGGGTACTTACGAGCGGTCCGTCACGGTACCGGCTCTGGGCGGTGGAGCGGAACAGACGACATTGCTTCAGTTTGAAGCGGTTAACTGGGAGGCCTCGGTCTATGCAGGGCCGGACGCCGCACATCTCAAGCTTGCAGGAATCCATCTTTCTGCATGGACCCCGTTTCACATGGACATCTCGCGTCTTGTCACTCCCGGACGTACCACCATAATACGCGTAAGAGTGCGGGACCGGAGCCATTTTAAGGATGCTGCCGGCCACTTCACGTTACCTGCGGGGCCGGAGTGGACGGAGAGGCCGGGCCGCGGAATTCTGCGTGGAGTTAGCCTGAAGGTGCTTCCCGCCTGTTATATTGAATCGGTCTTTGTTCGCCCCACCATAGCCGATCGTTCGTTGAGCACAACAGTAACGATCCGGAACGCCGGAACCCGTGCTCACACCGTTCACGTTTCGGGCGCCTTCACGCCCGCTAAGTACCTGTCCGGCTCCGCCCCGCACCTTCCCGCGGTGGGAGACTATCCACCACTGCCGTCAAAGGAAGTTAGCCTCCAGCCCGGTGAGACCCGGACCGTTGTGATGGGACCGGTGCGGTGGGGTGTCGCGAAATCGTTCGATTGGTTGCCAAACGTTCCCTATCGCTCAGACTATCGTGCCCCCCTGCATAATCTTGCGATAACGGCCTCTATCTCCGGTGAGACACTGCCTGCCACCGGTCGTCACACCATTCAGACCCGTTTTGGTTTCTGCAGCCACGGCCAACAGGGCCGGCGATATACGCTCAACGGTATACCCGTGGATCTGAGGGGAGACAGCCTGCCCGAGGCAACGATCGGAACCGACGCATTTAGTCGATTGCCGGGTTTCTTGCCGCCAACCTCCCTATCGGGTGGATGGCAGGCTACGGTGCACAACTATCAGAGGCTGAACTACAATGTGGTTCGAATGCATCAGATCCCCGCTACATCCTACATGATGGATATCTGTGACGAGCTTGGGTTGATGGTAATTACGGAAACGGCGATCCGTGGCGGCGGAGTCGCCCCTGAAAACGTGACAGTCCAGCCGGACGCCTACATGAATCACCTGAGGGAACTGATCCTTCGCGACCGAAACCACCCCTCGGTCTTCAAATGGAGCCTGGAGAACGAACTCCCTGCCATTGCGACACCATTCCTTCGCAATCTTTACGATACCTGCATGGCGGCGGATGGCACCAGACCCTGCTCCGTTGATGTGTTCGACCGGTTGCCATCTCCCGCAGCATGGCCTCTTTTTTCGGTTATCGATCACTATTCTCAGCCTGCCGGTGCAGAGAAACCTGCAGGTGGCCTTGACCGGGGCGACTACCCTCACGGTGAAGGCGAGTATGTGTGGCCATACGGACCACGTCCGCAGGGAGCGGTCTGGTTCGGCCTGGAAACTCGATCGATGCGTGCGCACGACAATAGTGACCTGCGTCCCTACACCCTGATCGATGTTTGGCCGGGGGTCATCTCCGGTCTGACGCCCGTGAACTTTCCCTCTCCACACTCATACCCCGATTCCCTGGAGCAGGGCGGTCGACCCTTCCTGGATCCTCGTAACCCATGGTCCGACGCGGCAATCCAGTTGATCCAGCGCTCTTTCGCGCCGGTCGCAGCCTTTGATACCGAATACGACCGGGTAAACATGCACTCCAATGGCCGCGGGCAGTGGCCAGTCAATGCTCCAACCCTCACGGGAGGCGTCACCTACCAGCGTAAGTTCGAAGTTTTCAACGATGATCTAGAAGGTGACAACGTCAAACTGCTGGTGTTGCCAACGCTCAAGTTGAGTCCCACCGAAGTGCAGCCTCTCCCGGAGATCTCACGCGATATCCACCTATCGCCAGGCGGTCACATCTCCATGACGATTCCCGTTGCGGTGCCGCTTGTCCATAGCTGCACGCAGCTGAATCTCCTTGTTATTGTCTGGAAGCATGGCGTAAAGCGCTACGAAGATAACCTGAAGTTCGTGGTAACTCCCATTACGGCAAGCCCCACATTTGCGTCCGTAGAGTTTTTGGGCACAGATACGCAAACCGGAGGTGAGTGGGTAGATGGAACAGGACATCGAATCTATGGGCAGCAGGCATTTCTGCTTCCCGGCTTAAATGGCAGGACGTTTTACCAGGAGGCTGGCCTCTATCTGAGCCGGGCAGGAAAGATGCTGCCTGGCATTGAAGCGTCCGGACACGCACCCGAGGTCGATACCAGCGATACCGAGATCTATTGGAGCGCGAAACAGACGGAAGATCGTCGTGTTCAATGGTCCCAACCGGCGCAGACGCTGAGAGTGCCGATCGCGTTTCAGAGCGCGCATCAAGAGCTCTACTTTCGTGCCGACTGCACCGATGCAAAGCCGCATCTTCTCAGCATATACCTGCTAGATTATCTGCGAACAACCGGCCCGGTCGATGTCGAAATCTTCGATGTGGAAGGACACCGTCTCGATTCCAGGCAGATTGATGGCGCTTCCATGGATGCTGGCGTCTACGTCAAGTTTAAGATCCAGGGAGCGGTCTACATCTCTATCGTAACACTGGCAAATCAAGAGACCACGGCAGGCGGAGTCTTTCTCGACCCGGTGCATTGAGCCTTGCCTTTCCCGGTGCCCGATCTCCGCAGCCATCCTGACGGGTCGACTTGGTAACTTCTGCAGGAGTTACCACGGTAATAGGCGAAATCTCACGCAATAGGCATGCTGCTCCCGGTTGAGCAGAGCAGCATGTGGAGTTCTTGACTACCGGGAGGGGTCTCAAATATGAGCGATAGATTAACGCGGCGCGGTTTCCTGGAGCAATCGCTGATAGTGGCGACGTCCGGCATGGCCGGTCTGGGCTTGAATGGAGCGAATGCTTCTGCGATGGAAGATTCGACAGGCCTGCGCAAACGTGGGCTAGCCAACGACAAGATCCACATCGCGGTCATTGGTCTGAACGGCCGGGGAGGCAACCACCTGGACGCTTACCTCGGCAGAGATGATGTTGAGGTTGTGGGCATCTGCGACATCGATCAGACGGTAGCGGATAAGGCCGTGGCAAAGATTGTCAAGAAGGGCAAGACCGCACCACCCACGTTTCAAGACATCCGCAAACTGCTTGAACTGAAGGGCGTGGATGCAGTATCGATCGCAACTCCCAACCATTGGCATTCTTTGGCCGCGATCTGGGCCATGCAGGCAGGCAAAGATGTCTACGTCGAAAAGCCCGTAAGCCACAATGTCCACGAAGGGCGCGTTCTGGTCGATACGGCAAGAAAATATAACAAGATCTGCCAGGCCGGTACGCAATCTCGTTCGGCTAAAGCGTGCCAGGAGGCGATGGAGTATATCCACACCGGCAAGATCGGCAAAGTCTACCTGTCGAGAGGCCTCTGTTATAAGCGCAGAGATAGTATTGGCAAATCTTCCTTGCCCCTGGTGATACCCTCCACCATCGATTATGACCTGTGGCTTGGCCCCGCTCCCCAAAAGCCTGCAATGCGCCAGCGGTTCCACTACGATTGGCACTGGTTCTGGGATTACGGCAACGGTGACCTGGGTAACCAGGGCATCCACCAGATGGATCTCGCTCGCTGGGCGCTGAACAAGAACACTCTGGCAAACGCGGTGTTGAGCATCGGTGGCAGGTTCGGATATGTCGACGATGGCGAAACGCCCAACACAGAGCTCTCGTTTTTTGACTTCGGCGACTCGCATCTGATCTTCGAGGTGAGAGGTCTAAAGACAGACGATCTCAAGGGCGCGAAGGTCGGCAATATTGTCTACGGTTCTGACGGATACGTGGTGATTACCGATAACTATGGCAAGGCCGCCGCGTTTGACAATCAGGATAAACTGGTGCAGACGTTTGAGGGCGGTGGCGATCACTTTGCCAACTTCCTCTCCGCAGTTCGCAGCCGAAAGAGCGGTGAACTCAATGGCGAGGTAGAGAAGGGGCATCTCTCCAGTGCACTCTGCCATCTGGGAAATATCTCTTACCGGCTGGGTTCCCAGCAGCCGTTCGGAGCGGATCCAAAACAGTTCGATAAGGATGCGGCGGATTCGTTTACACGGTTCCAGAGCCACCTGGCAGACAACGGTGTGGACCTGAAGACCACACAGTATGCATTAGGACCGCATCTGAAATTTGATGCACGCAAGGAACGATTCCACGACAATGCTGCGGCGAATGCGTTGATTACGCGGGAGTACCGGGCTCCGTTCATTGTTCCGGACAAGGCATAACCGGATAGGGCATATTGGACAAAGCGAAGAAGGCTGCATGCAGCCTCTTTCGCTTTGGTCGATTCTATTTCGAAGCCCGTCTGGCTAACTAAACTATTACTCTTTCTCTTTCTCGTCCTCTTTTTTTGCTAGGGGGCGACACCCACCACGAATATCTGGCTGGCCCGCCCTTCTGTTGCGTCAGCCTCCTTCAAACGTCGCATAAACGCGATCTGCTTTCCATCGGGCGAAAACGCACAGGCTTCATGCATCGGCGCATCCTCATCGCTGCTTCGCTTTGTCCGCCGCACACTCTCTCCGGTAGTAGTATCCACCGTAAAAACGCTATTGTCGGCTGCGAAGGCAATGCTCCTTCCATCCGGGCTCCAGGTGAATGTGGAGGTTACCGACCATGGGTTATGCGTTAACTGTCGCGGAGGCAATCCGTCGGTCGGCGATACCGTGTAGATCTGCACAACTCCGGAATCATCCTTCATCAGAAACGAGATCCGCTGACCATCCGGCGAACTGCGCAGCCAGTGGCGCGGCCCCTGAATTCCCGGGTACTTTCTGTCGGCCGTATGCGTAAGTCGCCTTTGAACCGTCCCTTTCGGGGGCCTTGGTCGGGTGGTCACCGTCCCCTCCAGCGGGCCAAGCTCACCCGCAACGGTAATGTCTTCCGGCAGATCAGCCACATACACTTCAGAGATCGTTTCTCCTGAAGCGGTTATCACCTCACCCTGGAATGCAAGCGCACGTTTCTGTCGCGTGCTATCGGCCCTCACATATCCGTCGCTCCCGATCCATCCCTCTTCAACGGCACGCTGAATCTCATCAGAACCCGGCTTCGGGTGGGTGACGGTATTGGTGGCAAGAATTGTGAAGTATGCAGAGCTGTGATTGCGGATATTGCCGGAATGGACCTTTACGGAGTGGTTCGGTATAGGGGCGCTAACGCCTATATTGCGCTGGTCCGGCTCTGCCGTGGGCGGATTAGTTGTCAAACTCAGCAGATGATCGTTGTAGGTAAAGCTCACCCATTCTCCATCGGGACTGAAGACGTGAACGTGGGAACCTCCGCGCAGGGCGCCTGGCGTGAACGGCGAAGTAATGTCTCGTGCATCTAGATTTCGTTTCAATCCGGGATGTGCAATATCGACCAGAACGCCCTGACGATGTGCGAAGGAGTATTTCCAATCCTCGGTAGGATTCTCCGGCCCGAGAATAAACACCACTTCCGCACGTTTCGGATTGCAGGTTACCACCAGACAGTCTGCTCCATTTTTCGACTCGTAGATGTTTCGTACCTTGTGGTTCGCCACGTTCACCATCTTGATCTGCTTACTGTCCATCTCCGGGGTCGGGCTGGGTATGTCTGAACGCGTGTCGTAAAGAAGCCATTCTCCATTGGGGGTCCAGACATTGCAATTGGTGAGCACCTTGCCTCCCGGGCCGGCGGTGAGTTGAGTCCCCATGCCGAGCTCCGCGAACGTAACGCTAGTGGATGTCGCGCTGGTGGATGTATCTGCGCCTGCGGATGTAGCAAAGGTGAAAAGGGTCAAAGCCATCGGTATCAAGGCGGTAAGTCTCCTGCACAAACTAAGGTTCAAATCTAAAGCACATACAGTGGGTTGTGGCATACATATCTCTCCATTTTGCCAAGTGGGCGAGAACTCATAAACAGATACTGGAATACAATTTGCCAGCCGCTGGAGAGGAGCCAATTTAGCATAATCTCATTGGTGCCTGCGACGGCACAGTACTGATCGGCCTGCTGAATAAAGCCACCGGTAAGGTCAAAGCCGGACCTGTTAAGCTGTCTCGCCAGGCCACTCACGTGGAAAAAGAAGCGAGGAAGATCCTCAGTATCGTAGGCGAGCGTCGGGCCGCTGCTTACCGGGCCGATATAGGAGTATCCGACAATGCGCTCCAGCCCGCCTGTGCGCCGCCGAAACAGCCTGGCAGCGCCGCGATCTCCGCCCATCTGTTCTGCCCAGAATCTGTGCTCGGTTGGCCTCGCATACCCAACAATCTCGCGATCTAGAGCATTAAATTCCTCCAGAATCGTTTCTGTAAGGATTATCGGTGATGCACATACATCCGTCAGATCAGCAACTGTGCCAGGTCGATTCCCATAAAAGCCGGTCGCCTGGTCATCGCGGATTGGTCTCGCTTGCGGATCTGGAGCTCGAAGTGAAGTTGAGCTGCCGGAGAGCAGCATCATGGGAAGGCGCGGGTAGCAGTTCGCTTTGCGGATATAGAGCGAATCGGCATCGGGGTGGTGTGAGGCGAGCACCATGCGAGTGTCTGCTCCCGCATGGTCTCCATCAACAAGGCAGTGCGAAAGAAGTGATCCGCCGACGCCCTGTCGGTGCTGGCTAGGGACGACAAAAAACTCGGTTAGACTCCAGACAGCGTCTCTCACAATCGCTCGCGCGTAGCCCACAAGGCGCGGTGAGCCAAACCGTGGGGTCTCCTCTGCCAGCCAGAAGCTGGCGTTCGGGCTATTTCTCAGGTGGTGTCGCATCGCGGAGTGCGCCGACCAGCTCATGTCTGCGCTCATCGTTCTGCGCATCACATCAAAGGAGTTGAGCTCATCCTCGGCGGTACCGCGCCGAATGGTGACGCCCCTGGGAGGTAAGATTCTACCTTCTGAATCGGATCTTCGATTGTGATCGCGCTGCGTAAGGAAAGACATCTCGCACACTCCCCGGGGCCATCCACATCATAAGTCGCCCAGTTCCCGCCGTCTTATCTCTTTTCACTGCCCGATGCAGACGATCCTCCATTCGGGTTATCATTCGCGGTGTGAAATACCGGAAGCGGCGCAGGAACGGTAGATTGACCGGCCACCTGGTTCAGCAGAACCTCAATGGCCGCCTCCAGTTGGCGGTCTTTATGCAGTGCGGTATCCTCGGGACTGTTGATGACATTTATATCCGGCTCGATGCCCAGGTTCTCCATGTTCCGGCCATCGATCGTGTAGAAGGCGCTGGTCGGTATCCGATAGTGGGTGCCATCCAGCAGGGTTGCCTCCCTGACGCCGATGACATAGCCCGGGGTGGGTACGCCGACTATTTTGCCCAGGTGCAGAGATCGGAAGCCTTGTGGGAATACCTCCGCATCCGAGAAGGAGTTTTCGTTAATCAGCAGCACAATCGGTTTCGTCCAGATGCGCTCAGGTTGGGTCTCGGTTATGGAGTCTCGCTGGCGGGTGTAGCCATACACGTGTTGCGAGAGCTCCTGCAGAATGGCATCGTGGGTATTTCCGCCGCCATTGCCCCGAATATCGAGTACCAGCCCATCCTTAAGATAGGCGTCTCCCCACAGCTCGCGGTCAAAACGAACGAGTGATTGTGCGGACATCTCACGGATATGTATGTAGGCGAATTTGCCACTGGAGAGCTTCGATACCTGCTCACGCGTGTGCTTGACTCTGGCCTCATAGTCCAGATCTTCGTACTTTACCGCAGAGATCGGTCGTACCTTAATGGACCGTGCCCCATCTTTAGACGGCTTGCTGTTGACAAGCAGGTCAACTGGTTTGCCCTGTTTGTTCTGTATCGTTTGATAGTAGGCTTCGTTATTGAGCACTTCGACGCCATCGATACTCAAAATGTAGTCACCCTGATGCAGATGCGCTCCCGGCTGATCTGTGGGGCCGTCCGGCATAACCGCAGACACCTTTAAGCCGGGTCCACTGTAGGCATAGTCGTAAACCAATCCGAGAGTGGGTTGGGCCGGACCCGGTGGCACTCCTGAGCCGGCAGATACCTCCGAGTGAGATGAGTTGACCTCGCCCACCATGTTGGAGAGAATGGCCGTAAACTCTTCCGGGGTCGCGATACCCGGCAAAAGCGACTCGTACTTGTCTCGCAGCGCCTTCCAGTTGACGCCATGCATGCCCGGGTCGTAGAACCCCGCGCCGAAATTTCGCCAGAACTCAAGAAAGGCCTGCTGAAACAGCAACTGCTTGTCCGACACATAGTCTGCTGAAAACGGAATCGAAATCGAGTTTGCCGGCGGAAAGGGTCCCAGGGGTAGGGCGTGTGCGGTGCCATCAACACCGGTAAAGTAGAAACGCGAGCCATCCGGAGCGAAAGTTACACCACTCGTCTCAGGCGCTTCGGGCTGAAGGCTCACCTGCTGAACCTGGCCGCCATTCAAGCCAACAACCAGGAAAATGCCGTTCTGCAGATGGACAACCGCACGCTGAGCATCGGGAGTCGGTTCGAAGTCGACCAATCCGGTGAAGTTGGGCACCACCTCGGCCCTGTCCTGAATTCCGTCGAAATCGATCCTAACGTCGCTGGACCTATCACGACGTGTGGCTCCACGCCGCTGAGAAGGCTCCGCAGGCTTTTCCAGGCTGACCTGACACAACTGCATCACAGCGTTTCGACGCGTAATGAACAGAATTCGGGAGCCGTCCCTGGTAAACTTGGGTTCGATGTTCTCGCCGGGGTAGTGGGTGATATTGACGGGAATACCCCCGACAACCGGCACAACCCAGATATCCAGTGTGAGGATCTTATCCGAACGTGAGAAGGCCAACCAACGACTATCCGGTGACCATGAATGATTGACAATTCCCCGGAAGAAGGTGTTGTTGCCTCCGCTTTCGGCAACCCGACGCTCTGCGCTTCCGCCGGCTGCCGGCGCGATGTAGAGGCCTGCCTGAGGTCCCGCTTTGGTGTAGGAGACGTACTTACCATCGGGTGACCACTGTGTGTCGGACTCAGCTGCTTCGTCATTCGTAAGCCGGGTGAGCGCCTTTGTAGTGACATCCAGACTGTAGACGTCGGTCTGACCGCCGCGGTCGGAGACAACTGCAAGGTGGGAGCTATCCGGCGACCAGGCGATGTCGTCGTAACTCCCGTCCTGCGCCGTCAGCCGTTTAGCCTCGCCGCCGGTACTGCTCATCACCCAGATGGCGCCTTTGAGAATTAAGGCGATCAACTTTCCATCCGGCGACATCATGGTAATCGCGCCGCCCGTAAGCGTCTGGCGCTGCTGCATATTGACCTTGTCGTCCGTGTGAACCAGGATGTTCACCTTTTTGGCATCCGAACCGTCCGGCTTTACAGTGTAGATATCGCCCTCGTACAGATACGTGATGAGCGAGCCGTTTCGTGCAATTTGCGGAGAACGCACAGCATCGGTTTTGTACTTTGTAACCTGTTTTGGATTCCCACCTGCCAGCGGTACGCGCCACAGGTTTGGCGTATTGGAGCCTCCATTCAGGGTGGTTACAAACAGGGATTTGCCATCCGCACTGAAGAGCGGATAGAACTGCTGCGCGTTGGAGGCCAGGAGCGTCTTTACCGTCCCAGCCGCCAGATCCTTGACTACAATCTGAGCGCTGTCGCTGCCCCGATACCAGGGACGCCAGGTCGGCTGGCCACTACGTCGGTAAGCAAGCAGCTTGCCGTTAGGGGAGAAGGCGCCATCGGCAACAGGCTCCGAATCAAAGGTAAGTTTCTGCAGCGCCAGCGTGTGCAGGTCGATCGTATAGAGATTGGTCTGCGCTTCCGGAGTCGTGAAGGCGTTGTAAAGAAACTCATCCGAATCACGTGCTGAGAAGAAGAGCAGCTTCTGGCCATCGGGAGACCAGTCGGCTATTAT
>Ga0182012_10004304_pt1 | contig 14909 bp, 10 predicted proteins | sample 612S2SmetaG_FD_120486 | JGI IMG/M metagenome (GOLD analysis project Ga0182012, IMG submission 120486) | Permafrost microbial communities from Stordalen Mire, Sweden - 612S2S metaG | ecosystem: Environmental > Terrestrial > Soil > Wetlands > Permafrost | place: Sweden: Stordalen | collected... | reverse complement strand
CCAATGCTTGTCAAATTACTCTCCAATGCTTTTCCAATGCTTGTCAAATTACTCTCCAATGCTCTTCCAATAAAAATCGGGAGTATAAAACGACTTGCCGGAAGTATAAAACGAGATGTCTGGCCACGAGCACGAACACGAGCACGATTCTCACGACGACAAGTCTTACAATAAGAAGTGTTATTGCGATAAATGTAAGCGTACCTATGATGAGTGGTGCCGCGATAACAAGGCTAAGTGTAAGATGTTATTGCGAGAAATATTACCTGACTACGATGAGCGGTGCCGCAAGAACGAGGCTGAACTTGAGATAAAATCACAAAGAAATGTACATCTGTAAATCGAAAAGAAAGTTTAAAACGCGAAAAAAATATTTTTTGCCAGGAGTATAAAACACCATGTCCGGACATAAGCACGAACACAAGCACGAACATAAGCACGAACACAAGCACGACGATTCCTGCGTTGACAAGCACGATTCTCACGATGACAAATCTTACAAGAAGAGATGTTATTGCGAGAAATGTAAGCGTACCTACGATGAGTGGTGCCGCAAGAACAAGGCTGAGGGTCGCACCGTCGGTCGCCGCAGATGTTATACCATTTGCGAGTATGAGTACACCAAGTACCAAACCAAGAAGCTCGAATGGGGTTTCAAGAAGGAGTATGAAGGAAAGTGGGAAGAGGTCAAGCCTACCCAAGCTCCCCAAAACTGCAAACGCGACGACTGTGTCCAAGTCCGATGTGATTTGTAAGAATCTCCCCCCGTTTCTCTCTTTTTAATAAATATATGCTTATATAAGCATATAACACCTAAAACATTATCCGCCGTAGTGAATATACTAAAAATTAAATCTCTTCCTTAGATCACAAGCATCTTCGATGATACCAGAAGAGAACTTCTCTACTTCTGTACTTCTCTACATCTCTACTTCTCTACATCTCTACATCTCTACTTCTCTACATCTCTACTTCTCTACTACTCTACGTCCTACCCTACATTCTACCATATATCCTACTCTAGATCCCACTCTACATTATACTCTACATTATACTCTACATTATACTTCGTGACATATTCTATAACATATTCTATAACATATTGTATACTAGCATGATAAATAGATAAATAGATAAATGGGACAAATGTGAAAAATTAATTACCCATATGAGTATTATCATTACTAACAATCCGTGTCCATGGATCGTGTTACTGACATTATTAGTAACGGAGATGTTACCACCGCTATTTTTCATAGTGATGATCATCAGGAATTCAATTTGTTGAGACGAGCTGCCCTCGGATATATCCAAACGTGGGCGGTATTCTGTGTCACCTTTCACGTTAATATTACCGCTAAGAAGGAGGACGCATTGGCGCAACGCTTAGGTATGCTCATTATTGATAATGAAGCTTTTGAAAGAGACTACCTCCACCTCGTCAAGAATGATAGATACATTGTGCGAGTAGATATAAAAGGTGGCGATGACGTCGAATTCACCACTAATGATATTGAGCTACCGTGGCGCGATGTGACTCCTATTATGCCTCTGTTACCTGGACATCATCTCGTCTGTGATCTCCACATAAAGAGATTTGACGCTCAAGGACACCATATTAAACACTGTCCCTTAGCCACCTTTGCACCCATACCAGTCCCTGAGGGCTCTGAGGGCTCTGATGGCTTTGGCATTCGCATGATGGGTATCGGGATGTTAAGTGGTGAAGAGATATTAAAAAGAGCACTCGACAAGATGGTAGTAGCGGCCCAGGATAAATCAGATAACATCTTCATGAAAATCGCAGTACCTCCAAAATACCGAATACAGATGTAGAGTGTAGAGTGTAGAGTGTGGAGTGTAGGGTGTAGAGTGATCAGGGTAGATGTGAGTAATAAAGTAAATAAAAGCATATTATAAATAATGGATGTGCATCTATTTGATGGACATATAGACCATAATATACATTCCACCCTGAGTATAGATGAGATTAGAGATATCGGGCAACGCTTGTGCAATATTCTGCACTCACCCGAACTTCGTACAGTCGTAAATGATATTGGTACTCCTAATAACTATGATCTTACTAATCAATTGAATGCGGATCATCTCATAGGACTCTGTGGTAACTATATAGACAACGAAGACTTTCTCTTAATAATGAAAGAACAGTTGAAAGATATGTCTACAGGTATGTGTGCACAAGGACGCTGCTATCGTTTATATCAGGTTGTAAAGGCTTTTCAGACATCTTCATAGTTCATGATAAGTACTGTTGTATGTCTACCATATTACTCTATACAATATATAATATATCCTATTATATACTACGTCTATTATTATACTCTACTACCATACTCTACTACCATACCTATACAGTATATAATGTATCTTATGCACTACGCCTATTATTATACTGTAGTAGCATACTCTAGTACCATACTTTACATAATATATAGTGTATCCTATTATACACTACGTCTACTATTATACTCTATATTCTATATATTATATATAATATATTATATATTATATATAATATATTATATATAATATATAGTGTATCCTATTATATACTACGTCTACTATTATATCATATTACCATACTCTATATAATATATCCTATTATATACTACGTCTACTATTATATCATATTACCATACTCTATATAATATATCATATTATATACTACATCTACTATTATATCATATTACCATACTCTATATAATATATCCTATTATATACTACGTCTACTATTATATCCTACTACCATATCCCATATAATATATCCTATTATATACTACATCTACTATTATATCCTACTACCATACTATACTACCATACTATACTACCATACTATACTACAATACTCTACTACCATACTCTACTACCATACTCTACTACCATACTATACTACCATACTATACTACCATACTATACTACCATACTACACCACCATACCATACTACCATACTATATAGTATATCCTATTATATCCTATTACATCCTATCATATTCTCTTCCTATGACCACGAGTCCACGCAAATTAAAATGTCTGGCTGGCCCTTTTATATATTATATATGTGAGGGTATATATAATATATAAAAGGGGCTGTCCGGACATTTTAATTTGCGTGGACTCGAATCAATATACACAAAAATGTGTATATCTATAGCCGATATAATACTATGCGACAGTTCTTGACTATTATGGTAGTTTCGAGATCAGAGGGAATGAACTCTACTTTAATCTTCTGATTAGCGGATACCCAGAAAATGGTGGAAGAACTCATGATGTGACTACGACCAATACTGACGGATTGCATGTTATGATATATGTCCTTAGTAATATTCTCATCCCAATCCAAACTCACCAAGCGAATATCAAAATCGCATTTCAAGGTCGTATTAGCGTGCCCGTATATCTCAAATTTATATAAACCCGATTCTAGGAACTCAATACTCTCTAAAGTATCCTCGGAATTTACCTCAAAATCATTAGAAACTGCATCCGGGGTAAGAGCAAATCTAAGGACGAAGTTTTTGGAATCTAGGACAAGATCACTAATAGAATTGAATATCTTGTATTCGGGAGTTTTCATCTCCCTATGCTCCTTATGGTATCGTGTGGCCAGTTCAATATTCTCAATGTGATTGGGTGGTTGAGTCTTCTCGACTTTATAGGGAATATGTTTTTTGTGGCGACGAGTACCACGTAATGACATTTTATAGTACTAGAATAATAATCCCAGCAATATGATTATACATCATGAACCGTGATCAACCCTCCGGCATGACTGTGCTCCTGATCGTGATAATAAAAGTAACGGGGAGTATTTGCATCCACTCTGAAGATTACCGATCCTTTGGCTAAAGGGGAAAATCCTCCAGGTATAATCTTACTTCCGACACCTCCAGCAGGATTATTGGTTAAGATGAGGTGCATCATGTTTTTGCTGTCGTCCTGATTTACTGAGAATACGTAACTCCTTCCCCTGAACATATGTAAACAGGGACCGTTCTTATCATTAATGTGGATTGATTTATCAGAGGTATTATAATCTTCCCACTGATGTCCATTCTTGGCTTTGAAGGTGACCACGAACTTCACACCATCCTTAGCCGCAGCTTTCCGAGCCTCGGCCTTACTTAAATTAGGTTCTGCCAATTTTGTACCTTTATCCACTGCTTTATCCACTGCTTTGTCTACAGCTTTATCTGCGATTCTATCCACTGCTTTATCTACAGCTTTATCAGTAGTTTTACTCGTAGCTTTATCCACGGCTTTATCTGTGGCGATGTCAGTACTTTTAATCGCTTTATCCGTAGTTTTAATTGTGACTCTATCCGTAGTTTTATCCGTGGCGGCATCGGCAGCTTTGGGTGCGATTTTTCCATCTTTAGATATTCCGGAGACTGCATATGCTTTGCACTCCTCACAGCCGCACAATTTACACTTGGAACATTTATGACACTTCGTGGAACAGGAAGTGCATTTCACCTTTCCGGTAATGTTGGCGATAGTCACGATGGTCTTGGGAATACCGTTCTTTGAAGACTCTGGAATCGGATTCTGTGATGGATTCGTTGATTTGCTCTTGTTTTTACGTCTCAAGGACCGATTATTCGGCTCAGGGGCGAGTTCGGTAGCAGATGCGTACGGATCATATCTATCTCTTGGAATCACTTTGAAATGAGAAACCTTGCGAACTGGTTCCATGGCGGATTCATTCACATGATCAGAAATAGAATCATCTACAGGGCGGCCCACAGTACCTGAGTTCTTCTCGGGTACGAGCTCAGGTACAGATTCTTGACCGGATTCCGACACTTCGGTAGGAAGATCGTAGTAGGGACTACGTCGGACCCCGTACCCTCCAGCATATGGCGAATGCTCGTGTTGATGATGCTCGTGTCGATGATCCTCATGTTGATGATGCTCATGCTGATGATGATTATGTTGATGATCATGTAGACCTTGATATTGTGGTTGGTATTGTGATGGTTGGTATTGTGATGGGTATTGTGATGGTTTATATGGTTGATGCTGTGATGGGTATTGTGATGGTTGATATTGTTGATACTGTTGATATGAGTTATCCTGATATGGGGACTGGGAGGGATGCTCGTAATAGGGAGGATATCTGACTTGAGTATATTCTATAGGACCGTCCTTAGTAGGAATAACATTTATCATAACCTTTGGCTCCGACTGCTCATTGTGAGGTTCGGGAGTATATGGAGATGGAGACCACATTTTAAATACTATTTAAATTGCTTAAATCGCTATTCAGCGATTTAATTTTATATGTGACGGTTTAAACCCAGTAAATATAGTATCTATGATGATTTACATTTCATCGTAGACATCCTCGAAGTTGGTATCCTCTACCTCTTCCTGTTCCTCTTGATCTATCTGCTCGAGTTCTTCTTCTTCTAGGTCGGTAATCAGTCGCATCTTCGCCGGGTTGGTGTACTTGTGACCTGAAAGGACATCCTCAGTATACTGTTCTCTGGTGACGAATTCGGGGCGCAAGAAGATTCCCATGGGGGCCAAGAGCTGAGTCAACAACTTATACACATAAGGAACGATGCAAGTACCGAACTGATCGATATTATTATTGCCACAAGTGACACACAGCACCTTTTTGAATATAGTAGCAAAGGATCCACAGTTAGTGCAGAAGGTAGCGGGATAGGCGTCCGACGAGAGCATCAACATTTGGCGCAGAGACGCACTAGCTCCATATGCTAAGAGGGCATCTCGTTCCATCTCTCCGAAACGCAAGCCTCCTTTGTTGCCACGACCCTTAATAGGTTGTCGAGTCATGGGATGCATTTGACCAGTGCTACGATATTGTTCCTTGTCCAGAACATGATGGCGTAATGCTTGGAAGAAAACTAAACCCATGAAGATAGCCTTGCTAAACTTCTGACCTCGGAGACCAGAACGAACGTCTTCGTACCCAAATTCTTCACGGCCATATCGCTTTAATACGTCTCGACACCACTGTTGGTTATAGGGACTGTGGGCACCTCCATTGACTCGAGTTCCTGATAAGGCTGCTGCCTTGGAACTATGCACTTCTAAGAAATAGGATAAAGTCATACGTGATGGAATGGCGCTAGGATTGGTAATGATAGTGGGAATCTCTCCCCAAGAATTGTAGAAGATATCAATACCTGGGATAACAATACCGATGGTTCCCTTTTGAGCATTACGGGGCGCGAACTTATCTCCCTTTTGTGGTTGTCTCATAATTCGTAATTTTACGCTCACTGTGAGATCCTTATTATCCGTGGTCACTAATACCTTATCTACTACACCCTCATCTCCGATCTTCAGATATATGCTTGCATTCTTACGAACTCCATTTTCCACCTTCACTTTACCAATAACACAGTCTCCGTATCTTAAGGGAGCTCCGATCATTGGTAAACCATTCATGGGATCGTCTGGATCCGCAGATCCATAGATATACTTATGCTGATCTGCCCTTTCGGGTTTATCCCGAGCATTTAATTCCGGCTTGGCCAACTTCTCATTATAGGAGTATACTTTAGTACTATAAGTTATATATTTATACAAACGAAAACCTCCTCGTTCCAAGTAATCACGTTTGAAAACGAAAGAATCTTCTTCAGTATAGGGATAGGCGCAGAATGCCATAATAACATTGCAACCGTTAGGCATATCATCGAGACCAATCGCACCATAGATTTCATTCTCCACTAAGGGACGTGTTGCTGAGATCAATAGTTTGGTCTTGCCATCAAAGCGGTTTATATGATTACTATGATACTCTCCTAGAGCTTGCTTAGCCATAGAACCCTGATAGGTGTTACGAGGAGATTGATTATGATTCGGCCATGGAATCAGCGCTGCCACGATACTGAGGATGGACTTCTCATCCAATTCACAATGAGTATAAGGGCTCTTCTTTCTGGTAAGCTCAACAAGATCTCGATGAGCCTCGATTAATCTTTCTTGGGCGTCGGCAATGCTGATGTAAGTGGGACTTGCAGTAGGATTCAGAGGATCAGTATCCCCATTCTCGATCTGCTCTCCTCCCTTTACCCTCTCTAGTAGTGACGTCAGATCAACAACGGTATTAGCAGCATCATCGAATAAGCGGCGTCGCTCCTCAATCTGTTTGAATGAGGTGGCCACCTTAATGTATTCCTGTTCCCACGCCGAAATATATTCGATGGCACCATTAATCACTAAGTCATGGATGCTGGAATTTTGAAGATTCTTCTCTACCATGACCAGCTGTTGGGTTTCATTGACTATAAGAACAGGTCGAATGATCCGTGAAGGGCTGATATCCACATATAACCACCGATCGATAAAGATGATGGACATATCGGTGTAGAGGGCGTTGGTGCGCCGTAATGACCGCAAGAACTTACTAATGTGACCACCGTCACCCCCTCCCAAAAACTTACCATTAACCATAATGAAATCGGGATGCTTATCATCGGTGGCTTGTGACTTTACCGGTCCATCATTGTTTTCTCCAATAAGGGCTCGAATGATGAGAGTATCGTCACGTTCCAAAGATACTTTAGCGGTTAATGCCAGATTCTTAATAAGACCACAGTTCTTACCTTCGGGAGACATCACTGGGCAGATCAATCCCCATTGCGAGGGTTGCACCAAACGTAGGGAGGTCTGCCGATCCGTTCGAGAAATTCCCACATTTACCGTATTAATATCAGCTGTGGTGGCAATGATGCCGTCACGGGATAAGGTACGTGCGACATTCTCTTTAGTCTTCTTTCCCTTAACACCCCACTTGGTGGTGATAAAAGAATCGCGAAAGCTATTGGTGATTATGTTTGTCTTGAATTTATCCGCGACGGCCACGAGACTAGCATTACCATTATTCTTAATGAAAGCCTCCGCCATCATTCTGATCTTACCCCAAGCTGTTCGGAGTAGCTGATCCATGAGACGGGCTCCTCCTTCTACACGTTTGTTCGACCAACTGTCACGATCATCAGCCTCGCGGAACCCGGCCAACTTCTCCAAATAACGAGCAATCATAATAGATAGAAGGTTGCACTTGGCAGTAATAATACGAAGCTGGCGTTCTTGGATAGTTTCTCCGTTAGGACCAATGAGATTATTCAGATGTGGAAACAGATCATTATCGAAGACCGCCATAACCGCGGTAACCTTTTCATCGTAAGTAGCAATACGTTTTCCCATTTTAGTCGCCATGAGCTCAATATCGTCGGTACGATTTAGGAAGTCGATGATGCCCGAAGTAAGCTTTAGCATACATTTATGACGTTGCTCTGGCTTGATGAACTTGGAAATCTCGGCCTTAATCTGTTCCGGATCCCGCAGTCCCAGAAGCACTCGATATATCCGCAGCACATTGAGGGTACGGAAGGTCTTAGCTTTGACCAAAGTGTCCTTACTATACTTCTTCTTATTTCTGTCGGTGATGTCTAGGAGATCCCTCAGAGAATTGAACTTCATTTTGATAAAAGTTGAGGTCTTCTTGTCAAGGATCATCTCCACCACGGTAGTTCCTCGCGGAGTATTACAGGTCATTCTCGCCACCGGGTTCCCCTTACTCTTCATGTACATAATAAAGATGCGATTAATCGCTAATTGTTCCTGTAAGAGCACCACCTTCTCCGCGCCATTGATGATAAAATAGGCACCGGGATCCGTAGGGTCTTCACCTAATAGCCGCATTTGATCTGCACTCTTATTGTGAAGACAACAGCGTTCCGATTTCAACATGGTGGGAACATTACCGATACATATGGATCGCACACGGTTGATCTCGGTCTGAGTACCATTTTCTCTGAACACGATATCAACATGCCAATCTCCACCATAGGTAACACCTTGTTCTCGACTATACTTGGGGGTCAGAGTGAGAACTTTACCTTCTCTGGTATATCGAGGAGGGAAAATAATAAGATTCTCAAAGGAAATGTAACCTCTCTTACCTACGGCACATGTGGGAGTGCAGATGGTGTTTCGGGCGAAAGTGTTGATCCACATATTAAAAGCTGAAATATGAGCCGATCCTATACCTTCTTCTAATAGATATTTGCGTAGGAGTTTTCCCGATGCTGACACCGGAAGAGTATCCTGACCAATCCTTCCAGAATAAGTTTCATTCTCAGAAAGATCATTGCTAATCTGTCTGGGCACATCTAATGTGTCGTAGCTGTCAGAAGACATCTGGTTTATGAGAGAAGGATGTGATAATAATGAATTAAATAGTCAATCATTTGTACCTTTAATTTTATATATTGTTATAGGACATATTATACGCTGATATAATATAGTCATATTATACAGTGATATCATATAGTCATATTGTACACTCACATCATATAGTCATATCAGATAGTCATATGATATAGTGATACCATATAGTCATATTATATGGTCATATTATACAGTGATATTATATAGTCATATTATATAGTCATATTATATAGTCATATAATATAGTCATATTATACACTGATATTATATAGTCATATTATACACTGATATTATATAGTCATATTATACACTGATATCATATACCGATATCATACACTGATACCATACAGTGATATTATATAGTGATATGATACAGGAATATTATACACTGATACAATGCAGTCATAGTACATAGTCATATTATATAGTCATATTATATAGTCATATTATATAGTGATATTATATAGTCATATTATATAGTCATATTATATAGTACATAGTCATATTATATAGTCATATTATATAGTCATATTATATAGTCATATTATATAGTCATATTATATAGTCATATTATATAGTGATATTATATAGTCATATTATATAGTGATAGTGTATAAACAGTTGTCTTATCGCAGGATATACTTATTGTACTCATTGTAAAGGTATACTTATCATTCCATTGTTATGGCTCAAAAAGTCGTATTCTAGTAGCTTCAGCATCATCTCTCCACTAATAACATCATTATATGCAATCCTATATTCTTCTTCCAAAAGCTTTAGAGGCTTAGAATAGTATGTGCTCGCCAATAATAGCTTGGCGATATTACCGAAGCACTGGTAGAAGATTCCCCTTTTCCTGGTCTTGATGTGACAATCACGTGACGCTAACTCCCTATTCTTAACTTCATAAGCTTTCAATTCATATTCCATAGCGTATTTGGTGAGATCATGAATCCTGCCTTCCTCCCACAATGTGTTGATGCCATGCATAAATTCGACAGCTTCTGGAATCCCTAGCCACTCTTCCACCTTCTGCACCAGATACCTCACGATTCCTCTAGGAAAACTCGCTTTGCTGGGTCGCTCCCAAAGAAGGATAAACTGCGTTCCGTAATGGACGAAGAAAGACTCTAAATCATTGAAGTCCTTAATAGTTACGAGATAATGCAAACGACTACTGTTCCATATCAAAAGATTATCTCCATATGGGATGACGTACACAGCATACCAACCCTTCTGCGACTCTAAATCACGATGGAGTTGAAAAATATCATGCATGGAATCACCATCATACTTCTGGACCACTTTCTTAGTTCTGATAAAATCATTAATGCGGGGTTGAGGGTTACGGTATCTATCGGAAGGTTGAGCATTACGGGAAGCATCATAGAGTTGAGAGGTATATTTGGTAAACCTGCGAATCCTGCGATCCTTATGCCAACCGATATTAGGAGATAATAAAACCGAACTTCGAGGAATGCTGAACTCCGTGGGAACACTAGGAAGATCACTTTTCTTAGGTTGTGACGGTACTTTATAATACTCGACTATCTTATAAGGTAGGACAAAAGGGGTAATGATCGGAATCATAAGTGATGGCTTTATCACTAAAACATCTTGAGTATCCAAATATTTACTATCCACGGGAAACCGTAAATAATTTTGAAGATCCGCACGACCAAGTGCCTCAATAATCGAGGGCGCAAGATTAAGTAAATTGTTTCCCACAATAAACGGCGGTCCTTTGGTTCTACTAGTATTTACTTTGATGATACTGTGAAATTGGGGTAGAGTCAGAGTATAGTACTGAAAGATCTCGCAGTTCAGAGGGAATTTCTTGAAAAAGACTTCCCTGGTCATAGGATATATTATAGAAATATTATTCTCCGCTCCCACGGTCAGGAGAATTTCCCTATTGTGCACTAGATTATCTACCGTGATACCCAAATAGCTTGCCGAAGTTTCCTCCTGAAACTCGCGCACTGCAGTTGACAAGAGATCATAATCACATTCTTCATCATAACTTCCACCCAAAGACACCAAAACTTGTGAATTCTTATTCACGCAAATTCCGAGCCACCACACGCCATATACCTCATCGAAATATACGGGTACAATACCAGCCCGATCTAAAATGGGAGATGAAAAATCCCTCTCGCACAACAGGGAAATGTCCGCCACACAGTTTTGTCTTGGCATCCCATCAGCATGTCCTTGAATGCCAAGAAGACTATTAATATGCCAAATTTGAAATCAATTTGTACAATTATATCTACTATCGTAATAGCACAATAATTCTTCCCGTATGATAAATGGAGGATCCTAGTGCCGATTTATGTTTATTGACCTCTAGCTTTAAAGGGGATACGTGTGTGGATTTTGAAAAAGTGTCTTGGTATGAACACAGATACGAGCATGGTACTGATAGAATCAACTTGACAGCAGCCTTCGAAACCGTCAGCCACACCAGCGATCAGGAGATTTTATATTGTGATGCTAATGCCTTCACCGTTCTTCAAGGGGCCAAAGATAAATTTAGCGACTATGAACCTGATGACTTTGTGAAAGCTCGGAATGCTAGTAACCCCTTTGAAGATATCGGACGCTCTATTTTCATGAATCGCGCTGCGATTAAGCTCGCTAATATAGATGCCATGTTGGAAGTTAGTACTCGCTTTACCTTCTTACAGAAGCAGGACCCTAGTGCCTTTACCTTTTGTGATGTGGCAGCAGGTCCCGGGGGATTTACTCAGTATCTCCAATATCGTTTTCCCAAAGGTGTCGGTTATGGTATGACTCTACGTGGACAATTGGATTGGAGGACTAAGTCTCTAGATCTGACTCGCTTCTATCCCTATTATGGTAGCGATAACACCGGTAATCTTTACACCCACTACGATGACTTTGTCCAGTATATTTCTAAGGAGAAACCCGAGGGTGTCGATCTGGTCACTGCCGATGGTGGTTTCGATGTGGAGGATACCGTTTCGGAAGGGGAGAATCTCTTATCGAAACAGGAATTCCTGAGTTCACGTCTCTTTCTCACTCAGGCTTACGTCGGCATATCTTGTACTAAGGGCGGAGGAAATTTTGTCCTCAAAAGTTTTGGAGTCATGAACCTGATTACCGCTCAGATCCTATATATTCTCGCCTTAGCTTTCGAGAGAGTATGTATCTTCAAACCAGTAACCTCTCGTCCCGCTAATGCCGAATGCTATATCGTGTGTAAAAGACGCAGAGATCAGATTATGGATCTGCGCACTCTTCTGAAAAATGCGGCTGCCGCTTATACTGACACTGCATATCTGAATCGTATCTTTGAAGAGGAACTCCCTGAGGATTTTGAGGATTGGTTGACCATTAGAAATAATGAAGCCATTGCCAATCAGGTGAAGGCTGTAACAGCTCTCTTATTTACCTTGGACAATAGATCCTATGACCTTCCTCAGTACGACATTGCAAAGTTTCTGCTGATATGGAATCTACCTGATACTCCCGACATGACTATCGATACCGAAGAAAATGAAAGAAGTAAGGGAGCTGGCCGAGGTCGCGGATCAAAACGGGGATACGATCGAGGATCAAGTCGTGGATACGATCGAGGATCAAGTCGAGGATCAAGTCGAGAATACGATCGAGGATCAAGTCGTGGATCAAGTCGTGGTCGTGGTACCACCAGATAATGCTTCCTTATATTGGATAATATATCCAAGAATCGATTTCATAGCGAATATAGCGAGCCAATAATTGCGATCCATCACATCCTTTTCTATAATCAAACATATTATGCTTTGTAGTTAGGGCCCGAAGATCCTCAGAATAAACGGGGACACGATCAGGAATATAAGCAGCAAATATACTATATACCACACGGAATATATTAAATTGAGGGGAGAGAGTCTCTAATAAACGAATTATTTCGTACCACAAGGTATCAAGATTTCCAGTGATAGCTAGTTCGTGGGTAGCAATAGTGTGAATATTATTCTCCATATCTATATATACATCAATACTATCATCTATGAGTTGGATTATACCACCGATGAGATACGCCGCTGCATTAATCTCAGGACTACAGATACCCGTACTAGAAGCTATAGGATCTACAATATATGGTAAGACCTGAATGGTGTTCCCCCCTTTTCGTAAGGCAATATCGTAATAGGCTCGCCTATCATGTCTAGATGAACTTTGGATCTGACAGCCTTTGATCTCGGCCTCAAATAGTGTTAATAGAGAAGCTTTAGCATGGGGACTGATACATATTAAATCTTGATATATTACAGCGATATATTTTAGAAAAGGATGATGATAGTCTACAGGAACATGGGGATCTTTTAATAAGATATACATTTGGGGGAGGGATCGCCTGAGTTCTTCGGGTGTACAGTTATCGACATAGTGATCTAATAAAATATATAATAGGTTAAACCGAATAAGTTGGGGGATATGGATCGCAGGATTGGGAAAGTGACAAGCATATAAAAGACATCCGTAGAAGAAGACGTAGCCAGAGGCCAAACGGTCGGTTTGGGACAATTCGTGCAGTAATTCTCGTTGCATAATGGTCTCAAAGTAGGGAAGTAAAAGCTTAAGATAGTAACTGATGGTAAGATTACCCAAAGTATCTTCGGTACCCGTAAGGATTTTTACCACTGCGACCTTATCCTGCTCGGTAACTAGGGGAACCCACTTCCTGAACACTTCATAGGTATCCATTTATAAGAACGAGAAGTAATTGTTAAGGGACAGAGTATACGTAGCTTTAAAGAGTATATTGCAAATGATGTAATATAGATGAGTGAAAGTAAATTATTTTATTGCCCTTAGGTCTTATATATATATATTATATCCCCTATAATATATAACAGTAAAAGGGGACCTGGGCAATTAATTAATTCTCGTAGACTCCTGTAACTCTATAAATATGCCACTTTGTAATATCATACATATCATACGTAGCATCTTCTCTAATATATACGACTGTATATATTTACTTGCGGGTTCTAGCATATTCTTCAATAGCGTTAATCAATTCGGGGTTTTGGATGATAGCTTTCAACTTTTCCATGATCTCTCTAACTTTTTGCATAGAGTTAGTGGCACTTGCAGTATCGGAGATTTCGGGTGATAAATCCACCACCACTTCATCAGGAACCGTTGTGGATACTGATGGAGTAGTTGATGCAGTTGATGTAGTTGATGCTGGTGATGTGTTCAATGTGGATGGTATTGTGGTCACAGTGATTCGTCGTCGTCGCGAAACATTTCGAGGCGTCTTTTTGGTAGCGGAGACCGTTTTTCCTTTAACGTAGATACATTCCATAGTACCGGCCTTACCGTTCGCTGATTGTGTAGGGAGTACAGATTTATCATTTTTAACAAGGATATGTTTAGGGGAAGACTCTCCACCGAGTCCATTGGTGCACTTTCGGCATCCGCTACATTCTCTACGTTCTCTACATCCAGCATAATGTGCATACTTGACTTCGCCCGTCGGCGATGCGGAGTTGTTCGTTTTTTTAAGTACATCTTCGGAACCCTCATGACTTGGAGCGGCCTCGTAGATGGGTTCGAAGATGGACTCTCGCACCGGTATTGTATGTATATCTGTATGTATATCTGTATGTATATCTGTATGTATATCTGTATGTATATCTGTATGTAT
>Ga0182012_10004303_pt1 | contig 14911 bp, 11 predicted proteins | sample 612S2SmetaG_FD_120486 | JGI IMG/M metagenome (GOLD analysis project Ga0182012, IMG submission 120486) | Permafrost microbial communities from Stordalen Mire, Sweden - 612S2S metaG | ecosystem: Environmental > Terrestrial > Soil > Wetlands > Permafrost | place: Sweden: Stordalen | collected... | reverse complement strand
CGCTATCGCCCGCATGGGCCGCCTCAATGGAAGCGTTAACCGCCAAGAGGTTACTCTGGAAGGCCAGTTCATTGATGGCGTTGAGTATGGTTGAGATTTCGCTTGACGACTTGCGGATTTCCTCCATAGCAGTGACGGCGGCTTGCACCGATAAACCACCCTTCTCGGCGGCCGACTTGGCCGAAGTGCCGAGTTCATTCGCGCGGTTGGTATACGCGGCGTTATTGCGTATAGTAACCGAGATTTCTTCCATGCTCGATGTTGTCGTTTCGAGCCCGGCTGCCTGCGTGCTCGCGCCCTCCGACAACGCCGCCGCCGTCAGGGCGACATTTTGCGAGGTAGCTTTCAGATCGTTGGACGCCCGCCCCACTTCCTGTAGCGTTTTGCGCAACGAGGCAAGCGCGCGGTTTAAGCTTTGCGCTACCTGGCCCGTTTCGTCGGTTGAATTAACCGGCAAGCTTTGCGTCAAATCGCCTTTGGCCACGAAATCTAGAACCCGCACCATGCGGCTAAGCGGGCCTGCGATCACACTGCTCATAACGAAGCTCATGGCCGCCGCCAGCAGGCCGGACACCAACACTAACGGCACCATGAGCGAAAGCGCGCTCCAATACGAGGCGTTCGAGAGTATTTTTGATCGCGAAGCCTGCCCCTGGGTGATTTGACTTACGTGATCGAAAGCGAGCTGGATCTGGTCGCTCAGCGGAACCAGATCTTTAATCGTATTGCGAAAGCCGATAATATCGCCGGCCTTTGCCGAAGCGACGATATCATTAGCGCCTTTTTCAAATTGCGGAAGATTCTTTAACGCGGCGCTCAATTGAGCTTTGCCTTCCGCCGAATGAACCTCTCCGCTACACAGGGCGATCTGTTTTCTCTCATCCGCCAGATTCTTCGCCAGTTCGTGGCTCAGTTTCTCAATTTCGTCGTTGTCACCGGCGGCTAAGACCACGCCCAAAAGCACGCGCAGCGCCTTCAATTGAGAAATCCCAGCCTCCTTGATAGCGGAAACGGCCGGCAAGTCCTGCTCGTAGGCGGTATTCAGCCGTCCGTTCAGCAGCGACATAACCCCAATACTACCCAGACCGACCAGCGCGGTAATCGCCGCGAGTACCGCGAAGGCCAGCCTCAATTTGACCGTGATTTTAAGATTTTTGTACCAAGAGACCACGTAGATGCCTACTTTTGAAGGATTAAGATCTTCTTCACTATTCAACTTTGAGAGTTTTGACCGCCGCTCCAGCGTCTGCTGCGGGCACACAACTGACCGCACCAGGCGAAGTGCCCACAAAACGGGCTATCGCGGCCGTGGTGTCCAGCGTCCGCGGTGGTGGCACCGTCTTACCTAGAAAGCTCAACTGGATGAAATAGCGTTTGAAGTCGGCGGTGGACATGCCTGTTGCTCTCTTTATCGTTAAGGCGAACTCCGGCTTATCCTGCGCCGGCGTTATCGCCATCACTTTCGTGCCGTTCGGCCAGGTTGCTTTTTCGCCGAGGAACATTTTTTTCAGGTCTGCCGCACTAATCGTATCGACCGGATTTGCTTTGCTAACAATCACAACGTAATCGTCGGCAAATCCAAAACTTGGTGTATGCCCGGCTGCGAGCCAGCATACCGCCGCCACGATGGGGATGAAAAAGCGAAATAGCAAGGAGCGCTTAAAGTTTTTCATATTCTTTGTTCCTCAGAAGGTGAACGCGAGCTGAGCTTCGAAGCCATTTTGCGTGGGCGCGTCGCGCAAGTAGATACGGTTGTATTGAAACTTTAGCGCTGCATAATCGAAGAAATCCATCCTCACACCAAACGACGGCCCTTCGTACCTGCCGGTGAATGAAGTGACCGGGTCGTTGTTGGGAATGTTGTTTTCCTGAAACCGGAAGTAGGGGCGATACTTTCCGAAGCGGTAAGCGAGTTGGGTGTAGGAAAGAGGCGAATTGTAGGAACGGCCGTCGGGAATTTTATGATGCAGCAAGACCGCTTCGTTCAACGACTCCCAATTCCCGTTTATATAAACCACATAGATACTGGATACGGTTTGGTTTACTTTGGGCACAATGCCGCTGGATGGAATCAGGTCTCCGGTCAGGAATGAACCGCCGACCTGCAAGCCTGAGAGCCATTCAGGTTTGATATACGCCGCGAAGTTAAGGTCCTTGCGGTTGCGGTCCGAGGCAAAGTTCTCAACACCATCGCCATAGAGTGGACTGCCTACTTCCGCGCTGCCGTTGCCTATTTCCGCGATCCAATGCAAATTGAGCTTGCCCGACGGTACGTAACCGGTGGTGGTCACGCCGACTTCATGAACGGGCAGCGGACCGCCACTATCCTCAAAATAGAACATGAATGGTCTGCCGGTGGCGGTCGAAAACCAAGTCCCGTGGTGAAACGCGGTGTTGTAGTAGCCGATGGCGGTGTGGAACCGCCCAGCGCTGATTTCGAAGTATTTTGACGGACGGTACGTCAACTGAAATCGCTCCAAGTCGACGCCGAAAGCATTTGTTTGGTCGGTAGAGAACACCAACTCGCTCAAAAAGCTTAGTTTGTCCGAAAGCTGAGACGTCATGAAAAGATCAAACTCGCCGGTTCGGAACGTGCTGTTCGGTGTAGTTCCCCCTGGATACGACAGATTCTCGGCAGCCAACCCTTTATCGAAATCGATGTCGAAGAAGCCGCGAAAGTGCAGCACTGGTCCGCCGGGCACCGTCATCATGTGATCCATCGATTGATCGGTTGGCGCCTCTGCCGGAGCTGGCTCAGGCACTGGCGCTGGCGCAGGCTCTTGCGGTGCTGCCGCGGCGGCAGGTGTTGTAGCGGCTGGCGTGGCCGGAGCCGGTGTCGGGTTGGCAGCCTGGTTCCCAGCCTGTGCGGCCTCAAGCTGCTTGATTTTTGCTTCGGCAGCGCTCAAACGATCCATCAGCTGTTTGATCGTCTCATTCGTCGGCGCAGGGTCGCTGGAGGTTTGCGCGTTTACTGTTAATGTGACAATTAGGAACAGACTGAGCACGCTAACTGCGCTGAGCCCGCTGCACAATGCTGCTGTCTTCCCAAAAGACCTCGATAAGAAATTTGACACCTTCATATGCTGCTTACTTCGGCACCACTCAAAGTTTTATTGCTAGTAGATGTGTCGAAAAACGCTAGGATTTTCCTGGCCCGAGGCCGCTATAATCGGCAGCGAGAGGCAATTTGAACCCGATTACCCGTCGTTCCTGCCTTGTCTCTCTCTTGGGCAGTTCCGCTCTAAAAGCCCAACAGGCACCTCCGTTCGCCGATCCTCCCACAACTAATAAGGATTGGGTCTGTCCCATGGACGCCGACGTTCGCGCCGACAAGCCCGGCGTTTGCCCGCGCTGTGGCATGAAGTTGGTCCTCAAAATTCCAGAGCGCATGGAATACCCCCTGGAGGTGGTCTGCAGTCCGCAGCCTTTGCGTCCTGGGCAGCCCAGCCATTTCGTTTTCCATGTTCTTGATCCCGACAGCAACAAAACCGTCCGAAATTTCGAAATCGTCCACGAAAAGCTGATGCACTTGTTCATCGTCAGTGAAAACCTGGAATACTTCGCCCACGAACACCCGGTCTTGCAACCCGATGGGACGTTCAGCCTCGCTCTCACTTTGCCCTTCGGCGGCATGTACCGCCTGCTGGCGGATTTCTATCCCAGCGGCGCTGTTCCTCAGCTAGCCCTGAGTACTATCTTTGTTTCCGGCGTCAGTCCCTCGGTGAAGCTCGCTCCGTCGAGCACATCATGCGCCGCCGCGAATTTGTCCGCTTCCCTCCGGACCGATCCGCCGGAGTTGCTGGCAGGTCTGGAAAGCCGGCTCACTTATTCGCTTACTCCTTCGGAAGACTTGCAGCTTTATCTAGGCGTCTGGGGCCATATGCTGGCGGTGAGCAGCGATCTCATCGACATGTTGCACGTGCACCCGTTTCTTGTGAGCGCAAAGGGCGCGTCTGGCGCCGCGGCCGTCTTGCGCGACGTCCCGCAAATTGGCGGCGATATTCAGTTCAACATCATCTTCCCGCGTCCAGGCCTCTACCGCATTTGGACGCAGTTTCAAAGAAGCGGCGTAGTGAATACCACGGTCTTCACCGTTCCCGTCAAAGCGCTTTAACGCGAGGTTTACGATAGTTCATGGCTTCCGACAAATTTCTGGCTGCGGCGATCGAAGAAGCGCGCCTTGGACTTGCCGAAGGCGGTATCCCCATAGGCTCGGTGCTGGTTTGCGATGGCGCCATCATCGGCCGCGGGCATAACCGCCGCGTGCAGCGCGGTAGCGCCATCCTACACGGCGAAATGGACTGCCTGGAAAGCGCCGGCCGTCTCGCCGCCTCCGTTTATCAGCGCTGCACGATTTACACCACGCTCTCACCATGCCCCATGTGCAGTGGCGCGATTTTGTTGTACCGCATTCCGCGCGTGATCGCCGGTGAGAACCATACATTCCTCGGCGCCGAGGACTATCTGCGCGTGAACGGTATTCAAGTGGATGTGCTGCAAGACGCCGAGTGCATCGAGTTGATGCGCCGCTTCATTGCCGACAAGCCAGGCCTCTGGAACGAAGACATCGGCGTCTAGCTTCGTGCGTGAGCCACGGCCAAGGTGGCTTGGCCGCGTCTACTTGTACCAGCGAGAAAGTTTGCATTCCCCGCGGCCCACTCTTGGTGCTGAAATTTGCGCCATCGGAGCCGGCAGCTTAGCGACCTAGCTTGGTCTTTTCAACGCAGATCCCGCCGTTCCCCCAGAAGCTGCATTTCGCCGGCGGAAGAGTGCGCGTCACCGGTTGTCAAGGGACAACAAACCGGCCTTCGCCTCGTCCACCAGATAGAAGTTAGCCTTAGGCTTGTCAATCATGTTCACCACCTCAGCTGTCACCTCCACCGCTCCACGCCAAAACAGCAGGCGCTTAGCCGGCAGCATAACTTGATATAACTTACTGTCTGCATAAACAATCGCAACCTGTAATTCATTCGTTTCCACGCGCGTGAAATAGCGCGCCGCGATCTCGGGGCGCTCCTGCGCCAAGTAATCCGCCCAGGTGCTCTCAAAGACGAGTTCGCGCACGTTGTGCTTTTCCACATCCAACAAAATGTCGGGCGTGAGGAAAAGGCGATACTCACCGGGCGCGAGAATGCCGCCGAAATGCCCGTTCTTGGTGATCAGCGCCCGTTCGTGGTCGCCGACAACAATACGCTTCCATAACATAGTGCACCTCCTCCTAACTTCGTTTCCTAAGTTCAGTTAAGTTATTGATTAAATTCAAGTCCGGTCAGCACGATTGAGAACCGCTGTTGCCGTGCCATAGCTCCTAGAGGAAGCACGCGCCTTCAGTCCGGAATTGGATCAGTTGTCAAGCCTCTTGACGGCTTTAGCGGGATAACGAGAATCGAACCCGAAACCTATAGACGATAGGTCTGTTGGTTTACCGCTGAGCTATATCGTGGGTTGGAAGACCAATCGCATGCCGGTATACGGTGTTCCCAGGGAAACCGCACCAGTGAGGGATCCGAGCCTCAACTTTTGACATGTGATTGACATCAGAATGATTACCTTCCAGATATGAGTCTAACTTTGACTTAGCCTGCGAGTCAAGCATAAAGATGCCCTCGGGATGCCAAAACTTTTTGTGTGCGATTCGCTACATTTGGAAAATGGAATTTGCGATGAACGAAATGGCTGATGAGTCGACCCTCGCAGAAGCACCGGCAAGTGGCTGGCGCGGCACTCGCGCGTATTGGATCGTCATTCTAGCTATCTCCAGCTTAGTCATGCTCTACGCCGTGACTCGCGCTTTCGTTTGGGATGAAGGCTATCACCTCATAGCGGCCCAACAAATCTCCCAGGGCAAACTGCCCTACATCGATTTCTGTTTCCCCCAAACGCCGTTGAATGCCTACGCCAATGCCGCCGTCATTAAGGTGTTCGGCCAGCATTGGCAACCCGTACATGTTCTCGCCGCGCTGTTCTCCATGGGTGCCATGCTCCTCACTGCGCAATTCATAATCTCGCGCTTCCCGGTCGCTCGTTGGCGTTTGCCTCTCGCCATCGCGGCGGCGGTGTTCGTGGGTCTGAACGAGGTTGTCGTGCAATTCGGCACCATAGGTCAGGCTTATGGCATCTGTCTTTTCTTTACCGTGGCTGCTTATCGGGTAGCCGTGCTCACGCCCCAGCGCTCCACTTTCCTTTTGCCGCTTGCCTGTGGAGCGCTCGCGGGTGTCGCCGCCGGCTCTTCTCTCCTCACTGCTCCCATCGTCCTCATGTTGTTCGTCTGGATTTGCTTCTATAACCAGGCCGGGCCACCTCTGCGCAAAGCGCTGGCTTTTCTAGTCGGCGTTATGACAGCTTTCCTGCCCGTCTTTTGGCTTTTCTTCCAAGGCCGCGAACAAACGATTTTCAATGTCTTGAAATACCACGCCTTGTATCGCCGCTCCGATTGGCCAGGCGCGGGCTACCATGATTTGCAAGTGTTCACTAGCTGGCTTGATTCCACGCAGGCCCTTACCCTTGTCCTCTTATCCCTCGTCGCCTTTGTGTTTCTCCGAAAGCAAGCGACTCTGCCCTCGCAGGGCGCAGACTGGTCCCGCTTGCAGCGCGCCGAATTTTATCTGGCCGCTTGGATCAGCTTGGCGGAGGGCGCCTATCTCTGCACCCCTCATCCCACCTTCGGCCGCTACTTCATCTTCCTCACTCCTTTCCTCACCCTTCTCTCCATGGTTGGCGTCTACGCACTTGCCTCGAAAATGGGATACGGCGCCCGCCCCACCTGGCCTGCTGGCGTCGCCGCGGTTCTCATGGCCATGATGTGCTCTAGCTTCGTGGTTAACTCTTTTCAGGAAACCACTTGGCAGGAGTATGAAAAAGTCGCGCAAAAAGTCGCCTCTGTCACTCCTCAGGGCGGCCGCATCTTCGCCGACGAAGTCGTCTACTTCGCCCTCGGTCAAAATCCCCCCTCCGGCATGGAGGTCTCTTACACTCACACCGTCACACTTTCTGCGCGCGATGAAAAACTCGAACACATCGTCTCCCTGCAGGAGTTGAAAGATCAGTTCGCCAATCACGACTTCGCTACTGTCCAATCCTGTTCCGACGCCGAAATGGATCGCTACGGCCTGCCAGCTTCGTATCGTTATCACGCCGACATCAACGATTGCACGGTGTATTGGGGCCAAGTCCCACCGCAAGCTCCCAAATGATATACTCCATTAATTCCCATGAATAAATTACTTGCCATAGCTGCCTTTAGCGGTGCCTTGCTGCTGGCGCAGGGTCCCAGCATTACCGGTGTCTGGCGCGCCGACCTGCAAAAAAGCAAACGTTTGGGTCCGCCCGTTGTCACTTATCTCGTCATCATTGAACAAAAAAATGCCATTTTCAATAACCGCACCAAGGAAGAAGCTCCCTTAGTCACGGAAACCACCGGCACTTGGGGCCAGCGCGAAGACCGCTCCGTGCTCACCTTCTTTAACAACGGCAAGCCTGCCATTCGTCCCTACCGCGGCGTCCCCACTCGCGTAAAAGCCGTTGTGGAAGGCAGTAAGCTTGTGGTGTATGGCGAGGTGGCCGGGCGTCCCGACACTTTCAAGCGAACCTATGATCTTTCCGCTGACGGTCAAACCTTGACACTCGACGAAGAAGCCACTGGCGAAGGGCACGTAATGCATAACACCATCGTTCTCTTAAAACAGGATGATGCCGCCGGTGAGCCCTTGCGCAAGGCCGAGGAACTCGCGGGCGTTCATTTTAAGAACGTGAAGACCGAGTCTTTGAAAAATCTGCCGGCTTCCGAATTTATCGACAACATGCACTACTTCTCCTGGGCCCTCGGCAAGGATTGCCAGTTCTGCCACGTCGAGCACAAATTCGATTCCGACGATAAAGAAGAAAAGCGCACTGCCCGCAAGATGATCGATATGACGGCAGCTATCAACGAACACAATTTCGAAGGCAAGCCCGAAGTGCGCTGCTTCACCTGCCACGAAGACCGCGGACACCCGTTGTCGCGCCCCCTTTTCGCCGATGAGATCGAAGCCGAAAAAGCCCGCGCCGCCAAAGAAGCCGCCGAGCGTGAAGCCCACCAGCCGCCGCCTCCCGGCCCCCCGCCGTCTCACTAGCATGCGCTCCTTTCTGGCCTTGGTGGGGCAGGCTCTTTCGCCTGCCCTTTCCTTCCTTTCCACCCTCGCCCTCGCCCAGCCCCCTCCCCAAATCACCTCTCCCAAACAATTCCTCGGCTTCAACCTGGGCGACGATTACCACATCGCCAACTACACCCAACTCGACGCCTACTGGCACAAACTCGCCTCCGAATCCGACCGCATGAAGATGGTCGACATCGGCCCCACCTCGGAAAACCGCCGCCAGTACATGGCGATCATCACTTCTCCCGCCAACCTCCAGAACCTCACTCACTACCAACAAATCTCCCAGCGCCTCGCCCACGCCGAAGGACTCACCGACGACGAAGCCCACGCTCTCGCCCACGCAGGTAAAGCCATCGTCTGGATTGACGGCGGCTTGCACGCGAACGAAACCGTCGGTTCCCAGCAGGAGATGGAAGAGGTTTACCAAATGGTAAGCCGCAATGATCCGGAGACGCTCCGCTTTCTCGAGGACACCATCCTTCTCTGCGTCCTGGCGAATCCCGATGGCCAGGAACTCGTCGCCAATTGGTATATGCGCGAAAGCGACCCCGCCAAACGAAGCCTCAATAATCTGCCTCGCTTATTCCAGCACTACATCGGTCACGATAACAACCGCGATTTCTACATGTCCAACATGCCCGAAAGCACTAACATGAATCGCCAGTTGTTCCGCGAATGGTTTCCCCAAATTGTTTATAACCACCACCAAACTGGCCCCGCGGGCGCAGTCATTTTCATGCCGCCTTTTCGCGATCCGTTCAATTACAATTTCGATCCACTCATGCCCTTGGATGTCGAGGCTGTCGGCACGGCCATGCACCAGCGGCTGGTTGCGCAAGGCTTAGGAGGTTCCGCGCAAAGGTCGGGCGCACGCTACTCCACTTGGTGGAACGGCGGCCTCCGAACCATCTGTTACTTCCATAACATGATTGGTTTGCTAACGGAAATCATTGGCAGTCCCACGCCCGTCCAGATTGCTCTCGTCGCGGATAAGCAGCTGCCCAGTGGCGATTGGCCCTTGCCTGTTGCCCCGCAAACGTGGCATTACCGTCAATCCATCGATTATGAAATGAGTAACAATCGCGCCGTGCTCGATTATGCCTCCCGCAATCGCGAAACCTTGCTTTACGATTTTTATCTGATGGGTAAACACTCGATTCAGAATGGGTCCGAGGATCATTGGACCATCACTCCCAACCGCATCGATGCTCTGCGCGCGGCGAGCAACGGATCTCCGGCTTCCGATTCTCTCTATAAGTCCGTTTTGCACGATCCAAAGTTTCGCGACCCGCGCGGCTATATCATTCCGTCCGATCAGCCCGATTTCCCAACCGCCGTCAAGTTTGTCAATGCACTCCTCAAGACCGGCATCACCGTGCTCGAATCCTCCCAACCATTCACTGTCAACGGCAAGAACTATCCCGCCGGCTCCATCGTTGTTAAGAGCGCGCAAGCGTTTCGCCCGCATGTCATGGATATGTTTGAGCCGCAAGATCACCCCAACGACTTCCAATATCCCGGCGGCCCTCCCATTCCGCCTTATGACAGCGCCGGCTGGACATTAGCTCTCCAGATGGGCGTTCACTTTGATCGCATCCTCGATGCCTTTGATGGTCCTTTCACCAAGATTGACGGACTCCTCCCGCCGCCTCCTGCCTCCGTAGCGAGTCTCTTCAAACCAGCTGGTTATTTGCTCGATCATCGCGTCAATGATTCATTTATCGTCGTCAATCGTTTGCTGAAGTCGGGCTGCGCGGTCTATTGGCTGGCGAAGCCGCCCGTTCTCCCAGGCCACGATTTTGGCACCGGCGCAATTTGGGTACCGGCCTCCTCGCCGGAAAAGCCGATTCTCGAAACGGCCGCGAAACAACTCGGTGTACCCGCTTACGCGCTAGCTAAATCGCCTACCGGTGGCTCACTCAAGATCAAGCCAATCCGCATTGGCTTGTACGACGAATACGGTGGCCTTATGACATCCGGTTGGGACCGTTGGCTTTTCGAACAATACGAATTTCCCTTTGAGCTTGTCTATCCGCAGACGCTCGATGCCGGTAATCTTCGTGAGCGCTTTGACGTCATAGTCTTTACGGATGGCGCATTTGATCGCGGCTCGGAACGTGGTCATCAGCCCAAACCCGAAGAAATTCCCGCCGAGTTCCGTCCTTGGCTGGGTCATATCACTCCAGAAAAAACCATTCCTCAACTCCAGAAATTCCTCGCCGCTGGTGGCTCGCTTGTCACCATCGGCAGTTCCACGGCCATGGCGGAGTTGTTAGGCCTCCCAGTAGAAGACCACCTGACTGAGATGGGAAAAGATGGCAAGCCACACCCTCTGCCGCGCGAAAAATACTATGTGCCAGGCTCACTTCTCAAAGTGCGTGTCAACAACAACAATCCGCTCGCCTACGGCATGCCTGCGGAGGTCGACTTGTTCTTTGAAAACAGCCCTGTCTTCAACCTCCTCCCCGAGGCGTCTCTCCAACACACCGAGCCCGTCGCCTGGTTCGCCAGTGCCAAGCCGCTTGATAGCGGTTGGGCCTGGGGGCAGCAGTATCTCAAGGATGGTGTCGCCGTGGTCGCCGCCTCCGTCGGAGAAGGGAAGTTCTTCGCCCTCGGTCCCGAGGTAACCTTCCGCGCCCAACCCCACGGCACCTTCAAACTCCTCTTCAACGCCCTCTACTATGGTCTCGCCAAACCGACAAATCTCATGGAACCGCGTCCCTAATCGCCTAAGGAAAAGCAGATTGTTGCCAGTCGGGTTAAATTGAGAATGAGACCTAGATAATGGCAACCACCACCTGGTGATTGTCGAAGAGTAGCCGCGTTCCGCTTACGAGCGGATGCCGAGTATGTGGAACGGAGAGTCCTACTTCGCTCATGCCGCAAAAACCGCATAGCAAAATGCAGGGCTGTTTGGATGGAACGCTGTACGCGTTGGCCCATCCGCTGGGATACGAGGTTTGGGTGGAGCAGCGCGTGCGCACTCAACCAAGCCCCGTCCACTACCGGGTTCCGGATGTTTGCTGCGTCCGCGCACACCATAGAATTGGCGTATGACGGCTTCAGGGCCTGACCGTGAAAGCTGCTCATCAGGTACGCCAAGGCGCGTGTTATTGCAGGGTTTGCCGAGCCGGTTTGCGAGCATGGCCCCTTCAAATTCCCCGAACGGGACCGGAAAAGAGTGTTCGATAGAACCGCCTCGTTAGAACAAAGCGTTCGCGGCATGCCTCGTCGCTAGCATATACATCCCAAGTATTTCATCAGGAGGCTCAGGCGCAGCAAATGATACATTGCCTTCTGATGCCGTGCTCGCATATCCGCACGGCTGCACAAGCCTTCACGAATCGCCGCTGCCATAATGCGCTTGCGAATTTCTTCTCTTTTCATAAACCTGTTTCTGTGAGAAGAAGATCCGGTGAAGTGGCGTAGCGCGATAGGCACGCTCGTCGAGCAAATCGGCAGCTCCACACCGGTGCGGGCACTCTCAGATATCCCGGCTCTTTCGAGCTACTCAAACGCAGCCTGGCTTTTCAGCACAGCTAATTCCAATTCATTGTAAAACTTCACGGCCAACAGCCATATTCATCTGGGCGGCTGCGGTTAAGTAGGAACCAATCAGGTTCAGGTAAGCCAATCGAGTATCCCGATCTGCTTTCTCGGCATCCAAATAATCAAGCAAAGATGAGCCCCCATTTTGGTAGGAAAAGGCGATCCTGTCGCGGGTATCGCTCGCCAGCTTCAGATACCGCGCCTTGTAGGGCCGGAGCAGATTTCCGGCCTGGATCAAAGTCCAATAAGCTGAGTCGACGTCGTTGAATACCAGCGCTTCGGCGGCGTCCCGCAAGCGCTCATTAAGTCCGATGTCGATCTTGGTCCGCGCTTTTTCACCTTGATTTCGATCGAAGATTCGCAGAGGAATATCGATGCTCCCGCCCATGGTTTGGTTGGCGAACGGATTGGCGAACGACGAATTATGCGAGTACCACACACTGAAAGTTGGATCGGTGGATCCATTGGCAACTGCAAGCTTATAAGTGATCTTTGCTAATTCCACGTTCTGCGAAGCAACCTTAAGGTCCGGCCGCGCTTCGAGCGCCATACTCCGAAATTCCTCGAGTCGTCTGAGTCCCTCGGAAAAATCAAACGGTCCCACAACATCGAATTGCTCGATTGGTGTACGGTCGTTTAGAAGCATCAGAAGTTGGATCTTGGCCGTTCGAAGATTTACCATCGCGCTTTCGAAATCGGATTCAAACTGGACGCGCTGCAACTCCAGGCGATCCATATCGACTTGAGCTATGTCGCCCGCCTTTAATCGCGTTCGATTGACGTCCAATTCCCGATCCCAGTACGCCAGGTTTTCCTTCGCGTTCTGAAGTACGGCTTTCGCTTGCAACGTCTGTACGAAGGCATTCCTCAGGTTAAACACAAGGCCGCGCTCCTGATCCAAATACGTCGATTCGCTGATGCTGGTGGATTGCTTGGCTTGGTCGCGACGCAATTCACGCTTATGCTGACGTTCATGTAAATAACTGATACTGGGTGTTTCCACAACACCGGATAGAGGACGCCAGATGCCATCATTGCGGCTGACTTGAAAGCCGTCCGCCCCGAGGTTGAAGTCCGGGTTGGGCCGCAGGAAGGCCGTGATCTCAGCGGCGCGCGACTCATCAATGTTGAGTTGAGCGGCTTTTAGCGTTGGGTTTCTAGCCACGAACCTTTCTTGTATCTGTTGCCAAGTGAAAGCCGTCTGGCCAAGGGCAGCAGCCGGCAGCAGCACTGCGGCCAGAATTGTGAAGCCGGCACGCAGTTTGTTAAGCGGCATTGCCGCCGTTGTTAGTTTCTGGCTCATAAGGCGTACCCGCGAGATCACCCCACGGAAGGAACCTAGCCGCACGTTGAATCTAATTCTCAAGTGACAACTCTGCCTCGGGGAGCGAGTCTGTCTCTCGTCCGATCCAAACATAAAACGTTGGTAACAGAAAGATGCTCAACAGCAAATCGGAGATAAGTCCTCCTACAATGACGATGGCGAACGGTCGCTGCGAATCGGAACCAATATCGTGAGACAGCGCTGCCGGTAGAAGCCCGAGCGTTGCCACAAGCATAGTCATCATAATGGGGCGAAGCCTCAGAACCGCTCCCTCGACGGCAGCTTCAACAATCGAGTGGCCTCTCGCTCGCAGCTGGTTAATGTACTCCACCATGATGACTCCGGTTTGCACCGAAACTCCAAAGAGCGCCAGCATGCCTACGCCCGAGGACACGCTCAGGTACGTACCCGTAATCACCAGCGCCAGCAGGCCGCCGATACGAGCCATCCCCACGTTCAGAAGGATCAGGAGTGCCCATTTGTACGAGCGGAACATCGTATAAAGAATAATGAAAATGACGAGGATCGTCAGCGGGACAATGACTGCCAGCCGCGCTTCAGCCCGCTTCTCGCTTTCGTATTCACCAGACCAACCCAAGCTATAGCCGGGTGGCAATTTCACCTTTGCGCCAATCTGTTTTATCGCGTCTTCGACGGTCGTCCCCAAATCCCGTCCCCTCACGTTGAAGGTTACGGCCACGTAGCGGGTATTTTGTTCACGGTAGATGTCGTAGGCGCCATCTTTCACCTCCACCTTGGTTAATTGCGCCAGAGCGACACGCTCGCCGGTAGGGGAAAGGAGGCGAACCTTTGAAATGGCCTGTGCGGTATTGCGATAGGCCTCCTGGTAGCGCATTACCACGTCGTAGCGCTGCTCGCCGATGAGGACTTGGCTCACAGCGTTGCCGCCCACGGCAGTCTGCACGGCGTCCTGGATGTCCGCCACGTTGATTCCGAATCGAGCGGCCTGACGGCGGTCTATCGTTAAATCGAGATTCGGCTGGCCGAAATCCCGCAATAGTTTGACGTCATGCATGCCGGGGATGGCTGCCATGACAGTGGTGACTTCTTCGCCCTTCTCCTCAAGCGTCTTCAAGTCTTCCCCGAAAATTTTCAGCGCAAGCGAACCCTTGGTGCCGGTCATTGTCTCTCCGACGTTGTCTTCGATGGGTTGCGAGAAGTTCCAAATGGCGCCGGGATATTTTTGCACCGCCGTATTCATGGCTGCGATCAACTCTTCCTTATTCCTATGAAATATGGGGCGCCACTGCTCGTGCGGCTTCAGATCTACAAAGTATTCCGTGTTGCCAAATCCCCCAGTGTCCGTTCCATCATCCGGCCGGCCAACCTGGGACACAACTGTTTTCACCTCCGGGAACGAGGCCAAGACATAGCGTTCGTTAGTGGTGAATTTTTCGCCTTCTAAAAGACTTGTACTATTCGCCAGAGTGCCGCGCGCCCAGATAGCACCTTCATCTAAGTGCGGCAGGAATTCCGCACCAATGACGCCTCCAAAGCCCAGATAAATCGTTCCCGCCGCGGAAACGAGAGCAACAGAGGCGACTAGCCAGCGATGGCTAACGGCCCAGCGCAAAGCCCTGCGATACCGTCTGGCCAAAAAGTCCATGGCCAGATTGCGCTTTTCGCGAATCCCCCGGTGAAAAAACGTGGCTGCCAGCACGGGGGCGATGAGGATGGAAAATGTCATTGCTCCCAGCAGAGCGAAGGCCACCGTCCAGGCCATGGGCCGGAATAATCGGCCCTCGACGCGTTGCAGCGTAAAAATGGGCAAATAGGCAGTGATGATGATGGCGATGGCGTAAAAGACCGGTCGCTGCACCTCATGGCAAGCATCACGGATTATCTCCTCCGTAGTTTTTATGGTTCCATTCAGCGTTTG
>Ga0182012_10004302_pt1 | contig 14913 bp, 16 predicted proteins | sample 612S2SmetaG_FD_120486 | JGI IMG/M metagenome (GOLD analysis project Ga0182012, IMG submission 120486) | Permafrost microbial communities from Stordalen Mire, Sweden - 612S2S metaG | ecosystem: Environmental > Terrestrial > Soil > Wetlands > Permafrost | place: Sweden: Stordalen | collected... | reverse complement strand
TCCTGCGCCGCGATAGGCGTCGAGGTATTCCTCGATCTGCGACTTCTTGAGGCCTTCGGCGGGCTCGTTGATCGGAAACTTCACGCGGCGCCGCGCGTCGGACATCACCTTCGAGCGCAGCGCCGTGTACTCGGTCGAGATGTCGGTATCGTCGAACGACACCAATTGGCTGAAGCCGAAGGCTTTGCCGTAGAAGTCGGCCCAGGCGTCCATCTCGTTCCAGCCGACGTTGCCCACGCAGTGATCGATCGCGCGCAGGCCGGGCGCGTGCGGCGCAGCTTGGCTCGTCGCGACCTTCACGAAGCCGGGCAGAAACGTGCCCGCGTACCCATCGCGCTCGACGAACGTATGCACCGTATCGCCGTACGTGGCGATGGTCGCGACCACGACCGAGCCGTCCGCATCCGAGAGGCGTTGCGGCGCGGAGACCGACCGCGCCCCGGCCGCAACCGCTTCCGCGTGAGCGGCGGCGGCGTCGGGCACGCGCAACGCGATGTCGTTGATGCCGTCGCCGTGGAGGGCGACGTGGGCCGCGGCCGGATCGTCCGGGCGCAGGGCGCTGGTCACGACGAAGCGCAGATCGTTCTGTTCGAGCAGATACGAGGCGCGCCCGGGCACGCCGGTTTCGGGGCCTGCGTAGGCCGTGATGCGGAAGCCGAAGGCCGTCGCGTAGTAATGTGCCGCCTGCTTGGCGTTGCCCACGAAGAAGTGGAGATGGTCCCAGTCGAGGAGGTCGAGCGCGGAGGCGCGCTCCGTCGTTTCGGTAGCCAACGTCGCTCCATGATGCGGAAGTAGCGGAAGAAGAGAACCGTTAAGAGATTGGCGGGCCGGAGGGCAGACCCTTGGTCCGGCCGCGCACGAAACCCACCGCGATCAGCAAGAGCGCGGCGGCCCAGAAGAGCCCCGCCGCTTGATGGAAGCCCAGACAATAGGCGAAGGTGAGCCCCACGAAGGCGAGGCCGAACAGCTCCGAGCGCAGGCCCTGCCGCCAGTCGGGTCGCAGCGCCGGCCCCGGCGGACCGGCCTTGAACCAGAGCGGAAACAGGCGAGGTACCGTCGCTTCGTACTCAACATAGCGCGCGCCGAAGCGCGAGCGCATCGCGCGTTCCTCGGTGCGGATCAAGAGTTCGACGACGATGAGGTTGAAGAGTACCACCAGCGCCGTAGCGAGCGGCGTGCCGTACGCGCCGATCGCGAGCGCCCAACACACGTTGCCGAGGTAGAGCGGATTACGCGTGAAGCGATACGGTCCGCCCACGTAGAGCGTTCCCGTTTGCACGTCCCACGAGTGCACCACGGCCGAGGAAAGATAGGCCGCGCCCCAAATCCGCCAGAGCGCGCCGGCGAGCGTGAGCAATGCGATCAGCCGGAGCATGCCCTGCGCGCCGAACCACGCCGGCGTCAGCGCGCCGAGGCGCACGAAGGTGGGCGCGCTCGCGGGCATGAGCAGGTCGCCGATGACGAAGCCGGCCGCGTAAGCGCCCGCGATCAGGAAGACGCGATAACGAAAGTACCACGGCGCGCGCGCCGCGGCGTTCACCGTCCCGCCGCGACGGGCTCGAGCCAGGAGCGGTAGTAGTCGCGATGCTCGAAAGCCAGCGCCCGTTCGGCGATGTTGAGCGGCGCGAAGGTGTCGACCATGATGGCGATTTCGTCGGTGCTCGTCTTGCCCAAGCTGCCCTCGACGGCGCCCGGCTGCGGCCCGTGCGTGGCGCCCGCCGCGTGCAAGGTGACCGAGCCTTGTTCCACGCCGCGGCGGCTCATGAAGTTACCGTTGACGTAGTAGATCACTTCGTCGCAATCGACGCTCGAGTGGTTGTACGGCACCGGAATCGCGAGCGGATGATAATCGAAGAGCCGCGGCACGAACACGCAAAACGCCGCACCGGGTGCTTCGAAAACGGCGTGCACGGGCGGCGGCTGATGCAACTTGCCCGTGATCGGCGCGTAGTCGGCCACGTTGAACGCGTAGGGGTAACAGAATCCGTCCCAACCGACGAGGTCGAACGGATGGTTCTGCATCACGAGGGTCGCGTTGCGCCCGGCGTTGGTCACGCGCACTTCGTATTCGCCTTGCGCGTCGATCGGATCGCGCAGCAGCGGCGCGCGGAAGTCCCGCTCGTAATAGGGCGCGTGCTCTTCGAGTTGTCCGTAGGCGTTGCGAAAGCGCTTGGGGATCTCGACTTGGCCGGACGATTCGTACATGACGAAGCGCGTGGGCTCCGCAGGCTTCACGCGATAGGTCGTGCCGCAGGGCACGAGCAGATAGTCGTGCGCGCGATACGCGAGGTCGCCGAAGACGGTTTCGAGCGTGCCGCTGCCCGTGTGCACGAAGAGCAGCTCGTCGCCGCCCGCGTTACGGTAAAAATAGTCCATGGGCCGGTCGACGTCGGCGATCGAGAGCGCGAGGTCGGCGTTGCCCAAGAGCGGCACGCGGCCTTCGACGGCATCGCCCGGCGTGGACGAACGGCTGGTCAGCAGATGGCGGTTGCGCAGCGGATCGTTGGGCAGGTAGGCGATGGGGTCGCGCACCCAGGGCCGCACTTCGAGCACGGCAGTCGGCGGGCGCAGGTGGTAGAGCAGCGAGTAGACGCTCGAGAAGCCCTTGGTCGAGAAGAGTTCCTCGGCGTAGAGGCCGCCGTCGGGGCGGCGAAACTGGATGTGGCGCTTTTCGGGCACCGCGCCGGCCCGCACGTAAAAGGGCATTGCTTTTCTTTCCCCGCTCTTAAGAGACGCTCCGGCTCAGGGCGGCCGAGCCTTCCGGCGCGCCCTCGCGCAGGTCGATGAGTTCGAAGATGTGCGGCATGTCGAGGTTGGCGCGGATCATGTTGATCAGGATCGAGCCCTGTTCGATCGCATCGTCGAGGGCCACGTGCGTGTGCGGCAGGCCTTCGTCGATCCAATCCGACGGATACTGCCGCTTGCCCACGTGACGGTACTGCTTCTTGAGCACCGCGGCGGCGTAGCTGCGCAGGTCGAGGCTGGCGAAGCCGACCGGGCTCTCGCCCAATTCGCGCTGGAAGTAATAGTAGATGAAGGTGAAGTCGAAGCCGCTGGGCGCGCCGCAAATCACCGGACGCCCGAAGCGGCGCATGCTCTCGAGCCACGCCTTGCACTCGCGCATCGCCTGCTGCGGCGGAATTTGGTCGACGCGCGACTTCTCGTAGGCCGTCGCGTTCTCGGGCAGCGCCCACCATTGCATCGTGCGCGCGTCGGTGCGCGCCTCGGGCAGCGTCTCGAGGTTGCGGCTGAACGTGCCGACCAGTTCCTTCTCGAGGGTGAAGGCGGCCATGCCGAAACTGAGCATGGAAAAGATGCCGGGGCAGGGGCCGTCGGCTTCGATATCCAGCGAGACGTAAAGCTCGGGCGTCGGGGGCGTGCGTTCTTGTGGGATGGCCTTTCAAGTGCGCCCCGCGCGCCTGGCCTACCTCCGTCTCCGGGGGCGCCGCGTCCGTAGGAAACCCGTCGCGCCCCCCGGCAGAGTAGCGGGGTGAGCAGGAGACGAGCCCGGGGCGCGCAGCCCCACGCCGAGGGTGCCGCGACGCGCGCGTTCTTGGGCGAACTGATCGACCACGCGCCGCTCTTTCCGCCGGCGAGCCTGGGCCTCGACGACGCGTTGGCCGCGCACGAGCGCGCGGAGAGCGGCACGCATTTTTGGATGCTCGGCCGCTTCGTGGTGCAAGCGGCGCGCCTCGACGAACTTATCGCGGCGCTGGAGCGCGACGATGCGCCGGGACCGTTGCCGCTCAGCGTCGTGCTCGGCAGCGACGCGGCGCGCGACCTGCCGGCGGTGGCCGAGCTCGTGCGCGCGCATGCGAGCCGCATCGACGTGGAAACGATCGAAGCACGCGCGCCGATTGCCGCGCTCGCGGAGGCCTACGAAGCCGCCGATTTGCCCGGCGAGCCGGAGTTGTACGTGGAACTCGACGTGGCCGACCCGATCGCGCTCGAATCGTGGTTGCTCGAACTGAGCCGCTATCGCGAAGCGAGCGATCGCGACGCGTGCGCCAAAGTGCGCTGCGGCGGCCCGAACGCCGACGCGGTGCCTTCTCCCTCGAACCTTGCCCACTTCGTGGCGCTCGCGCACGGGTTGGGCGTGCCCTTCAAGGCGACGGCCGGTTTGCACCATCCGTTTCGGCATTTCAACGCGGAGGCGGGCTACGTGCAGCATGGCTTTCTCAACGTGGCCGGCGCGGCCGTGCTGATGCGCGCTCACGAGTTGGACCGGCGTGCGCTCGAAACGCTGCTCGCCGACGAAGATCCGACGCACTTCAAGCTCGATAGCGAGCGGTTCTCGTGGTGCGGCGTGAGCGCGCACGCGGGCGACATCGGCGCGGCGCGCATACGCGCGTTCCGCTCCTACGGCAGTTGTAGTTTCGACGAGCCGGTGGAGGATCTGACGGCGCTCGGCATCTTGGTCACGGCGCCGCAGTGAGCGACGCGTTCGACCCGACGACCGATCCGGGCTTGCAGTCGTGGGTGCCCAGCGCCGCGGGCAGCGATTTTCCGATCCAGCATTTGCCCTACGGCGCCTTCGTGCGCGCCGGCGAAGCGACGCCGCGCTTGGGCGTGGCCATCGGCGACAAGGTGCTCGACCTGCATGCGGTCGCGCACGCGGGTCTGCTCGACGAAGCGCTGCCCGAGGCCGCGTGGGTGTTCGCGCAGCCTACGCTCAACGCGCTGCTGCAGCGGCCGAAGACGACGTGGCGCGCCGTGCGCGGGGTGCTCTCACGATTGCTCAGCCTGGGCGATCTGAGCCTGCGCGACGAGGGCATCGCCCAGCGGGCGCTGGTCGCACAATCCGACGTGCGCATGACGCTGCCGATCGAGGTGCGCGATTACGTCGACTTCTATTCTTCGTTGAACCACGCGCTCAACGTGGGCCGATTTTTCCGGCCCGACGATCCGCTACTGCCGAACTATCGCTGGATCCCGATCGGCTATCACGGCCGCTCGAGCGGCGTGGTGGTGTCGGGCACGCCGATCGTGCGCCCCAACGGCCAACGCAAATCGCCCGACGCGCCGGCGCCCTCGTTCGGGCCATGCCGTCTGCTGGATATCGAGTTGGAGTTGGCCTTTATCACCGGCGACGGGCCGCCGTTGGGCACGCCGTTTCCGGTGTGGCAGGCGGAAGACTACATCTTCGGCGTGGCGCTGATGAACGATTGGAGCGCGCGCGACATCCAGTCGTGGGAGTACCAGCCACTCGGGCCGTTTTTGGGCAAATCGTTCGGCACGTCGCTCGCGGCCTGGATCACGCCGCTCGAAGCGCTCGAACCGTTTCGCTCGACGGGGCCGGTGCAAGAGCCCGCGCCGCTCGATTATCTCGCGCCGCGCGGCAATCACCACTTCGACATCGCGCTCGAGGTGGGTCTGGCCTCGGAGGTGATGCAGCGCGAGGGTGTCGCGCCGACGGTGGTGGCCGAGACCAACTTCCGCACGATGTACTGGACCATGGCGCAACAGCTCGCGCACCTGAGCAGCAACGGTTCGCGCGTGCAAGCCGGCGACGTCAACGGCTCGGGCACGATCTCGGGCAGCGAACCCGGCAGCTACGGCAGTTTGCTCGAACTCACGCAGCGGGGTACGCAGAAGCTCGAACTCGCCGACGGCAGCCTGCGCGGCTTTCTCGAAGACGGCGACCTCGTGACCCTGCGCGGCCGCTGCGAGCGCGACGGCGCCGTGCCGATCGGCTTGGGCGAGGCGAGCGGCGTGGTGCTGCCTGCGCCCGCGCCGTGGGTGGATTAGCCCTGTTCTTCGACCGCGCGTTCGGCGGCTTGGAAGCCGATGGCCGAATGCGTGCCGTCGCAGAACGGCTTATTGGTCGACGCGCCGCAACGGCAGAGCGCGATGTTCTGTTTGCCGCTCGCGTCGGGGATCTCGTTGCCCTCGGCATCGAGCAGTTGGATGGGACCACGCACCAAGTACGGGCCGCCGGGACGAATGCTGATCGTAACGTCTGACATGTTGCGTGGCATTAGGCCGGGTCGACGCCCCGGCCTGTACGAATTTCTTTAGCGGGTGCTTTCAATCGGCAAAGGCGTAGCCGTTCTTGCCGGCGGCTTTTACGGCGTAAAGGGCGCGATCGGCTTCTCGCAGCAGCGCATCCACGTCGAGGCTGCTCGGGCTCGAAAGCGCGGCTCCCAGGGAGCAACGGAGTCCGGCCGCTGCAAGCGATCCGGAGAGGCGACGGACGAGCGCCCGGGCCGGCGCGACTTCGACGTCGATGAAGGCTAGCGCGAACTCGTCGCCGCCAAAGCGGGCGACGATGTCGCTCGGGCGCGCCGCCGCCGCGAGCGTGGTTGCGAGGTGCTTGAGCACGACGTCACCCACCGCGTGCCCGCCGGAGTCGTTGATGCGTTTGAGATCGTCGAGATCGAGCATCACGCAGGCGCAACAACGCCCCGCCCGTTGCGCCGCCGCGAGTTCTCTCTCGAAGCGTTCGCGAAAGGCACGCCGATTGAGCAAGCCCGTCAACGGATCTCTGGACGCGAGCGAGCGCGTGCGTTGTAACGCGAGTCCGTTTTGGAGCGCCGCTGCGGAAATAGCGCACAAGGCCTCGATGAGACGCAGGGTCGAGTCGCGGTGGGCGGCCGCCCGCGGACCGTCGAGATACAGCATCCCCAGGCGTCCCTTCGCGCAGATCACCGGCGCGAGCACGTAGCGTCTGCGCACGTCGACGAGCGGCGCGGAAAGCTCGCCTTCCTCGCCGCTGAGCGGCTCGACGTTCGTGCAGAGTTGGGCCGAACAGTCGAGCGTCGGCGGCGGCGCGTCCAAGGCGTCGACGTACGCCAACAGGACCAAGCCTGCGGCGCCTGCGTCGTCGCTCGCGGCGTGCGTGAAATACGCCGCCCGCTCGAAGCCGAGAACCTCGATGGCGGCGGTCAGCGTGCGCGCGACGATCGCCTCGGGATCGCGCGCGGTCGAGATTGCGGCGAACGCTTCGTGCAAGCCGGAAAGCGTGGCGACGGAACTCCAGGCCGCAAGACGCTCGCGATCGAGTTCGAGCAGCCGGCGTTGGAATGCCGTCGCCTCGCGTCGCCGGCTCGTACCTCTCAGGGACGTATCTCTTCGGGATAGAGCGCGATGGAACGCGCGATCTCGAGGTCGACGTCGCCCGCCGAGACGAGGTCGCCGAGGCTCATTTCGAGCGTCTGCATTCCGGCCTTTTTATTAGCGGCAAGAACGGAACGGAGCGTGTGCAGCGCACCGTCACGCACCATGCGGCGTACGGCATCGTTACTGAGGAGAATTTCGGCGGCGGCACGCAAGCCCGAGCCGTCGCTGGCCGGCACCAAGCGGAGTGCCAAGACGGCGCGAAGATTGTCCGACAACCGGTTGCGCGCACGTTGCTGTTCGTCGACGGGGAACAGCCCGATGAAGCGATTCAACGCCAGCGGCACGTCCGGCGGGGCGTCGAGTGCCCCGAGGACGAGGTGGCCGCTTTCGGCAGCTTGGAGGCACGCGGCGGCGGCATCGTCGTCGCTGAGTTCGCCGATGAAGATGATATCCGGATCGGCGCGCAGCGCGCCTCGAATTCCGTGCGCGTACGTCGCTACGTCGCGCCCGACTTCATACTGCGTGACGACCGAGGTACCCCAGGTGAGGACGTGCTCGATCGGCGCCTCGAAGGTAACGACGTGGCGCGCGCTGGACTCGTTCGCGCGTTGCAACAGCGACGCTGCGGTGGTCGTCTTGCCGGAGCCGCTGGGTCCGCACAGCAAGATCAAGCCGTACCGGTACTCCCCGAAGCTGGCCACGATCGCCGGCAAGCGCAGGGTACTCAAATCGGGAACCGCCCGTGCGAGGAGTCGTATGGCCAGCCGATAGCCTCGCAGACCTCGTGAAACGTGCACGCGCAACGCGCCGACCCGGTCGTCGGCGTAGAGGGTGTCGGCGATGCCGAGTTTGTCCAGGCGTGCCCGCGGCAACCGTTCGAGCGCGACCTCCACGAAGCGCTGGATGTCCTCATGTGCGGGAGCGGCGCGTGAGATGCGCCGGATACACGATGCGACGCGAAAGGCGACGCCTTGCGCCGCATCCACGTGGACGTCGGTGGCTTGGGCGCTCCGGGCGCGCTCGATCAGGTTCGCCAACGACTCCGGAACGCCATCGTCGTGCGCCTTCGTCACTCGAGCACGCCGACGAGGAGTTTCAGAATCGCGTCGCGCCGCGTTGGTTCGATGCGTTCGTCGAGCGCCTCGAGCAACGTGCGACGGTCGTGTGCGGCGGAGTAGAGCAGGGCGGCCTTCGCCGCCAGAGGTTCCACCCGGTCGGAGAACGCTTCGGTTAGAGCCTCGAACGCACCCAAGCGGGCTAGTCCGTCGATGGCGAGGGAACGCTCCGCATCGCTGCCGGAGCGCACGGCTTCGCTGAAGATGTCGCGGCCCTCGGGATAGCGTTGAGCGATCAGGCTGCGAAAGGCCAGGAGGCGTAAGTCGCCCTCCTCTTCGCGGGCTATGCGTGCCAAGAGTGCGCCGTCTTCCGGACGTGGCCCCGCTGCAATCAAAGCACGTACGGCTGCGGCGCGTTCTTCGAGCGAAGCCGAGTCGATCGAGTTGGCGAGCATCTCGGTCCACGTCGGCACGCTTGGGCGAGCCCGCAGCCGTTTGCGCGTGACCGGGACGATGCGATCGTTGAGTTCGCTCATAATTGCCCCGCATCTGCGCAGGATGCTTCGCGCGCGGAGAGCGTTTGGAGCGCTACTGAGGGGTAAGGCCGCTCCGGCGAAAAGCGCGAGGGTGGCAAGCGTCGTGAGCGCGATAGGGACCGGCTGCAGCAACGCCCGTTCACGCGACCGCAAGCCGGCCGAAGGCTCGATCGATCTCTCGCGCGACTGCGCTCAACCGCTCGTCGAGGACCGGATTCGGCGTCGCTAAGCGGGTGATGCGCACGGTCGCCGAGGCCTGCGCCGTCTGACCGAACAACTCGACGAGCGCGGCCTTATAGTCGCTCAGCGTACCCGCAATCTCCGGCGTCGCGCCTTCACACGGAATGAGGGCCGCGAGGAAAGCGTCGAGGCCGCCCCGTTCGGCTCGTTCCACGTCCGCTCTGCGCAAGGTGCCGGTACTGAGACGTTCGCTCGGGGCGCTCGGGACATCAGCATCGCCGTCGCCCGCGTGCTCCCGAAGCGTTTCGCGGAGGGTGGCCGCTGCGCGCGCGAGGGCGGGCGTTTCGATCGAGCGCAACCACTCTTCGTCGAGCGTAAAACTCGGCATCAACGCGGCGAGCAGGGGCGTACCTAGGGCTTCGGTAGCGGCGATCTTCAAAGCACGGAGTTGGCGACCCGCGGCATCTCGTGCGTTGTCGTCGGCAAGGACGACCTCGTCCGGCAGGAGCAGACGCATCGCAAGCGTGTGCCTGTACCAGCCCAGGCGGTCGATGGACAGCAACTTCTCGCTGAGCGCTAGGAGCCGGCCAACGCGGGCCACACTCCATTCCAAGCGCAAGCCGGCGGCAGCAACGTGCGAAGTCTGGACGGGAGCGTCGTCGCGAATGACCGCGACGCTCTCGCGCGCAGCGATTTCTTCGCGTTCGGGAGCAGGAACGTACGATCGTACCGCGCCCGTCGACCAGCGGTGGATACGTGCAATTGCCGGATCGACGAACGAGAGCGCGATCGTCTCGCCGCACTCGTAGGGCGGCGCCGCGCTCAACAACTGCACGGAGATCGTATCGGGCACGATCGGGCCGGCCGCGGCAACCTCGCGCGCGGCTGCGGGTTGGTGCGCGACGAGCCGGCCGACATGCGGGTCGATGAAAGCCAGCGAGACGACGGCGCCCTCCGCATATGGACCGCCCGAGGTCAGAACGCGCGCCGCGGAAAGTTGCGGAAGCGATGTCGAATTCTTCATCGGCTCAAGCTCCGCGATGCTGATCGGGAAGGGCGGCTTCGGGAACGAGATGGGGCGTGATCAAGAAGACGACCTCGTCCTTGGTGTGCGTCCGGTTGTGATTCTTGAACAGCTCGCCGAAGAGCGGGATATCACCCAACAGCGGCACCTTGCTGATCGTGGTCGTATCCAGATTCGAGAAGAGGCCGGCGATCACGATGGAGTCGCCGTCCCGCACCCGCAACGTCGATTGCGCCCTGCGCGTGCCGATGACCGGGAAATTATTCACGTAGTTGACGATGGTGCTGTAGTCCGTCTCGAGATCGGTCGTAATGGAACCGTCGCTGCCCACGGACGGCGTGACCGTCAGGTTCACGCCGACGTTGACGAATTGGACTTGCTGCGTGCCCGTCCGCGCGTCGAAGTAGACGATCGGAAACTGTTGACCGACGAGCAGCGAGGCTTGAACGTTGTTGAGCGTGCTGAGCGTCGGTTGCGCCAGGATCGAGGCCTCGCCCTTGGTGATCAGGGCGTTGATGGTGGCATTCAAGGGCAGGGCGCGCGTCGCGAACATCGTGCTCGTCTGTCCCGGCGTCGCGGTTCCCGTCAAGCTCAACCCGCCCCACATGACGCCCACGTCGGTCGTGTCGCTCGGAGAAATGTCGGTCACGCGAACCTCGTAACAAACTTGGCGTCCGGGCCGGTCGAGTTGCGCGCACAGCGTCTCGACGCGCTCGAGGAAATCCGGGGTTCCGGTTGCGACGAGCGCATTCTGCTGCTCGGACGCGTAGACGCTTTGCGGGGCCGCCACGGCCAAACTCGACTGCACGGCTTTGACCACGTCGGCCGATCGAGCGAAGCGCATCGCCAAGGTTTCGCTACGGACGCTGCGCGCGCGCCGCAGCGACCCGGTCAAGTCCGCAGCCCGCCTGAGTGCGTCTTCGGTCCCGGTTACGACGACGGCCGAGGCGTGTTCGTCGGCTTGGATCAGCGTGCCGGCGGGCAGCGCGTCGGTCAACGTGCGCGCGAGATCTGCCGCCGCTCCGGCCGGCGCGGCGAACAGTTGCGTGCGGGCGGCGGTCGCGTCACGGTAGCGCCGGTTGAGTGCTTCCGGCGTTGCGAGATAGATGGCGCTGCCGATCCGCGCGCTGGCGAGGTCCTGCATGCGCGCGAGGGTCGAGAGAGCTTCGTCGAAGCCGACGTCGCGCAGGCGCAGCGTGATGGGCCGATGCTGTACCGAACCGTCCACGACGACGTTGACCGCGGCTTGGGTCGAAAGCAGGCGCACCGCATCGTAGACGTCGAGGTCGCGAATGTCGAGCGAGATCTTCTCGGCTGCCGAACCGGACGACGGCGCAATCGTGGCGAGCGCAAGCAGCAGAGCGAAGCAGAAACGTTGCATGACGGGATCCTCAGTGGGGCGCATATGGATAGGGATAGGGAAAGGCCGTGGGTTGGGCGGGATCGGAAGTCGGACGCGAACCGAGCGGATAGGCTCCAGGCTTCGGCGTGGGTAGCGGTCCGGGTGTCGGGAAGGCAGTCGATGCCTGCGCCGCCGGAGAAGGCGACGCGACCGGCGTCTCGGTCGCGCTCGGGGCGCTCCTCGTGCGGGCGCGCGTTGCAGACGGAGTCTCCGCATCAGCGCGCTCCGGCAAACCGAGTCGCGTTCCGTCATCGAAGACGATGCCGTGCAGATCGATCGCTCGAACGCGCAAGCCTGCCAGCGTATCGCCGGGCCGGACGATCTGCATGCCCCGGCCGTCGGCGACGTATGCAACGGGCATGCTGCCGGCAATCGTCGCCTTCAGCGAGAGCGTTTTCGGCACCGAGCCGCGCGCGTCGAAGATTCCATCGATGCTCGGGACGGTGAGACCAGGCGGTACCGGCGCAAATGCAATGCCGTCCGATGGGGCCTCCGGCGCGGCGGCGATGGGACGCGGTGCGGGTGTCGGTGCAAAGGGATCGCGCTTGATGCTGCTCGCAACGACGATCAGCGCGGGCTCGGCGGGCGCCGAGATGCGCAGGCTCGCGGGTGCGGTTTGCGCGGTGGATTCCGTCGCCTCGCCGAGAAAAGCGCCGAAGTATCCGAGGCCCGCGACGCTGAAGAGCGCGGCACGTTGCAGCGGGTTGAGCGAAAGACCCATTCAAACTCCTCTGATCGGGCGTAGCAAAGCGATCGAGAGATGCGCGTTGAGGCCGTCGCCGGCGCGATGCAGCGACGCCGATTCGACGCGCGCGAGTTCGCAATCACGCGCCAGCTCGTCGACCACCATTAGTACCCCGCGATAGCTCCCTTGGAGCTCGAGGGTGAGGTGCACGTCCTCGAATTCTTGCCGCGCGCCCGGGCCGGCTTCCGGCTGCGTCACGGCGCCGTCCTGCGTCGAGGAGAAGCGCACGCCATGGCGTCGCATCGCTTCCGAAAGGCGTCGAAGGATCTGCGCCTGCGGGTCGACTCGGAAGTCTTCGGCAAAACGCCGGGCGAGCGTCGCACGTTCGACGCGCAGACGCGCTTCGCCGCCGAAGGCGACCGCGTCGGAGCCCAACGTCGAGCGCGCATCCTCGACACGACTTTGCGCGAGACGCACGTCGGGTTCGATCATGCCGGTGATGCCGGCGGCGAGCGCCAGCGCGGCGAGCGCCACGACGCCACGCAACCCGGAGCCGGCGTCGAACTTCGTGTCGCTCACGGGTGAACGCCGCTCGCCGTCCGATGCGCGGGTGCGGCGGCTGCGGGTTCGTGCAGGAGCACCGAGAAATGTAATCGTTGCCCGTTTTGCTCTCGCGAAACGTTGGCCAGCGACGAAGCGTAGCCCGGCATCGAGCGTTCGACCGCGAGCAGCGTATCGCCGACGTCGTCGAGCGAGGTCGCGCCGCCGCTGACGATGTAGCCGTTTGCGTTCTGATCGATGTCGTCGAGCCAAACCCGCAGCGGCACTGCGTTGCCGATGGCGATCAGGGTCGCCGCGACCGAGTTGCCGCTGCGGCGCCGATGTTCCGACTCGTGCTGGAGTTGTTGGAGGCGGGCCACGTCGGCGGCCATGGCCGCGATCTCGCGGCGGCGGACGGAGTTTGCGGCGACGCTGACTTCCAGGGTCTCCGCGTGATGACGCAACGTCGAGAGTCGTATCTCCTGAACCGCATAGGTACCGGCCGAAACGAGCACGAGCACGATCAGACCGCCCACGGCGTCGCGAACCAGTTTCCGGTCGAGGCTCGTACCGAACAGCGACAGTGCTTCCCCCGCTGCGGGCAGCAGGTTTGCGCGGATCATGCGACGCCTCGCGCGGAAAGGGGCCAAGTCGAGAGCGCAAACGCGAGCGCCCAGGGCGGCGACTCCACGTCGCCGACACGCACGGCTTCTACGGCATATCCCTCGCCCGCGAGCAGCGGGGCGAGCACGTCGTAGCGCTCCGGCGCTGCGTAGACGGCGAGTCGGTGAATGTCGAGTTCCGAGTCGCGCCGTGCTTCGATCAGAGCCAGGCGGACTTGGGCCGCTAGCCGTTCGTCGATGAGCCGCGGTGCGAACAGTTGAAACGAGGGAACCGGCACCGCGAATACCACCAGGACCGCCCGCGGGCCGCCCGCGTCGAGCAGTGCGTCGGCACCGGGCACGAGTCTGCGCCACGCGCACGCCTGCGCATCGATGGCGATCGGGTCCAGGCGGGCACTGCGCGCGATCGAAACCAAACGTTGCAGCGTCGAGGCTCGCCCGATGCTGAGCAAGAGCTCGCGTTTACGACCGGGCAGCGCATCGAGGGCGACGATGCGTTCGCTCGACGGCCACGGCGCGATCACATCGGCCTCGAGTTCGGCGGCGCGCGCAGCCTCGCTGCGCCGCATGCCCGGCGGCAGCTTGAACGCACGCACCAGCGACTCCGACCACGGGGCTGCAAGGATGCAGCGGCGCGTGCGCGCGCGGATGCCGGCCAGCGCCCTTTGCAGGGCCTGGCTCAAGGCTTCGTCGAGCTTGTCTTCCGTCGTCTCGGGCACCGCTTCGACGACGCTCTCGGCGACCTCGAGCCGTCCGCCTATAGATCTGGGTATCGCGAGGGCGACGCGCTCGGCGGATAACTCGATGCCGAGCGGCAGGCTGCGCAGCGCCGGAAACTTCACGGTGCACCTCCGAGTGCGGCGAGCGCACCCGCAGCCAGATGCGGACCGAAGCGAATCTCGCGGCGTCGCGTGACGAGCGCGGTTGCGACGCCGAAGATGCAGGCTAGGCCCAACGCCGCGATCCCTCGCTCGCTACCCAAACCCGCGCCAACGGCGAGGAAGGCCTTCACGTCTCCCCAGCCCAACCAACGGCCGCGTCCGATGACGTTGAGCAACGCGGGCGGCAAAGCCAGCGTCAGCATCCCGAAAGCCGAATGGCAGGCACTTCCCGAGTCGATCGACGCGAGCAGAGCGATGGCCGCGGTCGGCAAGGTCAACTCGTCGACGAGATAACCGCTGCACGCATCGAGCACGGCCGCCGCCGTGAGGCCGGTGCAACTCGCTGCCGCCGCGGTTCCTGCGTGGAGAGCGAGGGCGGCCGCGCCGGCCGCCCCCGCGAGCAGGCAGGTCTCGATCGATACGTCCGGCCAATCCGGCGCGAGTTCCGGCCGCAGGCGACCCGCGATCAGACCACCGGCAACCGCGCCGAACGCCACCAGCGCGATGCCCAACCCGTCGCCGGTCACGATGCGGTGCCGTAGATGCCGTAGCGCGGATCGTACTGAATCTTGGTGCAGTTGCCCACGTCGCCGCAGACCTTTTGCGTGCCGGTCGCATTCGGTCCGAGCGAGATGTTGTCGAGGCTGGCGGGATCGTACGTCGCGGGGTCTTGCACGATGTACGAAGGCGGCCCGCCCGTCGCGGTATTGGTCGAGTACAGATAATCCAGGCGCCCGATGTCGTCGACCGGCGTGCTGTTCAGGTACGGATTGTTCTCGCCGCCGAAGAGCTGCGGGTCGACGTCGGTCTGGTTGCCCGCCGGGTATTGGAGGTTGTCGGTAAAATAGAGCTCCAGCGACGTTGCGATCTGCTTGAGATTGGCCTCGCTATCGGAGACGGCAGCTTGCCTGCGCGCGTGGACGTAGTT